>Ga0228535_1002410_pt1 | contig 18208 bp, 9 predicted proteins | sample SJ1metagenome_FD_168457 | JGI IMG/M metagenome (GOLD analysis project Ga0228535, IMG submission 168457) | Enriched culture of PCE-dechlorinating microbial communities from Ithaca, New York, USA - SJ1 | ecosystem: Engineered > Modeled > Simulated communities (microbial... > Unclassified | place... | reverse complement strand
GGATAGTATGGCTCAGCTTGCACTCATTCCCAAGGAGCATGCCCATCTGGATTTGCTCTCACTCGGAGCTCTTGTGGTCCGCCTCGATCCTGGAGTCATCCCTTTTGAATATGCTTCCCAGCTGGAAACACATGTCTCCGGCGGGGAGTTCAACGTCGCGGCAAACCTCAGCAGGGCGTTTGGACAGCGAACTGCCATCGCCAGTGCGATGGTCGACTACCCCATCGGGTTGAAAATAGAGGCTGAAGTACGTCGAATGGGGGTGAAAGCCTTCTATAAGCGGTTTGCACACGACGGAGTCCGCGGCCCGAATATGGCCCACGTCTACAGTGACCGCGGACAAGGGTTGAGACCTCCTGTGGTGTTTTACAATCGAAGCAATGAGGCTGCAGCCCTCTTGGACGAGCATAGCTTTGATTGGAATGAACTGTTTGGAGGAGGCGTTCGTTGGTTTCACAGCGGCGGCATATTCTCTGCCCTCTCCCCCTCCACCCCCGATTTGATCATCAAGGCGATGCAGAAAGCCAAGGCTCAGGGAGCGGTGGTCTCCTTCGACCTCAACTACCGGGAGAAACTCTGGAAATCCCTTTCCGACAAACCTCAAGAACACGCACAGAAAATCCTCTCATCCATCGTCGAACATGTCGATGTACTGCTCGGGAATGAAGAGGACCTGCAGCTTGGACTCGGACTGAAAGGTCCTGAGGTGGTCAAGGCCGACAAGCTCGACCCCACCTCCTTCTACGGCATGATGGAGTCGGTGCAGAAGCGTTTTCCCACTGTCAAGGCAGTCGCTACGACGATGCGTGAGGTACTGTCCACCAACAGGCATCGCTGGAGCGCCGTGCTCTTCCTTGATGGGAAAGGGTATCAGGCACCGACCTGCGAGCTTGATGTGTATGACCGCGTCGGTGGCGGCGACGGCTTTGCCAGCGGCTTGATCTACGGCCTGTTGGAAGGCAAGGAACCTGAAGATGCACTCAGGCTTGGCTGGGCTCACGGAGCCCTGTTGACCAGTTATCCCGGAGACACCACCATGGCGACTCTCTCCCAGGTCGAGGCTCTTGCCCAAGGCGGCAGCGCCCGTATTCAGAGGTAAAGCATGCAAGCACTCGTATTGACAGCATACAAAAATTTGGAGATTCAGGAAGTTGCAAAACCCAAGCTGCTCTCCCCCACCCAAGTATTGGTTAGGATCAAGGCGGCATCCATCTGCGGCAGCGACGTCCACGGCTATGATGGGTCGACCGGTAGACGCAGGCCCCCCATAATCATGGGACATGAGGGAAGCGGGATTATTGAAGAAGTTGGATCTTTGGTTGCCAATTTCAAGGTTGGTGACCGGGTGACCTTCGATTCAACCATCTACTGCGGCTCCTGCCCGTTCTGCAAGCAGGGATTGTTCAACTTGTGTGATAATCGCAGGGTGCTCGGAGTCAGCTGCAGTGATTATCACCAGGATGGGATCTTTGCCGAGTACGCCCTCATCGAAGAGCGGGTGCTCTTTCACCTTCCTCAAGGTCTCTCCTTCGAGGAGGCTGCAATGGCCGAGCCCGCAGGAGTTGCTGCCCATGCCATCAGCCTTGCAGCACCGAAACTTGGCGAGGATGTGGCGGTTGTCGGTGCCGGCCTGATCGGCCTGTTGGTGATCAAGCTGCTCAGGACGATGACCAGCGGCAACATCATCGCCATCGAGATGGATGAACAACGGAGAAAGAAAGCACTTGAAATTGGTGCCGACTTTGCCATCGATCCCCGCGATTCCCAATTGCTTGAAAAGGTACAATCCATCACGAGCGGTGAAATGCTTCAGCTCGTCTATGAAGCGGTCGGCGCCAGCAGCCCGATCAATACGGCAATTTCGCTGGTGCGCAAGGGAGGCACGGTTGTTCTGGTGGGCAATGTCACCCCTACCATCGATTTGCCGTTGCAAAGTGTGGTAACCCGACAGATTAGACTGCAAGGTTCATGCGCCATCAACGGGGAGTACCCGGTGATATTGAAGATGATGGCGGACAAGAAGCTTGACGTCACCGACCTGATCAGCAAGGTCGCTCCCCTGAAGGAAGGCAAAGTTTGGTTCGACAAGCTGTACAACCGAGAGGACAACCTGCTGAAAGTTGTCCTGGTTCCCTGAATAAGGCGAGGCATGCAATGAATACGGTACGATATGCTCTGATTGGATACGGGAAAGTGGCTAAGATCCACGCCAAGGCCCTCAAGGATGCCAAGGACAGCACCCTTGTTGCAGTATGGGGTCGCGATTCGCTCAAGGCTCAGGCCTTTGCCCAGGAGTTTGGGATTCTTGCCTATACCGATATCAACCTCATGGTCAAGGAAGCGAAGGTCGATGCGGTGATCATTACCACGCCACACCCGCTTCACAAGGAACACACCATTGCCGCCCTGAGAGCGGGTGCCCATGTGCTGGTGGAAAAGCCGATGGCCCTCACTGTCAGCGACTGCGACGCCATGGTCGAGACAGCCAAGGCTGAGAAGAAATTGCTTTCGGTGATCAGTCAGAGGCGGTGGTATCCTGCAAGCCTGCGCATCCACAAAGCCATCGAGGACGGAAAATTGGGAACACCGATGCTCGGCCAGGTTACCATGCTCGGCTGGCGCGACGAAGCGTATTATGCAAGTGATCCCTGGCGTGGCAGCTGGAGCCTTGAGGGCGGTGGAGTCCTGATAAACCAGGCACCCCATCAACTTGATCTGCTGCACTGGTTTCTCGGCCCGGTCAAGGAGGTGTATGCCCAGTGGGACAACATCAACCACCCCTATATCGAGGTGGAGGACAGCGCCGTCGCAGTAGTGAGATTTGCAAGCGGCGCCATGGCCTCAATCCTTGTATCCAACTCCCAGAAGCCGGGCATCCATGCCAAGGTGCATGTCCACGGCTCATCGGCCTACTCGGTCGGGGTGCAGACCGATGGGGGTGCGATGTTCATTGCCGGGCGCAGCAGCATCCTGGAACCGCCGGTCAACGACCTGTGGACGATTGAGGGTGAGCAGCAGAACCTGGGCCGTTGGAAGGATGAGGACACAGCTTTTTTCAACTCAATCGATGCAGTAGCGTACTTCTTCACCAAACAACAGGAACATTTCTCACAAGCGATCCTTGGCAAAGAGGAGCTGATCAGCAGCGGAGAGGAAGGAAGGGAGACGGTCAAGCTCATCGAGGGCATGTACCGCAGCCAGAAAGAAGGAAAACCGATCCGCTATTGAAGAGACTGTGGGAGCACCAGAACGTAACTGGTGCTTCTTCCTCCGCGTTCGGATTGCTTGAGCACCCCTTTATGTATCAGATCCTTGATATCACGCATTGCAGTATCATGGCTGCAATGCGTGAGTTTCGCCCATTTCCGGGTTGTCAAGGATCCATAAAAATCCGTAGTCAACCGCACGATCATGGAACGCTGGCGTTCATTCAAAGTCAGTCGCTCAAACAGGTGTCTTACATGCAGCGTCTTTTCGCAACTCTGGATTGCCCATTCTTGGGCTTCGCGAATTTGTCCAAGATACCAGCGTATCCAGTTGGTACAATCAAGACTTCCCGTTTGTGCTTGGCGAAGCTGTTCATAATACTCGCTCTGATGCTTCTTGAGCTGGGTGGCAAGGCTGAATAAGACTTGGTTTTTTGTATGATGCCTATTAAATGTATAGTCTCCGATGATTCTTGCCATCCTTCCATTTCCGTCCTCAAATGGATGGATGGTCAGAAACCAAAGATGAGCTATAGCACTGTGAATTGAATCGGGGATGTTGCTTGGCTCATTGATCCATGCGATGAAAGCCTCCATTTCTTGATGTACAAGATCTGCGGAGGGGGCTTCAAACAGTACTTCCTGATTCTTGGAGGATCCAGAAATCACTGCAATGGCATCTGTTCTGTACGCTCCTGCATGAATGAGGAATGGTCCACTCAAATTCTGTGGAAACAAGGTTCTGTGCCAAGACCACAGTCTCTGGTGCGAAAGCGGCGACTGTGCACATTCCAAAGCTTCCAACAACGTTTTGACAACACCTTCAATATGAGGTCCGGAAAGCTGCATCGATGCATTGGGAACTTGGAGCCTTCGGCAGATTGATGAGTAGATTCTCTGCTGCTCAAGGATCTCCCCCTCTATCTCATGTGAATGATAGATTTCATCGGTGAAGGTCCGCGCCTCAAATTCCTTGAGATTCGAAATACCCAATTGGGTGAGCAGTGTTTCCAGCCTCCCCTGTGCATGGGCAATCTCATTGATGGAGGAGAGCAAGGAATGTGCATCATAGGTAAAATGCGGCCAGTCCGGTTGTTGCCAAATATAGGTATCCATAGATGGATGTTACGTTGTATGCGTAGAATACGCAAGTTAATCTACGCAAACCTTTTTTTCGGGCTATCGGATCAAATCTGCGAGCTGTTCCCCTATCTGGACGATGTCCAAGCCTTTGGTGAATTGCAGACACGTCCCTGAAGGATGACGCACCTTCTGTACCCAGTGATGTGGAATGGAAGAGAGCCCGTACTTGGCTCCCAGGATTGCACCCGCCACCGCACCTATGGTGAATGAGTACACTTGAGTACCAATGACTTGCTGCGGAGCTGACATGGGCAATACCACTGGCGGGGCATCACTCTCTGTAGAGACAGCATTTAGTGCAAACTTACCTCGGGAAGCTATCCTGAAAGCAGAACCATCCCCATGCTTCTTGATATCCATGTACAGATTTGCAGCAACCGTTTGATCAGGAGTCTTCCCTTCGGTCTTCCACAACCCCTGATCCAAAATCCTTTGGGCAATCTGTTGGGCATTCAAAGGTTCATTGGAAGCCTTTAGAACAATTTTTGCTGCGTCCTTTACCGTCATTTCATCTCCTCTCCATCGATCAAAGGTACTTGAATATCAATCGTACCAAGCGTGCATTACCGTATGAACACATGCTCTTGATGCCAATGCAGGAAGGGTAAATGCTCTTCCCTAATCCATCGGAGCTCCATTCCTTGTTTAAGGCCAAGAACACTCAACGAAGATGACTCCAATCGCTTGGAGACTATCAGTGCTCCTTGGTCATCAAAGGTGATGAAGCCTCTATCGAATAGTCGGTCGAATCGCGCTTCCAGCAAGAAACCGTTGAACACATTGAGCCTTTCCTCAGCGGAGGTACAATCCTTCCAAGGTTTGGCATGGCTGGCAAGCAATAACTCTGATTCTCCGATATTGGTCAATGCACAACGACCTTCCCAATAAGACAGCATATGATTGCGGTAGATATCTTGGCCTACTCTTTGCTCAACCTCTCGACGAACTTCAGTCTCGTCAATTGAGAGATTCTTGATCCTTGCATCGAATTCTAGCAACGGAGAATTTGGAAGAGATCCAGCCAACACAGAAGCATCGCTCAGTATGGCACGCAGTACGTCAAGGTCGAGAATTGGATACGCAACCAGTTCACCGTTCTTTCTCCGCAGTTCATTACTCAACGCAGTTGAATTGAATGAAAGAACAAAGCCACCTCCAGCCACCAACTTCACGATACACGTGAAGCGATGGAGAGCCGAGGATAGTTGGATAGTATCGCTAGCAAGTACCAAGGGATCGACTTCCCAACCAGTGCTATAGGCAATTGGCTGGATAACGCTGTACACATCTACTGCCATAATTCAGGCTGCCCCTCTTGCCTATCCCAGGCCTCCAGTACCAAGCGCATGGTTCTATATTCACCATACTCACGAAGCTCTTTGTTCTTCAAACCAGGAAAGGTTTGTGATGGATAGTCCTTACCCATCACAGATTCAGGATCTAAAATATACATCAGCTCCTTACGATTGAGCCCATAAAGGCGGGCATAAAGAGCATCAAGTTCAGCAATAATTTCGGCCCTTCTTGTTGAATCAAATGTATAGATTTGTGAAACGCCTCCAATTTCTTCTGCCCAGCCATTCATACTCTTTGATGTAATCGATAGCTCTTTCACTAACTCAACTATGTATCCCTTACTTTTATTTGGATATAATTTTATCGGCAAATTTGGCAACTGCTTTTTTGTAAAGAACTTCAAATGAATACCACCAACTTTTTGCCTTGCACAGTAATCATGAACCAAAGAATTCTGATCGGCTAGTAAGAGCGCAAGTATAGCACCCTTTATGCTTGTGGGCATCATCAACAAGAAAGTATCGCCCACAGCACTCCTAGGAAATACCGAGGCAATTACTGTCCTTTCATTGGTAGTGTTTGTAATATCCCTCCACCCCATCAACCACTTTGGACTCCTCTTATCCATCACCTGTTCCATCTTCTTCATCAGGTTATCAGCGGTTGCCAGTTGATTGAGCTCCTTATCTTCGCATGCAGCCAAAGCCATTCTCAGTTGGTGTTCTTCACCTGCATACCAAGCCTTCCTCACAGAATCAGGAACATCAGCAATCCTATTCAGAACCTCTCTCTTTGGAACCCAATACCTTGGAGTAACCTCATAATCAGGGTTCATCTTCTCTTCCAGGGTAACATCCCTGACTGTCCCATCAGGCTCATACGTTGCCCATCGGTGATCATATTGATGCAGCATCTTGGCTTCATAGAGTGGATAGCTATCAGCTTTGGGGGAATCCAAAAAAAGTGATGAATCATTCGACATATGAAACATCGTTGAGAATTGCACACCCCAAGGATTACCATCTTCACCCTTCGACTCATCAATCAAGACGGGTACTTTCCTGTAGATCTTCTTTGCAAGCTCAGCATCCATCTTGCTTCTGAAGATGGGAAGTGTATGAGTATTGGGATTGATTAGATTGAAGTCTTCAGCGGTCAACTCAAAGTGACGCCTATCATCCTCCAACTCTTGGATGGAATGCAGGAAACAAGCAAAATCAGCTGAATGAGAAGAACCCAGTGTAAGTAGACTGAATTTGTAGCTATTGTGAACAGAGGGAAAAATCCCCTGATTTTCGAAGTCATACAATCCAACTAAGCTTTGCCCTTCTACAAACGATCCAAACAACCTCTTGGTTGAATCATCTGTTGCTATCCCTGTTGGAATTATGATACCCGCCCTACCCTTGTTCTTCTCTCGTAGTTTACTTACCAGTTCAGCAAAGAGTGCATAGAGATTGGTGTCACCTATGCCAGAAAGTGGGTACTGTCCATATTGTTCTTCCTTGACATGGATGAAATTGCTCAAGGCCTCCGCCTGATGCTCTTCAGCAAGAAAGTCTTGGTAAAGCATCTTGTCGGCTTCTGATCCGGTAGCAAGCTTCTCAATCAAAACCTTTCTTTTTGCTGCATTCTGAGCTTTGGCAATCTCAGGGCTACGAGAAGCAAAAAATTCCTGTTCCTTGATGGTGATTTTCTCCCACGGAGGATTCCCCAACACCACATCAAATCCACCCTTTGCGAATACCTGGGGGAAGGCAAACGGCCAGTGAAGGACATTCGCTTTCTTACAAGCTTTTCTTGCTTCTTTTATTGCTTCCTGGTCAGTCTCTGATGGCTGCTGCAGAATCTTATATCGGTAGAGAGTCTGGGAAGTAGGAACTACCCTTCCAGGTCTCTTCTGCATCAGGAATGCACCAATATAGATGTCGGAAGCAACGTAATCAATCTTACTCTCTATCTGCTCTCTGTATTTGTAGTATTCCCGTGCTTTTTGCTCAACATCGGTGACACTCTCTTCAGGCATCGAATCAACCTGACCAAACATATCTTCACTTCTGCCAGAAACTACAATATTGGTCTGCTCGGGAACCTCCAGCTCTTGCTTGTAACTCTTCAGGCCAATGGCATTTTGCTTTGCCAGGTTTGCACAATACTCTTTGTCATCACCGGTAAGCTGCTTGAACGCATCCTTGGGAATACCTGTATCCAGAACGGTAAGGTCGAAAACACCCAGCAGCGAATTGCCGCACAGAAGATGCCGGTCAAGGAAACTCAACGGCTTTCCTGGTTCATAGCCCTCCAGCCAGAGAGCCATCTTGGTCAACTCAACAGCCATCGGATTGAGGTCGACACCATAGATGCATCTGCTGATGACATCCCTGAGTGCTCTTCTGTACTCTGAGGGGGTAACCACCCCGTCATCATCACGAGCAACTGCAACATACTCAGCAATCTTTCTTGCAGCTGCAAGGATGAAGTGCCCGCTCCCACAAGCTGGATCGATCACCGACAAGGAAAGGAGCGCTTCAGCCTTATCTTGAACATGCTCTTTGGCTGTCTTTTCCAGGACTGGTACCAAAGCAGTCTTAACCAACTGGTCAACCAGGAAGCTTGGAGTATAATAACTACCGGTAGTCTTTCTGGCATTGCCTGCTGTTGATTCATCATCCTCTTTCTCAACGAACCTGAAAGATCTGGCTTGCATATCCACAGCAGGGACCAATTCCAACAGGCTCTCATATACAGAACCCAATTCCTCGGTTCCCATATTCTTGTAGTCGATGTAGCTGTATTGTCCTGATGCGTTGTTCGCCCATCTGAGGCTCTCCATCGCCTTCAAGAACGTTGCATTATCGAGAGTCGCACCATCCAAGTCATCACACATACCGGAGGAGAACAAACCACCAAGAGCAGGCAATGCCAGACGGGGTTCACCCTTTGCCAAAGAAGTGAAAACAATCTTCTGAGCTGCCCAAAGATCGGTATAGTAATTGTAGGAACTTCTCCTATGAAGCATCACCTCACGAAGTCGGTCGAGACTGTACCCTTTCTCATACAAGTCCCGTTCCTTAGCCAGCGAAACATCAGGAGAGAACACCAAACGCAACCCATTTTCCGCCCTGCGTTCTTCAAGGGCAAACAAGAACAAAAAGCGATAGACAAGTCGGAGCAACTGGTGATAGAGATCCTCTGCTGTTAGCTGTCCATCGTTGAGTCTCTGCCGCAGCGCCTCATTCGCTTGGTTGGCAATAAAGCCGGAACCAAGAAGTGTTAGAGCTTTGGTTACCCCACCCCTTAGGCCATCACGGACACGTTCACCAGTGCTTATAGTCTCGTTTCTCCACTCCTCCCAGACAGTCATATCAATCTGATTCTCAACATCGAAAACCCGGGAAACATGAAGGATTTTCCAAAGAAGCGTGTATTCGGAGTAGTGATCATCCTCAAGCATCGAATGCAAGTCAAATTCCAAATATTGAGGACGAGCCATGGTCGGAGATGACCTGAGCAGACGGATCGTTGAACCATTCGATACTATGCCCCAGGAGCTCTTTCCCAGAGCATTCAGGTATTCCTGCGACATCTGGAATAGCGAACGATTACGAACTTTTGCACCGCTGATCCCAAACCTTGAATCAGATACATCAAGCCCCATATCGAAGGCAGCTACTGTTATGGGAATTCTCTCAAATGCAATCTTCTGGATCGGGTATCCGTAGTCTCCTACCCGCTTGGATCGTACCCTCTGATACTCCGTCCACCCAAGACAGCTGGACATAAACTTCATGAAAAACGTATCGGTAAGCTGGAATGCATCGGTATTGGAACTCTGGCGACGATTCTTGAAGTCTGCATGCAACGCCCGGGCGATCTGATAAGAACGGCCGATCTCCTCGATCATCCGCAACCCTGCTGGAATCTGATACTCGCTCTCCCTCTGATGGGAAGCCTCATTCTTTGCAATTTGTTCCAAAAGATCGGGCAACAGCAACGAACCCTCCAAGCGGATGGTCTGCCATGATATTCCGTGTGAATTACGCCTAGCCATCGAAAACTCCTTACAACGAATCAACAGATGGAAGCAGGACATACACTCCCATCAAATCAGCGGGGAAACAAGGACTGACGGTCACCGATCCCTTGGCACTGGCAGCAGAACGAACTCTCCGGTTCTGTTCCAATAGCTTGTTTGCATGTTCCTTGCAAATTTGCTCGATCGAATCCTTCTGCGAACGGTAGAACGCAAGCGCCTTCAACACATTCTGCTCTTGAGCCCCTGCAGACAAGGTTCCTGCGGGTTTGCAGGAGAATAGCTTCAGAGCATCCTTCTCTGGTATCCATTTCGGATTCACCATCCCCCTGCTGCCGATGACGATCAACTCCTCAGCCATCAGATAGCGTGACTTATCATTGAGCTTGGTAGCTATCTGGTGCCTGACCCGCACCAGGAACAGGGAATACGCCTGATCAACCTCAGAGGTCTCAATGACGGCACACCGACCGCCGATCGGCTTGTCATTGCGATAATCAAGCGTGTTTTCCACAATATAATCACTGAGAATCTCCACGATGGAATGGCTTCTGTGCAAGAACTCAGCACCGATAGGCGCAGGATTTTTCATGGACAAACGTATGGGTTTCTCATATGAGGCCTCAACGAGACGATCTTTCAACTCGCTGGGAAGATGGGAAGGATCAAGCTCAAACTCCTTCTCAGAGATTGGTTTCAGTGGATTACCCAACCGCTGGAGCAGCGTCTGCATCATCTCCTTGATCGTATCGGCAGATCCAAGCACTCCTTGCTCTTCTTCCCATTCGGGAATTACATCCTCAGGGTGCAAGGAACGCTGTGCAAAGATGGTCTTATTCTTCTTCGCATTCTCCCTGGCATCCTTCCAAGGACCTTCAAAAGCCTCGGTAGCTTGCTGGATCTCCCCGAAATCAAAGGATAGCTGCCCGCCTTCCTTCTTGAAGGACTTTTTCAGCAGTGCCGCCTGCACCAAGGCATTCCCAACTGCTTCACTATTCTCAGGAATTGGTACCATGACTCCCAATTCCTGCTTGATGGCAGTCGCCTTTCTCAGGATTACGTTGATGATGAATCCATCAACCGGGTTATCCTCACAGTACATCATCGTACAACGTACTTCAGGGAACTTCTGTCCGAATCGGTCTACGCGGCCCTCCCGTTGCTCATGCCGGGTTGGATTCCATGCAAGATCATAGTGAATCACCGCATTGAAGTACTCCTGAAGGTTTATGCCTTCAGAAAGGCAGTCTGTCGCCACCAGGATGGTCTTATCAACCTTCCCCAACAATGCAATTCGTTCCTGCCTTTCTTCGGCTGACAACTCACCGGTTACAATGTCGATCGTATACTTTGGAAACTTGCTTCGTAGATACTCGCCAACATATTTTGCAGTTGATATGTATCTGCAGAAAATGACCGGACTGAAATTGTCCTTCAACAGAGACCCTTGCAAATGGCTGACCAACATTTCCAGTTTTGGATCGGTTTGATCCAGCAGGCTCTGAGCTTTCTTAAGCAACCGCTTCAATTCCTGCGTCTCATTGAAAAGCTGCGTGGGTGTAGTGTCATCCACAGCAAAGTCAACGGCTTCCTCATCAAGGATGTCAGCTCCTTCCAGTGAGAACTCGTCGTCGGTGATGTTCTGAAGCCTGCTGGTCAGGACGCTGACAGCAGATGCCGGGCTGGATGCGACACACCTAAACAATGCAAGAATGGCATACCAGATCATCTTGCCTGCGGGAGTCTGGTTTTTCTCATGCGTTTTTGCCAGTGTATAACAATAGACTCTTACTTCCTCAAAGAACGTTCGCCAAGTGTCGTTGAGATGGTAGGATATTTCCTTTATCTTTCTTACCGGAAAAATGGAATCATCCTTCCATTCAGAAATATCCATCCTTCTTCGCTGCACGAATTGTGTTGCCAGATCCTCGCGCAGCTGCTTGTCCTTGTTCTGGTCCTGTCCAAGCACCAGATATTTTTCATCAAGCAACCCAAGCAAGTTGTGAAAGGCTTCATCATCGCCAGAGTGAGGCGTTGCTGTAAGCATGATCAAGGACCGTGACTTGTCACTGGCAAGCTTTTTCAACAGCTCATACCGAAGCTGCTGATTTGTTCCTTTACTCGTACAGGTATGCACCTCATCCACAACTATGCATTGGGGTGCAGTTGAAAGAAAATGCTCCCTATGAACGGGGTTTTTGATGTAATCCAACGACACCACAAGCACAGGATACCGGTCAAACAATGATTGGCCTACCGGCAAGGTCTTTTCCAGAGACGAGACAGAGGATGAGGTCAGGGCTACTGCAGGAAAATTGAAACGTATGTGAAGCTCTCCCACCCACTGGTCGACCAGGTGAGGCGGGCAGAGAACGGCAAATCGATCAATTTCAAACCGATCCCAGAGTTCTCGTACGATAAGACAAGCTTCAATGGTTTTTCCGATGCCGACGTCATCGGAGATCAACAGCCTCACCGGATCCATCTTTAGTGCCATGAGAAGCGGTACCAGTTGATAGGTCCTTGGTTCAACGGCGATATGACCGAACGATCTGAAAGGACCAGCTCCATTGCGAAGCTTGAGCATCAGGGCTTCACGGAACAGAGCACCGGAGCGCATATTGGAAAGCTGGGACGGTACCGGGTCATCAAAGGAGGCAGCCCGTACCGGCTCTTGTTCAAGATCCGGGGCAATATATACAACCTCATCACTGCCTCTCAACGGGCGGAGTACCAAAACCATATCATCACTGCCAGCCTGAACAACCCAGTCTCTTCCTCTTGCACGTACCAAGTTGCCTGGTGTAGTACGAAAATTACTCATTTCTCAATTCCTTATTCACCGAACACATCTGAATTCGCTTTAAAAATCTCATCCCACGAAGTGTCATCAGTACTCACTTCCAGGATGTTGATGGACCTGTCAGCACAATACTGCTTGGTTGCTTCGCTTGCTTTCCCAAAGAAAATGGCTGTCCTGGCAGAAGTATAATACAACGGAAGTACCGAACCATCCTTAGTACTGATTGAACTTTTTTCCGGCAACCGAAGATTTCGTTGTTTCAAGGCTTGCGTGAACTCTGACTCAACTCCTGAAACCTCTGAAAAGGCTGCATCTTCTCGCTTTGACACAGAACCATTGGCAAGTGCTACCAAGATTTTTATTGCATCCGGGTCCCTACGGTCTATGTCCAGATGCTCAGGTTGGTTGTAATACGACAACAAGCACTGATAGCAACCGGCTTCGCAGGGAGGATTACCGTTGGCATCAAGGTCTTCCTGCATATGCTCGGCATCCCATGCCTGCGTCTCATTGACATAGTGCATGATCCTCAATGCCTGATCAGATACCATCGAGAGAGCTTTCTTCTCTTCGACCAGCCTGTTCAGGACACCAGCTCCCCCTTCCACGGCCTCGTAGAACAGGATTCTTTTCCTGTTCTCACTTGTTGGCAGAGGTTCTACAGCCAGTTCAGATTCTTCAATCTGGAATACTTGTTCAATGCCACGTTTCAATGCAGCTTGCAGGGTGACCATGGTCTTTTGGGAAAGATCTCCCTCCGGATGAAATACCAGAATATTCTTGCAGTCTTCCACATACGGGACAATCCTTTGCGGTTTCACCTTATTGGTTACCGGTACCTCGGGATTCTCCGGCTCATCCTCGTCCTCACCCTCTGACTTGCTCCAAAGACCGGACAAGGGATCAATCGAGAACCCGAGAAGCTCCTTGTTGGTCCTACGCTTCCATCCCTTGTTGATCTTGTAGACGGTGGCAGCCTGTGCGTACAACATCTCACCAAGCTTCTCTTCCTTGAGCATGATATCGGAGGCTGTCGAGAACCGGGAATCAGCACCATTGAAGACATACGAGGTCTGAAGATCGTAGCCGACCCTCTGCCGCTCCTCATCATTCATGGAGATGCGCTGCACCAATCTTGTTTCCACCGTTTCGATACGATACAGCGCATTGATCCGGATGCTCTCAGTCAGGATTTCCCCGCAACAAGGGCAACGCTCGGGAGAATCAGCATACCCGGAAGCAATGACACCATAGCCGCAATTCTCACAGATGATTGCATCATTGGTGGTCAATTGGGTGCTTCCATCTGCCATGGCGATGCTTGTAGCAGCATTCAGCTTGGCTTTCACAACCCTGAAGACTTTGCCTTGGTGATAGATCAGACTTCTGGGTCCAAATTCGGAAAGAGCAAGGAACCGAGACCGGGAGACCGTAGTAGCATCATCCTTGTCGTCAGTAGTACTGGGTATCCAGGCGAGCAGAGGCAAACGTGGGAAGTTGTACCCAGGAAGCACTCCCTGACTTGCCAAATAGCGGTAGCTATAGAAATCAGAGGATGAAGAGTTCCTGCTCCTGGTAGTTGTCAACAAACCCATCTGGATGCTCGCATCGTTATAAAGCCTCTGAGCAGCTTTCTTTTGTTGCTGGGTTGCTGTGGGAGACATGTTGACTTTGTGAGACTGCTCCTGTTGCTGACGCGTCGCCTTAAAGAGGTTCCTCCAGCGGTCAAAGGCTGTCTCAAAGCGGTTCCAAGCGGATGAAACCAAAATTTGTGCATACTGTTCGCTGAACCAAGGAGCCTTCTCTGGTACAAGATACTCTTTTACTGTCTCAAGAAGAGCGTTGATCTCCCCTAAGGAACGCTTGGATAGCTCTGGGTCACAGAATGCGTCTCGAATCTCCTTCCGAACCTCCAAGAACGATTCCTCATGTTCAAGATCAAGTATCTCAGGAATGGAAGAACCTATTGGGTATCCTGACAAAGCAAACCATACAGCCAGCATATGGCTATCGATCAGGTCCTTATTGGAAAGATCCAACGAGGGAGTCCTGACCGTACCATGGACCATCTCATTCTTGTGATGGAAGAACCATTGGTCATGGGGGCTTTGGGAGGCACAGTACGATACCACCAACGCAGCTTGTCCGGAGCGGCCTGCACGTCCTGAACGCTGGGCGTAGTTTGCCGCTGTTGGAGGTATATTGCGCAGGTACACGGTATTGAGCGAAGAGATATCGATGCCCAATTCCATGGTTGGGGAACAATAGAGCACAGGAAGTGGCTCCAACTGCTTTTTCTCCGGGTGTTCCTTCTTCCAGGTTTCCTGGTCTTCCTTGGAGTATCGGAACCGTTTCTCGAGTATTTCACGTTCATCCGACTCAACTTGAGCCGTATGCTCTCTGGACTCAAACTGGAAGAGGGTAAAATCCCGACACTTGAACTGTGTTGCAATCGAAGAATACAAGGCAGTGAAGAACTCATTGGACCAACGGGAACGGTCAACGTTCTCCTTCAATTTCCATACAAGGATGCTGTCGTTGAGCTGCCAGCCAATCAGGTCACCTTTTTTCTCCTTGATCTGATTGATCAATCCATAGGAGAAAGCAATTGCAAGAAGCGAGCGTGTTACTTCCTCGATCATCTTTCCCCTTTCAGTGTTGCGTAACGTCTCCCAGCTTGTACCTTTCCATAGCTCAGGATTCTTCAGCTTCCGTCCGATATACGAATAGGTGCCACCTCCAACATACTTGAAGATTCGCTCCCCTTTGTCTGTGATAGTGGGTAGCTTCCCTACTATCAGGCGATTACCCGTTCTCAGCTTCTCATGCTCATAGAAGCCCCAGCGTTCAACCAGATGGTTGTACGTGTTCCTCTGCACTACCTGAAGCTCATCCGGATCCCAATAGGAGGAACTGATGCATAGGTTTGCCTGCATTTCCTCAAACAACATCTTGTATAACCTGAACCGGATTTCAGGAGTAGCTCCCTTAAGAACTGCAGGAGCATCCGTGAACTTGGAATCATCAGCGCAAAGTTGCTCAAGGTATGCGTAGTGAATCTGCAACATTCCGAGCTGAATCAGGTTTGGGTTGTTGTATCGCCACCCTCTGGAAAGATCGTTGAGAATTCTATAGGCGAGAATTTGTTTCTCATATTTCTGGTAACTGAGCCTCAGGTTCGTTGCCATGGTGGGATTCTTCAAATATTCCCTGAGTATTTCAGGATCATCCGAGTCAAAACCCAAGGCTTCAAACACTGCCTGGGCGAGATTCTCAATCCGGATCATCCCACCGTTGTTCCTCAACGCAGCCAAGAGTGCTGAACGCATGGTAACCAGGTAGATGAAATCATTGAAATGCCCTGATTGCAACGCAGCATCCTGACGGTTATCGGAGAACCCCAGTATCTTCTTCTGGGCGAACGTACTGGCTTCCTTGTCAAACATCTGCTCCAAAAGGTTGAGCGTGATGATGGTGGTCGATGAAGAACGACCTTCACCTGAAAGCCCGACCAATTTGTTGACATCCTTCGATCTGGATTCATGTTCAAGTCCACAATTGGGGCAGAACTTCACAGTTCCGGGGATGAACCAGTACTTGACGGCACCTGCTTGAGCCTCGCCTTGGGCGTTGACCTCGATCAATTTGGGGATGAATTTCCTCATCCCTGTTTTGACTATCTGGTTCCCTTTCTTGTCAAAATCCATCCAGGACTCCGGAATATCAGAGTCGCTTTGGTAATTCTGCTCAGCAGAGACTGGCACCAGGTGCCCAAACCGACTGGCTTCATCATCCTTTTGGCTTGGGACATCATCTATCCGCCGTGGTTCGAATGTAGTCAGGTCATCATCCACCCACACTGGAAGGTACTCCTGTCCGCATTCCCTACAGAAGTATGTCCGGTACAAGCGAACGTTCTCTTTCTGTCTTCCTGGAGCATACTGTTGTTCATCAAGCGTGATTAATCGTTCTCCTACTGGCTCGAGAGTGGTAAGCACTACTCCAGGTCCGCTGATGAACTGATGAAGCTTGAATGCAAAGAGCGGCTCTTTCTTCGGCGATACCACGTGTTCGCAATGAACAAGGAATTTCCTCAGTGTTTCAAGAGCCATCACTCGTGTAACATCGGCATCAGATGCCAATCTGTCCAAAGCCTCAGAGAGACTGATGGGAGTAGCACGTTCCGGGGACTTGCCGGGTACAAGAATGATTCCCAATGTCAGCTCAACCCAGATCGATAATTCGTCCAGTGCAAGAGCGGCATAGTCATCTGGGAACGGAGATCCTGACACGATGCGTTTATGCAGGGCGTTCCTGTCAATCTTCCTTGCCTCGGGTGTGACACGGGTCAAGACTTCACCTATTACGTTGGTTACAGGAATTTTCACCCCGAACAATGTCGAAGCCGTATCTGCTACCGCCTTAGCCTTGTCATCAGCACTTCCGATGGATGACATGGTTGCGGATGTACCGATGCAGATCATGGAGCTGGCTTGAAGCCGTTGCCTCAGTCTTCTGATCAACATGGCAACGTCAGCGCCCTGCCTTCCCCGATACGTATGCAGTTCGTCCAAGACCAGGAATTCCAATCCCATGCTATGTTGGACAACTTGATTATCGACTTCTTCATTTCGAGTGAGAATGAGTTCCAACATCATGTAGTTGGTCAGTAGGATGTCCGGCGGATTATTGGCAAGCTTTGATCTCTCTGTGCTGTCTTCTTGGCCTGTGTACCGTGCTACAGTGATAGGTCGTGTATCGGAGTCAGGATAGTTGTCGAGGAACTTGTTGATTTCACCCAGCTGGCTGTTGGCGAGAGCATTCATCGGATACACAATAATTGCTCGTGTTCTCGGAGTACTATCCTGTTCCTTGCCCCTGATGATCGCATCTATGATTGGAATGAAGAAAGCAAGACTTTTCCCTGATCCTGTTCCTGTTGTGAGCACATAGCTCTGTTTATCACGGGCTTTCCGGATTGCCTGTTCCTGGTGATTGAAGAGTGTGAGCGGAGCACCTTTGATTCTGAACAAGGTTTCACATAACGGGTGAAGCAAATCAGCCTTCACCAGCTCTGTTATGGTATGTGTAGTCTTATAGTGAGGATTGACTTGAATCAGGGGTTCAGGCCAGAACCGACCATTCCCATACTCTTCATCAAGTACTTCTTTGATATCCGGTGCAGATACTCTGGTAAAACTTCTGGAAAACTTTGAAAATGATTCAATCAGATTATCCCGAAACTCAAAAATATCCTTCATGAGACAACTCCCATTCAACCATTAAGGAAATAAGTTGTTGGATATGACTAACAGCCTACCCTCTTAACAAGACATACTACCATAGATTCCATGCTTACAGCTAAGCTAATTACTCTGGGATGCAAATTCTGCACATTCATGAGAGTCTGAGCCAAAGGCAGGAAATTGTTAGCTAATCATCCCCAGATGGCTTTCTTCGCTGTTTCACTGACTATATCAACCAGAATATCACGTACCCCTGAGGCAATTTCTTTACCTACTTTACTCATAAAGGTTTTGGCTGTTTTTAACAAATAGTGACTTCATGCCGTCTGCCCTGCTTCCCATTTCAATTCCGGTGGGCTGAACAACTTTTCTTGTTTGAGCCTTTCAATTGTTACGAAGCTGTTGCCCTTGATCCCTCTCAGCCTTGATTGGATCCATCCTGCCAACCTGGAACCTGACATTGAACAGAGCTGCATGCCTG
>Ga0228535_1002408_pt1 | contig 18245 bp, 13 predicted proteins | sample SJ1metagenome_FD_168457 | JGI IMG/M metagenome (GOLD analysis project Ga0228535, IMG submission 168457) | Enriched culture of PCE-dechlorinating microbial communities from Ithaca, New York, USA - SJ1 | ecosystem: Engineered > Modeled > Simulated communities (microbial... > Unclassified | place... | reverse complement strand
GTCTTCGGGAAAACCGTGACCCCCTTCGGCCCCCCCTGGCTCGACAGGGCGATCCGTGCTATTTTCAGGCTCCGCGGCGATTTCCTCCCCGACTTCCGCCTCATCGATTACCTGGTGGCCCTCAGGAGCACTGAAAAGAGCCCGGCCCTGGACGGAATGCTTCACAACCACGACCGGCTCAAGCAGGATCTTGCCGAACTGGGCGTCTTCGACAAGCGGATGTCCCTCTACCTGTTCAACAAGCTCCGCGAGTATGCCACCATGGGGTTCTCCGGTTTCGAGGGACGCTACTACAGCCTCTTCTTCAGTCTCGAAGAGGATATGGCCGGGGCCGTGGACCTGCAGAACCTCTTGGCGGCCCTTGCGTTCCAATATATCGCCGGGGGGATCGCCGACCACGACCGTATCCCCGACGATCCTTTTGTCGAGAGCGAGAGACGGCAAATCGTCTTCGGGCGGGCCGTGGGCATCCCCACTTTTTTCGTCCGCCAGGACACCCAGAACCTCTTCCTGCAGCGGATCATCGAGAAGACCCAGCGGGTCAGGGCCAGCCGGCGCTATCCCGGCTACTGGAGGGTCCACCATCGGGAGTATTGCCGGGCCCTCGTGCGGCTTATCCGGGAAGACGGGGCGGATCTGATCAAAACTCTCGGGATGGCCGAAAGGATCGCGGACCTCGAAAAGAGGCTGGAAGATCCTGACCGCTGTTCCGCCCTGGGAAAGCTGACGCGGGCCATCCTCCAAAAGGCCAGGGCCGCCTCCCCGATGGCGATGCAGGCCGCAAACTTCAATCGAAGCGCCGAGGACTACTACCGCAACGACCTGCGGAAGGCCCACGCCATGGAAGGGGTCCGCTTTCTCGAGGAGGACCTTCGGCGCATCGCCTCGACCGCCGGCAACGAAAAAGAAACCCTGAACAGCCTCCTCCGGCAGATCGGCGGTGACGGGTCCTGCTCCGAATCCCTCAGATGGGCCATCAACGACGAAAACACCCCTCCGCAAATCTTACGCAGCCTGATTTCCATCCTGATCGTCACCGTCGGCTTCGATCGCCGGGAGTCTGAACGGGCAACCGTCGAGATGGCCGGCGACCGCCTGGACGCGGTCCACCAGTAGGCCGCGGCGTGCGAACCTCCAACCGATTCACTTTTTTCGAGAACGGGAACCCCGCAGACCATCGCCGAGCAGGTGCGACAGCAGCGCGGCCTGCATCTTCGACCACATGACCCGTCCGACAACGGTCTCGTCGATCAGCAGATGATGGGCATACAACGCGGCCTCCGGAGGATCCTTCTGCACGTCGACGATCCGCCATCGGTCGAGATGGTCGGCGGCGATCATTTGAACCAGATCGTCGTAGGAGATGAATTCGTCCTCCCGATCCAGGAAGACGACTGTCGGCACGTTCAGTTTGGTGTTCCGGTTCTCCTCGAAAAGGGTCAGGGCCTCGAACAGGGCCTTGTAACCGGCCATGGGTGTCCCGGCGTTGGCACGATAAGCCTCCGGCGACAGGCTGTCGAGCACCAGGTCCGGGAACGGCATGAGGACTTTGAGGAGATAGGGCTTCAGGGTAATTTTGAGGGCGGGGGAAAACAGGGCCACCCGGTCGAAGGAAACATCGGGTCTGGAAACCTGCAACTCGCAGCCCAGAAGGCCCCCCAGGGAATATCCGATCAGGAAGAGGGGAACTCTTTTTTGCCGAGCCCGTCGCCTGGCCTTTTGATAGGCGCCATACACCTCGTCCGACCAGAGCCGGTAGGTTACGGTTCGGAAGGAATCCAACCTCGCCTCCTCGCGACTCCTCCCCTCAGCCTGGAGATAGTTGTCGCCGTGTCCGTAGAGCGACAGGTTCAGGGCCTCGATGCCCGCACGGTTCAACCGCTCGATCAGAAATTCCATCCTCTCGGGCTTCAGGTTCAGGCCATGAACAATCAGAGCAACGCCCCGGAGTCTGGTGAAGGCGCTTTTTCGGTACCAGCGGGCGGAACCTCTTTCGGAATCTGCGGCAATCCCCGGCGAATCATGAAACCTGGGAACGGCGCTGTTGAACCGCTGATAGACGAAAACAAGGACCAGACCGATCAGCAGGCATGCCCCCAGGATGATCCAGCGCTTCCTCATCTTTCGGAAGGTCCGTCACGGTGAAGGTCCACCCACCTGGCCGGGCCGGTTTTCGCCCTCTTTCAGCCGGCGGCGGAGTCCCGAAGGCCCATCAAACATGGAGCCGTTGCTCGAAGAGATATCCACTCTTCCCTGTTTCTTCCGTCAGCCCCTTGACCTTCTTTTTCAGCGAAGCAGCGACTTCCGAAAAGAGGGCCGGATGCGGGTCCGCCCAGACCTTGCTGCTGTCGATGACGGCCAGACTCATGGTGATCAGCGGCGTGATGAGCGGATTGCCCTGACGGTCCGCCGCTCCAAGGATACAGCCCCTTTCGACGTCTTCGTTCTTGAACAGGCCGAGTTTCTCGGCATCAAAGCCACTGCACAGGCATTCCAATGCCTCTTCCCGGATGATGCCCCGGTTGACGATCACAAAGTCGTCGCCGCCGATATGTCCCAACCTGGCCCCCTCCGGAAGTCGGTTCAGCCAGTCGCCCAGGACCCGTGCCGTGAGGCAGAGCATCTCATCCCCCATGAGAAACCCGTAGGTGTCGTTGTAAACCTTGAAATGGTCGAGATCGATATAGATGATCGAATATTCGGACCAAGTCAGGGCATCATGGATCCAGCGGTGAATCGCGTTGTTACCCGGAAGTCCCGTCAGGGGGTTGACCCCCATGGCGGAGCGGATCTCCAGTTCCAGCGACTTGGTCATCACCTGCTTCATGGTCACGGTCCCCATGAATTTTCCTTCGGCATCCACCACCAGAACCGGATCGTACAGGTCTTCCGAATGGCGATCCATCGCCAGTTTCGCCATCATCGTCACCGTCATCTTGTCCTCGACGATCAGGGGATTGGGTTTGCAGACGACCTCGATGGGCTTCTTCTGGAAGAGCTGATATCCGAAGGCGCCCCCGGTTTCCGCATAGAAATTCTGCCGCGTGATCATCCCGGCGATGCTGTCCCCGTCGAGGAGGATCACGTGATCCAAGTGGGTCCGCTTTTTCAATATCATATTCAGATCCTTGCAGTGCAGGGTGTGGGCGGCAATCGTCATGGGGCGGATCACGAGACTGGCGACCTTCTCGTCCACATCGATCGTGGCCTGGTCGTACTTATCGATCAGCGCCCTGAGTTTCTTTCTCATCTCCTCTGAGAGGGCATAGGGTTCCCGCTCGGGCCGGCCGAAGAGGAAGCCCTGGGCGTACCGGACGCCGTACCGGACCAGAACCTCCAACTCCTCCAAAGACTCGACGCCTTCGGCGATCAACCTGGCGTTGACGCTGGAAGCAAACGCCGTAATGGCCTTGACGATCTTCTGCTTGTAGTCGTGGCGGTGGACATCCCGGACGATCGCCATATCCAGTTTCAAGTAATGGGGGGTCGAGGCGATCAGGGTCACCAGCCCCGAATAGCCGGACCCGAAATCATCCACGGCGATCTTGAAACCCTGGTTCGCGTAATGGGCGACCAGCGTCCCGAACTGTTTGAAATCCTCGAAAGTCTTTTCCTCGGTGATCTCGATGACGATCTGCCTCTGATCAATGCCGTACTCCCTGAGGCGCTTCTGGGTGAATTTCTCGATGAAACGTGGATCGCTGAAGATATCCGGGCTGACGTTGATAAAGAACAGGACATTTCGGAACGGTTCGGGAAGGGAGGCGATCTTCCTGAGGGCGGCGACACGGCAGGCCCTCTCCAGATCCCAGGTGGCCCCCCGCAGTTTGGCTGCCGAGAACATCTGGCAGGGAGTCTCATAAGGGGCAACGCCTCTGGAGAGGATTTCAAACCCCGTGACCGAGGCGGAGAAAAGATCGATCACCGGGTGGAAATGAGGGGTCACCTGAATCGATTCGACAAAGGCATCCACGTCCGTTCCCCCGACGGCCCTGGAGCGGCTGGGGACCTCCGCATCACGGGAAGCCTCTTCCATCAGCTGGGCATACATTTTTTTCTCTCCGACACATCGCCATTCCGGACTCAGCCCTTCCTCTGGAACCTTTTCGGGAACTTTTTGGGGACAGGTCCGGGTGGCCTGGATTTCAGCCTAAATGGCGTCATCCTAGAACGGAATTGTTGTCCCTTGATGAAGGCCTCGTGAATAAAGGATGACGAAAGGGCGGGAAGTCCGCTCTTCAGGCTTCGTCGGCGAACTTGTAGCCGATACCGCGGACGGTCAGGATATACCGTGGGTTCGAAGGGTCCGGCTCGATCGCCCCCCTCAGGCGGCTGATGTGGACATCCACCGTCCGGGGCTCTACGAAGGACTCGTCACCCCAGACGCGGTCGAGAAGCTGTTCGCGGCTGTAAACCCGGCCGGGATGGCCAATGAAGAACTGCAGCAGTTTGAACTCACGGGAACTGAGCTCGACCTCCCTGCCCTCAAGGGTCACGCGGTAGGCCTTCAAATCGACGTGAAGACCCTGGAAATCAAAAGAATCCGGCAGGCTTTCGTCCGGGTGCTGATCCGATCGCCTCAGGACGGCGCGGACCCGGGCGATCAGCTCCCGCACATGAAAAGGCTTGGTAAGGTAGTCGTCCGCCCCGATCTCCAGCCCCAGGATCCGGTCCACAGGTTCAGACTTGGCGGTCAGCATGATAATGGGCAGGTTCGCCGTCTCGGGAACACCCCGGACGATCCGGCACACCTCCGTTCCCGATACCCCGGGCATCATCAGGTCCAGGACGACCAGGTCCGGCTTGTCACGCCGGATCGATTCCAGGGCGCTGCCGCCATCCAGGGCCTTCAGGACGGAGAATCCTTCCCGTTCGAGATTGTAGGCAACCAGTTCCACGATGTCTTTCTCGTCGTCGGCAACGAGGATCCTCTTCTGCGTCATGTCGATTCCTCATAGAGGGGAAAATGGAGCGAAACCGTGGTGCCGTGGCCCAGGGTGCTCTCGATGGCCATCCGTCCCCCATGGGCCTTCATCAGGTGTTTGACGATCGAAAGCCCCAGGCCCGTGCCGCCCATTTCCCGCGAACGCGTCTTGTCCGCCCGATAAAACCGCTCGCCCAGCCGTGGGATCTCCCCCTTGGGGATGCCCACACCCGTGTCGGCGATCCGGACGATCAGGGTCCTCTCATCACCGGGTTCAACCGTGACGGCAATCGACCCGCCCGCCGGTGTAAACTTGACGGCGTTGTCCAGGACGTTGAGCAGGATCTGGGCCAGCCGGTCCCGGTCGGCCCGGATGGGCGGCAGTCCTTCCGGGACCTCCCGGATGAGTTTCAGCTCCTTCTCAAAAACCCGGGCAGTCACAAGGGCCAGGACGTCATCCAGGGCCCCTTCCAGGGAGAGCCGTTCGAGACGGAGACTCTCCTCGCCCAACTCGATCCCGGAGAGGGTCAGAAGGTCGTCCACGAGGCGATTGAGCCGCTCGGCGTTCTCGCGGATTGTCGCCAGGAACTTATAGGTCTTCTCGCGGTCCTCAAGAGCCCCTTGCTCGAGGGTTTCCACAAAACCGATGATCGCCGTCAGGGGAGTCCGGATCTCGTGGGTGACGTTGGCCACGAAGTCTGTGCGGACCCGTTCGAGTTTCTTCAGGCGCGTCACGTCGTGGAAGACCAACAGGGTCTTCTCCTCTCCGCCGGCTTCCCCCCGGATGGCGGAGATCGTCACGTCCATCACGACCGGATTTTCATCCCCCAAGGTCATCTCGCGAAAAGTCGGCGTTCCCGACTGCCGGAAACGCTCCAGGGCATCCTGGAGTGAGATATTCCGGAAGGCCTCCAGGGGCGTCCTGCCGATGAGTTCCCCCTGGGACCGCCCGGTCGCCTCCTCCATCCCCCGGTTGAGGGTCTCGATCCGTCCGCCGGCATCCAGGACGACGATCCCTTCCACCATGCCGGTAAAGAGGGACTGAAGTTTTCTTTTTTCCCCATCGGCGGCGCGGATCTTCTCCTGCAGGACCGCGACCATCCCGTTGATGTTGGCGGCCAGGACGCCGATCTCGTCCCGGGAAGGGATCCTGACCATCCCGGAAATCTGTCCGACCTGCACCTTTTCGGTGAAGGCCACCAGCTTCCCGATGGGTGAAATCGTCCGGATGCTGTAGATCAGGCAGAGCAAGAGCGGAATGAACAGGACCGGAACGAGCACCCACAGAAAGATCCGCCGGAAGGACTCCATGGAACGGACCACATCCTGAATGGGACGGGCCAAGCGGATGTACCTTTTTATCTCCCCCCTCTCTGTCAGGGCAAGGGCCACATACTGGAGCTCGATCGCGAGGGTGCGGCTGTAACGGACCGCCGATCCCTCCCCCCTCAGGCGGGCTTCCTGGACTTCCGTCCGGTAGAGAGGGTTCCCCGGCTCGATTGCGGCGGGGTTCGAATCGGCCAGGACCCGGCCGGCGGCGTCAAGCAAGGTTATCCTGGCGCCGGCACTTACTGCAAATTCCACAATACGCGCCGACACTTGATCCGGAGGGATCAAGGCAATCAGGCGCGCTTCGGCCGCCATCTCTTCCTCGCTCCAGCGCATGAGGGCGCCCTTGAGCTCCCGGTCGATCAGGAACCCGGCGATCAGCGCCGCAATGACCCCGATCGTAAGGAAGGCGACAAAGAGCCTGAAGGAGAGTCTTCTCTTCATCCCATCGGTCCGCAGGTCGGTTGGTGCCGTACGCTCTTTCCCGTGATCATGTAAATCACCATGTCTGCGATCCCCTCGGCGTGATCGGCGATCCGTTCGAGACTCTTGGAGATCTGCATGATGTAGAGGCAGACCTGGATCTTATGAGGCTCTTCCATCATGAATGTGAGCAGTTCCCGGAAGATCTGCTCGTTGAGCCGATCAATAATGACATCCTCTTCCCGGACCCGATGGGCCAGTTCCACATCCTCGCTCACCATGGCGTCGAGGCTTCTGCGGATCATCCCCCGGACGATCTGGACCATCCGCGGCAGATCGATGTAGGCCTTGATCTGGGGAATCTCATTCAGGATGAGGACCTTCTCGGTGATATTGGCCGCCATGTCGCCGATCCGCTCCAGGTGGCCGGTGATCTTGATCGATGTCGTGATGAACCGCAGGTCCCGGGCGGCGGGCTGGCGGAGGGCCAGAAGGCGGATGCACTTCTCCTCCAACTCGAAATCGAGGCGGTCGATCTGGTCGTCCTCGCAGATGACCTGCTTGGCCAGCTCGGAGTCTCTCTCCACGAGCGCCGTGGTTCCTTTTTCCAGGGCCTTTTCCGTCAGGGCCCCCATGTAGAGCAGACCGTCCCGGATCTCCTGGAGCTCACGCTCGTATTCCGCGCTGGTATGTCGCTTGGCTTCTTCCATGGTTCCTCCTTCGGCTCTGACGCTTAACCGAACCGACCGGTGATGTAATCCTCAGTCTGCTTCACATCCGGGTTGGTGAAGATCTTTTCCGTGGCGTTGAATTCGATCAGTTTGCCCAGGTAGAAAAAACCCGTGTATTCCGAGACACGGGCCGCCTGCTGCATGTTGTGCGTCACGATGATGATCGTGTAGCGTCGCTTGAGTTCGTCGATGAGCTCTTCGATCTTCGCCGTGGAGATGGGGTCGAGCGCCGAGGTCGGTTCGTCCATCAATAGGACGTCGGGCTTCATGGCCAGCGCCCTGGCGATGCAGAGGCGCTGCTGCTGTCCGCCGGAGAGGGTCATGGCAGATTTTCCCAGGATGTCCTTCACCTCGTCCCAGAGGACCGCCTGTTTGAGGCTCTCCTCCACGAGGTTCTCCAGATCGCCGTTGTTCCCGACGCCGGAGAGCCTTGGGGCGAAGGTGATATTGTTGAAGATCGACTTTGGAAAGGGGTTGGGCTTCTGGAAGACCATCCCGATCCGCTGGCGGATCCCCACGGGGTCCACGTCGGGGGCGTAGATGTTCTTCCCCTCGAACAGGATCTCCCCCTCCACCCGCGTCCCGTCGATCAGATCGTTCATCCGGTTGAGGAGCCGAAGGAGTGTCGATTTGCCGCAACCCGACGGCCCAATCAAGGCGGTGACGCGGTTCTTTTCGAAATCCAGTGTCACGTCAGTCAGGGCCCTGAAGGCACCGTAATAGAAATCCACGTTCTTGGCCGTGATGATCATCTCTTTTTCCACATCTACCACCTTTTCCTCTTCCGAACCATGCTGCGCAGGACAATGGCGACCAGATCGATCCCCAGGACCAGGACGATCAGGACCAGGGCCGTTCCGTACTGCAGGGGGCGGGTCTGCTCGATATGGGTCCCCGCCGTGGCCAGGACATAGATATGATAGGGCAAAGCCATCACCTCGTCAAAGATCGATTTCGGCAGAACGGCTGTGAAAAAGGCCGCCGCCGTGAACATGATGGGCGCCGTCTCCCCGGCGGCGCGTCCGATCCCCAGGATCGACCCGGTCAGGATCCCCGGCAGAGCCGAGGGGACAACGACCCGGGAGATGGTGCGCCATTTGGAGACGCCCAGGGCCAGAGAGGCCTCACGGAAGGTCTGGGGAACGGCCTTGAGGGCCTCCTCCGCGGCCCCGATGATCGTGGGGAGGATCAGGATCCCCAGGGTCAAGGCTCCGGAGAGGATGCTGGAACCGAATTTCAGGAAGACGACGAAAAAACCGAGGCCGAAGAGGCCGAAGACGACGGAGGGGACGCCGGCCAAGCAATTGACGCCGATCCGGATGATCCGGATGAAGAGCCCCTGCCTCGCATATTCCGTCAGATAGATCGCCGAGACCACCCCCAGGGGGAGGGCAACGAGGATCGCCCCGACGGTGAGGTAGACGGTCCCGACGATGGCCGGCATGATTCCGCCTTTGGTCATGGAATCCAAAGGAGGTTCCGTAAGAAATCTCCAGTTGATGGCGCCGATCCCGTTGACCAGGAGAAAGGCGATGATTCCCACGAGGGCCACCGTGACGATGAAGGCTGCCAGCCGCACCATGCCGAAGAAGAGGCCCTGCCGGAGATAACGCCATTGCATGGACGGTTCTGGTCTATAGGCGCTCATAACGTTCCCGACCCCTCCTCCTTGAATCTGCGGGAGATGCGATCGGCGATCAGGTTGAAAAGGAGCGTGATCAGCAACAGCACGATCCCCGTGGCGAAGAGGGCGTGGTAATGGCCTCCCCCGAAGGGCGCTTCGCCCATCTCCGCAGCAATGCTTGCCGGCATGGGACGCACCGAATCAAAGATTCCCCGCGGGACTGCCGCCGAACCTCCGGCCACCATGAGGACCACCATCGTCTCCCCGATCGCCCGGGACATCCCCAGGATCACCGCCGTGGAGATCCCCGAGAGGGCAGCGGGGATCGAGACCCGAAGGATCGTCTCGTACCGTGTCGCCCCCAAGGCGTAAGAGGCCTCTTTGAAATCCCGGGGGACGGCGTAGAGGGCATCCTCCGAAATGCTCGATATGGTGGGGATCGCCATGACGGCCAGCATGATGGAGGCATTGACGATATTGAGACCCGTGGGCAGATCGAAAGTCTCCTGCATCCAGGGCCCCAGGATCACCATCCCGAAAAAACCCAGGACCACCGAAGGGAGGCCCGCCAGGAGCTCGATCACAGACTTGAGAATCTCCTTGATCCGCGCCGGGGCGATCTCGGAGATATAGACGGCGCAGCAGAGCCCGAAAGGAACGGCGATGAGGCAAGCCAGGGCCGTCACGATCACGGAGCCGACGATCAGAGGCCAGATCCCGTATTCCGGCGGATTGTACGTAGGATACCAGGACGACCCGAAGAGGAACTGCACCGGGCTGATCTCTTTGAAGAGGGGGAGTCCCTCCCGGAAGAGGAAAAGGACGATGAGCCCCAGAAAGAGCACAGAAAGGAAGGAAAAAAAGGCAAAGATATTCTTTATGATTATTTCCCTGACCCTGCTGGTCAGGGCTCTTCGTCCGCTGTCCATAAACCTCTTTTCCGTATCAAAACAACGCGGGCCTTGACGACCCGGCCCGCGCAAAAGCGTTCAACACCCCGAAAAAGACCCCGGCAGTGTATCAATCCCGCTGGCACCCCGGTTATACCGTCACCTTCCTGACAGGGGGACAAATCCTTCCCGCTTGACCAGGGCTTGACCCGCAGGGCTCAGGACGAACCGGATGTACCGAGCGGTCTCGCCCTTGGGCTCACCGTTGGTGAACATGTACAGACCCCTCGATACCGGATAGGCCTTCGTGCTGGCCGTCTTCTCCGAGGCCCGGATGCCGTTGACCGACAGGGCCTTCACCGATTTGTCCAGGTATCCCAGGCCGATGTAGCCCAGGGCATACCGGTTCTTCGAGACCGCCTGGACGATGGCCCCGTTGGAGGCCTGAAGCTGCGCCCGGGGCGTGACTTTGGCCCCCTTCAGGATCAGTTCTCCCCAGGCCTCGAAGGTCCCCGAACTGCTGTCCCTGGAGATCGCCACAATCTGAAGGTCCCGACCGCCGACCTCCGTCCAGTTCGTGATCTTCCCCTGGTAGATCTGGCTGAGTTGGTCGAGGCTCAGGTCGTTCACAGGGTTCCCCGGATGGACGATCGGTACGATGGCATCGATCGCCACCCTCGTCTCGACGGGATTGACCCCCTTGGCCGTGGCCAGTTCCACCTCCGCGGGCTTGATCTGCCGGGAGGATGTGGCGATGTCCGTGCCGCCGTCGATGAGGGCCTTGATCCCGTCGCCCGATCCCCCGCCGGACAGGGAGATCTTCGTCCCCGGATTCGCCTTCATGAAGGCCTCCAGGGTCGCCTGGGCGATGGGCAGGACCGTCGTGGATCCCTTGATCACCACACTGTCCGCAGAGGCCGGACCGGCCGCGAGGATGAGCCCCGCCGCCAGCATCCAGAAGAACCATCCTGTTTTTTTCTCCATCTCTTCTTCCCTCGCCAGGCAGCATAGAGGAGGATTGTTACAATTCGATGACAACCCCGTGAAGCTTCCGTGAAATAGATGGAACCGCCCCCAAACCCAAAGCCGAAATCTCCTGCCGTCCGATCGATCTTTGGGGGAGTCCTGGATCAGGTGAAGAACAGGACCCAGAGGATCTGGCCCAGGAGGAAGAGCCCCAGCAGGAGGCTGGCCAGGCCGAAGGTCGACCCGAGGAGCTTCAGGGGGATTCCCGGATAGGAGCGCTTCATGGACTCCAGGCGGGGGTCGTCCTTGAGGCGTTCGTAGTGGAGGGGCCGCTGCTCCTTCATGTCCTCCAGGGTGTAGGTCCCCGTGAAGATGATCCGGTCCATGGGGAACTTCGTCGGGATGAAGTGGGTGTTGAAGAAGTGAACCGTGAAGATGAAGAGGGCCGCCAGGAGCGCCTCCTCGGAATGGACGAGGGAGGCCACGTTGAGGAGCCAGCCCGGGAATAGGTAGGAGGACCACTCAGGCACCCACATGAGAATCCCCGAACTGCCGATGGCGAACATCCCCCAGAAGACGGCCCAGAAGTCGAACTTCTCCCAGTAGGTCCACCGGTCGAATCTCGGCATCTCCCCTTTGTTAAAGAACCAACGGCCCATCCCCTTGAAGTCCTCCCAGTCCTTCCAGTTGGGGACGAGGGAATCGGGACCGAAGAAGCGCCCCCAGAACCCACGGCACCCCTGGCCCTTCGGGAAGAGGTATCGCAGGGACATCCAGGCCACGTAGGCCACGATGGCGATCAGCAGGAGGGCCGCCCCGCGGTGGAAGAGACCCGCCTGGTGCGCACCGCCCCAGAAGCGGATGAGGAGGCCCGAGAAGGCGGCGGTGTGGTACTTGAGTGGGAATCCCGTCATGACCAGGGTGAAGAAGGAGAGGATCAGCAGGACGTGCATGATCCGCTCCCTACGCGAGAAGCGCTGGATCTGCTGCAGCCCCTCGCCTTTGGCCAGGAGGGCCCTGGGCAGGATGCCCTGCTTCTCCATGCGGTGATTTTCCCAGTAGGTCTTGCGCCACCACAGGACGGTGTGGAACCAGAAGAAGCACAGCGTCCCCACGAGAAGCCCCGACATGGCCACAAAGGTCCAGAAGAGGGCGGGATAGCGCTTCCGGTCCCGGTAATCGGGATGGGCCTTGTAGTCCACGAAGCGCGGATGGAATCCCCGGTGGCAGCGGCCGCAGTTATGAACGAGATTCGCGGGATGGATGCTGGAACGGGGATCCCCTTTGGGAAGGATATTGTGGGTGGTATGGCAATCGGCGCAACCGGCCACCCCTGCCGGATAGCCGATGCTCTGGACCTTGCCGTGATAGGTCTGCTCGTAATAGGCGACGATCTTGGGGTTGAGGTTGTTGCGCCTCGCGATGATCGGATCGGCATGGCAGCGCTTGCAGTTGCGGCTGTAAAACTCCCGGGCCTCCTCGGGATACTTCTCCAGGGAGGTGTGGAAGACCTGCGTGTTGTGGAGGCCGTGGCAGTCGGCGCAGGCTGCCGCATCCTGCTTCCCCTTGAGGACCGCCTCGGCGTGGCCGGAAGCGACGTAGTCCTCATTGGCGTGGCACTCGGTGCACCTCTCGATGACGACCCGCTTGAGGGGTTTCGTCCGGGCCGTGAAGGAATGGATCTCCCGATGGCAGTCAACACAACGGAAATCGAGCTGGACGTAATGGAAATTCCGTCGGTATTCGAGCGCGATCTGTTCATGGCAGTTTCCGCAATTCACGGGGGCAGGCTTCTGCAGACCTTCGCTGTGGAGGTTCTGATGCGTGATCCCCGTGTGGCAGCCCGTGCAGCTGTTCTCCCCATGGACAGACCGGGGGAAGGCCCCGCGGTAGAGGTAATCGTCGTGGCAGGAGAGGCAGTCGAGCACCGCCCAGGCAGGCATCGTCCCAGGCCCCGCCAGGGAAAGGGCGACAAAGCCGGTCGCCAGCAGGACCAGCCTCCACAAGGCCGCAATCCTCCGCACCGGCCCTCTTTCGATCTTGAAGAGATTCCATGCGGGCATCGGGAATCCCATGCCCCGGCTGCAATCATTCCTGTCCACGGTCGGTCTCATGCTAGGGCCTTTTGTTCTTGGCCTTTTCTTTCGCCGTCATGGCCTTCCAGGAGGCCATGCCACCGAAGAGTCTCTCCACGGTGTATCCCCTCGCGATCAGATAACTGGACGCGAGCGGAGAGCGGAAACCCCGGTTGTCCACGAGGATCAACGGACGGTCGAGGGGCAGTTCGCGCCAGCGCCGGTGCAGCTGGTACATCGGCAGATTGACGGCGCCCTCAATACGCTCTTTTCGAAACTCCTTTTCCGATCGAATGTCCACGAGGAGGCCCCCTTGCTTCTCCGCCATCCTCTTTCGCAGGGCCAGCGGCTTCATCGACGGGACCGCCCGGCGGGGGATCCGTTCCACCGAGACGGTCTGGTAACCGGCGATCTTCCAGGCCGACATCCCGCCCTCCAGGAGCCGGACGGCTTGATATCCCTGCCGGGCCGCTATGCCTGCCGCCTCGCGGCTTCTCCGCGAGGTCTCGCTCTCGCAGTACAGGACCAGCATCCGGTCCCTGTCAGGGGCCATTTCGCCGATCCGTTCCTCAAACTCTTCGGTGGGAATGCAGAGGGAACCGGCGATGCTGTGGTCCCGGCATTCGACCTCGGACATCGTGTCGACCAGGAGGGGCCTCTTCCCCTCGGCGATCATCCGCGCCAGCGTCTGCGGCGGGAGCCTCTGCCACCCCGTTTCGGCGGCCCCTGCGGCGGCGCAGAGGAACCCCATCAGCAGGATTCCCGAAATCCCAGATTTCAAAAAGCGGCCCATGGACCTCTCGACCTCTCTATTCATAAGCGGGCACGGCGCGGACACCCCACCCGACCATCTGCGGCGCCGCATTCGGTTCCTTCGGAGTCGGGTAATTCTCCTTGAGAAATCGCCCCACATGGAGGATCTTCATCTTCGTGAAGAACGGCGCATTGTCGCTGTGGCAATCCAGGCATCCGTCGGGGCTCCCTTTGGCGCCGTAGGTCTTCTTCCGCTCCAGGGGAATCACGTTGTGGTAAACGGCGAAGGAAGGCCTCTCCCCCGGCCGGAGGATCTCGGACTCGACCAGTTTTTCCTGCCTGACTTCGTACAGCTTCCGGCCCACCATGACGACGTTCTTGGATCCCGCGTCGGTCAGTGCCCGGATCAGGGCCTTGATGTCCTCCTTTGTGCTCACGGTCTGGGCCAGGAGGGCATGGCCCCGCTCGTTCCTCACCTCGATCATCGAGAGTCCCGTGAGATTCTTCAAGGCCTGACGCACCGGGGCCGGTCCGATCCGCCGGACCGACCCGTCTTTCTGCCGCTCCCCGAACCATCTCGCCGGTTGCGCGCCGGCTGCCCCAGAGGGAGTCCTCAAGGCCGCCGGCAATGCCGAGGAGACGACCTTGTCCTTCTTCAGTTCGTAGAGCCGGCCGGAAACAAAGACCACGTCGTGAAATCCCATTCCTGTGAGGGCCCGGATCGCCAGCCGGAGGTCTCTTCCCGTATTGACCGCCGGCTCGGCCCGCAGCGTGCCCCGGGGGCCTTTGACCTCCGCAAGGGTGATCCCCTCGAGGGCCCGGAAGGCCTGCAGGACGTACTGGAGGCTGATCGGCCTGATCTCGCCGCTCTCCTGCCGCTCCCCGAACCACGTGGCGTTCCGGTCATAGGGAGGGAAGGATTGGCCCGGGGCCGCCGGCGGCGCATCGAAGGGAATGACCCGATCCCCCCGGAGGGCGTAGACGCGGTCCGCTACGAAGACAACCTCCGGCCCCCCCTGGCTGGAGAGGGCCCGGATCATCTGCCGAACATCCGCCTCGGTGGCGACGGTCGTCTCTTTCCCCTCTTTTCCCCGGATGTCCCGGACAGCCACCGACGAGAGGTCTTTGATCCCCTCGGCGGCCCGTCGCACGCGGGTCGGAGGGATCGGCCGGAGCCGGCCGTCGTCCAGCCTCTCCCCGAACCACTGGGAGGCCCGCGTCACGCAGGGGACATAGCGTTCCCCTTCCCCCTTGACCCGTTCGTAACGGGTGATCCAGGGAGCCCAGGGGGCAGTTGCGGGGGCAGTCCAGTCGTCCATCGGGCCGATCCGTTCGAGGCGGTCCGCCGTATACAGGACCTCCTCCCCGGCGGCGGCATCCCGGAGGTAGATCGCCCGGCCGGGCTGGGCCGTGGAATGACAGGCCGAGCAGTGCAGGAGGGAAAAGTGAAACAAGGCCCGAGGGAACCTCTCCCTGTGCGCTTTCGAGGGATCGCGAGCCTCTCTGGGCATCCCGGGGCGCGTTGGCCGGTAACGGCCCTCGAGATGGCATTTGGCGCAGGTCATCATTCCGACACCGTCGAGGCGGTCCATGACGGTCCCCTGCGGCGAGAACCCCTTGGCGATCTGGTGTTGGAGCCGCTGCGATTTGGACCGGCCCGCCAGGGGGTGGCAGTCCGTGCACTGCAGCCCCGCCGCCACGTGGGCATCGTAAGGGGCTTCGTGGAGCGTCCCCGTCTTTCGGGCATCCATCTCCCGGTGGCACTGCAGGCAGTTCTTGGCACCCACCTCCCGACTGATCAGCCGGCCCTGGAATTTCCCCTCCTTCGTGAAGAGATGGCCGTCCTTCCAATGGTAGTCGACGAGGGGACTTTGCGAGAGGTTCCACGTTCCGGTCTCAGAGGCCGACCCTGGGCCAGCCGTCGGAACGGCATCGGTGAAGACCGCCCCCCGGACATCGCCAAGGCCGGCGCCGGCCGTGGCGGCCCAGCGGTAGTTCCTCAGGCTCAACTGGGCGTTGCGCCGGTCGAGGCGGTACCCGGGAAAATGGCAGAGCAGACAGTCCCCCTCCACGACGCCGGTCTCGCGGAAACGGCTCCGCCCGTCCGGCGTGGCCCGGGAGCTGTAATCCCCGTCCCGGGCCGAAGCGCCCTGCCTTTCGCCCTCGACCAGCGTCTTTGAAAAATCGGGCCTTCCATCGGCCTTCCGGCCGTATTCAAGGGGCCCCCCTCCCGGATGCGTCCATCCGCAAGCCGCAGACAGGGCCTTCCCGTCAAGGCCGAATTTTCCGCCCGCCCCGATCCAGTCGAAGGCGGAAAGGCCCTCCTCTTGAGGAGTCAGGTTTTTCTTCGGGGCGATGTGGCCGGAGGTGATCCCGGGGATGCAGCCCATCCCGTAGACGCCCGGGGAGGAGGCCAGGGGACCGCCCGGGTCGATGCCGCCCTTTATCTCATCGAACCCCTGCTGGAAATGGTACCCCGAGGTGATCGTCGTGTATCCGTGACAGGTCCCGCAGGTCCTGCGCGGGCTGTAGGGATCCGCGGCGTTCCGGGAGGGGGTGATCCGCTCCCCCTGCTCGTTCTTGAGCCAGATGTCCCCGTGCCGCCACGGCTGGGCCGCCTGAAGCGGAAGCGCAGACAGAACAAAGACCATGCAGACCGCAGCCGCCGTACCTCTGAATCCCACGGGATTCCTCTCCACATTTTTCCGGCCGGGGCGCACGGGCCGTCGCCACAGCCGGGCATCCCCATGGATCTTCATGGACCTGAGAACCGCGATCCCCTGGCACGCTCTTTGGGAATCTGGTCCCGATCCATCCCTTCCCTTTCGGGCCTCCGGGGTCGCGGTCCCGGAGGCCCCCGACTCGTTACGGCTCCATCGGCGCCGCCGCGTCCTTGGCGTATTCCATCGTCGAGCCGTCATAGGCCTTGGCGTTCGAGTATCCCAGCAGTTCGTGGAGCATGAACCACCAGGCCGTGCAGAACTTTCCCGTATCGCAGTAGAGGATGACTTCCTTAGAAGTATCCGTCCCCACCACCCTGGCAGCCTCGGCGGCCAGGGCGTCCTTGGACTTGTAGGTCCCGTCTGCCTCATACATCAACGACGTAGGAAGATTGACGGCACCCTTGATGTGGCCCGCCCTGGCGACGAAATCCATCTTCTTCTTGCCATCGAAGAAATCGGGTTCGCGCACGTCCACGATCACGGCCTTGCCCAAGGCCGCCAGGACGTCAGCCTTCTTCACGACGACGTCTTTCTGGAACGTTCCCCTGTAAGCCTTGGACCGGGGTCTGGCGGCCTCGGTGGAGACCGTTTTCTTGTCGGCGACCCATTTGTTGTAACCGCCGCTCAGGAGGGCCACGTTCTGGACTCCAGCGTACTTGAGCGTCCAGGCGACCCGGGTGGCGTCGACCCGGTCCGGCGGGGTATCCATCTTGCCCAAGACCACGACCGGCGTGGTCGCCTCGATCCCTACTGAAGAGAGGATGTCCTTCAGGTCGTCATCGGCGGGCAACTCGTTGAGGAGATCCCCCTTCTTGACGGCCCAGGAGCCGTAAACGACGTTGACGGCATTGGGGATGTGACCGGCCTTGTACTCCTCGACCTTCCGGACGTCCAGAACGACGACTTTGTCGATGTTCTGCTCCAGCCAGCCGGTCGTGACCACAGGCTCCATCGCCGCCGCGGCGGAGAGAGCGCCGAGGGACATCAGAAAAGCAAAGGCCATGATGGTGGTGAACAGTTTCCTTCTTCTCATTGCATCCTCCTATTCGCTTATAGGTATGGGTTTGGGGTTAACCAATAAATCCAAGTTGGCCTTGGAACCGTCCTTGATCAGTTGGTCCTTCGTGAGGAACCCCTTGCGATCCTCGTGGCAGGCGTCGCAGTTTCGGGTCCGCTCGGTGCGCTTGCGGATGTTGTGCGCCGGGGTGTCCCAGTAGTTGGGCAGGCGGTCGAACCTTTCCATCCCGATCCCCTCGCTCTTGAAGCTGTCCCGGACCGTGGGGATCAGCCGCAGGGTCGTGACCTGCCTCTTGTTCTTTGGGCTCATCCCGAGCATGAAGCCCGGCTTGGCCTCCGATCCGCCGCCTACGTGGCAATCGGAGCAGTTGCGGTATTCCGCCGAGGCATGGCATCCGAAACAGGTGACCTTGTCCTGGTGCTTGAGGTGGGCGATCCGGGCCGTGAGCTTCGCCTCGCCCCCCAGGCGATGGCAGTCCCGGCAGGATGGGCGGTCCCTGACCTCCTCCTTGGCCCGGTAGGCCGTGCCGTCACCGTGGAACTCCCGTTTCCTGTGGCAGTCCATGCACATCATGCCCTTCTGGTAATGGACATCGGCTGTGCCGCCGTACTCGCCGGTATACTCGGGATAGACCCTCCCGCCGTGACAGAAGGCGCAGGTCTTGCCCTCGTCCTTCTTCACGAACCGGTGTCCCTGGATGAGGCCGACGCTGATCCCGCTGATCACCGGGGACTTCACATGACAGTCACCGCAGGAGGCGTGGCAGGACCGGCAGGACTTCTCGAAAAC
>Ga0228535_1002407_pt1 | contig 18247 bp, 16 predicted proteins | sample SJ1metagenome_FD_168457 | JGI IMG/M metagenome (GOLD analysis project Ga0228535, IMG submission 168457) | Enriched culture of PCE-dechlorinating microbial communities from Ithaca, New York, USA - SJ1 | ecosystem: Engineered > Modeled > Simulated communities (microbial... > Unclassified | place... | reverse complement strand
ACACAGCATCACAAGAATGGCTGTAGCAACTGAGGCGGAAGCAGAAAAACAAGGCGGAGACAATCGCACCATGGGTAGGAAATTTACGGTTCCCTACGGCCTTTATAGATGTCATGGGTTTATATCCGCAAATCTGGCAGCCCAGACAGGTTTTTCAGCGGAAGACCTTGACCTGTTCTGGGAGGCGGTTCAAAACATGTTCGAACACGACCGGTCTGCCGCAAGGGGGCTGATGTCAACACGTGCCCTTATTGTATTTAAGCACGCTTCAGCTCTTGGAAATCGACCTGCTCATGAGCTTTTTGCACGGGTCACAGCGGAACGGAAATCATCCACTCCCGCAAGATTTTTTGATGATTATTCTATACTGCTGGATGGGCAGCCATTCAAAGAATTGATAAAGTTTATCGAGGTCAACTGAGTTGAAATGACGTTCACAGAAGATGAATTTTTGCCAATATCAGCACTTCAGCATCTAGCCTTCTGTGAACGCCAGTGGGCTTTGATTCATTTGGAGCAGATTTGGCAGGAAAACATACTGACAGTCGAAGGGAAACAAATGCACGAAAGAGTGCATGAAGAGGATTTTGAGAGCCGGGGAGAATTAAGGAGCGTTCGCTCTCTCCGGCTCCGATCTTTTGAGTTGGGGCTTACAGGACAAGCTGACGTGGTTGAATTCCTTGAAGATGAAAATGGAACTCTAATCGTCACGCCCGTTGAGTTCAAGCATGGTAAATGGAAAATGGACAATTGCGATGCGGTACAGCTTTGTGCCCAGGCGCTTTGCCTGGAGGAAATGCTGAAAATAAAAGTCAAGGAAGGTTATTTCTTCTACGGGAAACCGAGAAGAAGGCATCGTTTGGTGATTGAAGAAAACCTCCGCGCAGAAACGCGAACACTCTCACAAAGGCTCCATGACCTTTATGAAACCAGTTATACTCCCCCCGCCAAATACAGTAAAAAATGCGACAATTGTTCATTGTTCGATGTGTGCATGCCCAAGATCACGGATAAAAATAAAAGCGCCTCAAAATATCTGAACAATATCATCATCTGCAGGGAGGATTCGACTTCATGAAACACCTCCTCAACTCTCTTTACATCACTACCCAGGGGACGTACTTGGCAAGAGAAGGAGAAACCGTAGTCGTTCGAAGGGAGAAAGAAACAAAACTGCAAATACCCATACACACCCTATCGGGAATCCTTTGTTTTGGCCAGGTCAGCTGTAGTCCTCCGCTCATGGGATTGTGCGGAGCCAGAAACGTAACATTGGCGTTCTTTTCTGAGCAGGGAAGATTCCTTGCCCGTGTGTACGGTCCTGTTTCCGGGAACGTCCTTTTAAGAAAAGAACAATATCGCCGTAGTGAAAACGAGGAAAATTCCTCTGAAATCGCACGGTCCGTCGTGATAGCCAAAATAGCCAACTGCCGGACTGTTCTCCTTCGTGCTGCGAGAGAACACGCTGACCACGAAGCGTCGGAGGCTTTATCTCTGGCTTCCGCAGCTCTTTCAAAACATCTGCAGGTGCTTTCTTCGCAGTTGCCGCTTGACTCCGTCAGGGGGATTGAGGGAGACGCTGCCAGGCAGTATTTTAATGTATTTGACCACCTTATTTCCTCTCAAAAAAATGCTTTCAGGTTTACTGAACGTACCAGAAGGCCACCGATGGATCCCATCAACGCTCTCCTGTCATTTGTTTATACACTGCTTGTGCATGACGTTTCGTCGGCGCTAGAAGGAGTGGGACTTGATCCTGCCGTTGGGTTTCTCCACAGGGATCGCCCTGGAAGACCAAGTCTCGCCCTCGACTTGATGGAGGAATTCCGCCCTATGTTAGCGGATCGGGTGGTGTTAACGCTCATTAACAGAATGCAGATCCAGGGGAAGCAGTTTGAAATAAGCGAAACCGGAGCGGTAACGATGTCTGATGAAGCGAGAAAAGAGGTGCTGATGGCATGGCAAAAAAAGAAGCAGGAGGTAATCATCCACCCTTTTATTGGCGAAAAAATTGCTGTAGGCCTTATTCCACACGTTCAAGCTCTGTTATTAGCGCGATTTTTGCGTGGTGATCTTGATGCATACCCTCCGTTCAGATGGAGGTAGTCTTTTCTGAAAACAGCATGCACCTTGAAAAAAGAATAAGGGGTGTTATTTATGATGGTTTTAATCACGTATGACGTAAATACCGCCTCCGAAGGCGGCTCTAAAAGACTAAGGCATGTTGCCAAAATTTGTCAGAATTACGGGCAGAGAGTTCAAAATTCAGTATTCGAATGTCTTGTCGATCCTACACAATGGGCAGAAATTCGCCATAAATTGCTGAAGGTATATGATCCGGCAAAAGACAGTCTTCGATTCTATTTCCTTGGAGCGAACTGGAAAAAACGCGTGGAACACCAAGGAGCGAAAGGAGGATACGACCCGGAAGGGTCATTAATTTTATAAAACCAGTTTCGCGAACCTCAAGCTCTCATACTTTTCCTTGGAGATTCGCGAATCCTCTAAAACCTTTTCAACTCTCGATATTTTCTAGAGTTGAAGTTGGAGGACTTTGGAAAAAGTAATTTTTTATAAGTTTCGCGGATTATAATAGTCGAAAGCTTGGAAAGACTGAAAGAGAAAGTACAACGGTCGCCCCCCGTGCGGGGGCGTGGATTGAAACTGATGCGCCGCTCCAGGTACTCCACCCTCGCCCGGTCGCCCCCCGTGCGGGGGCGTGGATTGAAACCCTTTCCACCCTGAGAGCTGACCCAGTGAACTCGTCGCCCCCCGTGCGGGGGCGTGGATTGAAACCAGCCCGCTCGGTCCAGTACACCCGGAGCCCGGCGTCGCCCCCCGTGCGGGGGCGTGGATTGAAACCCCAGTAAATCGTAGGCACGGGTAGCACCGGAAGGGTCTGGTCTTTAAGGGGTGAACTGACCAGATGGTTTCTTGAACTTAAAGCCGGTGTATTCGTCGGAAGGACTCCTGCATCAGTTCGCGACAGGCTTTGGGAAAAAGCGTGCAGTCAGGCGAAGGACGGCGGCTGTTTGATGGTTCATTCAAGTAATACTGAGAAGGGGTACAAAATCCGGAGCTGGGGAGAAACCACCAGGTCAATTGAAGACTTCGAGGGTCTTTTTTTGGTAAGGGTCCCATAAACACTGCATTCTTTCAGTGTAGTCCCCACACACGTGGGGTTGAAGCGACGTATCCCACGGGAATCGCCCCGTCTTTCGCGTAGTCCCCACACACGTGGGGGTGAAGCGGTCGGGCAGCTCGACGACCTCCAGCCGATCATGTAGTCCTAGTCCCTTTCTATTTTACAACAAACATAATTCAGATTCAGGGCAAAGAGTCGATTAGGAAGAAAAAGGACCTATGTAGGCTGCTTATTAGCAAAGAACTTTCTCTTTCCGTAGAGGATGCTCAATTCCGTTGGAGAAAGGACTCGTTCAGAATCGGAACAGCGAATCTTGGAGGCCAATATTTCCTGTTTGGGGGTCGATTTAGTTTTCGAGGTTAAGGAAAATAGGAGAGCTGTTGTTTTCAAATTTGCTTTAAACATCTCCGTAAAGCATTGGAAACTCAAAATTTACATTGCATATTTCGATTAATTTGAAAAGTGGTGATAGCCTAATTTTACTTTGCAACAAAACTTGTGTAAAAAAAAAAATGTGGTATAAATATTGTGTGTATTAAAATCCAAATTACATTGAACCCTAAAGGTGAGATTCCAATTGGTTCGAAATTCATTATTCGAAAAAATCATTCTAAGAGTTGCATCCTTTGCTGAAAAAACTTCTGGAGCCAAGAAGAAGGTAGCTAAGTATTTTATTGAAAATACAGAAAATATTGCCTTCTTAACGCTTGATCAAATTTCTCAAAAAATAGGCATAAGCGCCTCAACGATTACTAGAACAATTTCAGAAATTGGATTTAAAGGTTTTCCTGATTTTCAGGATTCTGTGCAAGAATGCATAAAAAGTTATTTAAAGAGTCCTGCAGATCGATTAAGGGAAATTAAGTACAGTAATACATTTGAATGTTTAGTCTCTTCATTGAAATCTGACCGGATTAATCTCGAGCGGTTGGAACGACTAAATTCTGTAGAGAAATATGAAAAAGCTATAGACCTTTTAGTAAATGCTCGAAATGTTCATCTTTGTGGGATGCAGGATTCTTTTGGTTCTGTTGCTATATTTGGGAATTATCTTTCTCAATTGAGAACTGGCGTGCATTGTGTAAACCTGATGAATATGTCTGTTTCAGAGCAGGTCCTAGAGATGAGAGGGCAAGATGTTCTTATCGTTGTTTCTTTGCCAAGATACAGCAACTTCACGATTAGGATTGCAGAGGAGGCGTTGGAAAGAGGATGCTCCCTTATCTCTGTGACAGACAACAGTTTCAGTTCAATAGGCCTTAAATCGACAGTAGCTTTTTCTGTCCCATTTGATTCAATCAGTTTTTTTAATTCTCATGTTGCTACTTGTTCCATTTTGCAAGCATTGCTCGCGGGAATAAATTTGAAAATAAAGGATGAAGCAATAATAAGGCTTACTGATCACAACAATTTGTTAGAAAAGTGGGATTTGTTAAGAACGGTTAGATAAAATTGAGTATTTTTGAATCTGAAAAGAGGAATAGTAAGATCAAATTTGCTTCATTGGAGTTACGGTCGCAACAGAATTAGAGGGGATTATTATTAGATTGAGTGGAGGTGGATATGAGCCTAGAAAAGAGTTGCATATAGAATCGTGGGGTATGGTATTAATTTTTAGAGTATAGTATTTGATTTGTACATATTCTAGTAAAATGGAGGTAATACCATGAAACGTTTGTTATTTTGTGTTTGCTGTATTGCCATTCTTTTCGCTAGTGGGCTGTTCGTAGTTGACAAGTCCTATGCAGCAAATGCAAAGGACACTTTGACAATAGCAATGATGTCTGAGCCTGCGTCTATGAGCACTGTAAATAATGAAAGCATGGATCCTATTTACAGTGGATACCTGACCCATAATTTCCTTATGAAAAACGATCCAAAGACTCTTGAACCAGTACCTGATCTGGCCGAGTCCTATGAGTTGCTTAGCGATACGGAGCACGTCTTCAAGCTGCGAAAAGGTGTCAAGTTTCATCACGGCAAGGAGTTCAAGGCTGAGGATGTCGTCGCGACCATCAACTACAACAAAACTTTTCCTGGATGCAAACCTTATGTAGGGGCTATTAAGAGCGTGGAAGCTATTGATGACTACACTGTTAAGTTCATAATGGATAAACCCTATCCTAATTTGCTTAATGACTTGACTTTTAAAGTTAATTTTATACAGGCTGCTGATCTTATTAAAAAAGGACATAATTTTGACAATGAGCCTATCGGTACAGGTCCTTTCAAACTTGTAGAGTGGAAACGGGGCAGCACCATTCGTTACGAGCGTTTTAATGATTACTTTAATAAGGACGAAGTAACCAATATCAAAACGATAATCTGGAAAGTAATACCGGAGGGAACATCCCGTACCATAGCTCTTGAAGCCGGAGAAGTTGATATGGTCTTCCAGGTTGAGACTGCTGATATTGGCCGTCTTAAAAAGAATGAGAAAGTCGCCGTTGAGGAAATAATTGAAGTTGCCAACTATGCTATGGGTATCAATAATGACTTGCCTCCCTTCAACGACGTAAACCTCCGCCAAGCGATAGCCCACGCCATTGACCGTGAATCGATAGTTATCGGTGCTCTAAATAGTTATGGTGTGCCGAATTTTACATCCTGTGCTCAGAATTATTGGGGATCTACAACAGAAGGTGCATGTACTTACGATCCAATAAAAGCTAAAGAATACCTGAGTAAGTGGGGGGGAGACCCTAGCAATGTAAAACTCTCCATCATCTGCTGGAATCCAATGCTTGTACGTGTTGGTACGATAGTTCAAGGGAGCCTTGAAGAGAACCTCGGCATTAAGGTCGAACTGGAAGAAGTCGACTCTGCGACATTCTCCAGTCGCCGTGCTTCAGGACAGTATAGAGCTTTTTTCACTTACTGGTCACCATCCAACTCGTTCAGTTATGTGACTCGCTATCACAGTGATAAGCGTTCCTCGGTACCAGGTGCCTGTAATGATCCTAAGGTTGATGAATATGTAGATGCCCTCCGAAATACCGTGCCAGCAGACCTGCGTCTTGAACTGACCCATAAGATCATAGCCCGAGTAAACGAAATAGCTGCTCAACCTTCTCTTTTCCAGCCCTATACATTCCGTGCGTATGACAGAAAACTTGCCGGTGCCCAGTTTACCCCTCATGGCTACGCGTATTTTCACACCTGTTATTGGAAATAAACTGTAGCACCAGAATCCCTCCGCTCTTTCCTGATATTAAAAGACAAGGGAAAGGGCGGGGGCTATTTTCTTCATGCAGAACGAGGTGTATGTAGGTATGCTAATTTACTTTTTAAAACGTATAGCACAGCTTATTCCAGTGATCCTTGGCATAACTCTCATTATCTTTGTAATAATGTCGCTGGCTCAGGGTGACCCGGCTAGGCTTATTCTTGGAGAGTGGGCGACGCAAGAAGAAGTAGATCAACTTCGACAGGAAATGAGGCTTGATGACCCTCTTTTGATTCGCTATTTCCGTTATCTTTATAACTTCGTTCAGGGGGATTTCGGCACTTCATATATAAAAAGCCGATCGGTCGCAACTGAAGTATTAGGACGATTTCCTAATACCGTCAGACTTGCTTTTGTGGCTGCAATACTAACTGTCTTTCTTGCCGTTCCTTTAGGCATTATTGCATCTGTCAAGCAAAATACTGCTGTTGATTCGATTATTATGGTCATAACTTTAATAGGGATATCTATGCCTATCTTTTGGTTAGGACTTTTACTGATATTGCAGTTTTCTCTTAAACTTGGTTGGTTTCCCAGTTTCGGTTCGGAGTCTTGGCAGAGCTATATTTTACCGGCTATTTGTTTGGCCTTTTCCAATATGTCCACAGTCAGCCGTACCACTCGTTCCTCAATGTTGGAAACTATAAGGCAGGACTACGTGAGAACGGCATTAGCAAAGGGATGTTCGCGCCATGACGCCGTTTATAAGCATGCTTTTCGTAATGCCCTTATTCCTACAATTACTGTTATTGGTATACAGATGAGTCAGCTCCTTGGTGGTTCAGTTTTGGTCGAACAGGTGTTCGCCTGGCCTGGTATTGGGCGGCTAATGATCGAGTCAATCAATGGACGTGACACACCAATGGTGTTGGGGTGTATCGTCCTACTAACCATAGTCTTCTCAGTTCTCAATCTGTTTATAGATATGTGTTACGCGCTTGTGGACCCGCGTATTCGTGGCCAGTACTCCTAAGTCTGGATATTTTTATTAACTGCTTTCTACCGCTATCCAAAATTTAAATCGTGAAAGACCCATCGGAGTTTCTAATGTCTTGCAGAGCCGTTTTGACAGATATGAAAAAAATGTTTTCTGTTTTTCCGAACCTGGAAAATTAACTTGGTTGTACAAATAATAAAAATCTTAGATGCGACTGTCCCACTTTGGATTCAATAGGCGGTATTTCAAAACGCTTGTCGAATCAGGTTGCTGAATGCTAAGTAAGCGGGGTCAGCGCGAAAAAATTTCCGAAAATGTTTAACTGAACATATTTGATTCCTTACAAAGTGGCATTATTTGTATGAATTAATATTTGTTTGCATTTCTTTAGTGAATTTATGGTTTTTAGCAACTCAATAGATATTAACTAAAAAATTTTTTGCAAGAGTAAGTATGTCATTAAAAAACATGAAGGAGATAGCGCATGAACGAATCTATCAATCAACCTGATGAAGCAGACCTGAAGATTCGTAATAAAAAACGGGGAAGTAATTCTGAGGTCTGGTCTCGCTTCAAAAAAAACAAATTGGCTATCAGCGGTATGATAATACTTGCGATTATAGTGATATTGACTCTTTCTGCCGGTTTTCTCTATGATTATCATACTTACTGTGTTAAACAAAACATACCTCAACGGCTCCAACCTCCTTTATCACCAGGCCATCTTCTGGGAACAGATGACATGGGGCGCGATGTCGCTGCAAGAGTTCTCCACGGTGCCAGGTATTCTCTCTTCATAAGTTTTTCTGCCGTTATTGCCAGTATGCTTATAGGCGGATTCCTAGGGGCTGTGGCCGGTTATTATGGTGGAGTAATAGACAATATATTGATGCGAATAATAGACATAATTATGGCAATTCCAATGACAATGCTGGCCATTGTCATTGTTGCCGTGCTTGGCCCAAGCATTCCAAACATGATAATTGCACTCGTTATAGCCCAAATTCCCGCATTTGCTCGAGTCACACGAGGCTCAGTACTTACAGTGCGAGACATGGAATACATTGAAGCCACCCGTGCCCTTGGTACAAAGGACTTCAATATTATTGTTGAACATATCATCCCCAATGTCTTAAGTCCCATAATAGTACAGATAGCCATTCGTACCGCTGCTTCCATTGCGAATGTTGCGGCTCTTAGTTTTCTGGGACTGGGTGTCAAATCTCCGGTGCCTGAATGGGGATGTATGGTGGCCTTGGGGCGCGCTTATATACGCGATTACAGTTATCTGACCTATGTTCCAGGCATGGCTATGATGATCACAATACTTTCTCTTAATCTCTTAGGTGATGGCCTTCGTGATGCCCTCGATCCCCGCCTAAAGTGAGGAAAGAATATGAACAAAAATTATGCTCTAGACATCCAAGATCTTTGTGTTGAATATCGTACTCCCATTGGTGTGGTTAAAGCCTTAAATGGTTTCGAGCTTCAACTTGAACGAGGCAAGACATTAGGCTTAGTTGGTGAGACGGGTGCCGGTAAAACCACGACGGGGCTATCGATACTCAACCTAATTCCAAATCCTCCTGGAGTTATTGTTAAAGGTTCCATTACTGTGAATGGAGAAAATTTTCTTGAAAAAACTGAAAAGGAAATGGAGAAAATAAGGGGAAAGATTGTTTCAATGATTTTTCAGGATCCCATGACGGCGCTTAATCCTGTCTTTGTGGTGGAGGACCAGATAGCTGAAAGCCTCATGCTCCATGAGAAATTGATTAAAAATGACGCTATTAACAAAGCTCGTCAAATGCTTGAGTTAGTAGGCATTCCTTCTGCGCGCGGTAAAGAATATCCACACCAGTTCTCTGGTGGAATGAAGCAGCGCGTAGTTATTGCGATAGCTTTGGCTTGCAGTCCGCAATTGCTGATAGCCGATGAACCTACGACGGCTCTTGATGTTACTATTCAAGCTCAAGTACTTGAAATGATGAAACAACTCAAGGAACAGTACCAAACTTCTCTTCTTATGATAACCCATGATTTAGGTGTTATAGCTGAGATATGTGATGATGTATCTGTCATTTATGCTGGCACGGTTATAGAACATGGATCATTAAAAGATGTTTTTGAGCATCCTTGCCATCCATATACTGAAGGACTGTTCAATTCTCTACCCGACCTTGACAACAGAACGGCTAAGCTCAAACCGATAAAGGGCTTGATGCCTGACCCAATCAACTTGCCAGAAGGTTGTGCTTTTTACCCACGCTGTAATTATGCAATGCCTATTTGTAAGATGGAAAAACCTGACAAGTCCTTTCGTACTGATTGGCATTATGTTAAATGCCACCTTTACAAGAACGGTAACTTCTCCGAGAGGAAGATTGGTATCAATGAGTGAGAACAATGCGTTGCTTGAAATAATAAATTTAAAAAAATACTTCAAGACATCCGGAGGGATGTTACATGCTGTAGACGATATTTCTTTCTCAATTGATAAAGGTAAAACCTTAGGGCTTGTGGGCGAAAGCGGTTGTGGAAAATCGACAGCGGGGCGTACAATACTCAGGCTATTGGAGCCGACATCGGGTGAGATCCGCTTTGCGGGTGAAGATATTCGTGCACTTTCTGCTGGAGAGCTTCGCAAAAAGCGAAAGGATATGCAGATCATTTTTCAGGATCCTTTTTCTTCACTGAATCCACGCAAAACTACTTACCAGACCATTGCAGAGCCTCTTAAACGACAAGGAATAATAAAAAACAAGAGCGAACTCGCGGATAAAGTGATAGAGCTTATGGAAACAGTAGGGCTCGCAGAGCGGCTGAAAGATACCTACCCCCACGAGCTGGATGGCGGGCGTAGGCAAAGAGTTGGGATAGCTCGTGCATTAGCTATGAATCCACAGTTCATAGTTTGCGATGAGCCTGTTTCAGCTCTTGATGTATCGATACAAGCTCAGATACTAAATTTAATGAAGGAACTTCAAGACCATTTTGGACTAACCTATCTTTTCATAACTCATAATCTGAGTGTCGTCAACCATTTTTCTGACGAAATTGCTGTTATGTATTTGGGCAAACTGATTGAGAAGGCTCCGGCTGATGAACTTTTCGACAATCCTATTCATCCCTATACTCAGGCTTTACTTTCAGCAATACCCTTGCCAAAGCTCCAACAGAAGAGAGAGCGCATTATACTCAAAGGTGAAATCTCTTCTCCTATCGAGCCTAAACCTATATGTCGGTTTGCAAATCGTTGTTTATATGTTCATGGTCGATGTCGTAGCGAGGAACCACAACTTAGGATTGTTTCGTCCAATCACGTTGTATCGTGCTTCCTTTCCGAGTAGAAAAAATACATTAAGGGGACTTTCAGATGATCAACGGAAAACCCATCATTGGTCTTACAGCTACCACAAATTTCCTTCCCACTAATGGTGAAGGACCCAGGATGTTGGCTTTTGGCTTGTGTAATACACTTGCTGTAGCTAAAGGGGGGGGCTTACCGATAGTTTCAGGAGAACAGTGTCCTGAGGATTTCGCTTTGATTTGCGATGGGATGATATTCACTGGTGGCCCTGACGTACCTCCCGAACTTTATGCCGAGAAAAAACTTAACGAAACTGTACGGTGCGACCCTATTAGAGATGTTTATGACAAACGATTGTTTGATGCATTCCTTAAAACAGGAAAACCAATCTTTGGAATATGCAGAGGCAGCCAACAAATTAATGTTTTTTTGGGCGGTACTCTTTTTCAGGATCTTGTTGAACAGTGCGGCTGGATACATTATAGTCCCCAAATTCGGCATTTCATAACGGCTTCTGAGGAGTCAATTCTCCATCGTTTTTTTGGGGAGCGCTTTAAGGTAAATAGTTTTCATCATCAGGCGATTAAGGATTTAGCCCCCTGTTTAAAAGCCACAGCATATTCCGTGGAAGGTATCATTGAAGCCTATGAGCATAAAACGTTGCCAATATTCGCCACCCAGTTTCACCCTGAAATGATGGCAACAGAATACTGCGACGGCACTACAGCGGATTTTCAGCCGATATTTAATTATTTTGTAACATTGGCAAAGGAATATGCTGAAAAATAGCAAGAAAAAATTATTCAATATAGTCAGAATACAAAACAAATAAATTTGCTTTGTAAAAGTGATCAAGGCTAAAGAAGTTTCATAATTTGTATTTTTAGGAGGGATGTAAATGAGCAAGCAACAGGATATGCAACTTTCAAGTTTTCAGGATTCATGGGTCATTATGTACGCCTATATTGCGCGGGAGCTTTATTACAAGGGAGGGATAGCGGGTGAAGCTGCCTTGAGAGAGGCTGTTCGCAGATATGCCCGTAACAGAGGTCGCAATAACCGTGAAAGACTATTGGCAGCCAACATAAAAATCAACCTTGATACTCTGTTTCATGAGGGCCGCGACAGACCTGGTGAATGCAGATTCGAAGGTCCCGTTCTCAGAGAACAGGAGGACGAGCGGATACTACATACTCATATATGCCCATACGCTGATGTCTGGAAAGAGTATGACGCAAAATGGCTTGGTCGCATTTATTGCGAAGAATTCCATATTGCAGCATATCAGGAGTTTAGCTTCAACAGTGCAAAGATAAATCTCTCCCGTAGTTTGACACAAGACGGCGACGACCGTTGTTGGTTCACCCATACAATGCGCCCCGAGAATATGACTGCCGAAGAACGAAAATTGTGCTTTGCTGAATACGATCCTGGTTATGTCAAACCAAGCACTCCAATGGCTAAACCTGATCCGCGGGGCGGTTTCAACATGATGTGGCTTTCAATGGTCGGCTTTTTTGTTCAGTGCGCTCAGGAGTATCTTGGGGAGACCGGTGTGAGTTTGGTAGCTGTAGGCCTTCGGAAATATGCCATTGAACAGGCGAAGGTGTTTACGAGAAAAGCCCATTCTCTAGAAAGGGAACCTGATAGAGAATTCGTAGCGGAGTTTTTACCTCTTGAAATGGACATTGATGCTGAAACTCTATGGGATAAGTATGACTTATGCGGTGCTAAAGAGATAATGCGTAATTGCTTCTATAAAATTTTATTTAAGGAGCTTGGAATATGAACTCTAAAAAAATTCTTTGTAACAACCATGTGCAGGATATATGGGCCGAGTTTTATATCAAAACGGCGGATGTGATATGTCAGCGTTTTGGTATGGAAGGAAGAGGAGTTGTCAGAGATGCTGTACGTATGTTAGGAGTCACTCTCGGAGAAGAGAGGGCGCAGTTTCTCAGAGACTATAATATGAAAATTAACCTCAAAAACGTTTTTACTTCAGGTGGTCCTATCCCATGCGGCGATCGAACCTGCAAAGAATGGCTGGAATGTTCTCCTGAGCAAGTACTCGTTAACGTTCTTTCATGTCCCTTTGCGGATTGTTGGCTCAAGGCTGAAAAGGCGGCAGTGGGGCGCATGTATTGTGAAGAGTTTTACCCCGCCTACTTGCATGCAGCTTGTGGCAGTACTACTCAAATCAATGTTGGAAAGGAGCTTGTCAACGAGGGCGACGATATGTGTCGTCTATCAGTTTACCTGCGTCCTGCAAACCTGACCCAAGCAGAACGCTGTGCGCAGTTTGAGGAATTCGATCCTCATTATACTAGACCGGATAACCAGCCTGAGGATGTTCCAGATTATAATCGCTGTGTTTCTCTTTTTAAAGAATATTTGATGATTGCTGCCGAAAAGTGGTTGGCTCAAAAGGGGGTTGATGCTGTAAAAGAACTAGTTAAGTAAAATCTCCAAACACCATTGTCAAAGAAATCAAAATGTGAAATAATAGCATGTATTTTCTGTTTTTTAAGAGAAATGGTTTTGAAGAAATTTTTTTTAGCAAGAGAGTAAAATTGCAATAAAAAAAATGAGTAAAAATATTTTTATTTTGTGATGATTTTAAGGGGGAAAATTACAGTGAGAAAACTAATTTGCGTTTTGTTGATCTCAGTTATTTTTTCTTCTCTTCCATTCGTCTCGGTAGCAACAGCCAAAGGGACATGGAATGCCAATTCACAATGGTCACCAAATAATTACCATAGTAAAGCGCTAAAAGAATTTGCGAATAAAGTGAACATTAAGACAAAAGGTGAATTGGAAATTATAGTCCAATATAGTGGTGCACTTGGATACAAAGGACCTGAACTTTTGCAGGCTGTACAGGATAATTTGGTTCAAATGAGCCTCATCACAAATATGACAGTGGCGGGATATGAAATGATATTCGGAGTTAATTCACTTCCTATGATGGGGCCTAATATTGAAAAGGGTAGAATCTTTACTGAGATTTGTAGACCGTATTTTGATAAGGCAGCTGAAAAATGGAACCAAAAGATACTATGGATAGGTCCCTGGTTTGATGGGCTTTGGACTAAAAAAAAGGTATCAGCTGTTGAAGATTTAAAGGGAATGAAAATACGCACTTACGATAAAATCAGCGCTAGTGTAATTCAAGCCCTTGGTGGCTTGCCGTACGCGCTTCCATGGAGCGATGTTTATACCTCAGTTGCAACTGGAATGATTGATGCGGTCCTAACCTCGGCTACAACCGGAGCAGAAGGAAAGCTGTGGGAAGTGATGGATTATTTTCAGCCAATTATGTTTATGTTAGCGACTGAAATGGTAACAGTAAATTTGGAAGCATTCAATAAACTAAGTCCTGAGCTACAGAATTATATGATAGAGGCTGCGAAAGAAATTGAAGAGCAAGTTTGGAAAGATGCAGTAACTGAAGAAGAGGGTAACACAAAACTTCTTGCAAAACATGATGTTGAGATAGTTCCTGTTTCTAAAGAATATGAAGCGGAAATTGTTGCAAAGACTGAAATGGTTAGACAGGAGTGGCTTAAAAATGCTCCTCCGGAAGCTTTAGAAATCTATGAGAAGGCAAAAAAAGCGTTTGAAGGGATGTAAAACGATAAACTCTTTTGTTGATGAAAGAGCAGAGTATGTTTTTAATGCTCTGCTCTTTCATATTAGAAGTTTTTTACCAAGGATCCTTCAGCTGAAAGGTGAAAAAAATGAAAGCATTCTTTAAATATACAAAAAAGTTAATAAATATATGTTTTTGGATAAGCGCAGTAATGCTTTGTCTTTCAGTAATCATGATAATAACTGAAATTATTTTGAGGCGTTTTTTAAACTCTTCTTTATATATTACTGATGAATACACAGGCTATTTGTTATGTGGAATTGCAACAATGGGCATGGCTATTACCTTGCGTGAAAAAGGACATATAAGAATGACAATAATATATTCTTTTTTATCTAACGAATGGAAAGCTTGCTTTGACAAAATTATTAGTCTAACTGGATTTGTGTTTTTTATTTGCCTATCAATATTTACCGGTAACCTTTTTTGGAAGTCCTTGGTTGGTGGAGTCCGTTCAATGAGTGTGGCGCAAACTTATGTTGCGGTACCTCAATTATTTATGCCAGTAGGTTTTTTTGTCATGTCATTACAATTTTTAGAGGAATTTTTTACAGATTTTTTAGGAGGTAACAACTAAAGTTTAGATGTTTGCAGGATATTAGAAGGATTAGAAGTGAGGGGGTAATTCTATTATGGATACTATTTTACAAAGCATAGTAATTGTTTTTTTATTAGTTGTATTTCTGGGATTTAGTTTTCAAATAGGAATAGCATTGTATCTCGTGGGATTATTCTCACTTCTTGTTTTTTCTGATATTTCTGTCGGCAAACTTATGGCAAATATAACTTGGAACAGTCTTGATAGTCCGTCTTTAATGGCAGTTCCTCTATTTATTTTCATGGGAGAGATTTTAATAAGGAGTAATCTTTCTAAGAATCTATTCAAAGGTCTGTATCCCTGGATGAGGCACATACCAGGAGGGTTATTGCATATTAATATTATAGCGTGCACAATTTTTGCTGCGATCACCGGATCTACTTCTGCTACAGCAGCAACTGTTGGGAAAATTACGATCCCAGAGCTAGAAGCACGTGGATATGACAAAAAAATGTCTATCGGTACAGTAGCATCTGCAGGTACTCTTGGCATTCTAATTCCACCTAGCTTGACAATGGTTGTTTATGGTGTAATCGCAAACGAGAGTATAGGCCAATTATTTATTGGAGGTATACTCCCAGGACTACTAATTGCCTTAACTTTTAGCCTTTATATTATTACAGTATCTCTTTTAAAGCCTGAATTGACCCCATCCGTTTCAGAAAAATTCAAATTTGCAGATTATCTTTTGACAATCCCCCAAATTCTCCCTGTATTTGTTTTAATTACCTTGATTTTAGGGAGTATATATTCAGGTTGGGCTACTCCCTCTGAAGCCGCCGCGGTAGGTGTTGTGTTATCTTTAGTTTTTGCTTTAATATCAAAAAGCTTAAATAGAGAGAGCTTTATTGTAGTGCTAAAAAATACAATTAAAACATCATCAATGATAATTTTAATTATTTCTGGAGCTAGTTATTTTTCTGTGACTCTAGGAAATATGGCAATTCCATATCGTTTAACAAATTTTATTGCAAGTCTCAAATTAGCTCCGTTTACATTAATGTTTGTCTTAGTTGTGGTTTATGTAATTTTGGGTTGCTTAATAGATGGTATATCCATAATTGTTATGACATGTCCGATTGTATTGCCAATTGTAAGTATGTATGGATTTGATCCGCTATGGTTTGGTATTGTTGTGATTATTTTGATTTGCATTTCAAACATAACTCCCCCTCTGGGTTTCAATTTGTTTATTTTGATGGGAATTACTAATGATGATCTTTGGTTTGTTGCAAGAGCATGTTTACCGTATTTTTTATTGATGCTTGCTGTTCTTGGAATACTTTATGTTTTTCCTGAAATAGTTCTGTTTTTACCTCGCTTAATGATAAAATAATTAAAAAAGAAAGATGCTTATTAAATTACGAAGAGTCTGGTTTGGGGTTAATTTTTAAGGGCTCCTAAAAATAGTAACGGATAGTTTTCAATACGAACCGCTTTCTTGACAAACTTTTTTGGATAGAAAATTTTTAGAAGAACAAATAAAGCTTATCTATAGGCTTTAAAAAGAGGTGGATTAAATGATTGAATTAATTACGAACTTAGATGAAATATCATTATTACTCAATGTGGATGCCAAAAAGAAATTTACCACTGTTTCTGTTGGGTTTGATTCTTATAAAACAATGGGACCAAAGGTTGTTGTAAGGGGAAATAATAAATATTTACTTGCTTGTCATTTAGAAAAAGGTAATATTACGGCACAAAGGGAGATTGAAAAAACGTTACCTTCTGACGTTGAAGTAATTTTTTATGAACCATATTTTACTTTCGATGGAGAAGATTTATTTGTTTTTCCAGATTTTATAAGTGCTTTCGGAGAGATTGCAAAAGGAGAGAGCGATATAGTTTTGGAACCAGATATTCCAGTTTCTATGTATAAGTATTTTACTAAAAATTTTCACGTATTATTTAAAAATCAAAAAACTGATGATTTAATATTTTATCAATACACACTATCGAAAAAAACAGTTATGAATAGAATGAACTTTCAGAGGGACCAGGCTGATACAGTTGCAATTGATTTAATTCATAATTCATCTCAAAAAAACGAGTTGGAAAAGTTAATTTATGATAGAAAAGATACACGATTTGAGGTTATGGATCATCTTATGCAGCAAGAAAAACTCAATGCTGTTTTTTGTACATCTCCCCTTAGTATTCAAGAAATAACAGGTTATGGATTACAAAACTACTGCGAAAATCAATTTGCTTCTCTATATACAGGAAGTGAAAAAGTTTTTTTGTTTTCTAGAAAACCTTTAGAAAAATACTTTGGAGAAGGGGAAAAAGTAAATCTTTTATCTGCGATTTCAGAAAATATAAGTGAAAATGATGTTTTAGGTATTGAAGAGAACCATTGCCCATCATTCTTATTTAAGGAACTTGAAAAAATTACGAAAAATATTAAAGACTGTATGACTCCCCTTAGAAAGAATCGTGAAATCCGAGGTGTGGAAGATCTCTCCTATTATATTATTGCTTCAAGAGCAACGGTTTATGCAATCGAGGGGGCTTTAGAATGGGCGAAAAATAAAATATGTAATAAAGAGAATGTCACTGAGACAAATGTGGAAAAGCAATATCACTATTTATTGGAAAAATTTAAAGAAAAATATAATATACCTTTTAATATAGTTACTATGTTAACTATTTGTTGTGCTGGAAATAGGGGCCCTATCCCTTCATTGCCTACAAAGTATTTCTTAAACCCCAAAATAAACAGTTTGAAATTGGATGCTGGCGTTTCTGTTTCTGATAGTTTGGGGATTCATCATGCCGCCTCAGATATTACTAGAACACTTCTTTTCCATGAGAAAATTGAACATGGCTATAGAAAACTAGAAGAGTTTATGTCTAAAAAAGTAATTCCAAATGTAAAACCGGAAATGAAAGGAAGAGATATTTATCACCTTGCAGTTTCACCGATAGAGGACAGGAAGGATTTCTTTAAAGAACTAGGAATGCTTTCTTTTGAAGTCAAAAATTTTGAGGATATATTTAATAGAAATGTCGGTCACCTTATGGGACTTCAAGAACCCGTAACACTTTTTTTTCTAAAAAATTCTTCTGAGAAGGTTAAAAAAGGGATGATTGCTGCTATCGAGTATCAATGGCATACAAAAAACTTTGGAATAGGAATAGAAGATAATTTCGTTGTTGGAACTACAGAAGGGTTGAACATTTCTAGAGATTAAGACATTAATTCAAAAATCAATAAAGGTGAATAAATAAAAAAGGTAATCCCCCGCCTATGGCGGGGGACCCCCGGAGTTTGACAATTCCGGGAATATGAGTGACTCTCCCTCTGTGAACCGCTCAAAGTTCCCGGAGGAGGAGACGCTCGATGGACGACATAGCCAGTCTATGTCACAGCGTA
>Ga0228535_1002405_pt1 | contig 18261 bp, 20 predicted proteins | sample SJ1metagenome_FD_168457 | JGI IMG/M metagenome (GOLD analysis project Ga0228535, IMG submission 168457) | Enriched culture of PCE-dechlorinating microbial communities from Ithaca, New York, USA - SJ1 | ecosystem: Engineered > Modeled > Simulated communities (microbial... > Unclassified | place... | reverse complement strand
CTCCAGGTCGATGCGGCGGGCCCCTCCCCGGACGGTATCAGCCAGTTCACGGTCAAGTTGATCCGACCAATGGGCGTCCAGGCGTCCGGAGATTTTCACCAACGCGCCGTCCGACTCTTGTATCCTTTCAATCTCCATCGAACATAGTCCCCATGATCCAACTTCCGAAATCCCGCCTCCAGGACGGCCCTGGGAAGGGTCCCGGAGGAGGAACGTGCAAAGACTTCAATTCACCACCTTGTCCGCCCGCTTCAGGAGGGCCTCCGAGACCTTCATCCCGAAGAGCTCGGCATTCCTGGGGTTGACGACGATCATGGTCCGGCTGAGCGGCACGAAGGGAATCCCGGCGGGATTCTCCCCCTTCATGACCCGCGCCACGATCCGGGCGGCGTCCCGGCCCCCCTCCTGGTAATCCCGGGCGACAACCACGGCGGCCCCCGCCTTGATCGTCCCGCTGACGAAGCCGAACAGGGGGACCCGCGCCTTGCGGCACGCCTCGGCAATGGCAGGAATGGCGCTCCCGGTGATGTTGTCCGAGATCTGGGTGACGACCCCCACCCCCTTGCTGACCAGGGCCACGGCGGCGTCAGCCACCTCGGCTGTCGTGGCGACGCCCACGGCCTCGAGGGCCAGGCCGTGCCTGACCGCGGCCTTTTCAAGTTCGTCCTTGTAGCGCACCGAATTGATCTCGCTCGGCACAAAGAGGGTCCCGATCCGTCTGACCTGCGGGAAATACTCCCGCACGACTCTGATCATGCCGTCGAAATCGCTCATGACGGTGGACCCGGTGATGTTGGGCAGGTGCTTCGTGCTGCTCTTGCCGGCCCCGGCCTGGACGCCGTCAGCCACGGTCGTGAAGACGACGGGGATCTGCTTGATCTTCCCCACCGCAAGCTGAAGGGTGGGGGTTGAGGTGGTGATGATCAGATCGGGCTTGGCGTTGACGGCGGCATCGACGATCCCGTTGAGGACTGCCATGTCGCCGTGGGCGGAGTGTCGCTTGAGCTCGTAGTTCCTGCCCTCGACGAGCCCCAGCGCCCTGAACTCGGAGAAGAGGCCCGCATGAGTCTCCTCGACATTGATGGAATCCGTGTAGTCCAGAAGCTGAATCTTCCAGAGCTTCGCTGGTAGGGCCGCCTTGGGAGCCGCCGCCTGTACCCTGGCCTGCGCCGGGACCTGTTTCGGCTGGGCCGGCTGGGCCGATGCGGGTGAGCGCACCGCCTTCCCCGAACCATCGATCAGGATGGCGGCCTCGGCCAAGGTCGCGCTGTCCGGCGTCCACTTCTCCCGCATCCCCTTGAGCGCGGCGAGGTTGATCGCCAGTTGCCGCGGGACGACGTTCTCCACGGGAACCGAGGCGGGATCGAGTCCCTTGATGACCCGGGCCGCCAGATCGCCGGTCAGCCGCCCGACTTCCCGGTAGTCCGCGCCGAGGGCGACGAAGGCGCCCGCCTGGAGGTGGGTGGGAGCGTTGCAGAAGAGGGGGATGCCAGCCTGACGCGCGGCCTTGACCAGGGATTCCACCGCCATCTCGACTGTGTTGTCCCCCCCGACCCAGAGCGCCTGGACCCCCCGGGCGGTCAGCGAGGCGGCCGCCTCGGCGACCCCGGAGGAGGCCTCGACCTGGGCCTCTCGGAGGGTGATCCCCAGCTTCCTGGACTCGTCGCGGGCCAGTTGGAGACAGGCCTCCGACGCCGCGTCTCCGGGGTTCCATACCACGCCCACTGTGCGGAGGGCGGGGTTGAGCCGCTTGGCCATCTGGAAGGTCTCGCGGACAGGTTGGAAGGTCCCAAGACCCGCCAGGTGGGCCGGACGTCCCTTCCGGGAGATCCCCACGCCGGCGGCGAAGGGATCGGTCACTGCACCGAACAGGTGGATGATCTTCCCATCCTTGTTCACGTTCGCCATCACCTGCAGACAGGGAGTGCTAAAGGTGATGACCAGCCGGTTTCCATCCTGAAGGATGGCCCGGGCCATTGAGTTGGCGGTGGCCAGGTCGTTCTCTGCGTTGTAGAACTGAATCTTGACGTCGCGGTCCGGAACGATCCCCTTGGCCTTGAGGCCGTCGACCGCTCCGGCGACGCAGTCGTCCAGCACCGGCCGGGAGGAAAACTGAAAGATGGCGATCTTCGGCGTTTCCGCCCGGGTGGCACTACGCTGGGCATGATCGGCGATAAGCAGGACCAGGGCGGCCAGGACGATCAAACCGATGCCCGGCAGAAGTCGCTTGAGATAGTAGAGCATAGAACCTTTCCTTCACGGATCAAACACGGAGTACAAGAAAAGGATATGAAGATCGCCTTACAAAGTCAAGACGTTTCCCCAGGCCGAGCAGCCGGAGATCGCGGGAGGTCCCGGTTTTCGTGGACCGGCAGGACGGGAACGACGCAGGATGGAAGAACGGGCGTCCCTATGTCCCTCTGACAACGAGGCATGAAAGGGAGAAAATCGGCACGGTCGGTCCGGTGGGAGGAATGTTCGTGATCGGAAGAAGACTTCTGGCGACGGGCATCATGATGGGCCTGCTGTGCGCGGAGGCGCCCCTTTATGCTATGGATAGTGATGTCCCGCCGGACGAGGTCGTCCGGCGGGCCGCCCCGACCCATCGGAGGGCCTTCCATGTCGATACGGTCCTAGGGCTGTGGAACCGGGCCATGGACCGCCTCACCACCCCCCTGCGGGAGGCCTTCGAAGGGCTCTTTCCCGTACCGGCGAAGCATTGAAACGGTCGTTCTGGATCGGCCCCCTGCGGCCACGGCACCCTTACCGTCTCACCTCCGCATCATCCCGGAGTACCGACGGACGGGAAGGGCCTGTCCGCCTCCTGTCATCAAGGACCTGGCCCGCCCTCTTGAGAAGGGTCGATTTCCAGTTTTTGATCTGGTTGGGATGGATCCCGTATCGCTTGGCCTGTTCGTTGAGACTTCTCTTCCCGTTGATCCACTCGCAGACGACCCGCGCCTTGAACGGGCCATCATAGGTCCTGCGTTTTCCTCTCATCTCGGGCCCGACCAGTGACGACACATCTTCCGAATCGAACATACCCGCTCCCCCCCCCTCCTTCCCGAATTCCGGTTCATCCCTTCACCTGCAGCCTCTCGATTGCTGCACCGCCGTTCTTCTCTTCCGATCCCCGCCCGTCCTGGACAATCGGCTTCTTCCTCAGGCCAGCCGCGAGGGAAAGGTTGACGTCGATGATGGGCGCCAGTTTGTCCGGGGAGGGATGCGCCATCACGGCAAAGATCTGTCTGTCCACAAAGGAACCAAGCTTCAGCAGATTCAGGCGCAGATCCTTCGGCAGGCGGCACTCCTCGGACGTCAGATCGGCCTGGAAGATGCTCCATATCTTCTGGTTGAAGTGGAGTGCTTCGGACAGCCGTTGCCTCCTCCCCTCCGATTCCCAATGGTCCATGCACTCCTTGAGTTTCAAGGCACCCTTGGTCAGGACCTTCGCCTCCGTCTCCCGCGGAGAATCACTCATCTTGGCAATCTTTTGATAGAGATCCAGTTTGCTGCGTTCCATACCCTTACCTCCTTAACCTCAACTCCCTGCACAGCAGCCGGGCCTCGCAGGGTCCTACCGGAAGGGCCTTCCGGCCGATCCATCAGATGTAATCCGATAAGTTGCTCATCTTGAGCACGCTGGCGACCGTCTCCAGGGTCACCTCACGGGCCGTTGTCTGGGCCTCCAGCTTGACTGCCGCGGTGGTGGTGTCACCGACCTCAATGGTGTTAATTTCGTTCTCCAGGGCCAGGGTCAGATTGTCCAGCCGCGTGTCGGCGACCTCCAACTGCGAACTCACATTCGACAGGGCGACCTGCTCTGTCGTAATCGCCGTCATCGCCGATTCAAGGGCATCGCTGAGAGAGGAAGCCAGATCGTCCGTGTAGGAGGAATTCTTCAGAGCGGTGATGGCCTGACTCAGGCTGCTCAGGGCGTCGCTGAAGAGGCTCCCGTCGTTGTTGAGGGTGACCGTGCTGTTCTCCCCAATGAGGACCTCCTTGCCCCCTTCGTCGCCCCGGTAGGCTGCATAGGCGGCGACCGCATCACCCGAGGCATCCGTGGCGCTGACGGTGAAATCATAGGTCCCGTCGGCCAGGAGGATCCCGCTGTCGTCCAGGCCGTCCCAGGTCACGGTGTTGGTCCCAGCGCTCCCCCCGGAGACCGTCAGGGTCCGGACCACATTGCCGGCGGAGTCGGTGATCTCGATCGTCACCGTGGCGGCACTGCCCGCCAGGGCAAAGACCACACTGTCGGCGGTCCCGCCGGAAATCTCGACTTCATCGGCATAGGGGGCGGTCAGGGCGTTGTCGCCACCGTACAGGTAACTCGAATTGAGTTTCGTGTTGGCCAGATCGACGACCTGCTCGTAGATGCTCTCCAACTGTTCGAGATAGGTGTCTTCGTCCCAGGAACCGCTGGACTCGATGATGTCCTGGGCCGTCTCCAGGAGGGAGTCGACCGCTTCGAGTGTGCTGTTGGCCGTCTCGATCCACGTATCGGTCTCGCTGATGGTCGCGATGTATTTGGCGTATTTCGAAATCGTCGCTCGGTCCTCCAGAATCTGTCCGGCGGCGGACGGATCATCCGAGGGTTTGTTGACCTCTTTTCCTGCGGCGACGACCGTCGAGATGTCGTTCAATTTCTCGGTCTGTTTCTGTATCCATCGGATCGAACTGTTGACCATCATGTTCTGTGTGACTCTCATCGTCCACCTCCCGTAACAATCCGGATCAGAGCCCTCGCGGGCCTTCTGCCTGCAATGGCTCCCCAGATCTACATGTCAAGCAACGTCTCCATCATCTCGTCCAGGGCCGTCATCACCTTGGCCGCCGCCGTGTAGGCGCTCTGGTACATGAGCAGTTTGGTCGTCTCCTCGTCCAGGGAGACGCTGGAAACGGAATCCCGGAGGTTCTGATAGGTCTCCACGACATCCGTCTGGGTCTCGTACTTGGAGTCGGCCGTCGCGACGTCGGTCCCGACCTGGCTCACCAGGGCGCTGTAATAGTCGCCGAAGGTGGTCGTTCCACCGTTCATGGCCAGGGAATCCTGAAGCTCCGCAATGGATGTCGCGATGGAACCGTCGCTCGTGGAGTCCGCACTCGACGATGCGGCGATGAGCTCCGGATCATCAAGGATTGCCGTGTTGACCGCGATGTCCGCCGCCCCGGTGCCCGTGAAAAAATCGACACCCGCCGTTCCATCCAGGTCGTAGCCTGTGGTGTGGAGCGCATTGACGGCATCGATGATCGCTGCGGCCAACGTGTCGAGTTGCTCCTGATAGGCCACGATGGTCTCGTCCCGGACCTCCAGTTCCCCTCCCAGTTCGCCGCCGGTGATGGTAGCGGTGATCACCGTGGCGTTGCCTTGGTTATCGAGCCATGTCACATCCTTGAGACCCGTGGTGGTATTGGTCGTGGTGGAGAGGGACCAGCAGGTGTCCCCATCGACCAGGGGTTTCCCGTCGCTGAGTTGAATGCAGATCTGGCCGCTGTCGTTGGTGTAGGTCGAGATGTCCACCAGGGACGAGAGGTCCTCCACCAGGAGATCCAGGCTGTCCTGGTAGGTGGAGGCGTCCTGACCGGCCGCCGTGGCTGCGGCGATCTTCTGGTTCAGGGCGGCGATCTGCTCGAGATCCTCGTTGATCGCCGCCACCGTGGTGACCACGTCGTCGTCGATCCCCTCCTGGATCTCCGTGAGATCCGAGCTCATGGTGTTTAAGTAGTTCGCCATGGTGTCCGCCGCGGAGGCCAGGATCGAGCGCTCGGACGAACCGGTGGGATTGTCCACCAGATCCTGCCAGGCACTCCAGAAGTCGGACAGCGCCTCGCTCAGGCCGGTGCCCTCGGACTCGTCGAAGATCACCTCAATGCTGTCCAGGTACTTGGCCTTTGCCGTGTATTCGCCGAGGGTCTCCTTCGCCGAGCAGAGCTGCTTGATCACGAACGAGTCATAGACCCGCTTCGAGCTGGCCGTCGTCCCGGAACTGGTCGACGAAATGACCACGGTCTGCCGGGTGTAGCCATCAGTGTTCACGTTGGCGATGTTGCTGCTCGTCACGGCGATGGCCGCTTCCTGCGTCTGCAGGGCGCTCAACGTCGTGTTCATGATGGAGGATATCGTCGTCATCCCACTTACTCCCTTCCGGATCTATCCCGGACTGCCTAGGAGGCTGGACCTTCACGGTTCCTCCCCCTGGACCGGGACCGGCACTGTCAGCGTTACTTCAGGTTGACCGTCGTCTCCATGACCTCGTCGGATACGGAGAAGACCCGCGCGCAGGCCTGGTAGGCCCTCTGGGCGGTGATCAGATCCGCCAGTTGGGTTGTCACATCCACGTTTGAGGCCTCCAGGCACTCCGAGGAGATGGTTCCGAACTGCCCGGTGCCCGCCAATCCGATCACGGCATCCCCCGAATCGACGGTCGCCTTGTAGAGGCTGTCGCCCACTTCCTTGAGCCCCTCATAGTTGGAGAAGTTCGCCAGGGCGATCTGGTAGAGCTCCGCGGTCGAGCCGTCGGAGTAGGAGCCGATGATGATCCCGGATTCGTCGACGGAGATGCTGGTCAGGGTCACCGAAGGCGATCCGTTCTGGCTGGAATCGTTCAGGACGCTGTCGTCGCTGTACTGGACCAGGCTCCCGTTCGTCGTCCCGTCGGTGTTGTAGAGGTCCCAGGTGATCGTCTGATCGGTTGTCGCACCGTTGGTGAGGGTCAGGGTAAACTCCGGGTCCGTGCCGTTCTGCAGCGTGCCGTCCGTGTTGAAGGTCAGGGTCCCGCTGCTGGTCCCGCCCAGGGTGCCGTACTCGTCGTCGATGCTGGCCGTCCAGGTCCAGACGTTGTCCGTGGCGGACTTGGTATAGGTGATCGTGATGGGGATCTCGTTGCCCAGGGAGTCATAGACTGAGATGGTCGTGGAGAAAGTCCCGTTCTCGGCCGTCTCGGAGTTGAGAGAGACGTCCACAGAGATCTCGCTGGTGGCCACGGGCACCGAGGACTGGTAGGAGATGACGATGTCCCCCAGGGCGCCGAGGTTTCCGTCGGCATCGATGCTGTAGCCCTGCACAGCCAGCCCCGTGGAGCTCACCAGGACATGGTCGCTGTCCAGGCTGAAGGAGCCGTTGCGGGTGTAGTAGGTCGTACCGCTGTCGCTCTTGACGATGAAAAATCCGTTGCCGTTGATCGCCAGATCCGTGGCTGACTCCGTGCTGGTGGTGCTCCCCTGGGTCCAGCTCGTGGTGATGTTGCTGACGGTCACGCCGGAGCCCGTGGACTCGACCGCAGAGGCTGAGAGGGACTGGTTGAGCAGGTCGGCAAAGGAAACACTGCTGGACTTATAGGCCGTGGTCGACGAATTGGCGATGTTGTTGGCGATCACGGAAATCTCCTCACTGAAGGCCTTCAGGCCGCTGACGCTGGTCATTAAGGAACTGCTCATATTCTTCCACCCTTTCCCGAATTGTGTTTTTTCTATGTCCCGGGGTCCCTTCAACCCATCAAACCGGACTTACGACGTGCTGCTGACCATGATCACATCGCCATAGGCGATCGCGCCCGCATCCGTTACCAGATAGGCCACCCCGTCGTCGAAGGCCACGCCGGTCACCTCGGCCTCGATGACCGTCGATGCAGTCACCGAGTTTCCGTCCGAATCCGTTGCGGAAACGGAGAAAGTATAGGTGCCGTCGTCGACGGTATCGCCGCTACTGTCTGTTCCGTCCCAGGTCACGGAATAGCTTCCGGAGTCGAGGTCCTCGCAGGTGATCGTCTTGACCGTGTTGCCGTCCTCATCGTAGACAGTGATCGTGACATTGGAAGCTTCATCGGCGAGGGTAAAGATGAGGTTTTCCGAGACCAATCCACTCGAGACGGTGACCTCGCTCGTGTCCGCGGTCACCGTCTTGCCGATGCAGGAGACGGCCGAGGCGTTGTTGGTGGATGAGGCGTAGTCCACCAGGGACGACAGATACTCGTTCGTCTGGATGGCCTGCTCCACCTGAGTCATGGTCGCCATCTGGGAAGTCAGCTCCGCCGTGTCCACGGGGTCGGTGGGGTCCTGGTTTTCCAACTCGGCCAACAGGAGTGTCAGGAAATCCGTCGTTGACGTCTCAGTCGTTGAGGAACTGCTTGTCTGAGAGACGCCCAACAATGCCGAACTTATCGCCGTTGTGCTCATGGTCTCCTCCTTAGGTATTTATAAGTTACGAATGGACGCCCCGGCGATGGGGATCTGCCGCAGAAGCGGACGGACCCATTGAATCGCATTGGCACCGATTCATGAAGGAATGCCGATTCCTTTCGGCGATCCTCAATTGCCTGGAATTCTCTCTCGGGTATGAAGGAGGGAACCTAATAGAGGGCTTGACAAAGCACGGAAATGGTTTAAAGATAAGTTACGGGTGTGCTTTCTAGCCACTCGCCCCGCAGGGCCGGACACCACGACCCCCAAGTCACGTGTCCGGCCTTGCCCTTACTTCCCCCTAAAGAGCCGATCTGTCTGTCGTTCTACTATACGAATCTTTACAATTCTCCGTCGAATTCGTACAGCCTGAATTCAAGCAATGCCCGGGCCAATCCGGGCGGCCCCTGCGACCTCTTCCAGGTTGATAAATGACGCAGCAAAAGGCACAAATTCCGTCACCGTCATCACCTATCCGGACGGTCTGAGTGGGAAGTGCGACGGGAGCGATGCCGCGGGCCTGGGTCTCCGCGTGGAGGGCTGCTCCGAGACTGAGGTGGAAATGCCGAAGAGCTCCAAGGCCGGAGGAATTTTCTTCGTCTCATCGGCAAGATCCCAGGCGGCTGCGGGAAGCACCCGGCAGACCTGCGAATGCGAACCCGGGACTAATGACCGATGAAGTCACAGTCAAGGGTTCCACTCGAAGGGCGCCGTTCCCTTCACCGCGGTCCCTTCCATTAAGTGACCTCTCTGTAAGAATCTATCCGCACATGCCGGTCATCTATGGATGCCCGAAAAAAAATTTTTAGGGCTGTTCTCCACTCTCTTTCTCCCCAACTGCGACGGGTCCCGTCCCTGTGGGCCCGGGCAATTCTTTCCATCCGCCAGGCAATAATTTCCCGGTCGTTCAGGAAGAAGTTGCCGGGGCCTTGCCAGCGGGAACCCTTGCAGGGACCGGCTTTCCCGTCTCCTGGGGCTGCTGTGCCCATTCCCGTTCGCCGCAGCTTTACATTTCTTAATTTAAGTTCGCCGATCCCCGCACCGATAATCCCAGCAAGGCAAGCGTCCGGACACGCGCCGAAACAAAAAGGGCCGATGCTCACATCGGCCGCCATTCCCAAACACCCGGCAGAAGGCCGGGCCAAAAACCCAGAAAAGGAGAACAATCATGTCTAGCATTTCTTTATCTTCGTCGCTGTCGCAGAATCTGAGCTCCCTCAAGGCCACCCAGACCCTGATGGATGAAACGGAATACAAATTGACCACGGGCAAGAAGGTCAACAGCGCCCTGGACGATCCGATCGCCTACTTCACTTCCGAGGCGCACCTGGATCGGGCTTCGGACCTCCAGACGCTCAAGGACGACATGAGCGAGTCCATCCAGACGCTCGAGGCGGCCGACGACGGCATCACGGGCATCAAAGAACTCATCTCCGACGCCAAGGCCATTCTCCAGTCGGCCCTGACGGCGGAGACCGACGGCGACATGGAGGACTACATCTCCCAGTACAACGCGATCATGGACGACATCGACGATCTGGCCGAGGACTCGGGCTATGGGGACGTCAACCTCCTGGGAGGCAGCACCCAGACCCTCGACGTGGTCTTCGATGAGGACGGCGAATCCAAGATCACCCTGACCGGTTTCGACGCTTCTACGACGGGCCTTTCCCTGACCGACGCGTCGTCCGGTGCGTTCTACACCGGCACAACCACAGGCGGGGATTTCGCCGTCACCAAGACCGGCATCAATGCCCTGATCACCGAGTTGGATACCGCCAAGGACACGCTGAGGGCCAAATCGAAGACCCTTTCCACCCAGTTGAGCGTCATCGAAACCCGCAGCGACTTTACCGACAACCTGATCACGACCCTCGAGGACGGATCGGCCAACCTCGTCAACGCCGACACGACCAAGGAGGGCGTCAACCTGACGACGCTCCAGACGCAGCAGTCACTCGCAATTAACTCGCTGAGCATCGCCAATTCGGCGTCCCAGGCCGTCCTGAGCCTCTTCTCGTAACGGGATTGCCGGGACGGGATCGATGACCCATTGACATCCCTCCCATAAGGGAGTACAAAAAGCCGCCGGTGGAAAAACACCCATCCTTCCACCGGCGGCAATCCTCCATCAGCGTGGACAAGCGAGGACTCCCATGGCCCTGAAGATCCAGCTAAAACCCCACGAACGGGTGGTCATCGCCGGCGCATCGATCTGCAACGGCCCGATTGCCGCCAGCTTTCTGGTCGAGAACAATGTCCCGATCCTGAGGGAGAAAGACATCCTGAGGGAAAAGGAGACCCTTTCACCCGCCCATAAGATCTACTTCGTCATCCAGGTCATGTACCTGGATCAGGACAATCTGACGGTCCATCACAAGCTCTACTGGGAGCTCGTCCGGTCCTTCGTCCAGGCGGTCCCCAGCTCGCTCAGTCTGATCGACGAGATCAGCGGGCACCTCCTCGCCTCGCGCTACTACCGGGCGCTCAAGGCAACCCGGAAATTGATCGACTACGAGAAGTCGGTCCTTTCCAGGACAGACGAAGGGACCGCAAAACCCCGCCGATCCTGAGACGGCACCCTTATTTACCCCAACAGCCCCGTCACCGTGACCGACCCGTGGCCAGTGGCAGTGATCACGACATGCCTCCTTCGCTGCAGGGCGCCCCTCACGGGCGTCTCCCGCTCCTTCTCTTTGCGGACCCATGCCGTACGGCCCGGACCGGCTGGGGCCTTCGGACGCGGGCATCCGGACCCGCGGCCGGGACCTCCCTCTCCATGAGGAGTCCTTCCAGCTTTTCCTTCAACTGGAGGATGCGGTTATTGGCCCTGACGCGGAGGACCTCGTCCTCGCTGAGCACCGAGGGATTGCGGACGGCCTCGTCCCCGAAGACGTACCCGTTGGTGTAATCGTTACGCAGATCCGAGATCCGTTTCGGGTACCGGGCCAGATGGTCCTCGTCCTTCAGGAAGATCGCCACGTAATCGTTCCAGATGTCCTCCTGTTGCTGCGAGGTGAAGGACTCCAGGAGGACCGTTTTCAGGCCGTTGCGCCTCGCCCAGTTGACCAGGGCCTTGCCGCTGTCAGGATAGAACCGCCAGCAGTCCACAGGATAGCGGTGGAACGCGCCGTTGCTGGGGACATTCAGATAGAACAGTCCGTGGGGTTTGAGGACCCTCAGGACATCCAGGAACAGGAGCCAGAACAGCTCAGCATGCTCGAAACAGGAGCTGCAGAGAACCGCATCGGTGCTCTCGTCTTCGAAGGGAAGCCGATAGGGGTCCTCGATGACCACATCGACCCCTCTGCCGGGGACGAAATCGACGCCGGTGTACCGGAACGACGGGGGACAGACATCCCGGAGTGATCCGTTGACGTCCTGGGACCCCACATCGACCACGACCGTACCCGGAAGCGATTCACCGTAGACCTCGAAAAACTGTTTACAGGACCTTAAAGCCGTAGGATGCATAAGACTTCTCAACCCTCCAATCCTCGCAATCGCGCCTAGATCTTTTCCATGACAACCAAAAAGCCGTTGCCCACCTTGTCGTCCGCATCGAGATGGTCCAGCAGCCTGAAGGTAGGGATATTTTGCAGAATACTCAGAAATTGCGCCGTGTCGAAAACCGAATGGTGCCGGTCCTCGTCGGGGTTGTCCTCCGGGTGTCGCTGCCGGTCCACCAGTTCCTCCCAGGTGGTCAGCGGCCGGTCCCTGTCGAACATGCGATCCCGGTGGGGGAGGATGTGGACCATCCGGCCGCCGGGTTTCAAAATCCGGTGCATTTCCTCGAAGCAGTTCAGAAGGTCCCAAACGTGCTCCAGGACATGGCTCGTGACGATGTAATCGAAGGATTCGTCGCCGAAGCCATCCCTGGGCAGATCCTTCCCCAATTCGGCTAACACCTGGGTGGGCATCACTTGTCTGGCCAACTTCATCTGCGCCGCATGATAAGCCGACCCTTCCGCGGGGGCCTCGCGATCGGCAAAGACGCAATTTTTGAACCCGAAGGGGTTGTGTGCGGCAGGTCCGAATTCGACGCCGCAGCCGCCGGCCTCCTCGATGGGGTCGATCCAGCGATGGGCAACCTGGCTCTCCGGAAAGGTCCCCCTGGTTCTCCTTCTCCTATTTTTTTCCATGCTTCAGCCGATGCGCCTCCAGATAGACCTCCGCCCACAGGCGGACCTTGTGGGCAAAATCGTAATGGGCCCTGACGTAGCGGTGGGCGTTCCCAGCGATCCGCCGTCTCAGGTCCCGGTCCTTGATAAGCTGCTCGAGGCACTGGAGCCATTCCCGTCCCTTGCCGGCCAGAAATCCCGTTTCCCCGTGCCTCACCTCGTCGTAGACCGTGTCCCGAGAGAGGATGCAGGGGATCTTGGCGGCGCTCATCTCCAGGTACTTGATGTTGCTCTTTCCCGTGAGGTTGAACCGGGACCGGGCCAGGGGAATGACGGCGATGTCGAGGCCAAGCCCGCGGAGGGCACGGCCATAAGTTTCCGTGGGGGCAGGCTCGTGGAACTCCCGTGCCACCCCCTTCAGGATATCCTCGCCGTCGAAGTCTCTCCGATCGGTCCCGCCATCGGTCCCATCTGCCGCCCCGCACCCCTCGATCCCTTTGCCGGTCCTGCGGATGCCGTCGGACCCCATCAGGACCAGCTCGACGTGGTCCCCATAAGTTTTCTTCAGTTCCAGAAAGACATCAGAGACGATCCTCAGGTCCTCGTAATGGGTCGTCGATCCTGCCCAGCCGATCCGCACCGGGCCGCTCGCCCCGCGAAACCCGTTCGCCTGTGGGAACTCCTCGAAGTCGATGCAGTTCGGAAGGACGACGTAACGTATACCCGCAAACTCCCGGTAGAACTCGCCGAGCTCCGACTTGCTCACCGTCACCAGGTCGCACCGCTTCATCCAGCGAATCAGGTCCTCATAGGGCTTTGTTCCCTTGTGATAGGTGGCATGGGCGGGGTTGTAACTGGGGACAGCGTGGAGGTTGTCGTCGATGTCGAAGATCTGCACCTTGCCGAGCCCTCGGCCCATCTCGAAGAAAGGCAGCATGCTGTCCTTGTATTGCCTCTGCCAGACGATGACGTGGGCCCAGTGGATCAACTCCGGGGTGACCTTGACGGTGGGAAAGGCCGCCAGCCGGGGATGGCGGTTGAGGTATCGTGCCGGCCGTTCGATCCTGGCAAAACCGCATCCGCTGGTATCCGCGGCGATCATCAGGACCCTGAAGGTCCCGGGGGGACGGACCAGGCCGTATCGCCTCTTGAAGATCTCGAATTGGTTCTGGGCCCAGATGTCCTTCGCTGTGGGATCGCTCGGGACATTGAGCCCGGCGAGCAGGGTTTCGACCCTCAGGGAGTTCTTCAGGGACCACCAGGACGCGGGATACTCCTCCCGGACAGAGGCGACGTCCTCAAGCCCCGCCGACGGCGCGCCGCTTTCCCGATCCTCCCCGACATCCATGCTGCCTTCCACCTCCTCCCTCGATATCCGACATGGCCGCAGACTGAAGGTCTGTGCCGCCTGTTGCCCAGGGCCTCGATCAGATCGAGGCAGGTGATCTTCCTTCCGCAACGGTTCGGGCGGCACTTCATTGGGATTTTCAATGCAACATCGCGGCCAAGCCGTGTAAAGAAATGTAACGTTTATTCGAGCCGCTCAGGGCCGCTCGGCCAGCCGGACCTTCAGCCACTGCTCGACCGACTGGGTCTTCTCCTGGGTGGCATCCCTGCCTCCCGGAGGTCCCTGAGGCGGAGGCCCCATCGCGCCTCCCCTTCCTCCCCGGTCGCCGCCCATGCCGCCGCCGGGCCCTCCTCCACCGTCCGGGCCGCCGCCCCAGCCCCCCGGCGACTGCTGGGTCTGTTCGTCCTGCCCGGTGATCACACCGACCCCGATCGTCTTCATGGTGGCAAGGGCGATGCCGTGTCGAGCGGCCTCGCTCCGGAGCAGGGGGATCTGGATCTCGTAGACGAGATTCCCTGCCGAGATCCCCAGGCGGCAACGGAGGCCGCCGGGAGAGGAATCCTCCGCCGCGATGGTGCTGTGCTCCTTGCTGTCGGGACGGAAGACCTCGATATCCGACTGGACCGATGCCAAGGGGCCGGACGCTCCCGGCCCCTTGGCATCGGCGGCCGCACCTGGTCCTACGCGATCGTCGCCCGGCCCTTTCATCCCTTCCCCGCTTCTCCCGCCTTCCCTGCCCTGTGGAGGCGTCTGATCGGTCGGGGGGCCGGAGCGCGGGAGTGGAAAGCGGATCCCATAGGTCTTCGCCTGGCCGCCGGTCTCATCGAACCAGAGGGTCAAGCCGGCCCTCAGAATCTGCCTCTGGATGGCGCGATTGCGGGTTGACAGGCGCAGGTAGAGCATCCTCTCGTCGTTGAGAAGCCCGACGGTAAGCTCGCTTTTGGCCACCGTATGCAGGGCGCCTTTCCATTCGGACCCATCGTCCCTGCCGTCGATGACGACCGGGCGGTCACGCCAGACGCTGGCCATCTCCTCCATCCCGCATCCCACTGCCGCGGCAGACAAAACCAGCAGGGCCGCGGCGAGCAGGCCGCCTTTGCATTTCCCAGTCATGGCGCCCCTCCTTACTGGTCCAACCGGATTCCGCGGCCCCGCCCCAATCCCGCCCGGAACCCCTTATCGGAATAGGTGGTCCTGGAGCGCCGCTTGTCCTCCAAGACCTCGCCGGCCCGCTTCAGGAGTAGCGTCTTCCAGTTCTTGATCTGGTTGGGGTGGACCCCGTACCGGGCCGCCAGATCCTGGAGGCTCCCCTTGCCGTTGATCCACTCGCAAACGACCTTCGCCTTGAAGAACCCATCGTAAGATCTGCGTTTAGCCTTTATATCCCTCCGGATCGATGCCGAGAGTTTCCCTGAATCGAACATAGCCGTTGCAACCTCCTTCAGGCTTGTTGGATGACTTCCTTTAATACAGGAGACGCGGGACCGCGAGACAGACCCCGCATCCCCGATTCTCATTTGACCGTATAGCCCCGACCCTCGAGGCAGGCCCCCATGGCCCGGTCGTAGTCCAGCCGTTTCTGCCATTTCTGCTGCTGGGACATCCCTTCGGCCGGGTGGGTCGGATCAAATCCCGTCTGACCCACGGCCCAATTGTGGCAGGCATAGCGATCGTCCGCCTGCTGCTGTTCGCTCTGGCCCTGGCGCGGATAGATGTAAAGCTTGGCCGGATCGGTCTGGCCGTCCCCAGCCTTATCCTTATCCGGCGGCGCGACCACGATATAGCGTTCTCCGTAGGGGGCGTAGTACACCCCGTCGGCCAGGCAGTACGGCACGCCGCCTACCCAGACGGTCACGCATCCCGGAGGCAGAACGGGGACGACCAGACCGAAGGGGGGAACCGTGACGACAAAGCGCGGTCCGTAGGGGCGGTACCACACCCCCCCGCAGAAGTAGTAGGGGTCGTCCCCATAGAGGACAACCCGGTAACCGAACGGCAGGACGTCCACCATCGGCCCTGGACCTGGAAAGTGCGGGCCAGGATGGGGTCCCCTGAAATCATGTCCCGGCGGGGGGCCTGCAACGGCCGAGGGCAGGAGGGCCCCCAGGCCGACGGCCCCGGCCAGAAGGACAAGGGCCGCCAGGCTGACCCAGGACCGTCCCCGGCGAAAATGCCGCATGATGAAGGTTTCCATGGACTCTCTCCTTTGTCCCGGCCGCTACTGGACGCTGTAACCGCGCCCCTCGAGACAGGCGGACATCGCCCGTCTGAAATCGGCGGCCTTCTTCGAAAGCTGGGAATCAGCGGCCTGGTCCCGGTAATCCTCCGCCGCCTGCTGGGCGGCCTCCTGCCGGGCCGAATCCGATGCCGCGCCGGCGATGGCGCCGATGCCGGCACCGACCAGGGCCCCTCCCGCCGCATGCCGCGGACCGGCGACCAGGGCCCCCAGCACGGCCCCGGCCACGGCCAGGGCCGCCGTGTCATACCCCGGCGCCGGCATCGGCACGACCCGGACGCGCTGTTCCATGGACACGGGCAACGCGCTCGGATCAAAGCGGGTCTGCTGGATGGCCCAGTTGTAGCACTCGTAATGGTCGCGTGACTGCTGCTCCGTGCTCTGGCCCGCCTTCGGATAGAAATAGACCTGGGTTGAAGGCGCTTCTACCTTTCTGACGGGATCGCCGGAGCGGTCCTGCAGAGCCGCCTTGTGGTACAGGGGAGAGCAGGCCGTCAGGGACAGCAGCACCCCGACAAGGCAGAGGAGGATCGAGAGCCGGACCGGGCGACGGCCCCTCTCCCCTGTTCCCGATGGTTCATCAAACCGATTCATTGCCATTCACCTCTATCGAGACGTCCTCCGGCATCACCGGCCGGGAACGGCCTGGTCGATCCCCTCCAATTCCATTGGAGGGGGAGGGCAACCGCAGCAGGGCGGCGGCATTGGCATCGGCGGCGGGCAATTGCACGGGGGCGGCGGGCAGGGACGCGCCGCCAGTTTCTTGTCCTCCAGTCGATCCGGCACCAGGACGAGTCTGTCTCCCTTCTCCCGGCAGGTCCCCTGGATCGTCTCACCCCAGGGCGCAGTGAACTGGGCGGCACTTCCGGCCGTCTTGTCCTTGCAGGCATCAAAGGCCTCCGGCGGGGGAACCGCCGGATGGCCGGGACCCCGAAAACCCTCCCCCCCGGCGAGCCGGCCGGCAGGACTCTCCTGGCCTTGGACCTCCGGAGCGGACGTCTGTCCATAGGCCAGGTTGAGCATCAGCATCATCAGCATGGCGATGGCAAGGGCCAGCGCCGCCACATCTTTGGCAATAACCTTTTTCATGTTCATGACCTCCTGGATCTTGCTCGACCGCGATTTCCAGTCCCGCGGCACGGGAAGGACCCTACACCCCCCAGATGACAGATCGCTGCGGGAAATCATGACAAGATTGTCATTTTGGAGAGTGGGTCGAAAGGCCTGTCGCCTTGGGGGGATAAGAGGATCGGTGGCAAGCGGGATACGGCGGAATTGCGGTGTTGAGCAACAGGAGGATTTAAGTCCGTTCTCTTGATTGACCCGATAAATCATCGATAATTTATCGGAATACGCAATTTGAAGAAAGCATGGCCATAAACGACTCCGTACAGTACGATCTAGCCAGACGCTCCTTCTTATAATCCTGGAACCTTCCGGTTGTTCATGCGTATCTATCAATGAAAAACAGGTTCCGGCATGGAGACTCTTCTGTGGACGATTTTGACGTCATAAAGCGCGTACAAGATGGAGATAACGACTCCTTTTCGATTTTGGTGAAGAAATATCACAAACAGCTTCTCAATTTTATTTACCGAATCACAGGGGACGAGAAAAACGTGGAAGATATCGGCCAGGAGGTCTTCCTCGGTGTGTACAAGTCTCTGAGAAACTTTGACATGTCAAAAGGCGTCCCCTTTTCTGCATGGCTGTTCATTACCGCGAGAAACCGCAGCATCAGCGAATTGCGAAAAAATCACCGCGTGAGCGTTCCTATGGATGGAAGTCCTGAGCCAATGGCTCAAGACAAGTCCCCTGAACAGGACATGATCGACAATGAACGCCTAGATGCCATACGGTCTTCTCTTCAGCAACTGTCCGAACCTTACAGAGGCACCATTTTAAAGAGCTTGAGCGGCTCATCTTTGAACGAGATCGCTTCCTTCGAGGGAATTTCTGCAGGTGCGGTAAAATCGAGACTGTTTCGAGCGAGGGAAATGATCAGATTCGGGATCACCCAGTATTTTGGAGGAGAAAACGATGGAGGATTTTAAACCCACCGATGATTTTGTGATCAGGGTAATGTCAGAAGTAGATGCCTATGAAAAAACGAAATGTCTGGAACAAAAGGGGGATGTTCCCTCTCTGTCAAAACCGGCTTTCTACGCCCTGTCTGCAGGCGGAATCGTCCTGGGAATTGTGAATTTTCTGCGGATCATGTTCACATTCATTTCACCCACGCTATGCCGATAGAGACGGAACCGCCGTAAATATTTACTCGGAGGATGAAAATGGGAAGGAAGAAGTGGCTTGCGGTCATGATGTCCGTTGCCATGCCGGGCATGGGCCAGATATACAATGGAGAAATTATAAAAGGG
>Ga0228535_1002404_pt1 | contig 18265 bp, 11 predicted proteins | sample SJ1metagenome_FD_168457 | JGI IMG/M metagenome (GOLD analysis project Ga0228535, IMG submission 168457) | Enriched culture of PCE-dechlorinating microbial communities from Ithaca, New York, USA - SJ1 | ecosystem: Engineered > Modeled > Simulated communities (microbial... > Unclassified | place... | reverse complement strand
CTGGCTCGCATTTTTTCCCCGGAGACGGCCGGCCGGGTCGATATTGAAGCCGAGGGGAACGCGATCTATGAGAAGTTCTACGGGATTCAAAACGGCTTCACCTCGGTCTGCCGGATTATAGGCTGCGGGACGTGGCATGAGCAATAAAACATCAAGAGCCCTGAGGGCGTTCCTTTTCATTTTGCCGTTCTTGCTGATCGTCGTCTCTCTGGGGATCGGCCGCTACCGCATTCCAATCCAGGATATTGGGAAAACGCTCATCCACGCGGTTTTCCCGTCCATGCACGCGGATATCCCCTCCGCCTACCAGGATATCCTCTTTCGAATCCGCGTCCCCCGCCTTTTGCTGGCTTTCGCCGTCGGGGCGGCGCTGTCGGTCTCCGGCGCGGCGCTTCAAGCGATGTTCAAGAATCCGCTGGTGAACGAATACATCCTGGGCATTTCCTTCGGCTCGGCGTTCGGGGCCGCCCTGTCCTTGGTCTTTCTGGGCAAGAGCTTTCCCCCCCAGGCCGGGGCTTTCGTCTTCGCGCTGGCGGCGGTCCTGGTGGTCCTTTTGATATCGGGAAGGTCCGAGACGCACACGGTTTCCCTGCTCCTCACGGGAGTCATCGTCTCGGCGTTTTTCCAGGCCGTTCTGTCTCTCGTGGAATTTTTCGCCAATCCCTACGCCCTTCAATCCCTGTTCTTCTGGCTCATGGGCAGCCTGTCCCTCGCCACCTGGGACGATTTGAAAATTTCCCTGCCCATCATGGCCTTAGGCTTGACCGTCCTTTTTGCGATGAGATGGCGGCTCAATGTCCTGTCGCTCGGGGATGAGGAGGCGAAAACCATGGGGATCAACGTCCGGAGGGAAAAACTCCTGGTCATACTCATGACGTCGTTGATCACCGCCGCCGCCACGGCCGTCGTGGGGGTCATCGGGTGGATCGGGCTCATCGTTCCTCATCTGGTCAGAATGATGTTCGGAGCCGACAACCGGAAGGTCATCCCGCTGTCGGCCGTCGTCGGGGCTTCGGTCATGATCCTGGCCGACGACGTGACGCGCATGATCGCCTCGTTCGAGATTCCCATCGGCATTCTGACCAGCATCATCGGCATACCTTTTTTCATCATCCTTCTGAAAAAATCGAGGAAGGTCTGGCTGTGAGCATCGTCGTCCGGGGGCTTGATTTTCGCTACAAAGATTTCGGTTTGTCCGTGGAAGAACTCGCTTTTGAAGCCTCGAAAATGACCAGCATCGTCGGCCCGAACGGCGCCGGCAAATCGACGCTTTTGAAGTGCCTGGCCGCCGTCCTGCCGGTATCCCGGCAGACGCTTTTTCTCGACGGCCGCGACCTCGCCTCGCTGAAAGCCGCCGACAGGGCCCGCTTGATCAGCTATGTTCCTCAAGAGCAGGCTTTGGCGCTCAACTATTCGGCCTTCGATTTCGTGCTGATGGGAAGGGCGCCGTTCATCTCGGCCTTTTCCGTGCCGTCCAGGGAGGACGCGGAGGCCGCCAGGGAAGCGCTTCATTTCGTCGGATTGTCGGGCTTCGAGGGGCGGGAATTTTCCCATCTCTCGAGCGGGGAACGGCGCCTGGTCCTCGTCGCCCGCGCGCTGGCCCAGCGGTCCGACATCCTGCTGCTCGATGAGCCGACGACATTCCTCGACCCCAAGCATGAGATCGAGATCATGGACCTCTGCCGGAAGCTCGCCGACGAAAAAAAGAAGACTTTGATCATCACCATCCACAGCCTGGAAATGGCCCTGAGGTATTCCGATTTCATGGTGTTCATGAAAAACGGCCGGGTGATCGCCCGCGGGAGACCCGACGATATCCTCAGCGAGGAGCTGCTGGAAAACACCTATGACCTGAAGATGAGGGTGGTCGCCTGCGAAGGACGCAGGCTTGTCCTCAGATAGCCCTCGCGGGGAGGCCGGGCGCGCCCGCCGTGGAGGAGGGCCTCCCCGTCAAAAGCTCCGGCAATCCCGGATCATATCGAATGCGGCCGTCCGGACGACGGCCGGGAAAAGGATTATTTAAGTTTTTCCTGCCCGATGAACTCGCGGTACGGAGAGAGATAGGCCAGGACCTGCCCGTCCTCGTCCGTCATTTTTTTCTCGACCATGCGCGTCAGCAGCTCTCCCAGTCCCGGCCCCAGCATGAATCCTTGACCGCACATCCCGACGGCCAGGAGGAACCCTTCGAGTTCACGGGACCATCCGACGATGGGAAAGCCGTCGGGCGTCATGGGATAGAGGCCCCGCCATGTCCTCCGGACCCGCAGGTTCTTGAGCCGCGGCATGATTTCCACCATGCGGCGCGCGACCATGGGCAGGAACGAGCTCGTCTCGCGCACGTCGAAGCCCCAGGCGTTTGGCTTGGGAGTGATGCAGAAAATGAGCTGCCCGGTATAATGCTGGTAAAAATAATAGTTGTCTGATCCGGCGGCAGGACGGATATCAACGACCATGGGAAGGAGAAAACGCGTCACGGGTTCGGTTACGGCGGCCTCGTGGGAATCGGGCATCACGGGAATCCGCATGCCCGCCATCCCCGCGGCTTCGGCGGCCCATGGGCCGGCCGCGTTGATGACGACACCGGCTCCATATTCGGCCCGGTCGGTTCGAACGCCTCGAACCATGCCGCCCCTGCGGATGACGGCCCGCGCCTTCTCATTGAAACGGAACTCGGCTCCAAGCCTCCTGGCCTGCGCGCAGAAGGCGTGGACGGCCAGGAGGGGAGAGGCATTTCCGTCGTCCGGCGAGAAAACCCCGCCCGCCAGCCCTCTCGGATTGAGGTCGGGGACGACGTCCAGAAGCTCTTTGGCATCGAGCCAGTGGATGTTCAAGCCGTGTGAACGCTGGATCGCGAGGAGTTCCTTCAGGGACCTCTCTTCTTCTTCCCGATAGGCGACAAAACAGTATCCCCCCCGGAACCATTCGATGTCATCCCCATAGGCGTCCTTCCAACCGGAAAAGATCTCCAGGCTTCGCCGGCAGAGCTTGATTTTTGCCGGGTCTGAATGCGTGGCGCGCAATCCTCCGATCGCCCTTTTGTTCGAACCCTGGCCCGGGCTGGGCATCTGGTCCAGGACAAGGACCCGGCATCCAGCCTGGGAAAGCGAGAAAGCGGCCGGCGCTCCGACGCTGCCCGCGCCGATGATGATGACGTCCCAAGCTTTATTCTCTTTGGCCATCGGTCTCCTGCTCCCCGGGAACCCCGGCGAACGTTCCGAGCGGCACTTCCATGAAAAGCGGCCGGATGAGCTGGTCGGTAATCTCGTTTTCCGCGACGCCCTCTTCGCGGAATAGGCGCCGGATGAGCGGCCCGCAGGTTTTGGCGCCGCAAGACCCCATGCAGGCCCGCGTCAAGGCCTTGATCTCGTTGATATCCCGGACTCCCTCGCGGATGAGTCTCCGGATTTCGCCGGCGGTCACCCGCTCGCAGCGGCAGACGACGGCGTCGTCGGCCGTCCGCCGGACGAGACCGTCCGTCGTTCCGGATTCCATGACGCACTGGATGCGGATCCCGGCGATGCGCTTGGCAAACGCCCGGGGAACCCTGACCTTGACGATCACGGTCCTGTCGAAGGCGTTGACGGACTGGACACCCCTGACTTCAACGGTTCCCAGCGGTTCTCCCTGCGTATCGATGACCGCGACCCTATCTCCGACCGCGACGGACTCTTTCAAGAATTCGAAGGGGACGGCGACCGTCGGCATTTCCGGGTCTTTGCGATAATCGACCATGGTGATGGCCAGCCCGGGGCAGACGGCCACGCATTTTTCACAGCCGGTGCAGGTCTTGCCGTTCTTGGATCCGATGAAGAACGGGAGTTTGCGGATGTCGTCTCCGTCGATTTCGATGAGGCCTCTCGGGCAGACGGCCGTGCATGGATCGCAGGGAATCTCCTGATGGCAGTGGAGAACGGGAAAGACGCCGGCTTCGGCTTCCGGTAAAGCCTCCGGCGTCGTCCGGCCGGGTTTCGATTTCAGGATATCCGCGGTTTCATACAGTTCTCGGCCGATTTCCCGGATCTCCCGGCCGAGCCCCCGGGCTATCTCCAGCCCCCGGATCTTTCCGGAAAATATCGCCGCGGAAGCTTCCGCGATCTCCTCGGCGTCTCCGGCGGCATAGGCGGCCATCCCGAACTCTCCCGCTTTTTTGTGGAATTCGTTGACGGGATCAAGGCCGACCGCGATGAGGACCGTGTCGCAGGCAAACGAGCGCTCGCTCCCCCCGACGGGCTCGAACTTGCCGTTGACCCGGGCTATGGTCACGGATTCGACCGACTCCCGGCCGTCTGCGCTGACGACGGTATGGGACGTATATATGGGCACGCCGAGCCGGGCCAGCTTGTCCCTGTGGACCTTGTAACCTCCGCACTCGGGCATGACCTCGGCGAGGCCGACGACCGGGATGCCGGCCTGCAGGGCATGATAGCCGGCGATGAGCCCCACGTTGCCTCCGCCGACGATGAACAGCCGCCGGGCCGGACGGACGAGATCCCTGTTGACAAGCGTCTGGAAGGCTCCGGCTCCATAAACCCCGGGAAGCGTGTTCCCGGGAAAGGCAAGATTCTTTTCACGGGCGCCCGACGCCGAGAGAAGCACCCGCGGCGAGACCAGAACATAGCGCCGTCCCTCGACGAGGACTCCGATCTTGTGGTCGCTGAAGACCGCCAGGGCGGTGCTTCGAAGCCATATTCGGACATTCGGGATGGCTCTCAGCTCATGCTCGAGGCGGGCGGCGATGTCGATGCCGCGTGTTCCCGCATAAACGGCGTCCAGGGATCCGAAAAACCTATGCGTCTGGAGGACAAGCTTTCCTCCGAGCCGTTCCTTATCGTCGACCAGCAGCACGCCGATCCCGCGCCTGCCGAGTTCCAGCGCCGCCGACAGGCCGGCCGGGCCTCCTCCGATGATCAAAACCTCGGCGTCGACTTCTTCGGTCGGGGACTCCGCTTGAGAAGGGCCGTGCCGGAGACTCCATTCCGGGAGCGTCGGCAGCCCTTCCACCGGCTCGACATGCATTCCCGGCCGCGCGAGTGTCATGCAGGATTTCAGAGGGACTCCGTCGGCAAGCACCAAACACTGGGCGCACTGGCCGTTTGCGCAAAAAATGCCCTGGGGAGCCGTATCCCTTGGATGATGCCCGAAGACGCGGATTCCGCCGGCAAAGAGAGCGGACGCGATCGTTTCACCCTCGAGGAATTTGAGCGGCTTCCCTTTCCAATAAAAATGGGAAAGGGGACGCGGTTCGACCCTCAAGATAGGATGTCTGTCGATGCGGAAATCCCTCACGCTTGCTCCCGTGGTGTGCGCCCGAGGGTGATCCGAAACCAAAAACCTGACCGGCGCATCTTCAAGGTCCGATATTATAGCACAAGACGCTGGGGACGAGGAAAGCGGTTTTCAGACAGTGTTTCAATAGCGCGCCACGTCGGCAGAATGACCGTAACAGGCATCGGCGATTCCCTTGGAACGGCTGAATCTGATAGAATGATGAGGCTTTTTAAACGATCGGCAGACACCTCTCAGCAATGGGGGGTGAATGGAGGAAATGATGAGATTCACGGGAGCGTCCATTCTGCTGTCAGCCCTGGCCTTGGGCGCGGGTTGCGGTTTCGCCGGGGCCCAGGAAAACACCGAGGCCGGGATCCAGGTCATGAAGGCGCTTCCGGCCGCCGGCGCGAACCGGCATTATATCTCAAACAGGCCGCCGCTGGCCGTGAGCCCATTGGTCAAACTCCCCATCGGCCGCATCGAGCCAAAAGGCTGGCTGCTGAGCCAGCTCCAGTTGATGAGGGGGGGATTTACCGGAAAGCTTCCCGAGATCAGCAAGTTCCTGAAAGATGACAGCGGCTGGATCACGCTGGAGGGCCGGGGTTGGGAAGAGATGCCCTACTGGCTCAAGGGCTTCGGCGACCTGGGATACATTTTAAAGGACTCCCGGCTGATCGCCGAAGCGCGCGAATGGCTGGATCACGCCATGCGCTCTCAACTGGCGGACGGGTACTTCGGCCCGCCGGAAAACAAGGCGGTTCCTGACCTCTGGCCCAACATGGTCATGCTTTTCGCGCTGCAGAGTCGCCACGAGGCGGCCGGCGACCCCGAAATTCTCGCTTTCATGACGCGCTACTTCCGTTATCAATTTCAAATGCCGGTCGAAGAGCTTCTTCCGGGAAGCTGGCAGAAACTCCGGGGCGGAGACAATCTGGAAAGCATCTACTGGCTTTATAACCGGACGGGCGAACCGTTCCTGCTGGAATTGGGGGAACGGGTTTTCAAAAAGACCGCGGATTGGACGTCCCCGGTACTCGATGCCGAACGGGATGGCCGTATCGAGCGGAGTTCCTTTTACCACGGGGTGAATATCTGCATGGGAATCCGCCAGCCGGGGGTCTTCTTCCAGCAGTCCAAAGATAGGAAGTACCTCGAAGCCGTGGAAAGGAACTACCGGCGGATCATGGACGAATACGGACAACAGCCTGGAGGGATGTTCGGAGCGGATGAGAATATACGGCCCGGGCGGACAGATCCCCGCCAGGGAGCGGAAACCTGTTCCATGGTCGAACTCATGTACAGCTTTGAATCTTTGCTCAAGATTACCGGGGATCCCCTCTATGCGGACCGATGCGAAGAAATCGCCTTCAACTCGCTTCCCGCTTCCATGACGCCCGATCTCAAGGGTCTCCATTACCTCACGGCGCCGAATCTCATTTCCTGCGACAGCTCAGGCGATCATGATTTCGACAACAAGGGCACGATGCTCTCCTACGATCCGTGGAACTACCGGTGCTGCCAGCACAACGCCGCCTTCGGCTGGCCCTATTTTTCCGAGCACCTCTGGATGGCCACGGCGGACAACGGCCTCGCCGCGGTCCTCTACGCCCCCTCGCGCGTCCGGGCCCGGGCGGGAGAAGGGAACGACGTCGAAATCTGCTCAGACACCGCTTATCCCTTCGATAACCGCATCGATCTGACTCTGGGGACGGCCGGCCCCGCCCGCTTTCCGCTTTATCTCAGAATCCCCGGCTGGTGCGAGAGCGCCCGGATCCTGGTCAACGGCCGCGCTCTTGAGGCCGTGTTCGAGGCCGGGAGCTATGTCCGGATCGAGCGCCTATGGGAAAACGGCGATCAGGTCCGGCTTGAGCTTCCGTTGAAGATCGAAGTGAAGTCCTGGCCGAAGACCGGGGGCGCCGTCTCCATCCGCAGGGGCGCCCTCTGGTTCTCGCTGAAGATCGGCGAAGAGTGGAAGAGATACGGAGGAACGGACGAATGGCCAGCCTATGAGATATTGCCCGCGACGGCCTGGAACTATGGACTGGTCGGAGACGCGGCGGACCTCGCGTCTTCGATCCGGGTGGCGGTCGAAAAGATGCCCGCCTATCAGCCATTCGAACCGGAGGCCGCGCCGGTCGTTCTCAAGGCCAGCGCGAAGCGCGTCCCCATCTGGAAGGCCGAAGGCCGGATGGCCGGCAAGGTCCCGGCCGGCCCCCTGAGATCCATCCTGCCTGCGGAAGAGATCCGGCTGATTCCCATGGGCTGCGCGCGGCTGCGGATTTCCGTTTTCCCGACCGTCAGAAAATGAAGAGCGGCCCGGCTTGGCGGGGCTTTCCGGCGGTCCGCGCTGATGGCCGCGGGGCCCCGCGGCCGCCGGGATTTCACGTCGAGACCGGCAAAAGGCCGCTTGATCGGTTCGGCCGATAAGGATTAGACTAGTCGAGCCAGTCATCGAGGGATAGGGAGGTTTGAATGATCAAGGAATTCAAAGAATTCATCATGCGCGGCAACGTCATGGACATGGCCATCGGCATCGTCATCGGCGCGGCATTCGCGGCGATCGTCAATTCCCTTGTGACCGATGTTTTGATGCCGCCCATCGGGCTGCTCCTGGGGAAAGTTGATTTCAGCAATCTTTTCGCGGTCCTCGCCGAGGGCAACGTCGCCGGGCCTTACGCTTCGCTCTCCCAGGCCCAGCAGTCGGGAGCCGTCACCCTGAACTATGGTCTTTTTCTGAACAAGATCATCGTCTTCCTGATCGTGGCGCTTGCGCTCTTTTTCTTGATCCGGGGCCTCAACCGGATGAAGAGAAAAGCCGCCCCGCCCGAGCCGGCGACCAAAGACTGCCCTTACTGCATGACCGCCGTGCCCATCAAGGCTGTCCGCTGCCCGCATTGCACATCTGAAATCAAGGGCGCCTGATTCGCCTTGATTCCGAGGGGATCTTCAAGGGACGGGAAAAACCGTTTTCCGCGCTTCCGGTGATTCTCCGGAGCCCGGAATCCTCTAAGTGCACGTTCCCGGCGCCCTCCGGCGGATGAGGGAGTTCCGCGGCGGCGGAGCGGCGCGTTCCTTTGACCCCGCATCGGCCGGAGAGCCTGACCCGCGGATCCAGCGGAAGGGGTTGAGATTTTTCGCCGGCTCGACTATAGTATGATTCGGCTCCGGGGCGGGGCGGCTCACGGTGTAAACCGGGAACTCCGAAGTCCTTCATTCGACGAGGAGACGCGAGATGAGACGGACGGTCAAAACAGCGATCACTCTTCTGGGCATCCTCCTGGCGGCCGGCCAGGCTTTCAGCGCGGATTTCTATATGGAAGCCAAGGGCGCGTATTTCAGGCCGTTGGATTCCGTATTCAGAGAGATCTACGGAAGCGGAGCCGCCTATGGAGGAGAACTCGGTTTCAATTTCAAAAGCGGAATCGGCGTTTGGATGGGCGGCGATTATTTTTCGAAGACGGGAAAATTGACCTACACCGAGGAGGAGACGAAGATCCGCGTCGTGCCGCTGGCCGTGGGCATACGCTACAATTTCGAATTGTCGAACCTTGTCCCGTATGTCAGCGCCGGCCTCGGCTATTTTCAATTCAAGGAATCAAATCCGATCGGCACGATCGAAGACAGCGACATCGGCTTCATCGGTAAAATCGGGATCAACTGGAGAATCGGGTCGATGTTTTTCCTGGACTTCTTCGGAAGCTACAGCCATTGCCGCGTCCAGCCCGAGGATGTCGAGGCGAACGTCGGCGGATTGAAGGCCGGGATCGGCGCCGGTCTGCGCTTCTGAGGCCTTCACCCGTTTTTACCGCCGTCTTCGTTCCCCGGCTCGGCCGTGATTCCCGCAAAGAAGGTCCATTGAATAAAAAAACAATGACGCCCCGAGAGCGAATGGCCCGCGCCATGCGTCTTGAAAAACCCGACCGGGTGCCCGTGATGTGCCAAATGAGCATCGGCCATATGCTTCTCCAGACCGGATTCCGTCCGTCCGAATTCTGGTTTTCGGCGGAACGTTTCGCCGAGGGCCTGACCGGGCTGCGCGAAATCTACGGATTCGACGGGATCCTCGTCAGCCTTCACGGCCATTTTCCGGATTGGGAGAAAAACATCCTCCGGGTCGTCAGGGAAGAAAGGAACGAAACGGTCCATTGGAAAAACGGCGACCGGACGTTTTTCCCCTCCAACGACTTGCCCGTGCATTCCGCCCATGCGGTCCGGCCCGTCCCTCTCCTCTCGGATTTTGACCCCGCCTCGCTCGAAGATATCCTGTCGTTCATACCCGTTTCTCAAGGGCTGGAATTTCGCCTGGACCCCGATCATCCCTACACGATTTTCGATATCGTCCGCGCCGAGGCCGGACCGGACGTCTCCATCCACGGCGAGGTGACCTCGCCCTTTGATTATTTCCTTCATCTCTTCGGCTTCGACCAGGCGTTGATCGGGCTTGTCGAACAGCCGTCCAGGTGCCGCGAGGTCCTGCAGGCCTTCACCCGCGCCGTCATGAAGATCGCCGCCGGCCAGGCGGCACGGAACATCGACGCTTTGAAGATTTCGTCCCCCTTCGCCGGCTCCGGCTTCATTTCGGCCCGCTTTTACAGGGAGTTCGTTCTGCCCTATGAAGCCCAGGTCGCCGGGGCCGCCGAGTCGCTGGGCGTTCCGGTATATACCCACACCTGCGGCGCCATCAACGACCGGCTGGAGATGATGCTTGAAGCCGACATCTCCGGAATCGAATGCCTGGACCCGCCGCCCCTCGGGGACGTGGAACTCGGAGAGGCCAAAAAGAGGATCGGCAGAAAAGCCTTCATCAAGGGAAATATCGATCCCGTCAACACGCTCCTTTTCAAGGACCTCGAGGCCGTTCAGAAAGACGCGCTCGCCCGGATTGAAGCCGGGAAGCCGGGCGGGGGGTTCATCTTGAGCACGGCCTGTTCCATCGCTCCCCACACGCGGCGGGAGAACATTCAAGTCCTCGCGCCGCTGGCCGAATCGTTCGGCGCGTGACTCATTCCCTCCGCCTCAAGCGTCCTTCTGATTAGGAATCCATTTTCCCGCGGCAGGGACGCATTCAAGAAGAGGGAATCGACCGATGGGCTTCCTTGGCAAGAAAACGCTGGCTTCGGCTTGCGCCCTGATCGTCCCGGCCCTCGTCCTCTCGCTTTTTGCCTTGAGAAGCCGTGAATCCGTTTCCTCGGAAACCGGCGGGGGCCCGCCCGTCGCGGCGGGGCCGCCCTTGACGGAAAAGCCGGCTGAGAATCCCATCCCCGTCAAGGCGGTCGCGGCCTGGAAGGGGGATTTCGTCGTCAAGTTGAACTCGCTGGGCGAGGCTTTCGCCGAAAATAAAGCCGTGCTGAGATCCCTCGTTCCCGGGGTCGTTAGAAACCTGTTCGTGGAAGAAGGGCAGTCCGTCAAAGCCGGCGACCCGATCATGGATATCGATGACACCGAATACCGGTTGCGTCTCGAAAGGCAGGAAGCCGTGCGGTTGAAAGCCCTTTCGGAACTCCTCCTGGAAAAGGGCTTTGGAAAACCCGGGGCGGAGCCCGGCCGTCCCTTTCCGGAAGACGTGAGCCGCTCCAAAGAGGAGTTCGAGCGGGCCCTAGCCCTGTACCAAAAGGGCCTGATTCCCAGGGAAGATTTGGAAGACGCCCGCGGCAGGCACGAACGGGCGGTCATCGCCGCCGGGGCGAAAAGAGAGGAAATCATGGCATCCTCCAAGGGGCTGACACAGGCCGAAGCCGAGGTTGAAATCGCCCGCCTGGAAGTTGACAAAACGCGGACCCGCGCGCCGTTTGCCGGGATCGTGACCAACGTCCGCGTTTCCGCGCGTGAACACGTCTCGGCGTTCCAGGAAATCTGCACCGTCGTCGATCCCGGCCGGATCAGGCTGCTGGCCAAGGTCCTCGAGAGCGACATCGGCAAGATCGCCCCTGGAGGAAGCGTCGACCTGCGTTTCAGCGCTTTTCCGGAGGAAACCTTCCGCGGAATCGTCCGGTCCCTTGGCCCTCTCATTGATCCCGCGGACAGGACGTGCTCCGTCTACATCGATGTCGACAACTCCTCAGGAAAGATCAAGCCCGGTATGCACGCCGAAGTGGAAACAGTCGCGGAGGTTTACCGCCGGACGCTGCTTGTTCCTCAGCAGGCGGTCCTTGTCCGGGGCGGGCGAACGATGCTCTTCGTCGTGGAGGACGGGACGGCCAAATGGCGGTATGTCAAGATCGGGCATGAAAACGAAAAAACAGCCGAGGTCCTGGAAGGGCTCGGGCCGGGGGAGTTGGTCATCACGGAAGGGCATTTCGCGCTGGCCCACGATGCCCGGGTGCGGGTCATCCGTTAGCGGAGCGCCTCGCGGGGATTCCCCGTCTCATTCCGGCGGAGACGCTGAAACCGTTTCGAAAAACGCGGCCCGGTGACAATTATCCGTGCGCATCTCAGTCTTTTATAAAGAAGCCCGATGCCGAAAACCTTTTCCTCATGAGATTCATCGCATTCGCCGTCCGCCGGCCCGTGACGACGCTGATGTTCTACGTGGCTGTAAGCCTGCTGGGATTGGTGTCCTTCCGTCAACTAAGCATCGACCTTCTTCCCGGCATCCGATATCCGCGGCTGTCCGTTATCGCTCATTGCCCCGGCGCGGCGCCGGAAGATATGGAAGCGCTCGTCACGGCCCCCCTCGAAGCGGCTTTCAGCGGGATTCCCGACGTCTCCAGGCTCGAATCCGTTTCCAGGGAGGGCGCTTCCTTCATGACACTTGAATTCCCGTGGGGGACCGACATGGATTTCGCGCGTCTCCATGCCCGGGAAAAAATCGACGCCCTACGCGATTCGCTGCCCGAGGACGTCCGCGGCCCGGTGGTCACATCACTGGACCCGGGCGAAAAGCCGATCATGGTCTTGGCGGTTTCGGGCGACCGGGACCCCGCGGCGCTCAGGGAATTCGCGGAGGAACTCATCAAGCCGCGTCTCGAACAGGCGAGTGGGGTCGCCTCGGCGGATATCGGAGGGGGCGTCGAACGCGAGATTCACGTCGACGTGGATCCTCTCCGCCTCGCCCAGTTCGACATGACCCTTGAGGACATCGCCGCCGGCCTCGAATCCTTCAACAGCGATCTGCCGGGCGGAACCCTGCGCAAGGGACAGGCCAGGCACTCGCTCCGGATTTCGGGCGAATTCGGGGACATTTCCGAAATCGCCGAGACGCGTTTGAAGACAGCCGGCGGATTCGGCGCCGTCCGGCTCAAAGACCTGGCCGTCATCCGGGATTCGATCAAGGAAAGGCTGGGGATGACGCGCCTCAACGGACGGGAAAGCATCGGCGTCCTGGTCCGAAAGGAAGCCGGCGCCAATACGGTCGAAGCCGCGAGAGCCGCGAAAAAGGAAATCCTCAGGATCCTCGCCGAGAACCCGTTTCTGGAGATCCGGATCGTCTCGGAGCAATCCAAGGCTATAGAAACGGCGGTCGCGGCGGCGAAGGAGGAGATTGCCGGAGGAGCGGTGCTCGCCTTCCTCGTCCTTTTCCTTTTTCTCCGTGAATTCCGGACCCCGCTCATCATCGGGATCGTGATGCCGATGTCCATCCTGGCGACCTTCAATCTCCTTTATTTTCTCAAGGTCACGCTCAATATCATGTCGCTGGGCGGCCTCGCCCTAGGGGTAGGAATGCTCGACGATTGCGCCGTCGTGGTCTCCGAGAATATTTTCAGGCGCCGGCGTCTCGGCATGGATACCGCGGGCGCCTCCGTCGCGGGCGCCGCGGAAGTGGCGACGGCCGTCATGTCCGCGGCGCTGACCACCGTCGTCGTTTTCCTCCCGGTGATTTACGTCCGCGGGGCGGCCGGCCAGCTCTTCAAGGACGCGGCCATGACCGTGACGTGCTCGCTGCTGGCGTCGCTGGTCGTCTCGCTGACCCTCCTTCCCATGCTCGCCTCACGACGATCAGCCGCCGAGGCCGGAAAAGAAGCCGATCCCGGCCCGGCGCGTCCGGGAACGCCTGAAGCGCCGCGGGAGAGGTCTCTTCCCAACTCCCTTTCAGCTCCGGCCCGGGGCATTTTCCCCACCGCCGCCCGCGGCTTGAAAATATTCTTTCGTCCCCTTTTCGCCGTGTCGAAAATCGCCCTCCGGCTCCTGATTTCCCTATTTCTTCCTTTCGCTCGGGCCGCCCGTGGCGTCTTTCGGGACGTGGGCGACGGATTCGATTCGGGCTACGAAAAATTCGTCCGGGCCTACCTGCGGGCTCTTTTCTGGTCGCTGGAGAACAAAGGCCGGGTGATCATGGCATCCGCAGCTTTTTTCGGCCTGACGGCGCTGGCCGCGGTCCGAATTGACCGCGAGCTTATGCCGCGGCTGGACTCCGCGTCTTTTGAACTCCGCCTCAAAACGCCCCCGGAATACTCCCTGGAGCAGACGTCCTCCGCCGTGTCCTTGCTGGAGGAATCGCTTTCCCGGCAGCCGGCCGCGCGGCTTGTCTACGCGCAGGTGGGAGTCGTCAGCGCCATGGAGGACTTGAGTCCCGAGACCTCGCTCAATTCCGCCAAAATCCATGTGGAATCGTCCGGGCCGAGGGAGATTGAAAAAGTCATCGACTCTTTGAGAGCGGATTTGAGCCGCTTGCCGGAAATCGGTTATTCCTATATCCGCGATCAATCCGTCCTGAACGAATTCCTGGCGTCCGGCGGCCCGGAAATCAGCTACCACGTCAAGGGAAACGATCTGCGGCAACTGCGGGAAATCGCGGGACTCCTCGCTTTCAAGATAGGGGAAATCCAGGGAACCAGCGAAGCGCGAGCGGATATCAGCGAGGGCAAACCGGAGGTGATCGTCACCGTCAAGAGCGAAGCTCTTGCCGCCTCTCCGGGGCTTTCCGCCGGGCGGATCGGCGACTTCTTCGTCGACGGAGTCAGGGGAAAGGTCGCGACCCGGTTCAGGGAGATCGAGAAAAAGACGGACGTCCGCGTCCGTTTCGATCCAAAAGCGGCCTCGGATCTGGAAAGCCTGCTGAATACCTATATCCCCGTCCGCGGAACTCCCGTCCCGTTGCGAAGTCTCGTCAGATGTGAAATTCGACGCGGCCCCGGCGAAATCCGCAGGGTCAACCAGCAGAGGGAGGTCCTGGTGACGGCGAGATTGAGGGGCCTCAAGTTGGGCCGGGCCCTTCCGGACATCGAGAAAAAAATCAAGGAAATTCCTCTGCCGACGGGCTGCCAGATTGTTCCCGGAGGAGAACAGGAAGAAATGACGAGGTCGCATCGAAGCCTGATTTTCGCTTTCCTGTTGGCCGTCCTGCTGAATTACATGATCATGGCCGCGCAGTTCGAGTCCTTGCGCCATCCTCTGCTCATCCTTTCGACGGTTCCCATGGGACTCTCCGGATCCGTTTGGATTATGTTGATCGCCGGGCAGACGTTGAACATCGTTTCCCTTATCGGGATGATCATCCTGCTGGGGATCATCGTGGACAATGCCATCGTCAAGGTCGACTGCATGAACCGGCTCCGGAAACGGGGGGCGGGCCTCCGCGAAGCGATTGTCGAGGGAAGCCACCTCCGCCTGCGGCCGATACTCATGTCGACCCTCACGACGCTCGCCGGCCTGGTTCCCATGTCCCTGGGACTGGGAAGAGGAGCCGGTCTGCTCCGGCCCCTGGGCATCGTCGTCGTGGGCGGCCTGGCCTTCTCCACGTTTCTAACCCTTTTCTTGATCCCGGTCATCTATGAGGCCGTGGAGGCGAAGGCGCGGGGAACGGGACCGGAGGGAAGATAAAGGCGGGATATCCAGCCGTGAAGTTCTTCGTCGAGCGTCCCATCGCCACGGTCATGTTTTATCTGGCATCGCTGATCCTGGGCGTTTATTCGTTTATGGGCACTCCGCTGGAGATCGCGCCCGGAGAGGAATATCCACGCGTGGATATTCAAGCGGCCTGGCCGGGCGTTTCTCCCGACATCATCTATAGCCTTGTCACGGCTCCGCTGGAGGAAGCCGCGGCTGCGGTCAAAGGCGCCCGGAAACTGAGTTCGGAATCCCAGCGGGGCGTTTCGAGGATCTCGATCGAGTTCAATCGCGGCGCCGATATCGAGTTTTCAACCCTCGCCCTCCGTGAAGCCCTGGCGGGAGCGAAGGCCAGGCTGCCGCACCAGGTCCACCCCGTTATCCAGCGCTTCGTCCCGGAAAATTTCCGGGTCCGGCCTTTCCTGCGCATCATGGTCTCCGGCCAAACGCCGGTTCAGGAACTGCGGGAGATTCTCAAAGACGGGATCGAGCGCGAATTGGGATCCGCGCCGGGAGTGGCTTCCGTCGAAGTCGGAGGAGCCCGGGAGTCCGAAATCCGTATCACCGCCGACCCGGAAAAGCTTCAAGCGCTCAGGATTCATCCTGCCCGGATTAGCCGCGCCCTTAAGGAGAATCTTCAGGGGGCCGCCGCCGGGCGGATCCGCCGGGGAGGCCGGGAGCACATCTTGAAAGTGCGGGGACCCGCCCAGACAATCCGGAGCCTCTCCGGGACGATCGTTTCCCATTCGGGAACCTTGCCCGTCAAGCTTTCCGATTTCGCGCGAACCGGGCGGCCGGCCGAGGCGGCGACCGTCATCAACAGGTTCAACGGGCGGCCAGCCGTCATGGTGACCGTTCTCAACAACAAACGAGCGGGCGCCTTGAAAACCGCCCGGGAGGTGAAGAAAAAACTGGCTCGTCTCAAGAATGAACTGCCCCCCGGCCTGTCCTTCAGAATCATCGATGACGAAGCGGCCGAACTCGGAAAAGCGCTGGGCCGCCTTTGTTTCCTGGCGGCGGCTATCACCGGGCTGGTTTTCCTTGCCGTTTTCATCCTTGTCGGACGGATCAAACCGTCCCTGCTGATCCTGTCGTCCATTGTTTTTTCCGTCGTCATGACCTTCAACCTCGCCTATCTCTTCAAGATGTCCCTCAACATGCTCACCCTTGGAGCCCTGGCCCTCGGATTCGGCATGTTCGTGGACAACTCGATCGTCGTCTTCGAAAACATCCTGCGGCTGCGGGAGAAGGGGAGCCCGCCGCTCGTAGCCGCCGTCCGGGGTCCCCGGGAAGTTTTCAAACCGGTCCTGACATCCACGTTGACGACCCTTTGCGTATTTTTTTCGTTCCCCTTTTTTCAGGGCCGTTTGCGCGTTTACTATCTCCCGCTCGCCGCCGTCATGGCTTCCGCCCTGACGGCTTCTTTCATCGTATCTTTTTCTCTGATTCCGGCGTTGAGCCCTTTCCTTCTCAAGATCAAAAGAGCCCGCGGAAAAACCGCCGGATCGCCCGTCTGCGCCCGGTTGATACGGCATTTGCTCGGCCGGGCGGCGGGGACCGTTCTCATCACCGCCGCACTCCTGGCCGGGAGCTTCCGCTGGTTCGAGGCCAATGTCGAACGGGGGGTGTTTTTCCATTGGCACGCGAAGGAGAGGCTGGATGTTTCGATCCGCATGCCGCCCGGAGCGGATATCCGTCAGACGGATGAAGCGGCGAGAAAATTCGAAGCCAAGGCCGTTGAGGCGGCCGGCGAAATGGAGGTTCATTCGACCGTGACCGCCGAGATGGCCTTCATTTCCATCGATTTCCCGGCGCGGCTGGAGAGCACCGGGATTCCGTATGCGCTCAAGGAGGAACTCATCGGCTTGTCGACTCAGTTCGCCGGCTTGAGCATCGGCATCTACGGATTCGACAGCCGGGGCTATTATGCCGGCGCGGAAACCCAGGTTTTTTCGAACTCGGGCATCAGCGTCTCCGGATACAACCTGAAAAAATTGAAAAACCTTACGGCGGATCTGGAAAATTCGCTGCGCTCGAATCCGCGGACGAGGGGGATCCGGACCGTCACCGACCGCCTGGCAAGCCGCCGGACGGATTCCCCGGAATATGTCCTCCGGCTCGACAGAAGCGCCGCGCGGCTTTTCAGCCCGGATCTTCCCTTGCTCTATTCGCATCTGCGGACATCCCTTCCCGGCCGCTTGGAAGCCCCCCTCAAGGCCGTCCTCGAGGGAAAGCGCATGGATATCAGCCTCAAGTTTCCAGGGGCTGACGCGCTAACCGCGGCGGACCTCCTGGATTCCCAAATTCCTTCCGGGGATGGAAAAGGCCTGAAGCTCGGAGACATCTTCACGATCGAAACGATAGCGGCCGCGGGTACCATCGCCCGGGAAAACCGGCGATTCCATCAAACGGTCGTCTGGGAATACAGGGGATCCGCCAAAGCGGCGGAAGCCTATCAGAAAGCGCTTCTGGCACAAATCCGCCTCCCTCCCGGCTTTCATGCCCGCGCCGACGAAGTCTGGAAGCTCACGGAAGAGGAGGGCTCCCGGATGAAAACGGCGCTGGCTATCGCCCTCGCGGCCCTATTCCTGATTCTCGCGGCGTTTTATGATTCGCTTCTCCAGCCGTTATACATCATGTCCGCCGTGCCCCTGTCCATGATCGGAGTCCTCGCGGGCTTCGTCATCGCGAAATACCCGTTCGACTCATCGGCGTATATCGGGGTGATTCTGCTCAGCGGGATCGTCGTCAACAATGCCATCTTGATTGTCGACAGCATCAGCCTGAAAAGCCATTTGGGTGCATCTCTTGCGGACGCCGTCGTCCATGGAACCGTGGAACGCATTCGCCCCATGCTGATGACGGCTTCGACCACGGTCCTGGGAACTCTGCCCCTGCTCCTCATCGACATCCAGGCCGGGCAAAGACAGATTTGGTCGACCTTGGCCCTGGCCACCGTCGGGGGGTTCATCTCGTCCACGATTCTCCTGCCTGCGGTCATCCCCGTCTTGTTCTATCACGGGGAGAGGTTCCGTCTCCGGGTTGCCGGGAGCCTGAAGGCCGCCGTTTCCAGGATAGGACGCAGGTTGAAGTCTTCGCTTTTTTTTAATCAATTTCTTTGATAATCTGAAAGGGGAGACGGCATGAACATATCCGCGGCGCGGGCCATCGAAAATAAAATCGGCCAATTCCCGAGGAAAAAAATCCTCTGCCTGCCGACGCCGTTTTACAA
>Ga0228535_1002400_pt1 | contig 18298 bp, 12 predicted proteins | sample SJ1metagenome_FD_168457 | JGI IMG/M metagenome (GOLD analysis project Ga0228535, IMG submission 168457) | Enriched culture of PCE-dechlorinating microbial communities from Ithaca, New York, USA - SJ1 | ecosystem: Engineered > Modeled > Simulated communities (microbial... > Unclassified | place... | reverse complement strand
CGGTACATCACCAACCAGTCATCGGGAAAAATGGGCTATGCGCTGGCCCGGGCTGCGCATCAGCGCGGCGCGCACGTGACGCTCGTGAGCGGACCGACGCCTCTTTCCGCCCCGCGCGTGGAGAGGATCATCCGCGTCCGCACCGCCAGGGAAATGCACCAGGCGGTTCTGGACTGCTGTGACGACGCGACCATCATCATCAAAGCCGCGGCGGTGGCCGACTACCGCCCCAAAACGCAGGCCGCGCAGAAAATCAAGAAAGACCGGGGCCTCGCGGCGGTGGAGCTTGTGCGCAATCCCGACATTCTTGCGGACCTCGGCGCCAGAAAGAAAAAAGGCCTGCTGGTGGGCTTTGCCATGGAGACGGAGGACCTCCTGGCGAACGCGCGCCGGAAGCTTGTCAAAAAGAATATCGACATGATTGTCGCCAACAACCTGCGCGAGGAAGGGGCCGGTTTTCAGGGAGACACCAACATCATCACGATACTGGACAAAAACGGGCAGACCATCTCTTTAGAAAAAATGTCCAAAACCGAGGCCGCCCACCGCATCCTGGATCATGTCCGGACGCTGGGCCGCCGGAAAGGGTCCCGCGCAAAGAAATGACGGATATCCTGTCGCCAGCATCTCCGGAAGACATCCGCAGACAGCTCTTGTCGGTCGTCAAATCCGTCAAGGGCCAGATCCGGAATGCGGAGAACCTTTACGTGAGCGTGGATCTCAAGAAGCCCCGGCTCCAAAGCGCGCCGGCCGTCCCGGAGACGGAAGACTCGTGGCACGGCCTGCACACTGCAGCCGCCGGCTGCGAGCGCTGCGCCCTTTCCAAAACGCGCAGGAATGTCGTGTTTGGAGACGGAAATCGTTCGGCCCGCCTTGTTTTTGTGGGTGAGGCGCCGGGCGCGGATGAAGATCAGCAGGGGCTGCCGTTCGTGGGACGGGCCGGCCAGCTCTTGACCAACATCATCCGGGCGATGGGGCTCGAACGCAAGGACGTGTATATCTGCAATATTCTCAAATGCCGTCCGCCGGGAAACCGCAATCCCCTGCCCGAGGAAATCCGGCTGTGCGAACCTTATTTAAAGCGGCAGCTGGCGCTCATCTCGCCGGAGATCATCTGCGCGCTGGGATCGTTTGCCGCAAAAACGCTCTTGCAGACCGAAACGCCGATTACCGCCCTGCGCGGACGCTTTCATTCCTACGCGGGGATCAAGCTGATGCCGACCTATCATCCGGCGTACCTGCTGCGCAATCCGCAGGCGAAAAAACAGGTCTGGGAAGACGTCCAGCTGATTATGAAGGAAATCGGGCTGGGTGGAGAAACAACGACGGCCAGAGAGGTGGTGCCATGAAAAAAATGATCTTTCTGCTTCTGCTGTGCCTGGTTGCGGCGGCCGGCATGGTGAAGGCCGAGGAGAAGAAGCCGTTTTTCCAGGTCATTCAGCTCGAAGGCGTCATCACGTCGCCGTCGGCGAAGTATGTCGCGGAAAGTCTCGAGGCGGCCGTCGGCGCGGGGGCGGAGGGCCTGATTATTTTGCTCGATACACCCGGCGGACTCGACGACGCCATGCGGGATATCGCCAAAAGCCTGCTCAACGCGCCCCTGCCGGTGATCGTCTATGTCTACCCGTCGGGCGCGCGGGCCGCGTCGGCGGGGGTCATCATCGCCCAGGCCGCGCATATCGCCGCGATGGCGCCCGGCACCAACATCGGCGCCGCCCATCCCGTGGCGATCGGCATCGGCGGCGGGCAGATGGACAAAACCATGTCCCGCAAGATTGAAAACGACGCGGCGGCCTATGCGCGCAGCATCGCCAAGACGCGGGGGCGCAGCGAAGAATGGGTGGAAAAGGCGGTGCGCAAAAGCGAGTCCATTACGGCGGACGAAGCCCTGCGGCTCCATGTTATCGACATTGTGGCGCCCGACATCGACAAACTGCTTGCAGCCATCGATCAGAGGGAAGTGATCGTCGCCGGCAAGAAGAAGAAAATTGCCAGCGCCGGCGCCGTGACGAGCGCCAAAAAGATGGGCACGCGCCAGGGCATACTGGCGGCGATTTCCAATCCCAACATCGCCTATCTGCTTTTGCTGATCGGCCTGGCGGGGCTGTATTTCGAATTTTCGACGCCCGGGGCGATTCTGCCCGGCGTCATCGGCGGCATCGCCCTGCTTCTGGCGTTTTTCGGCCTGGCCACCCTGCCGGTGAGCTACACGGGGGTTTTGCTGATTTTATTCAGTATCGTCTTGTTTATCGCGGAGATCAAAATTATGAGTCACGGGATGCTGACGGTGGGCGGGGTCATTTCCCTGGCCCTGGGATCCTTCATGCTGTTTGACACGCCGGAGCCGGCGCTGCGGATTTCGCTGCAGGTGCTGATTCCGGCCGTGCTGGCGGCTTCCTTATTTTTTATCGTCGTGATATGGCTGGCGGTCAAGGCGCAGATGAGGAAGCATTTTTCCGGAACCGAATCGATGGTCGAAGGCCACGGAGAGGCCAGAACGGACATCGACAAAGAGGGAAAGGTCTTCTACCAGGGGGAATACTGGACGGCCCTAAGCGACGCGTTCATTCCCCGGGGCGCGAAAGTCAGAATCAAAAAAGTAGACGGCCTGAAGCTGATTGTTGAAGAAATAAAAAACGAAAAATAAGATAGATCAAGGAGGAAAGACTATGCTGGGTTCATTACCGATACCCCTTTTGGTGGTCGTTGTTCTGGTCGTCATGTTTCTGGCGTCGGCCATTAAAATTCTGAACGAATACGAACGGGCGGTGATCTTCCGTCTGGGACGGATCCGCGACGTCAAGGGGCCCGGACTGATCATCATCATTCCCGGCATCGATAAAATCGTCCGGATCGACATGCGGACGATCACGATGGACGTTCCGCCGCAGGACGTTATCACCAAGGACAACGTTTCGATCAAGGTCAACGCCGTCGTATACTTCCGGGTGCTGGACGCGAACGCCGCCGTTGTCAATGTGGAAAATTTTCTCTTTGCCACGTCGCAGCTGGCGCAGACGACGCTGCGAAGCGTCTGCGGTCAGGTGGAACTCGATGAAATTCTTTCGGAGCGCGAAAAAATCAATCTGCAGCTGCAGGAAATTCTCGACCGCAGCACCGACCCCTGGGGCATCAAAATATCGCTCGTGGAAGTCAAGCACATTGATCTGCCGGAAGAGATGAAGCGCGCGATGGCCAAGCAGGCGGAAGCCGAGCGAGAACGACGGGCAAAGATCATCGCCGCGGAAGGTGAATTCCAGGCGGCGCAGAAGCTGATTGAAGCAGCCGCCCTGATGGAGACGCAGCCCATGTCGCTGCAGCTGCGCTATCTGCAGACCCTGAATCAGATTGCGGCGGAAAACAATTCCACCACGGTGTTTCCGATTCCGATCGATTTATTCAAGCCCTTCATGAAACTGGCGGAAAAGGCATAAGCAGCAGCTGTTGTGCCGATAAAATAATTTCAGCTAAGGAGAAGAATCCCATGCCAAACGAAAAGCGCAACGTGATCACCGGCGGACTGATTTTGATTACTCTGGGCGTGTTGATCTTCGTCAGCAAGACGACCAGCTACAGCTTCGGTCAGACCTGGCCGATTCTTTTGATCGTCATCGGCATCAGCACTTTGATTTATCGTTTCCGGGCCGTTGAAGGCTGGTTCATTGCCACGGTCGGCGTGATTTTCCTGGTCATCGAGTTTTACGGCTTTGACCTTTACAAATATTCACAGTACATTCTGCCGGTGGTTTTGGTGCTGCTGGGCCTTTATGTTCTGATCAAACGCCGCAAACACTAGCCGCGCTTCCCGATCATGGTGCGAAAACAGAAAAAGGCCCTGGTCATCAGCGATTTCGACGGCACGATTTGCACGGTGGATGTGGGCAACCGGGTTTTGAGCCACTTCACCGGAAAGCGGTGGAACGACATCGACCGCGAGACCATGCGCGGCCGCATCGGTTCGCTGGCGGCTTACCGCCTCATTGCGCCGATGGTGGAGGCCACGCCCGGACGTCTGGCCGACTTTGTGCTCAAGCAGGGCCGGATCGATCCCTACTTCGCGCGCTTTTACCGTCTGGCGAAGAAGAAAGGCGTGGATGTTAAAATCGTTTCCGACGGCCTGGACTTTTACATCCGCGCGATTCTGGAGAAACACCGCCTGGGGGAAATTGCATTTTTTTCCAACGCCGTCGTGTTCGGAGAGAACAACTCTCTGTCGTTTGATTTTCCCGAAGCCAACGCCCTGTGCGGACGCTGCGGAACCTGTAAAAACAAAATTTTAAACGACCACCGCCTGATGTACGAGCGCATCATCTACATCGGCGACGGTTATTCCGACATCTGCCCGTCGCGCGAGGCGGATCTGGTGTTTGCCAAGGACGTGCTTTTGGCCAGGTGCGAGGAAGAGGGAACAACGCCTTACCGCCCGTTCACGGATTTCCGGGCGATTGTCGAATACCTGAAGGAGACCTTCTGACGGCCGCAGACGGCCGGTGAGGAATGAGGATATGAGTATTTCGAAGAAAATCAAAGCGTCTCTTTCCGGGTCCTCCATGATCCGGAAAATGTTTGAGGAGGGGATCACCCTTAAAAAGAAACACGGCGAGGACAAGGTCTATGACTTCAGCCTGGGCAATCCCAACGTCGATCATCCCGAAGCGTTTAAAAGGGAGCTGATCAAAGTCGCCGATCAGGAAATCAAACTCAAGCACGGTTATACGCCGAACGCGGGCTATCCGGAAACGCGCCTGGCGGTGGCCCGGAAAATCAGCCAGACGACCGGCTTGAAAATGACGGCCGATCACATCGTCATGTCCTGCGGCGCGGGCGGCGCGCTCAACGTCATTCTGAAAGCGCTGCTCGATCCGGGCGACGAAGTCATCATCCTCACGCCCTTTTTCGTGGAGTATCCGTTTTACATCGAAAATTACGACGGCGTTGTGAAATACGTTCCCACGCGGCCGGATTTTTCTCCGGACATCGCCGCCATCGGCCGGGCCATTACCCGGAAGACGAAGGCCGTCATCATCAATTCGCCCAACAATCCCACCGGCAAGGTGTACAGTCAAAAGAGCATCACGGATCTCGCGCGCCTGTTCAGAAAGAAGGGGCGGGAACGCAAAAGACCGATCTATCTCGTTGCGGACGAACCCTATTCGGAAATCGTTTTTGACGGTGTGAAGGTTCCCAGCACCCTGAAGGCTTACTCCAACAGCATCATCGCCTATTCCTACTCCAAGACGCTGTCGCTGCCCGGCGAACGAATCGGTTATATCGCCGTCCATCCGCGAATCCACGAAGCGGACGACCTGATGGCCGCCCTCATTCTGTGCACGCGGATTCTGGGATTTGTGAATGCGCCGGCTCTGATGCAGCGGATTGTGACCCATCTCCAGCACGTTACGGTCGACGTCAAAATCTATCAGAAAAAGCGGGATCTCCTCTGCCGGGGGCTGGCTGCGGCCGGCTATGAATTCGCCAAACCCCAGGGGGCTTTTTACCTGTTCGTGAAAAGTCCGATTCCGGACGATGCGGCCTTCGTTCACCGGCTCCTGCAGGAAAATATTCTGGTGGTGCCGGGCAGCGGATTCGGCTGCCCCGGTTATTTCCGCATCGCTTTTTGCGTGGAGGATTCAACCATCGCCAATGCTCTGGAGGGATTTGCCAGGGCGATTCAGGACTTCCGGCCCCAAAAGATCAGCCGTCCAGCGCGTCGCGGATCTTCTGGCAGAAATCCTTGAGCTTGAAGGGCTTTTTCAAAAAGATCTGCACGCCTTTTTTCATGATGGCCTCGACGGCGCCGTCGAGGCTGTAGCCTGAGCAGAGCATTACTTTTGCGGACGGATTGATGGCGCGGATCAGATCAATCGCCTCGCCGCCGCCCATGCCGGGCATGACGATGTCCATGATGACCAGATCGATGCGGGTTTGGTGTTCCTGGTAAACCGACACCGCTTCTTCGCCGTTGGAGGCGATCAGCACCTCGTAGCCCAGAGACGTCAGCATGGACGCGGCCACTTCTGTGATAACCTTTTCATCATCGACGAGCAAAATGGTTTCCTGTCCCGTCGGGTTTTTCAGGACGGAAAGCGGCTGTTTTTTCTTGTGGGGCGTTTTGGAGGACGCGGGGAGGTAAACACAGTAGGTCGTGCCCCGGAAAACATCGCTTTCGATGGTGATCGTTCCTCCATGGCCTTGAATGACGCCGTGTGCGAAGGAAAGCGCCGGCTCCGCCTGCAGGCTGCCGCTTCCCGGTGCGGCGGCCGGGCCGAGCAGCCGTTTCCGGGTTAAATCGTCGATCCGCGTCCCGGGCAGAGCCAGAGAAACCCGGACGTAGGGGCCGGATTTGATGTCGTTCAGCGAGACCAGAGGTTTATCCAGCAGAAAGTTCTCGGTTTTGAGGGTGAGGACGCAATTGTCCTTCGCGAGAATGACGGCATTGGTCAGGATGTCCTGAAACGCCTGCTCCAGCCGCGAGACGTCCGACTCAACCGCCCAGATATGCGTGGCATACTGCTCTCTGAGGTCGATATCGCTGTGCGTCTGTCTGAATGAACCCGCCAGGTCCGCGAGAAAATCGTTGAGTGCGACGGCCTTGAAGTCAAACCGTTCTCCCCGCGAGCGCTGCAGCAGCTGTTCGATCAAATCGGAGCCGCTGTTGATCTGCGCTTCAACGGCCTGCAATTTAGCGTAGTGCGGATGCGAGGGATCCATATCCATCAGCATGAGCGACGTGTAGCCCTGGATGCCCGTAAGGATATTGTTGATTTCATGGGCCACGCCGCCGGCGATCAATCCGATCGCTTCGAGCTTTTGCGCGTGCTGAAGCTGTGCGGAAAGTTTTCTTTCCTGGGTGACGTCTTCGCAGATCAGGAGAATTTTGCCGTTGTCCGGCTCCATCGCGGTGAACTGGACGATCTTTTCCCCGCTGGCGCCGGCGGCAACCGTTGCCGTATAGGTTCTTTTGCCGTCCGTCTGCGTGTACGGAAGTTCGTAAAACAAAATGCCGCGTACCTGGCGGCGGTAGTCGCTTTGGGGGAAGGCCGCCGTCAGCCATCCGGAGAGGCTGGAAATTTTGCGGTGGTCGTAGCCGAAAATTTCGGCGAATTGGCGATTGTAATATTCGATATCGTGCTCGCCGCCCACGAGCAGCAAGCCGAAGGGAATCATCTCAATGATGCTTTCGAAGGAGTCTTTTTGATACTTTTTTAAATACCGTTCCATGGTATACTGGCCCCGACGATGAAATTCTCAATAAACTGCGCCCGTAAAGGATGAGAATGTCCGGCCTGGATATGCATTACGTTTAAGATACTCTAGTGAATCACTGCCGACAAGTCAAGCAAATTGTGACGGTGATCACGGTTTGCGGGTGTGTCCGGGAAAAAACCTAATAAAGGATCTTTTCAATGTCCCGGATCATCTGATCGAGCCGCTTGGGAGAAACAGGGTAGGGGGTTTTGAGCTCCTGCGCGAAGAGCGAAACCTTGTATTCCTCGATCATCCAGAAAAGCGCCTCGGTTTTGCTTCTTTTTTCTGCGGAGGCGTCGGCGGGCAGGCGCTGCAGAATATCCCGGTGGCGTCCGGCGTAGACGGCCGCGTCTTTTAATTTCAGCTCTGTGGCGGACAGATTCAGGCTGCCGCGTTCGGCGCGGATCGCGAGTCCTTTCAGATAGCGCGGCAGGTGGCTGAGGCGGTCGCGGTCGTAGCGCTCTGGAAACTGCGGGGGGACCAGTTCGTGCAGTTGGGCCGCCGTGCTTTTGAGAAACCGGACGACCGGCGCATTGCTTCTGTTTTTCTGCAAAAGCTTTTGCAGCGCGTCAAACGTCTGGGAAAAGCTTATAATCACCGGTGTGACCGCGGCAAGCATCTGCTGGCCGCAGGGCAGAATTTCGGACTGAACGGCTGCGGCATGATCCAGAAACGCTTTGCCGTCCCGCCAGGATTTTTCAAACAAATCCTTTTTTATCCGCGTCAGCACAGACTGCTCCAGCGCGCGGGGCGGACCGATGGTTGCCGCCTGCTCTTTGAGCTTTCCGGCAAGCGCGATGTTTTTTTTCAGCTGTTTGAGTTTGTCGGCGAAATGGATCTCGTAGAGAGCGGCGACGCCTTTGACGTGGCTTTCCCCTGCCTCGCGCCGGTTCGAAAAAAGGCGCAGGCTGATGCCGTCTGCATCGGCCGACAGGGCCGGATAGGCCAGACCCGCCGGACCGTGCTTTCCCGGAAGGTCGATCTCAGCGGGCAGAGCGCCGAACGTCCAGGCCGTCAGGTTTTCTTTTTCCCACTGGCCGCGGCAGGCATCGAGCGCCGACTGCTGCAGCGGTCCGGACAGTTCTTTTTGAAGCTCGCCGAGATTCCGGCCGGTTTTCACCTCGGCGCCTTTTTCATCGATGACCCGGAAGCGGATGTTCAGGTGGGACGGCAGTTTGTCGAACGCCCAGGAATCTGCCGGGAGCGTAAGCCCGTATTCCGACGAAAGAAAGCGGCTTAAAACCAGGGGCAGGGGATCCGGCGAGCTTTGCGCGGTCTTGCCGATTGCCGAGGCGATTTGTGCTGCGGGCGGCAGCTTCCGGCGGATGTCTTTGGGCAGTGTTTTGAGCAGGTGCAGCGCTTTTTCCTCCAGGAGACTGGGCAGGTGGCGCTCCACGTTTTCCGAAGCGGCCCGGTCCACGAGTCCCAGCGGAACGGACACCGTCACGCCGTCGGAGGCCTGGCCCGGCTCAAACCGGTAGCGGCACGGCAAAACGGCGCTGCCGATGGCAATCTGGCCCGGGTACCGGGAAAGCATGTCGCGATCGGGATCAGCTGCCAGAAAGTCCTCTTCCCGGAAACGGAGAAAATCGTCGCTGCCCCGCTCCCGGATCAGGCGCTCCAGAGAGCGCAGGTCCGCGACCGCGGGCAGCCGTTCGTCGTAGAGTCGGGCGAGCGTCTCTTCATCGGCGACGATGCCGCGGCGGCGCAGCTTTTCCTCCATTGTCCGGACGCTTTCCCTGAGCGACAGATTGTGCGTCAGAAAAGGCGGTTTACGGCCGACGTCGCCCGGAACGAGCGCTTCGCGGATAAAGATTTGCCGGGCCTCTTCCGGGGAGATGCGTTCGTAAGCCACCGTCCGTCCCTCGACCAGCGTAAGCCCGAAGAGCGTCACTTTTTCCGAGGCGACCACCTGTCCGCGGGTTTTTTCCCAGTGCGCCGCCGCATAGGTGTAGCGGCAGTGTTCCCGTCCCAGTTCCTCGAGCCATTCGCTCCGGATATTGGCGGCGTTGCGGGCGAAGAGGCGGGATGTCTGGCTGATTTCCGAAGCCACGATCCACGGCCCGCCCCGGTTGAAAAGGCCGGAGCCCGGGTGGAGCATGACTTCCCGGCTTTTCGCGGCGGTGTAGAAATTTTTTTCCTTCTTCTGCGCGATGTTGGACAGGTAGCCGGCCAGGAGCGCGCGGGAGATCTTGTCGGCAACCGCCTGGTCGATATCAAACCGCGGCGGCTTGCGCCGCACGGGGGAGGGGCGGCTTCCCTGGGCGATATCCAGAATCTGGCGGTAAATGTCGCGCCACTCCATCATTCGCCGCCACGACAGGAAATGCTCGCGGCAGAATTTTCTCAGCTTTCCCTGCGACTGCATTTTTTCCAGCGTATCGGCATAGCGGTTCCAGATCTGGAGATAGGCGAGAAAATCCGACTCCGGATGCTGAAACTGCGCATGCGCGGCCGCGGCCCGGTCGATCTGATCGTAAGGTCGCTCGCGCGGATCCTGGATGCTCAGCGCCGCGGCAATGACGGCGATTTCACCCACGCAGCCTTCCTTTTGGGCTTCCAGGATGATGCGCGACACGCGGGGATCGAGCGGATACTGCGCCATGGTCCGGCCGACCGCGGTGAGGCGGGTGACCTCTCCGCCCGCTGCATCTTCGTCGCGCGTGATCGCGCCCAGGTCGCGCAGCGTTTCCAGGCCGTCGCGGATGGCTTTGGGCTGCGGGCGATCGATGAAGGGAAAATCCGTAACCGATCCCAGGTTGAGCGCCAGCATGCGCAGGATGACGCCCGCCAGATTGGATCGCAGAATTTCCGGCGTCGTGTACAGCGGACGGGCGGCGAAATCCTCCGGCGCGTAAAGCCGGATGCAGATGCCGTCCGCCACGCGGCCGCAACGGCCTTTTCTCTGATCGGCGCTGCTGCGGGAAACGGGCCTGACCGGCAGACCGGTGGTCTGGCTGCGGGGGTTGTATTCCAGAAGACGCGCCAGTCCCGCGTCGATGACGTATTTGATGCCGGGGATGGTGAGGGATGTCTCCGCGATGTTGGTCGCGACGATGATTTTCTGCCGGTCGGCGGGGGCGAACACCGACTGCTGGGCGTTTGCGGACAGGCGGGCATAGAGCGGCAGGACCAGCCCCGAACATCGTTTGGCCAGACGCGTGCACGCCTCCCGGATGTCCTGTTCGGTGGGCAGGAAAATCAGGATATCCTCCCGGCGCCCCTCCTGCTGAAGCTTTTCCACGGAGGCGACGGCTTCATCCACATAAGTGGTTTCGCCTTTTTCCTCCCGGACAGGGTCGATCGGCCGGTAGCGCACTTCAACCGGATACATGCGGCCGGACACCTCGATCACCGGCGCGCCGCCGAAAGAAGCGGCGAATTTTTCGGTGTCGATGGTGGCGGACGTGACGATGACCTTGAGATCGTTTCTTCTGGCCAGCAGGGTCCGCAGATAGCCCAGCAGGAAATCGATATTGAGGCTCCGTTCGTGGGCCTCGTCCACGATGAGGGTATCGTAGGCCAGAAGGTCGCGGTCCGAAACAGTTTCCGCCAGTAAAATGCCGTCGGTCATCACCTTGATGAGCGGTTCGGCCGATGATTTTTCATCAAAGCGGATTTTGTAAGCCACCGACCGGCCGCAGGATTCGCCCAATTCCTGGGCGATGCGCTGGGCGATGCTGACAGCGGCGATCCGCCGGGGCTGCGTAAGCCCGATGAGGCCGCGCCGGCCCTGGCCCGCGGCCAGGCACATTTTGGGGATCTGCGTGGTCTTGCCCGAGCCCGTTTCGCCCGTGATCACGACGGCCGGATGCCGGCGCACGGCGTCGATGATGGCGTCGCGCCGGGCGGTGATGGGCAGTTCGGACGGAAAGCTGAGCTCGGGGACGCCGGCGTCGCGCGCCAGCATGCGGCTGTGCGATAGTTCCCAGCGTCTCCGCAGCGCGGGCGGAAGATGCCGCGGCGCAAGGGGACGGCCCGCTTTTCCGGCGGACGGCCAGAGCGCATGCTGATCGGCGATCATAATGTCCCCGGAAGCGGGGAAGGCCGGCCCGGGAGGCCGGCTGTCGGACGGTTTGGCGGACAACAAAAATCTCCCTGCTGAACTTTTTTTGTGCTTATTTCACACCCGGCTTGCCGCTGTCAATCCCGGAAATGGGCGCGGTAATTGACTTCAAAAATGTTCTTTTGTAGAATGCCTCATTTCATAAGGTGGGAGCTTGGGGAGTGCTGTCGGTCACTTTGCAGAAGAACAAAAAAACGTATCTGGACTATAATCAGTGGCGCAAACAGCAGTTCATCGATTATTCACCCCGGGATGCCGCGACGATTATGTATCTCGTGCCGTGGCTCCTCTGCGCCAACGACCCTTCCGTGCCGGGCTTTGTCCGGGAACTCGATAAACCGTTCAAGATTTTCAACATCGACAACAACCGGGACATTGTCGACCGGGAGTCTCAGTACAAAAAAATGTTCGGCGTGCATCAGGAGTCGTTTACCGTCCGCCATCTTCCCGGGGCATCCGACATCCAGGGAATGTACACCATCGGCTCCGTCGGCACGCTGGGCCAGACCCTCCACTCCGACTGCGACATCTGGATCTGCGTCGACCGCCGGCATTTCGACGACAGGCGTCTGCGCTCGTTAAACCAGAAACTGCACCGCATCAAGGGATGGCTCGACGACCGCGTCCGGATTCCCGTCTATTTTTTTCTCATGGACATCGAGGATATCCGGCGGTGCGACTTCGGCGCCGTTAACTTCGAAGGCAGCGGCTCAGCGCAGAAAAACGTCCTCAAGGAAGAATTTTACCGCACGTCCATTCTGATCTGCGGGAAGATTCCCTTCTGGTGGGTCGCCTTCGATCCGGCGGGGCCGGTGGATTATGAAGACGTTCTGAAGAGCAGCCGGCGCGGCGGATTTGAAGAATACGATTTGATCGACCTGGGCGACCTGGAGCTGATCGAATCCGGCGAGTACTTCGGCGCCGCCCTGTGGCAGCTCAACAAGTCGCTCACCCATCCGCTCAAGTCCATCATCAAAATGCTGCTTTTGAAGATGTTTCTGGAAGCGCCGCAGGATGAACTGCTGTGCCGCAGGTTCCGCGCCTTTGTTCTCGATGCCGCAGGCGACGCGGTGCCGCCCGATCCGGCCCTCTTTACGATGAACGAGGTTCTGCGCTACTTTGCCGTCCACGGACGGCAAGACCACTTCGCGTTCATCCGGAAATGCTTTTATCTGTGCTACGACCTGCAATGGATGTCCAGAAAGCAGACGCGCCGGGACGAGACGGCCGGCTTGGTTTTGAAGCGATACGGAATGGAGAGGCGCGACATTTTCAGCCTCAACGAATTTTCCTCCTGGGGGCTGGACCGGCACAGCGAATTCGGCGGCCTGATGTTCGAGTTCGTGACGGACATTTACCGCGACATTCTCCGGATCGAGCGGGGGCTGTCCCGGGATATCGGACCGGATGATCTCACCATCATCGGACGCAAAATCGCCTCGTCCCGGCAGGTGAAGGAAGGCAAGGTCCCCATTCTCCACCTGTCGTCGGACATCTTCAACCTGCCCGCTTTAACGTTTGGCTTCGAGGGCGGCCTCTGGAAGGTCTTTGCCGCGCACAATCCGCCGCTGCCGGTGATCGCGGACGAGGATGTGGTCTTTTGTCTCGCCTACGCGGCCTGGAACGGCATCTTCGACCCCCTGCAGATCCGGATGCAGCCCAATCCGACGTCGGTCACCGTTCAGGAAATCATCGATCTGGGAAGAACGATGCGGGATGTCTTCGGCGTCTACGACATTGCCCGCGTGCATTTCGGGAAGTTTCTCAACGAGGAGATCGTCAATAAAATGCTGGTTGTCCTCAGCGCGGAAGAGACGCGGGCTCAGACCGGCAAGGTCGATATCTGCGTGATGTACAAAAACAACTGGGAAGAAATTTTCGTGCGCCGCTTCCCGTCGGTTGAAAAAATGCATGCGTTTTTTACCGGGGACCGCCGGGTTTCCCGCCGTCTGGAGATGGTCTGCACGCTCCGGCGCCACGACAAATCCTACGACAAAATTCTGGGTCAGATGACGGATCGAATCGGCCGGATGATGCCGCCCGACTAATTGCGCCAGCCGAAATCCAGCACCATGTCCCTGGGAGCCTCCAGGTCGACGCCCGTGACAATGCTCGTCTTTTGCGCGGCGGGAACCTCAACGATCCAGACGAATCTTACCGCGTCCTTTTCCGAAGGCTCCGGCTTGTGCCGGTAAGTCAGCTTGATCCGCTCGTCGCGGGGCTGGGGAACCGGTTCCTCGATGCGCACCCTGGCGGCCGCTCGGCCGGTGTTTTTGGCTTCAATGAGCCATTGCCACTGCCGCGTCTGTTTGTTTTGAAAAAGCGCAGTTGTGCCGGTTTGGTCGGCGGCGACAAACGACGCCACCGTAACGAACGGACTTACGCCAAAATAAATGTCCGCCTCCGATCCGGCCAGGGCAAAGGTCCGCTTGCCGATCATGGCGCCGTCCAGCATAAAAGACGCCTGTCCGGACGGAATGTCTACCGGCGCGCGCAGCTGGACCTGGGCACGGAGAAAGGTCTGCGCGGAAAGGCTGGGGCGGGCCAGATAGAGGAATTGCGCGGGCCAGGCCTCGTCGCGGATCTTGAAACGCTGCCGGCTTCCGGCGGCCACGTTTTTCTTTCCCAGCGACCACAGCGAATAGCCGGCCCGGAGCGTTTCCACGGGCGCCGCCTGAACAAGGACGTCTTCATTGTCGAGGGCTTCGGAAGCGGCGAGCGCCGTCTTGGACGCCCGCGAAGGGCGGTAGGCCGCGGGTGTTCGAGGTTTGATGATCCAGGGCGGCCATTCCGGAGGAACGATGGTCCTGGGCGGCGCCAGCGTGGCCAGACGAATTTCGGCCTGTTTCCAGTCCTCGCCCGCGGATTGCCAGATTTCCGCTTCCCAGGAAAAAAGAATGCGATTGGAGGAAGGCTGCGCTTCCAAGCGGTAGAGAGGCTGCCAGCCGCAACCGCTAAGCGTGTAGCTGTAGCGCAGGAGGGCGTCGGGGCCGGCGGCGCCGGAGAGGCTGACCACCACTTCCCAGGCTTTGTCTTTTTTTCCGGTCGCCTGCTGGAGCTGATCCTGAAGATCCTTGATCTTCTTGTCGGCCGTTTCCAGATCCGCCTCCAGAGCGTTTTTGTCGGCAAGGATGCGGCGGCTGTTTTTCCCGATGGCCGCGGCCAGCTGATCGGCCTCGGCTACGTTTTTGGTTTTGGCCTTGGTCTGCGCCTGCCAGAACTGCAACTGCACGTCGAGCGCCTGGAGCCGGGCCTGAAGGTCTTTGCGTTCGGATTGTAATTTTTTCAGCCCCGCGCGGAGCCGGGCGATCCGCTCTTCATCCGTGCGGGTGACGGATTTGATCACGATATCCTCGATTTTCACCCGGGCCGGCGGCGCGGCGATAAGCGATTCCGGATCGGCCTGGGGAGGCAGGACAAGAGTCACCGGGTAAGGTCCTGCGCCCGCGCCGGGCGAACTGATTTTAACCGTTTCCACAATGCCGGCCGAAGCGGGAAAGAAGGTGACCTCCTGGACGGCGGCTTCCGATGAGCCAAGCGGCATTCCGACGGCGATAAAAAGCGGCAGCAGGAAAAGCCCTGCGAGATTCATTCTTCGGCGGCGCATGATTTGATCCTCCCTTCTACAGGTTAAGGTTTTTCTTGACGGTCCGCGCGATCGCGCGAACTTCGTTCATGATTTCATTTTCGTCGAGCGTCAGCAGACGGCGGTCTTCCATGACGACCCGTCCGTTGATGACGACGGTATCGACGTCCGCGCCGCCGGCCGCGTAAACCAGGTGCGAGTATGCGTTGTACAGCGGCGTCAGATGGGGTTTGTCAAGGCCGAGAAGAATGATGTCCGCCTTTTTGCCGACTTCCAGAGAGCCGGTGATGCCGTCCAGACCCAGGGCTTTCGCGCCGTTGATGGTGGCCATGCGCACGGTGGTCAGGGCGTCCATGACGGTCGGATCCAGCACGGACACTTTGTGGAGCTTGGCTGCCGTGGACATTTCCTTGATCATGTCCAGCGTGTTGTTGCTCGCGCAGCCGTCCGTTCCCAGCCCCACGGTGACGCCCTCCTTGAGCATTTCGCAAACGGGCGGAATGCCGTTGGCCAGTTTCATGTTGCTGGCCGGATTGTGCGAGACCTTGCAGCCGTGCCGGGCGAAGAGGCGGATGTCGTCGATGGAAAAATAAACGCAGTGAAACGCGAGCAGCCGCTCGTTGAGGTACCCGATGTCTTTGAGAAAGGATACGGCGCCCGTTCCGAATTTCTCCTCCAGCTGGTTGAGCTCCTCCGCGTTTTCCAGCAGATGGACCCCCAGCATCAGGTTGTATTCGTCGGCGACCTCTTTTGCGCTTTTGAGAAGCTGGGGCGAACAGGTGTAAAGCGAGTGCGGTTCGACGATGATGTTGACCAGCGGATCGCTCTTCCATTTTTCGGCGAGCCGGCGCGTGTAGTCCAGGCCTTCCTGGGGCGTTTTGCAGTTGGGCGAGGGGAAGTCGAACAGAACTTCGCCGATCAGGCAGCGCATGCCCGCTTGTCTGGCGGCGCGGGCCGTTTCTTCCTCGAAGATGTACATGTCGCAGAAGGTGGTCGTGCCGGACCGGACCATCTCCGCGCAGGCCAGAAGCGACCCCCAGTAAGCCAGGTGGGGATTCACGTTTCGCGCTTCCGCGGGGAAGATATAGTTGTTGAGCCACTCCATCAGCTCCAGGTCGTCGGCGATGCCGCGGAAGCAGGTCATGGCCGCGTGCGTATGCGTGTTGACAAAACCGGGCAGAATGAGGGAGTTGCCGGCGTCGATGATCTTCGGAGCGCTGTAGCGGGAAAGAATATCTTCCCGGGAGCCGATGTCGCAAATGGCGGCGCCGCGAACGGCGATGGCGGCGTTTTTCAGGCAGGTGTTGTTTTCGTCCAGAAGCAGAGCGGTTCCGCCGGAGATGATGAGATCGATATTTTGCATGGCTGGTCCCTTTCCGAAAGTTTCCGATCCTTATCATAAAACCGAGATAACCTTCAAGAAACAAAAAGGATATTTTCCTCCGTCCGTCCGCCGTCCGGACGATCAAATCCTTGACACACCGGATTAAAAATAATATAAACCGCGAGCCTTTTTAATGAAAACAAAGGCGCCTGGGTGGCGGAACTGGTAGACGCAAGGGACTTAAAATCCCTCGGCTCTTGCAGCTGTGTGGGTTCAATTCCCACCCCAGGTACCAGGAATGAAAAGCGATTCGCTCTGCAGAGCGAATCGCTTTTTTTGTCTTGAGTTATTCCTGAGAAGTGGTATTGATAGCCAAACATTCCCATTAAACTTCAATTCGGAAATCATACGGGTATGTCCGGGGCGGCAGTTGCTTTTCCCCGCCGTCGGGCATGTCGAATATAAGCGATTTGAGTTCTTTATGGAGGTATCCGGCGATGAGATCCGAAGGCAAGGAAGTATCCATTAAAAGCTGGCCTACCGACGACCGGCCACGGGAAAAATTGCTTAAGCGAGGCGCTGCGGCGCTCAGCAACTCGGAGCTGCTGGCGATTCTCCTGCGCACGGGCGTAGCGGGAGAAAGCGCCGTCAGCCTGGCGCGCCGTCTGCTGGAGAAGTTCGGGACGTTTCGCAACATGAGCCATACGGATCCGCGCGACTGGCGGGAATTCAAGGGGCTGGGGCCGGCCAAGCTGGCCCAGATCCAGGCGGCGCTCGAGATCGGGCGGCGCTTCCGCGAGGATGAAGCCTTAAGCGTTCGCCACAAAATCGCCTGCGCGGGCGACGTGGTCGGATTTCTCATGCCGCAAATGCGGGATCTCAAGACGGAAGCCTTCCGCGTCGTTTACCTCAACAGCAACAACCGCATTCTGGCCGTCGAGGATGCGGCCAAAGGCACGGTGAACATGGCCATGCCGATCGTCCGCGAAATTCTCCATGCGGCGCTGCAGAAATATGCGGCGGCGCTCATCTGCGTCCACAACCATCCCAGCGCCAATACGACGCCGAGTCCGGAAGACAAGAAATTCACAAGCGAACTGGCAGCGGCGGGAAAACTCCTGGGCATTCGGGTCCTGGACCATATCATCGTGGGCGACGGCAGTTACTTCAGTTTCGCCGACGAGGGACTGATGCCCTGACAAAAGCCTATGCCTTCCAGAGAGCGGCGAGGAGACCGGCCGTTTCTTTGGCTGCGGATATGGGCTTCAGCGCCGTGTCGGCGATTCCGGAAACGACGCGGGTGATATTGTGGTCGATGCCGCCTTTAGCCCAGACGGATGCAGCAGGCGCGGTGATGTAGGCTGAAAAGGTGTGATGCATCGTTCCCGGTCTTTCGCCGATCAGGTGAACGATCCCTTTATGGCTTTGCGCGTCCGATGATTGGCCGAAGAGCGTTTCGCCGATCCGGTAACCGGCCCTCACCCGGCCGCCCCGGAGCACCAGGATTTCCGGAGCCGCACGCAGCTTTCCGGCCCGCAGATATTTTTCCAGCGCCGCAAGGTAAGGGGCCAGGTGTCCGGAATCCATGATGGCGTAAGCGTTGAGGCCGTCCGAGACGATGATCTGCACCTGGAGCGCCGGATTTCTTTTTTCCCGAAGAGCGAGGAGCGTCCGCCGGGAGGCGTCGTCGAGCTCTTCGCCCGTTTGAGGATGAAGGATGTAGTCGGTTCTGTCTTGCGAACGCGTTTTCAGCGGCACCGCGTTGGGAAGGGAGGCGACAAAGGAAGGCGGAAGCTCCACCCAGATGGATTTCTTGGCGTCCGCATAGAGGTCGCGAATTTCGCGGTCCAGCCCCGGCGCCATTTTCCAGGGTCGGCCGTCGAATCCCTCCGCCAGATAAACGCCGCGGGCCCGGACTTCTTTCATTTTCCTTTGGCCTTCGCGCCGGATTTCCGCTTGCGGGCGCCGGTCGCCTTTCGCGCGACGGTACTGATGCCAGATCCACAGGGGCTGGCCGAAGTGCGAAGTGGGTTTTCCCGAAGCGTCGATGACGCCCAGCCGCTGGAAGAACCGC
>Ga0228535_1002398_pt1 | contig 18333 bp, 19 predicted proteins | sample SJ1metagenome_FD_168457 | JGI IMG/M metagenome (GOLD analysis project Ga0228535, IMG submission 168457) | Enriched culture of PCE-dechlorinating microbial communities from Ithaca, New York, USA - SJ1 | ecosystem: Engineered > Modeled > Simulated communities (microbial... > Unclassified | place... | reverse complement strand
ATTGCCCGAGGCTGTCGGTGTCATGCTGTTCTATTCAGTGGGAGAGTATCTACAGGATCGAGCAGTCGAAAAATCCCGAAAATCAATAGCATCCTTGATGGATTTAAGGCCAGATTCCGCACGGATGTTCGTGGATGGCAAGAGATGGCTCGTCGCACCCGAGGAAGTAAACGTTGATGATTTGATTGAGGTGCTCCCTGGAGAGCGAGTTCCGCTCGATGGAACGGTTGTTGAAGGCACATCCTCAGTGAACACTTCATCCCTTACTGGCGAATCAGTGCCGCGAAAAGTCGAGGCTGGCGACAAGGTTCTCGGCGGCTTTGTGAATGATGAAGGCCGCATCGTGGTACGGGTCGAGAAGGAATTCGGACAGACTGTGGCAGCGCGCATCCTCGAGCTTGTCGAGAACGCGGCGTCCCAAAAAGCGCCAACCGAAAAATTCATAACTCGGTTCGCTGGCATTTATACTCCCATTGTAGTAGGCATAGCCACGCTTGTGGCTTTTCTCCCTCCGCTTTTCATTTCAGGCGCTACCCTTGAGGAGTGGGTCTACCGTGCTCTGGTTATACTCGTCATATCCTGCCCCTGTGCTCTCGTTGTTTCGATTCCCCTTGGATACTTCGGAGGAATTGGTGGCGCATCACGCAACAAGCTTTTGATAAAGGGATCGAACTATATCGATACCTTGAGCAAGGTCGATACCGTCGTGTTCGATAAAACGGGCACACTCACCGAAGGGGTCTTTTGTGTGGTGAAGGTCGTGGTTCACAATGGATTCACGAAGGAAGAACTCCTTGGATGGGCGGCTGCCGCTGAGTCGCATTCTTCGCACCCCATTGCACGATCGATCCGCGAGGCGGCCGAATCCGGCTCATTGACGGCACAGGATATCGTCGAAGTGAAGGGGCACGGCGTGATTGCCAAAGTTGGGGCGAGAACCATCGTGATAGGCAACGATCGCATGCTTCACCGTGAAGCTATAGCACATGATGAAAGCGGAGTCGAAGGCACGGTGGCCTATGTGGCGGTGGATGGAGTATATGCTGGATATATCATCATATCGGATCGGATCAAGGCCGCTGCCGCCAGTACTGTAGCCAAGCTGAAAGAACTAGGCGTACGCAAGGTTGTTATGCTGACTGGAGATGATCGTTCGGTCGCGGAGAGAACCTCAAAAGAACTCGGACTCGATGGATACTTCGCCGAACTGCTCCCCGATGAAAAAGTAGCGAAGCTGGAGTCACTTGAACAGGACCCAGATAGAAATGGCGCTGTGGTTTTCGTGGGCGATGGCATGAATGACGCGCCGGTCCTCGTACGTTCTGATGTGGGATTTGCCATGGGAGGAATGGGATCGGATGCCGCGATTGAAGCCGCCGATGTCGTGGTCATGGACGACGACATCGCAAGAGTACCCCTCGCGCTTGAAATCTCAAAATTCACCCGAAAGATTGTTCTACAGAACATTACTCTCGCGCTTGTCGTAAAGGGAGTCTTTATCGCTCTCGGCGCTGCAGGTGTCGCCAATATGTGGGAAGCGGTCATCGGCGATGTCGGTGTCTCTCTCATTGCCGTGCTAAATGCGATGCGTACAGCTCGTCAAGTCAAGAATAAGACCTAGGCGATACTATCGACGACAGTATTGGGCACATGGAGGAATAGTGAAGAATTCAGTCTTTTCATATGAACAGGTTACCTATGCCATCAAGCAAGTAGAGACAGGTACATCAGTTACTCAGGTAATCCATGATATGGGTATCTCCGAACAAACTTTCTATCGCTGGAAAAAGAAGTATAGCGGTATGACGCCTAGTGAAGCAAAAAATATCGACAGCTTGGATATGAAAACAGACGACTGAAGTAGATAGCGACCGGGATCCGGGGATCGCTATCCGGATGTCTGCAAAAATGCTTTTCTATTTCTTTACGTGCACCCAAGATACCACAAAACTCCGCGAAATAGTGTCAGGGCAATATGCTGGCTTGATATCTTGAAATGGAGATTGTAGCCACTGTGCATTCGCCGAATTTGCTCTCTATGGTTACGTTGCCTCCGTGTATCTTTGCTACACTTTCGACAATTGCCAATCCGAGACCACAGCCTTGTGATTGGTTGGCCCTTCCTCGATAGAATCGCTCGAATATTTGGGGAAGGTCTGTCGCCGGAATTCCAGTACCAGTATCCTGAACCCGGAATTTGCAGGTGATTTCGTCATTAGCCATATGGACACTGATTTTAATAAGCCCATCAGGATCGGTGAACTTGACGGCATTGTCTATCAAATTTGATAACGCCATGATCATCCTGGATCGATCACAATTGATTTTACCTTCTGGTTCATGGTTTTTGATGATGATTTGGATTCCTTTTCGCTTTGCCTGTTCTTCAAAGGCTGAGGCCGCTTCCGTTACAAGATCGAATGGCTGATATGTTCCCCAATCAAGCTCCGGATTGTGTGCATCCATTCTCGATAAATCCAGAAGACTCCCAGTAATCCATCCCAATCTCTGAACCTGGGACTCGCAGATTCTTAAGAATTTCGTTCGGGCCAAAGGGTCACTCGATGCTGCGTTTTGAAGTAGTTCTATTGAGTTCGCGAGAGCACTCAATGGGGGTCGAAGCTCATGCGACGCGTCGGATATAAATCTGCGCAAAGTGTCACGGTCCTCATTTGATTGTCTGAATAACTCTTCAATCCGATAGGCCATTTGATTGAACTTCTCTACCAGGATGCCAATCTCGTCTTTGCCTTTGATTTTCGCCCTAACCGAAAAATCTCCTGAACTCATCCTGATGGCGACATCGCTTAACTGCATAAGAGGTGTCGTGATTCGCCTACTGGAAATGATGCCGATGGGGATCGCCAATACTACCGCAACCGCCGCTGCGAAGAGAAAAGCCAATTGTGCATAGTTCACAACGGCTCGAAATGGATTCATTTCGTAGTTCAGTTCAACATAGCCTACTACCCAACCCTTGGCATCGACCATTTCTTGAACAGCTGTTACTGTTTTAAGCGAAACAATGCTTAAGAACTTGATGGCTGGAACACCGAGGCGGCAGGAACCGGGACCAACCGTACAGTGGTTTCAACCTTTGCAATGGATTGGACCAGCGTGATTCTTTATGCAAAGTGGTCTCCGACATACACAGTTACGTACAACGGTAATGGCAATACGGGCGGGATCGTCCCACAAGATTCAACAAGATATTTTGCCAACAATACAGTCACACTCCTTGGCAATACCGGGACTCTGACAAAAACCGGATATGTGTTTGGGGGCTGGAACACAGAGGCAAACGGGACAGGAACGAACCAGGTAGCAGCTTCTACGTTCACTATGGGCACAACCAACATTGTACTGTATGCAATCTGGAGAGACTACTACGTTGTTGGCGATACAGGACCTGCCGGAGGCTTTATATTCTATGATAAGGGGTACTATTCCGCAGGCTGGCGCTACATGGAGGCAACACCGAGTGATCATGCAATGCGTGCTATATGGCCAGGGTTAAGCGGAAATATAGCCACAGGAGCGACTGCCACTGGGATAGAAAGCGGAAGCGCCAACACTACGACGATTGTATCTGTACACGGGGTAGGAATGGTAGGTAGCTATGCGGCATTGCTTTATAAGGATCTGGTGTTAGGTGGTTATGATGTTTGGTTTCTGCCATCCAAGGATGAACTTACCCAGTTGAATGTATCACAACAAGAAGCAGGCTATTCTAATGGTAATATTTATACTTGGTTTTGGAGTTCCTCGGAGTTCAATGAGGCTGAAGCATGGGAGGTAGACATTGCTTCCAGTGGTGGCTACCAGCAGCATCATCAAAAGTCCAATTTCTTTGCTGTGCGGGCAGTTCGGGCTTTTTAGTTATTCTTTCATTCATCCATTGCTTAACGGGAGATGCTTTTTTCGGAGACAATTTAGTGATGAACTATGATCGTCTTTGAATGCTTTATATTGCATAAATAAAGACTAATAGGACCTCAATAAATAGTGGACTCCCACAATAACTATTAGCTTTACTATGCCCGTATAATAAGGTTTCTAGCTCCTATTCTTATCCATCATCCATTCTTTTTAAAAAATCAGTTATCATTTGTATACGCCTTTTGCTTATGATTCATATATAAGGACAGCAAACCTTTAATAGAAATGTAAGCCTACCCTATATCGTAAGATCCATATATTAATACTTAAAGAATAGCGGGATAGGGTTGATTTTCAAGCAATTTATGAAATATCAGGCTGTGTAGCCTATATGGTACTTCAACTTGTAGGGGCTGATTTGCCCAGTAGGCCATCCTACTAGCCCACCAAGACGGGCAAGTCATGGAATACAGCTTTACTCATCCTATAGACAATACCTGCTGTAATCCATCAGGTACCCTACGTATAAGCACAGGTTAAATTTGAAGCCGAACAGCGAGAGTATCAGCAAAAGCGGGCGTTGGGAGGCACAGAAGAGAGCTGAAGCCGAAAGTCGGAATGATCTTGAGAAACTGATTGCATCATGGACTGAGTTGAAGAATCAGCAAGCCTTTATCGACGAGCTCCCCCATACCCTTGAAAAGGAAGCACCAGAAACTAAAGATGAGTTGTCTGCAAGGCGTGTGATTGCCAAGGATCTTCTAGGCACGAAGTCTGTCGCCTACTTAATTAGAGCATGGAAGACACCAGAAGAGTGATTAGTGGCCTTGCCTGGTTGGAAGTAAATATACTTAGTTTTGTGGACTAGACCGATTCTAAATAAGAAAACTTTTCTTTAAATTGGAGCTGTTGTATACGAATTGGAGTACACCATCGTTATATCATACAAATAGTATATATATTTTATATTAATTGGTTTTATTATATACTTCGTACATAATAAAACCAAGACAGTGCATAGAATCAAATCCATTTTTCAAGAGAATGCTCAATCTGAAACTATTAGTTTTCAGATTGAGCATTCAACTTTCCTACTTCTTCAAAGCGAAATATCTGTCCGTTTCTTTTTTCATCTCTTTTTCGAAATACCCGGAAAGAACACGAATTATGCTGAAAACTTCTGCCTGTTCCTCTTTTGAAAAACATCTAGCCCTCAAAAGGCATATTTTTTCACGATGTGGTTGATCCAAACCAATAAATTTAATGACATACTTCATCTTGCTCAGCTTCTCCCGATAAGCTTCATCAACCTCCGTCCCGAAAGTAACCAAAGTAGACCATATAAGACACTTAAGAACTACAATAAATTTTTTCTCAGCATTTTGATAATGTTTTCCTTCAATATTCAGTATTGCCTGCCTATAGTCAGAAACAATTTCATAGACCATAAATATTCCTCCATTAAGTATTTATCAGCTTTATAGCTGATATTTATTCTTTCAGTCTTTAACCTACGTACCTTACATTCCAATGAGTGCGGTGGAGGAATACAATAAAGATGAATAATTTTTTTTGTTAGCCAAAAATATTTTTTTTGACTAATATGTTTGGCTGTAGGTATTTTCATCAATATAATGCATTTGAAGAGATAATTCATTTGTGGAATAATGTATTTATATTGTTGTTCGCTAACATTATTCTTTGGGTTGGAATGTTGGATTGATTTGTAATTTGGTTTGCTTTGGTTCATGGTATAATCAATATAAAAGTCAGTTTTCTGATTATCATATCGAAATGAAAAAATCGTATCTCGGAGTATGATTAGCTGTAATCGAACTATATTTTTTGATTTTGAATACAGTCGTTCGCTTACATTTTTATTTGGATTGGGATATTGGAGTGATTTGAAATTTGGTCTACTTTGGTTCATGGTATAATTAATATAAAAGTCAGTTTTCTGATTATCATATCGAAATGAAAAAATCGTATCTCGGAGTATGACTAATCGCGATTAAATTTCTTTCGTAGATCTAGAGTGTTATTTTTCAATCTTCGTTTTTCAGTATAATACTGATGACAGGAGTAGGCGATCTCAAGTATTTCCTATTCAACAAGACGCAGCAAGTTGCGCAGAATTAGACCCGTAGAGATTAAATTAATCAATACAGTGCCAAGATTCGAATCAATTTTTCAAGAGAATACTCAATCTGAAACGATTAGTTTTCAGATTGAGCATTCAACTTTTCTACTTCTTCAAAGCGAAATATCTGTCCGTTTCTTTTTTTATCTCTTTTTCAAAATACCTGGAAAGAACACGAATTGTTTTAAAAACTTGCGCCTTGCTATCTTCTGGGAGAAAGTTAGCCCTCACAATGCACATTTCTTCAAGATGCGTTTGATCCAAACCAATAAATTCAATGACCTCCTTTATCTGGTTCAGCTCCCTCCGAAAAGCTTTAGCTACCTCCCACTCATAAGTCAGCAAAGTAGACCACGTAAGACACTTAAGAACTTCAATAAAATTTTTCTCAGCACTTTGATCAGGTTTTCTTTCAAAATTGAGTATTGCTTGCCTATAGTCAGAAACAAGATCACAGTTCATAAATATACCTCCATTAAGTATTTATCAGCTTTATAGCTGATATTTATTCTCTCAGTCATTGATCTACGTACCTTACATTCCTATGAATGCGGTGGAGGAATACAATAAAGATGAATAATATTCTTCGTTAGCCAAATATATTTTTTCTGGTTAACGTATTTGACTGTAGGTATTTTTATCAAAATAATGCGCTTGAGAAGATTGTCCATTTGGGAAAAAACGTATTTATATCGTTGCTGTGAGGATACAGTTGTCTGTTTGAGTTGAGGGTGTGAGGAATAAAAGAAATAATTTTTAGTGCTCATATTAATAGTAATAATAAGCAACAGCGCTGATTATCACTTTTTTCGAAAGATTTCTCTAATTTTCTGCTATGAACATTATAGTACTGACCGGAGTACAACCATCATCATCATCTTGATGACAGATTGCATACATTTTGTAATTTTTAAATAAGAAATCAACTCGATCTGATTCCTTATTCTGTTCTATGACCGCCCAAGCGATAGCCTAAGTAGTGCTTGACAGTCTGCTTGTATATTAGCTTTATCTAATATTAAATAAACTTATTGGTCTGTAGTAGATAAGCGCTCAAATATCACACCAGTGACGTAAAATCTTCATCTGCTTTGTAGGCATTCCATAGTTGAAACGAAACTTGCATTCTTTTAAGAATAAATGGAAATACTTCTTGTCATTCCATTGTATTCCCTCAAGACTCGTTTTGCCTGGCTCCAAAAGTTTTCAATTCCGTTGATATGATTCTTTTCATCAACAATACATCTGAATGATTTATTCGATGATGATGAAATTCACTAACGTCCAATGCATTGTAGCTGTGAAAGGTATCTGTATTGACAACGCTATCTGGCTTGATTTTCATGGCTATTTCGTTCATTAGGGTCTTGGTATTCTCCACAACAACGGTGAAAACCTTGTCATGGCGCTTTTGCACGCCAAAGACGACTACTTTTCCAGCAGTGCCTCGGCCTCGTTCACCTTTGCGAACTCCACCGATGTAGCTTTCATCGATTTCTACTTTACTATTGAATACTTCTGCAACTTCCAGGGCTAAATGAAAAGCTATAACTTGACGAATTTTCCGATAAAAAAGAGCTACAGAATTGGGTTGAATACCTAGAATATCTGTTGCCGAACGGGCTGCAACTTCTGGGATGAATAACTCTAGTAGGCAATTTTGCGTATTTTTGCTTAACCTACAGCGAGTTATTTTCATCAAAATTGTATATCATAGCTCCTTATCTACTACAGCCCCTTAAATTATATCGACTGCAATTCTGAGATATTAATTGTATCCAGATATATATTATGCTTCCGTTTTCTTTTATATGGGAATTTAGTTTCTTCTTGAGCAGCTTTATCAAGCCAAATTTCCAGCTCATCAACCAAAATACTTAACCGACATTTATCGTTGAATGAAAGACTCTGTGCCCTTATCAACCATCGTTTATCTCTACTTCCACCATAAATTTTATCAATGCACATGATTGACCTAAGCTCTATTATCTTTTTCTTAATAGATGTATTAGTTTTCCAGTTACCACTTTTTTGAAGCCCATAATGGCATTCATGAAAAACTCGCATTATTGATTTATTTTCTCCATCTTTATACGGCAACATCAGATTTCTTCTAGCTACATAAAATCGATCTCTAGCATTCATATACATCATATCCTCATTCTCCTTTACTTACTTTCTAAATCAACTGTACTTCACAAGATGTTGTGACTAGCAACATTGGACTTCGAAAGCGCTCAATAAATCAAATTGTATAAGTAACAAAACTTAGTTTCATTAAGAGACTGTTTGATATAAAGTTTATAAGCTCTATATCAAACAAGTCCTTATTTTCTAGTTATCCCTCAGTATCCTGCACAAACATTCAACACTGTGTTTAATCTTATCAAAATACTGGATGGCTCATTTTCTTTCCTTTTGCTCTTTTATCATTTTCGGGACATGTAAGATTAATAACCATTGAAGTAATTTTGTTTCTCTCAAAAACGTGTGCCAAATAATCAACGCCAGCACACATGCAAAACTTTTGATCTTTAGTCAACTTCATAGCGTTATTAATATGCATGTTTCTATTTCTCTCATCCACATCTTCCATTCCAGTAATGCCAATATGCTGGATGAGGTAATGCATCAGATTAATGTATGAGCGTACAATACCCGGAGTGGCTTCAAACCCTGATTTATTAAGATGATCAAGTACTCTATAACAAAGTCGCAATGCATCAACAATATTGCTAGCTTCATTTCCCTGCGATGAAACCATAAGAAGGAACCTAATGTCACAAAATCCTTTAGTTGCATCTTCACGATAGTTCATATAATTCCCCCAATAAAAACTTAAAGACTTTTCTTGTGCATCTTATTTTTGCACTGAGTTTTAAAAAATATAAAAACAAAATCCCCAATTAGCACTTCAAACTAACTCATAATTCGTCTCACCTCCTCCCTTATAAATACATTTCGTCGTTGGTCTTTTATCAAAGAGTACAGTTCGCCGCTGGTCCTTTATAAAACTGTATAATTCGGCGCTGGTCTTCATAGAGAATATAGGGGGTGATATTCGCAATTATCGAAAAATTCGGTGAGTACGTGCAACCCAAAATGGCTATTTATACTTTCAAGTATTGGCACATCTTTTTCTAAAGTATTTTAACCTTAAATATTTATATTATATTAAAGGTTTCTTAGCATATGAATTGGAAGCTTTAAGTATTTAGCTTTATATATATAAACAATCTAATTAGTATACCTAATCTTCATACTTTAGCATAACAGTGATAACTGGGGTGTAGCCATCATCATCAGGATGACAGAGAGCATACATCTCTTCATTTTTAAACAAGAAGTCAACTCTATCTGATTCCTTATTCTGTTCCATGACCGCCCAAACGATAGTCCTAAGAAGTGCTTGAAAATCTGCTTGTATATTAGTTATATCTAATATTGAATAAACAGCTGTAGTTACCACGGTCTGATACTTGAAGATGTTTGCCTGATTTTCAAGCTTTGGTATCTCAATCAGGACACCATCCTCTATCGCTTGCTTTCTAGTATAGGAGAAAATCAAATTGTCATCATTCTCATCAATATCATCAGTCATCAAATCCTCCATATAAAAATTAAGCCCCTCCGAAGAAGGGCTCGTTATATCTACCTTTGATTCACTTCGTAGTTCCAGCGACCTTGTCCTTATGTTGCATATATCGACTCTTCGGAGGGTTTTTCAGCTTGGATATGTAGGCTGCGAGCTTTGTTTCACAGTTATCGCAGACTTCTTTAAGCTCAATTCCATCGATCTTTACATTGTGTTTCAACTCTTCCTTGGCTTTTCCACAGAGATCACATACTTTCAAGGTCTTGACTGCCATCTTTGGCCTCCTGAATCGTATTGGGAAGCCTTACCTCGCTTCCATAATGTGATTATTCCGCATTAGCCAAGTTTTCGGCACTCGATAAATGACATATTCATCAGTTTAATGCATTATTCGTATGTTTTTCGCATATACTCACATCCTTACCAGATCGGAGCATCTGTTACTGTATAGCCAATATTTTCAATCCTATTGAGTTCTGTCTTCTATCAGCTACATAAAAGAAAATTCACTAATTCCTGCTCTAATTAAAGCAAAGCTAAGGGTTCTGAGCGTTAATCAAGTAAGAGGTACAAATGGCAAATTCCCATTCATCCATTCTCGTACTCCGTATCGAGCCTCGGCTTCAATGCCCTCGCTGTAAGAGATACAACCTCGTTAGGAGTGATAAAACTGACATTTACTTCTATTGCCCTGACATTTCTTGTGGATATATCATATGGAATGGATTGCCCCTCGAACGGCAACCCATTCAAGTTCTAGATCTCCTAACCTGACAATAAAATACTCAAGTCATCCTCACCTTTCGATCGATAATATCGTGCAATCTCTTGGTGCGTTGAATGCTTTTCTATGCTAAAATGATGAAGTATTAGCAAAAAGCACCAGCAGGAGTTGGGCGATGAAGTTTCAAGCCATTCTCGAAAAATACAGGCACTTCTCTTTTTCCGAGAGGGACAAGGGAGTAAGGTTTGAGCGTCTCATGCAAGCCTATCTGCAAACCGAGCCTATATACGCTGGTCGCTTCAAGCATGTCTGGATGTGGGAAGAGTTCCCTTACCGCAAGGAGTTCGGTGGAAAAGATATTGGTATCGACCTTGTCGCCCAGACACACAATAGCGACTACTGGGCAATCCAGTGCAAATGCTTTAGCGAAGATACCTATATTGATAAACCTGCCGTCGATTCCTTCCTCTCCACATCAAGCAGGACTTTCACAAACGAAACCCTTCAGAAAACTGCCTTCTCTAATCGTCTTTGGATTTCTACGACCAACAAGTGGGGGTCGAATGCTGAAGAGAGTATCCATAATCAGCACCCACCTGTAAGCCGCGTATCGCTCTCTGACCTCGCCCAATCGCCTGTGGATTGGGAGGCTCTTGAGAAGGGAGTCTGCGGCGATAAGGCTCTTGGGAAGAAAAAGACGATTCGACCACACCAGAAAGAAGCCCTTGATAATTTCCATGAACATTTCAAGTCAGCAGATCGTGGGCGACTCATTATGGCTTGTGGGACTGGCAAGACATTCACCTCCCTGAAGATTGCGGAAAATGAGACGGATGGTACAGGACTTATTCTTTTCCTTGTTCCTTCGATAGCTCTGCTTGGGCAGGCTCTTCGCGAGTGGAGTTCTGAGGCGAATGAGCCACTGAATCCTATCTGCATTTGTTCAGATACAGGCGTGAGTCAAAAAAAGGTTAAGAACGATGATACCGATGGGTTTAGTACTGAAGACCTTGCTCTCCCTGCCTCGACCAATGTCCAGAGTATCCTAAAGCAGTTCCAGGAATACAAAATCCATCCCAAAGGCGGCATGACCGTTGTCTTTTCAACCTATCAATCCATTGAAGTCATTTCCAAAGTTCAAGGGATGCTTAACAAAGAAAAGGTTGGCAACTTTGTCTTTGACCTTATCATTTGCGATGAAGCACATCGAACAACTGGAATAACGCTCCAAGGGGATGATGACTCGGACTTTATTAAAGTTCATGAAAACTCATTCCTTCAGGCTAAAAAACGCATCTATATGACAGCTACACCACGCCTATATAGCGAAGACAATCAGAAGAAGGCGAAAGAAGCTGATGCCTATCTCTGCTCAATGGATGATGTGGCAATCTATGGCGATGAAGTCTATAGGATTGGATTCGGTGAAGCAGTAGATAAGCAATTACTGTCAGACTATAAAGTCCTTGTCCTGACATTGAGTGAAGATCAAATTCCTGAGTCTCTTCAAAAAGCCATCGCAGATAAGACCCAAGAAATAAATACGGATGACGCATCCAAACTTATTGGTTGTATCAATGCCCTCTCAAAGCGAATGCTACTTGATGCTGAACTCTTGAGAGAATCAGACCCTTCTCCAATGCGTCGGGCTTTGGCTTTCTGTCAATCAATCAAAGTATCAAAAAAGATAACCAACATTTTCAATACCCAAAAAGACGCCTATTATGAAAGCCTTACGGCTGAAGAACGCTCGCAGGTCGTATCTGTAGAATCCGTCCATATCGATGGCACGATGGGTGCCGCGACGCGTGATGATAAATTGTCATGGCTCAAATCTGCTCCGCAAGATGGAAATGAATGCCGCATACTGACCAATGTCCGCTGTCTATCCGAAGGTGTTGATGTTCCCTCTCTTGATGCAGTGATGTTTTTATCCGCTCGAAACTCGCAAATCGATGTAGTCCAATCTGTCGGGCGAGTTATGCGAAAATCCCCAGACAAGAAATATGGCTATATCATTATACCTGTAGTTGTTCCTGCCAATGTGAAGCCAGAAGATGCTTTGGATGACAATGAACGGTTCAGGGTGGTCTGGACAGTCCTCAACGCTCTCCGAGCCCACGATGACCGCTTCAATGCCATGATTAACAAACTTGAACTGAATAAAAAGAAGCCACTAAATGTTATTGTCGGAGGTGTGCCGAGAGGAGATGGTGAAACTTCAGGTAGTGATTCCACCGAGAAACTATCTGCTGAATTGCAGAAGCAATTTGTACTACAGTTTGAGCAACTTCAGTCTGTTATCTACGCTCGTATGGTTGAAAAAGTTGGAGACAAGAGATACTGGGAACAGTGGGCGGTAAGCGTTGCTGACATTGCCAAGCGGCACATTGAACGAATCAAGAAACTTATTTCCCAAGAAGGCGAACATCAGAAAACATTCAATAACTTCCTTGAAGGGTTAAGGAAGAACATCAATCCATCAATCTCCGAATCTGATGCCATTGAGATGCTTGCACAACACATAATAACAAAACCAGTATTCGAGGCTCTTTTCGAGAACTATTCATTTGTAAAGAACAATCCGATTTCAGTATCAATGCAGAAAATGATTGACTTGCTTGAAGAGCAGTCACTTGAAAAAGACCAAGAAGTTCTTGAACGATTTTATGAATCTGTAAAGAAATCCGCTTCTGGAATTGATAATGCAGAAGGAAGACAACGCATCATCATTGAACTCTATGACAAGTTCTTCAAAAGAGCATTCCCCAAGGTTGTAGAGAAATTAGGAATTGTTTATACGCCTGTTGAAGCAGTAGATTTTATCATTCATAGCGTTGAGGCAGTCCTTCAGAAAGAGTTCGGTCGAAGCATATCAGACGAAAACATCCATGTCCTTGACCCTTTTACTGGAACAGGAACCTTCATATCCCGACTATTACAAAGTGGGCTTATCAGCAAGAAGGACATGACTCGAAAGTATCAACATGAACTTCATGCAAATGAAATCGTGCTTTTAGCTTACTATATTGCGTCGATTAACATTGAAAATGTATTCCATGATTTAGTTGAGGAAAAAGATGAATACAAGCCATTCGAGGGAATATGTCTGACAGATACATTCCAACTTGCAGAGAACGATAACAGCCTATTGGAAAAAATGTTCCCAGAAAACTCAAAGCGAATAACTGCACAAAAAAAGGCATCGCTTCGAGTGATTATTGGAAATCCTCCTTATTCTGTAGGACAAGATTCTGCTAATGATAATGCTCAAAATCAAAAATACCCCAAGGTTGAGAGCAGAATTGAAGAAACTTATGTGGCAGGAACTCATGCTATAAATAAAAACTCACTTTATGATTCATATATAAAAGCCTTCCGCTGGGCGAGTGACCGCCTTGATGCGGAGCATGGTGGTGTAATCGCTTTCATATCAAATGGAGGCTGGATTGATGGCAATGCAATGGATGGTTTCAGGAATTGTTTGGAGAAAGAGTTCAGTTCAATCTATGTTTTTAACTTGAGAGGAAATTGTCGAACGCAGGGAGAACTACGCCGCAAAGAAAAGGATAATATCTTCGGATTAGGTTCGCGGACGCCTATTGCAATAACAATTCTTGTGAAGAAGCCTTATTCTGGAATTGAAAAGGCTCAAATCTATTATTATGATATTGGAGATTATTTGAGTAAGGAGGAAAAACTCTCCATTATTAAGAAGTTTGGAAGTATTGCAAATCCAGAACTGGAATGGACGACCTTACAACCGAACGAGCATGGAGATTGGTTGAATCAAAGAAATGGCAGTTTTTCCATGTTAATGCAAATTGAACCTGAAAAAAAGTTCAACTTAGCGGAAAAATCGGTATTTATTACTAACTCTTGCGGAGTTCAAACAAATCGTGATACTTGGATGTATAATTTCAGGAGTTCAAATCTTATCATCAACCTGAGAAAAACAATTAATTTCTATAATTGTCAGATAAGTGAATGGCAAGACTATTGTAGGAATCACCCAAATGCAATTATAGACAGTTTTGTTAAAATTGACCCAAAATTAATTAGTTGGACAAGTAGCCTAATTCCACAAGTCGCAAGGAACAAAAAATTAGAGTATAACAATAATCAAATTATTAAAGGATTATATAGACCATTCTGTAAACAGATTTATTATTTTGATGACATTTTAACCCATAGAATTTATCAACAACGGAAATTACTGCCAGATGGAAAGATGAATAACGTTCAGATTTGTATAGGTGGAATAGGAAATAATAAAGAATTTTCTGCAATTATTACTAACTGTATCCCAGATGTTCAACTTCAAGGAAACGGTCAATGCTTCCCCCTCTACTACTACGAAGAACGAAACGATGAACAATCCAATCTATTCGATGAACAATCCGACAAGTATATCCGCCGCGATGCAATAAGTGATTTCATTTACAATCTTGCCCGTGAATCCTATGGCGGGAAAGTCACCAAAGAAGACATTTTTTACTATGTCTATGGCTTCCTTCATTGCCCCACCTACCGCGAACGATATTCCTCTGATCTAAAGAAGATGCTTCCTCGTATTCCTTTGGTTTCAGAACCTAAAGACTTCTGGGCGTTCTCCAAGGCTGGCAGAGCTTTGGCGGATTTGCACATTAACTATGAGACTGTTGAACCATACCCACTGAAAGAAGTAGGGAGTGGGAAAAGCCTTCTTGTTGAGAAGATGAGATTTCCAAGTAAGCAAGACAAGACGAGCATAATCTACAATAGCACTTTGACTCTTCAAGGCATTCCCGAAGAAGCCTACGAGTATGTGGTGAACGGTCGCAGTGCTATCGAGTGGATAATGGAACGCTATCAAGTTAAAGTAGATAAAGACAGCGGAATCAAAAATGACCCAAATGACTGGTGCATCGAAGTTGGCAACCCGAGATATATTGTTGATTTGGTGAAGCGAATAGTTAAGGTCTCCCTTGAGACAATGAAGATTGTTAAGGGCCTACCACGTTGGGAGCCTGAAGCCTGAACTGTCATTTTCAATATTTGAGTATGTTCTTTTTAGTTCTGAGTTTTGTATACGCTTTTTTTGCTAAAAATTCAATGGTAAATATAATAATTGACTCTATTAATAAGAATATAGCCTCTTATAAACTCTTTTCAGAAGAGTTGTGATGAAAAACTCTTGACACGTTTATAGTATTTAGTATAAATTATATAAAAGGAGATAGAGTATGGATACTGGTGGTGAAGTAATCCGACAACTTAGGATGAGTAGAGGACTATCTCTAAAACAATTAGGTGAAATTGTAGGCGTTAACTATGTATTTTTAAGTAAGTTAGAAAGAGGATTAGAAAGTCCATCAGAAGAGCTAATTAAGAAACTTGCAGAAAAGTTAGAATACCAAGGGGATATTGATGAGCTAACTGCTATGTTTGGTAGAGTACCAGAAAACATTAAACAGCTTATTATTGAAGACCCCGCATCTGTTGTAGAGCTTCCCGCTTTCTTCAAATCTAGAAGAAAAAAGAGGTAGGCAATGGTTTTACCGGAAGATGCAGTAATAATTGATCGTAAAAAGTATGTAGAGAATGGTGGAGTAATCAAGTATCCATTTCCTATCGAAGACTTTGCAATTAAAACATTTGGGTTGGATATTCAATATGAAGATTTCTATCATGTCTTTTCAAAAGACATGTATGAACCAAGCGAACTATTTGGATGCTTATTCCCGGACAATCGTTTTTTCCAAGGTATTGATAAAGTAATACTACTAAACACAAGCAGAAAGGCTTTTATTTTAGCCGGTCAAGAAGTGAACCGTGCTTATTGGGAAGACTATGCAGAAAGGCAGACTATTGCCCATGAGGTGGGGCATTATTCTGATAAATACTGTCACAATCATAAAGAACATAAAGAGGTTAGTCAGCTTGATTTGTTTCTCCCTACAGTAATTATTGATGCAGGATCGTCAATCATTGTTTACCCTGTTGGAGAAGAAACTTTTGCGAATAAGTATGCAAGATGTCTATTGATGCCAGAGGATAAAGTTCGGGAATTCATTACAAAAAATGGGGTTGCAGGGACTTTTGACTTAAATTCTTTGATAAATAAACTTAAAGAAAACTTTGGCGTTACCCAGTTCATGATAGAAATTCGGCTATATGAACTTGGCATTCACTTCTATAATGGAGTCTATATTAAGCACCAAAACAGATTCCCATATATGGTTTATACTGAATCTTCTTTGCTAATATTGATTGATATCGTAAAGAAATATGCATTAAGGCATCCTCTTTATGACGCTGACAATTTTGTTAAGGAATATAACCTCTTAACAAATGAGACTAGAGCTTCAGCAGCTCTCTTTTTTGCTTTTAATAGAATCTTGCAGGGTAAATACGACAAGAAATATCCTTCAGTTTTTGAGAAACGTGTTATTGAGCTCGCAGAGTTCAATCCGGATCGTTTACAACCAGTTGCTATGAGTGAAGAACAATGATAATTAAGGAGAGGTTTATGGCTTCAAAAAACAACGGTCAACCATGGACACCTACGGTAGTGAATCAGCTAAAGCAATTGGCTAAAGAGAATACACCAACTCGGGTGATTGCATTGAAGATGGGGAGAACTCCTAATGCAATTCAAAGTGAAGCATCGAAAGAGGGTATTTCTCTGAAGCCAACCAATCAAACTCCATACGGTACCCACAAGTAAAGCCTAGTCTTTTCTTATAATACTCCTCAAACTTATGAAACCTATTCTATTTTAAAATAATACTTTACTATAGATACTAATTTAATCTACTATTATGTACCTGCTCTTTAGGGTACTGGAAACGGGCAACCTATAATTGGAGTAACGAATCTCTAAATATAATAGGTTCCCTTCCGATGTACGACTTCTCAGGCATAAAGATAACAGATCAAAGAAAGGCAGAGATATATACTATCTATTGTGTCATAAACGTGATCAATTTGATCTCTATCAATCTGTTCTAGGCTAGTTCGGCAACAGTCAGATTGAATTGGGACACCCTATCTTCTATTAGCATTGTATTATAATCCTTACTTCACGATATCACAGTATTCCTTAGAAAGCTTCAGATCCATCGTCCTAGACGACGATCTCGATCCTTTTCATACTTCATTCCTTATCTAATTTCATAAAGGAATGATAGGCTTAAACTGCCATTCATCTAAGCGATCTTTTGCATCAAATACTTATAAGCTTCAATGATCTCTCTCGTTTTCCTTTCTTGCCTTCTCTTTTAAAACCTTGGTTGCATTGATCAATGTATCAGGGTGATATTTCTATATTAATTCACGAAATCGAGCCTTTATCCCCCTGATAAGCAAGAGAAGGCTATTAAGACGGTCATTGAGCAAGTTGAAGAACTTTATGGGGAATGGGTAGCTTAATTACATACGGGACTAGAGTTAACATCATCCCATGTCAATTCACTATGGATATACAGGTTTGCTGTCGTACTAACAGAAGAATGACCAAGATATTTAGATACTCCTTTGAGGTTATCTGTCTTTTTAAGAGTAGTTGTCGCAAATGAGTGCCTGAAAGTATGAGCAGAAATCTGCCTACCTAGGACTACTCTTCCTTGAGTAGCAATCCTGTTTGTAATCGAAATTCGATTATATGGCTGCCCCTTATGCTCAAAAAGATAAATGGAGCTATGAAACTGCTCTTTCACTTGATCAACTAATGTTGTCGCCACATATACCTTTCGTTCTTTCCGTCGCTTGCCCAGGACCCTAACAATGCATTTTCCGTTACTTCGTACAATATCGGTCAACAGAATCCCAAGCATCTCCGATATCCTAAGGCCAGTAGCAAAGAGGAACTCGATCATCACTGAAACTGACCCCTACTGTCAATCGTGGACACGGTCGCCTTATGCCGATTCCCTCGTAGCGTAATACATGCCAGCCCAACGGGCCGGCGGAATTCCTCCAATACTCGTATGTCTGCGTATTCGATTGTAGAAA
>Ga0228535_1002397_pt1 | contig 18338 bp, 16 predicted proteins | sample SJ1metagenome_FD_168457 | JGI IMG/M metagenome (GOLD analysis project Ga0228535, IMG submission 168457) | Enriched culture of PCE-dechlorinating microbial communities from Ithaca, New York, USA - SJ1 | ecosystem: Engineered > Modeled > Simulated communities (microbial... > Unclassified | place... | reverse complement strand
TCCATTTCTATATGAAATTCAGGCGCTATACCCAAGAGAATTTGAAATTGGACTAATGGCAATAAACCTAGTCAAATCAGAGCTTAAAGTAGATTTAAAAGAAGTCGAAGCAGGGTTTATAGCTTTGCATATTCACTCTGCTAGGCAGAATAAAAATGTTGGTGATACGATAAAAAATACAAAATTATTATTGGATTTAATTAAAATAATTGAAACAGAGTTGAATATTGAAATAGGAACCAATGAATTAACTTATACTAGGCTGATAAATCATCTTAGAACTAGTTTAAATAGAATGGAAGAAAATAAAAATATTAAGAATCCTTTACTAAATATAATAAAAGAACAATTTGCTAAGTCTTATCAAATAGCTAATAAAATCGGGGAACACATAGCAAAGGTAAAAAGTGTTGAGGTATCGGAAGATGAGTTAGGATATCTAGCACTTCATATTGAAAGGATTAAAGAAGTGAAAAATTTTAATTAGGAGGAGTTGAAATGAAAAAGTATTTTCAAAGGTTAGGTAGTTCACTAATGCTTCCAGTAGCTGTACTTCCTGCAGCAGCAATACTTCTAGGTATAGGATATGCTATTGATCCAACCGGATGGGGTGGAGGAAGCCCAGTAGCAGCCTTCTTAATTAAAGCAGGGGACTCTATAATAGGTAATATGAGTATATTGTTTGCGATCGGTGTATCTATTGGAATGTCAAAAGAACGTGATGGGGCAGCTGCACTTAGTGGCTTGGTTGGATATTTAGTCGTTACAACCCTTTTATCTACTGAATCAGTAGCTATGCTTAAGGGAATTGAGGTTTCAGAAGTAAATGCAGCATTTTCAAAGATTGAAAACCAATTTGTTGGAATAATTTCAGGATTAACTGCTGCTTCGATGTACAATAGATTTAGTAAAGTCAAGCTACCTGATGCTCTAGCCTTTTTTAGTGGCAAAAGACTAGTACCAATTGTAACATCGGCTATTATGCTATTAGAATCAATGGTTTTATTGTTCGTATGGCCTGTAGTCTATACTGCATTAGTTAATTTTGGGACAACGATTAGTGGATTAGGCTATATAGGGGCAGGGCTTTATGGATTCTTTAACAGATTGTTAATTCCTACAGGGCTGCATCACGCATTAAACTCTGTATTCTGGTTTGATGTAGCTGGAATAAACGATATAGGAAACTTTTGGGCTGGTACTGGGACAAAAGGTATAACAGGAATGTATCAGGCTGGATTTTTCCCAATAATGATGTTTGGACTAATTGGAGCAGCTATCGCTATGTATCAAACAGCTAAACCAAAAAGAAAAAAAGAAATAAAATCACTGATGATGGCAGCTGGGTTTGCATCATTTTTAACAGGAGTAACAGAACCTCTTGAATTTTCATTTATGTTTGTTGCGCCAGTACTTTATGTAGTTCATGCTATTTTGACAGGTATTTCATTAGCTGTTAGTGCATTCTTTAATTGGACGGCAGGATTTGGATTCAGTGCGGGACTTATTGACTTTGTATTAAGTTCAAGGCTTCCTTTAGCAAATAATCCATATATGCTTATTTTGCAAGGTGTTTTCTTCGGTTTTCTATACTATATTATTTTCAGATTTTTAATAGTTAAATTTAATATTCAAACACCAGGTAGAGAAGCTGAAGATATAGATTTAAAAAATAGCGATGAAATGGCAGAAAGATTTACAGATAATTATAGTGATAATTACAATGAAATTGATTCAAAAGAGAAAATATCTACCACAAATGAAAAATTTGCAAATATAGCTAAAATTATTTATACTGGTTTAGGTGAAGACGAAAATATAGTAAATATTGAAAACTGTACTACACGATTGAGAATAGAAGTAAAGGATATGGATAAAGTAGATATTGGGAAAATAAAGAAAGCTGATATCGCTGGAGTTAAAGTGACTGGTCCTTATACCTTACAGATAGTTATAGGACTTCAAGTTCAATTTGTGTGGGAGGAATTAGATAAATTAATTAGCAAATAATTTTCGAACAAAAGGAAGGTCAGAAGATGTTTAATATTTTTAACAAGAAAAACTCTATAGTTATATATGCTCCAATGAGTGGTGAGCTAATTGACTTAACTGAATTAGACGATCCCGTATTTTCAGAGAAAATGGTAGGAGATGGTATTGCTATAAAACCTAATGAAAATACAGTTTTATCTCCAGTGAAAGGTACAATAATTCAAGTATTTCCAACAAAACATGCAGTGGGGATTAAAACTAACGAAGGATTGGAAATTTTAATTCATTTAGGAATTGATACAGTAGAACTTAAAGGAGAAGGATTTAAAGCTTTTGTTAAAGCTGGGGATGAAGTTAACATTGGAGATAAACTACTTGAAATGAATTTAGAGTTCATAAAGCAAAAAGGCAAAAGCATTGATACTCCTGTATTAATAACTAATATGGATATAGTAAAAGAGTTAGGAATCAAAAATAGTAATGATGTAATAGCTGGCAAGGATATAATTATGGAGATAAAACTAAAGGACTAGGGAACTAGTCCTTTAGTTTTACAATAAAATTATATTGCAAAACGATATTGACAACTGTAAAATTAAATAAAAGGATTGAAAAAAGAGGTGTGCCATGAAAGACAAGTATATACTTTTTTTAAGAATAACATTAATACTAATAGCCATGCCAGTTTTAATACTATGTGTATTTTGGGTGCCAACAATGATGGGATATTTACCAAATATAGTTGTTGTTATTTTATATTTGACAGCTTTAATATATTTTTATGCACTTTTTAATGCTTCTAATATCTTAACTAGAATTGATAAAAAGGATGTTTTTAGCAATATCTCACTAAATTTGCTGACGAAAATAAAACATAGTGCTATTGCGATTTCTATGTTATATGTAATTGCTTTACCTTTTTTATATCCAATTGCTGAAGTTGATGATGCACCAGGACTTTTAGCATTTCCATTAATCATTATATTTGCGAGCATCGTTATATCGGTATTTGCAGCAGTACTAGAGAAATTATTAGCCGAAGTAATAAAGCTTAAAAATGAAAACGATCTGACTATTTGAGGTGGGGTTATGGCAATTATAGTAAATTTAGATGTAATGCTAGCAAAAAGGAAAATGAGTGTCACAGAATTGTCTGAAAAGGTAGGAATCACTATGGCAAATATTTCTATATTAAAAAATGGGAAAGCAAAAGCAATTAGATTTCAAACATTGAATGCAATTTGTGAAGCATTGGACTGCCAACCAGGTGATATTTTAGAATACAGAAAAGATTGATTATACTTAAATCCTAAAAATTTCCACCGATATAATAGATAAGCTTAAATATAATTATCAATCGGCGGAGGTGAATGTATGCTTAAAAGCATTGATTTAAAGGCTTTAAATAAAGACAATCGTAAAGAATTAATTCAATCTTGCAATGAATTAAGAGACATATTGGAGTTTAAAGAATGGGAGATAATAGTATTTAATGATGACAACATACTTGGGTTTAGAATCACTCAAAATATTGACAACAAAACTGATAAATTTCATATAAACAAAAATAACATATACTATTTTAACAGTGACATTGATGATGACCATATTAAGAAATTGGTCAAAGAAAAAAGAGTGTTGTTTATAGGAAAAGATGAAAATGTATCCGAGTCAGAGCTTTACATTCCGTTAATAATCAATAAAGAAAATGAAAAAATGCTTATAGGCACTCTCCATTTAAGTGGTGGGTACAATGATGTAGATTCGATTATTAAAAAGTTAGAAGAACCAAAGGTCTCTTTACTGGTTGAAAAAATATCTGATAAATATTCAATTCATTATACTAGCTCATTAGACGAACAATATTTTAAAAACTTTATTCACTTGATTTTTGAGATATTAAATGAAAAAGATCCTATAATGAAATCTCATCCTTATAATGTTGCATACTTATCAAATCTATTAGGGCAGACGCTTGGATTTCCTCAAGAAAGGCTTGAAAAGCTGTATATGGCAGCATTGTTACACGATGTAGGGAAATTATTTATTGACAGCCGAATTTTAAATAAAAAAGGAAGTCTAACAGATGAAGAAAGAAGTGAAATTGAGAAACATTCAACATATGGGTACAATATACTTAAGGATATAATTAAGAAAAATAATTCGTTATCAGGGATCGAAGATATAATATTGCAACATCACGAGAGATTTGATGGCACGGGGTATCCTAATAGAATTAAAGGCAATAGTATTTTACTTGAAAGTAGGATAATATTTTTAGCTGATGCTGTAGATGCCATGCTTTCTAAGAGGGCCTATAGAGATGAGAGTTCTATTGATACTGTAATAAATCAAGTGAGGTTAAACGCAGGAAAACAGTTTGATCCTAAATTATCGAGACTTATGATAACCATATTGGTAAATAATAAGAGAATGGAGAATATGATATTAGAAGAACCTTTACTTTTAGGAACATTGGTAGTGCCTCAACTCAATGGGATTAAAAACCTTCAAGGGACTTTAATCAAGAAAAATATTGGATATGAATTTAAAGTAAATATAAGCGACTTAAAGAATAATGGAGATAACATAGATAAATCTTCAGAAGCTGTTTTTTATACTCAAAGCAAGGGATTGGTGTATGAATATGATACTAAAATCATAAATTGGGAAGACAGCAATATATATATATCTGATATCACTCCAAAACCATCCGCGAACTTTTTTAGCATGTCGTGGGAAATTGAAGGTAATTTAATTGTTGGTAAGAGTATAGGATCTGAAGTTACAATCAATAAAATTGGTGGTGACTCCTTAAGCTTTTACATAGATGAAGAGAATGTGGAAAACTTAGATTTAGATGATGTTAATGCAATTATAATTAAATTTGATGAAGAAAAAACATTGGTTCAGGGAGAGGTAATCAGAACTGTAAGGATTGAAAACAGGATTTATGTCGATTTTAAATTTATAGGAATACCAGAAGCTACACGAGATGTGATTTTTAGACAGATATTTAAAAAGCAAGCAGAACTGAAAAAGAAGGCAAAAGAGTTGTTTGAAGAATAATAGTACTTTATTGATTTTAAAGTGCATATGGAATATAATGGTAGCAAAGGATCAAAGGGGGATTACTGATGCTAATATTAGCTATCATAGGGCTGCTATTTATATTTTTGGGTTTTGCCATACACAAGCTCAAATGGTATTTTCTAATTGCAGGATACAATACATCGCCAAAAGATATGAAAAAGAATGTTGATACTGAAGGATTAGGGAAACTGATTGGAAGTTACATGTATTTTATCGGTGGCTTATTTATATTGATTGGTATTTTTTCTTATTTTTTTCCTGAGCTTATTTCAACTTTCAATGCTATTTTTATAGTTATATTTATAATATCAACAATTTTGGTAATAATAAAAGCGCAAAAATACGATCATAATAAACAAGAAAACGATAGTAAATCTAGGGATAAAGGGACTTTGATAACTTTGATTATAACAATAATTGTATTATTATTTGTTGGAATTATGATTTTTAGATCTCTTCAGCCCATTAAGATAAATATAAACGATGTAGGAGTTGAATTTAAAGGCATGTATGGCGACTTGTATCGCTGGGAAGAAATTGAAGAATTGGAGTTAAGAGATAAATTGCCGACGATAGAGTTAAGAACAAATGGATCAAGCATAGCAGGGAAAGATAAAGGATATTTTAAAACAAAAGAATATGGTAAAGTAAAGCTATACTTAGATTCTAAAAAACCACCTTTTATTTACATGAAAGTAGACGGTCAATATATAATTATCAATTTAGGAGAAAAAGAAAAAACCATTCAAGCTTTTGAAAAAATGGAGAACATCTATAAGGATTAAGAAACTTAGCTATTTGGTGAGAATTTCATTGGCGATTAACCAATAACTCACCAAATAGCTTTTCTTATATTTATAAATATAGTAAATATCACTTTTTTTACGTTGGCACAATTTTTGCAATATTATATATCAAATTAATTAGGAGGGGAATATATGAAAAAATCTGTTTCATGGCTACTTATATTCACTATGATTTTAGTTACTTTAGCGGGATGCTCAAACAATGAATCAGGAGGTTATGAGGATGTATTCTATGGTACTTTTTCAGGAGAATATAAAACTATAAATCCATATGATTTATCCTCGGTTACTGGTTATACAATAATTTCCAATACTATTGATGGGCTTGTGGAAAATGATAAATATGGAATGGTTGTGCCATCTTTAGCAGAAAGCTGGACAAAAAATGAAGATGATACAGTGTGGACATTCAAATTAAGACCAGATGTATATTGGGTAGATAGCAATGGACAAAAGACAGAATACAAAGTTACAGCAGATGATTTTGTTGAAGGTATTAGATACATTTCTGATCCGAAAAATGCAGCAAAGAATTTTAGAACGATATCAAGTGTAATTAAAGGTATCTCTGACTATTATTACAATCTAGCAGATATTGATGAAGGCATAGATATTGGGATGACAAGAGAGGAAGTTGAAAAATCATTTGAAGAAACAGTTGGAGTAAAAGCACTAGATGAATATACATTGGAATATACCCTTGATACATCTACTCCATATTTTCTTTCGTATTTAGTTATGGAACTATTTTATCCAGTAGAGAAAGAATTTCTAAATGAAGTAGGGGAAGATTTTGCTACATCAAAAGAAACCTTACTTTATAATGGTGGCTATTACATATCTACTTGGGAGAGGGATAAGTTAATAGTATTGACTAAAAATGACTATTATTGGGATAAAGAAAATATAACTGTAAGAGAAATAAATTTGCAAAAAGTAGGAGATGAAATAACAGGGTTAGAAATGTTTCAAAGAGGAGAGCTTACAAGCTGCTCTGTGTCAGCAGAACAATTAAAAGCTTTAGATGGAACTGAATGGGAAAAGTATGTTAACTTGAAAGAAAAAAATACTGTCACTTTTTGGTTTACTATGAATTACCAGTCTAAAAACCCAGAGTATAAAACTTTTGTGAACAATCTAAACTTTAGAAAAGCATTGTTACACGGCATAGATAGAGTTAAAATATCTTCACTTTATGAGCCAAATCAACCTGAATTTTTTATAAGGAATACAATAACACCTGAAGATACTGTATTTGACCCTAATGGGGTAGATTATACAGATTATCCTAATTTAAAGCCTTACAAAGAGAATAATCCATATGATCCAGAGTTAGCTAAAGAATATATGAATAAGGCTATTGAAGAATTATGTAGTGAAGATGGGACTATAAATGGTGTAGGAAGAGAATCAGTTGATATGGACAGGATAGCTAAATTTGAAGTAGATGGGAAGCTACCGGTTGATATAGTTTTAGCAACTACAACAGATCCTGTAGAGACAAAAAAGGCCTTGCTTATAGCTGAAATGTTAAAGCAAAATTTAGGTGAGGAGAATGTAAACGTAATTGTTGGATATGCTGCAACAAGTTTTCAAGATGAAGTTTTTAGTCCTATGAATTTTGATTTAGTAGATGATTCATACAGCTTTAAGTTTGCTGACCCTTCTGCTAATCTAGAGAGGTTAACAACCGATGGAAGCTTAAATGAAGGTGGATATACTGTAGAAGAATTTGATAAATTAGTTGAAGAAGCAACAGCAAAGAGTGATTTGGTTGAGAGATACACTATATTCTCAGAAGCTGAAAAATACATGTTAGATAATGTAATAATTATTCCATATATGACTGGTGGGGGATCTTACTATATTAGTAAGGAAGTTCCTTTTCTAACTCCAAAAGGTCAATTTGGATTAACCAAATACAAAATGAAAGGCTCTAAAATCCAATCTGATCCAGTTACTGTAGAACAATATGAAAAATTGAAAGCTCAACACGAAGAAGAAATTGAGAAATTATTCCAAGAAGGGAATTAGGTATGAAAAAATATATCTTCAAAAGATCAATTCAATCACTTATAACTATATGGATAGTTATATTTGTTGTATTTATGTTACTTAGATTGATGCCCACTTCTGGCTACTTTACAAGAGATGATTATTTGACTATGACTGAAGAAATGAGACAAGCATATTTAAAAAGCATAGGTGTATTGGATCCACCACTTACACAATTCAAAAACTTCATAGTAAATATATTTAATGGAGACTTAGGAAGGAGTATAACTGTCTATCCTAGACTAAGCATAACTACAATACTAAAAGAAAAGATAGGATATTCTGCTGTATTTGGATTTGCAAGTATTGTAATAAGCATGGGCCTTGGTATACCAATGGGTATACTAATGGCTCGTTACAAAGGGAAGATCGTAGATAATCTTGGAACATTTTACTCAGTAATTGTAAGGGCTGTGCCAAGCCTTATATATTTATTCTTGTTTCAAGTTTGGGTATCTAAAATCTTTGATTTGCCTATGTTGTTTTATAAAGACAGACCAGAATCTTGGATTTTACCAGCAATTTCTATGTCATTATCAAGTATAGCATGGTATGCAATTTGGTTAAGAAGGTTTATGGTTGACGAAGCTAATAGAGACTATATAAAGTTTGCGCAAGTTAAAGGCCTTTCAGAAAGTTATGTAATGAGAAAACATGTTCTTCGAAATGCATTTGTACCAATTGCTATTGGGATACCATCTGATTTATTGTTGATAATTTCGGGATCTCTAATTATTGAAAACTTATACTCAATACCTGGCATGGGAGGACTCTTAATAGATTCAATAAAACAGATGGATAATAACTTAGTACAAGTACTAGTATTGATTTATTCAGTTCTTTCAGTTTTAGGGGTATTTTTAGGTGATTTACTTATTGTATTTATTGATCCTAGAATAAGGCTTACAGAGAGCGAGGATTAAGAGATGGATAAGATGTATTATAATGGAACGGAATTACCTGATGATCTATTTGATGAAATACCACTAGACGAGCAGTTATCAGAAGAAAGTGGATATTCTAATTATTCTTACTGGAGATCTACTTTTAGAACTTTTTTCAAAAGTAAACTCAGTATATTTTTAGTGATAATTATTGTTGTATTAAGTCTATTTAGCTTTTTGTATCCTGTTTTTTCTAATGTAGATCCTCAGCAAGTTACTTTAGATATGGATAAATGGAATGTAAATGCAAACAGCCAAAATTGGTTTGGAACAGATGGACTCGGAAGGGATATATGGGCAAGAACATGGTATGGGACAAGAAATTCTTTGCTATTAGCGCTGGTAATAGCATTAATTGAGGTAGGAGTAGGCAGTATTGTCGGAGCAATATGGGGATACGTGAGGAGGATTGATCCATTAATGATTGAACTTTACAATATAATCACAAATATCCCTTCTACTGTCTATTTAATACTTCTGTCTTATATACTCGAACCTAGCTTTACTACGATTGTAATTGCACTAGCATCGAGTGGTTGGATAGTAGAGGCTAAATTTATGAGAAATAAAGTACTTTCACTTAGAGAAAGTGAATATAATATTGCTTCTCAATGCTTAGGAACTCCATTAAAAAGGATAGTAGCTAAAAACATCATACCACATCTAGTGAGTTTAATAATAATGGAAGCAGCATTGACTGTACCTTACTCTATTGGTTCAGAAGTTTTTTTGGGCTTTGTAGGACTTGGATTACCGCTAGATTCTGTTACTTTAGGTAATATGGTAAATCAGGGCAGAGCAAATTTTATGCTCTACCCATATCAAATGCTCTATCCAACATTAGTTTTATGTATCATAACAATTTCATTTTATATCGTTGGAAATAAATTTGCTGATGCATCTGATCCTAAGAATCACGTGTAGGAGGAAATATGGAAAATAAAATTTTAGAAGTCAAAAATATAGTTATAAAATTTAATCTTCGAGGGAAAATTTTAACTGCTGTGAGAAACTCCTCACTTGATTTATTTAAGGGAGAAACCTTAGCAATAGTTGGTGAAAGTGGATCTGGTAAAAGTGTATTTACAAAATCTTTTGTTGGAATGTTAGACAAAAATGGGTGGATAGACGAAGGAGAAATTATTTACAACGGGAAAGATTTAGCAAAGTTCAAAACGGAAAAAGAGTGGTTAACCATAAGAGGTAAAAAAATTGCGATGGTTTTTCAGGACCCAATGACATCTTTAAATCCGCTGAAAACTATAGGAGAACAAATAAGAGAGGTAATCACATGGCATAGAAATACGCCTAAAGATGAAGCTAAGAAAGAAGCCATTGAAATTTTAAAATTGGTTGGAATAGATGATGCGGAAAAAAGATATAAACAATATCCTCATGAATTTTCGGGGGGTATGAGACAAAGAGTTGTAATAGCCACAGCAATTGCTTGTAGACCAGAGATACTAATATGCGATGAACCAACTACAGCTTTAGATGTGACAATACAAGCACAGATATTAACCCTCATAAAAGATTTACAAAAAGAACTTAACATGACGGTAATCTATATAACCCATGATTTAGGTGTAGTAGCAAATGTGGCTGACAGGGTAGCTGTTATGTATGCAGGACAAATAGTTGAATATGGGCTTAGCAATGAAATTTTTAAAAATCCAAAACACCCATATACAAAAGCACTTTTGCTATCATTACCACAACTAGGGTTAAGAGGCGAAGAACTTTTTTATATAAAAGGCACTCCTCCAAATTTGTACAAAGAAATTAAAGGGGATGCATTTGCATTAAGGAATCCACATGCTCTAAAGATTGATACCATGTATGAACCGCCATTTTTTAAGGTGTCAGAGACTCATTATGCAAAGACATGGATGTTGCACGAAAAAGCTCATGACAATTTAATTATCGAAAAACTAGAACACGATGGGAAACAAAAAAAAGAAGACAACAAAAATAAACTGAAAAAAGAAGTATTGGTTTCACTAAAGAATGTTACGGTAAAATTTAAACTTGATGGCAAACAGTTTAAAGCAGTTGAAGATGTTAGCTTTGATATATATAAGGGAGAAACTTTTTCATTAGTGGGCGAAAGTGGTTCTGGTAAGACTACGATTGGTAGAGCCATTATGAAAATTCACCCCATATCTGGTGGTGAGATATATTTTAAAGATAAAATGATCAGCAAAAAATTGAAAAAAGATGAGATAAAGAGATTTAGGCAAAGTGTGCAAATGATCTTTCAAGACCCTATGGCATCACTTAATGAAAGGGCAAAAGTTGATTACATCGTTTCAGAAGGTCTGTATAACTTTAAATTATATGAAGATGAATTAGATAGGAAGAGAAAAGTTGAAGAGGCTATGGAAGAGGTAGGACTCTTAAAAGATTTTTTAACTAGATTTCCACATGAATTCTCTGGCGGGCAAAGACAGAGGATAGGCATAGCAAGAGCATTAGTTATGGAACCTGAGTTTATAATAGCAGATGAGCCTATTTCAGCATTAGATGTGTCAATTAGAGCTCAGATAATAAATCTACTCAACAAATTAAAGGAAGAGCGAGACTTGACATATTTGTTTATAGCTCATGATTTAAGTGTGGTTAAATTTATATCTGATAGAATAGCAGTTATTCACAAAGGACATATTGTTGAATTAGCCAATAGCGATGAATTGTTTGAAAATCCACTTCACCCATACACAAAATCACTTTTGTCAGCTATACCTATACTAGATCCAGACTTAGAAAAAAACAAAAAAATATTAATATACGATCCTAAAGTGCATGATTATTCAGTTGATAAGCCTAAATGGGTCGAGATAAAAAAAGAGCATTTCATATGGGCAAATGATAAAGAGATAGATGAGTATCTAAGTGAGTTAGAGAGAAGTCATTATGATAAGGAGATAGATTAATGAATGGTAAACTAATAATAGCAGGAGGGAATTTAGAAGAAAGTGAATATAAAATTCATGAATATTTTATAAAAAGCTCTTATAAACCAGGTAAAAAAATTGCTATAATACCAACTGCATCTGGCATTGAACCAATTGAAACTATAGAACACGTTAAAGCCATTTGGGTAAACTTAGGAGTAGAAAAAGAGGATATCATAATAATACCTATCTACGGTGATGAAGGGGGCTTGTGGAGAGACCCTCCTCTTGGGGATAGTGATGAGATTGTTGATATTATTAAAGATATTAATGGATTTTGGTTTACAGGTGGAGACCAATTCTATATTCATAAAGCTTTTATTAGGAAAAATGGCGATGATACAAAAGCTCTTTTGAAGATAAAAGAAAATTATGAAGCGGGAGGTATTATAGGCGGCACTAGTGCAGGAGCTGCAATCATGAGCAAAATAATGATTGGTTCAGGTGATAATTCTGATGTATTAAAAGGTAGGATAAAATATGGCTATGATGATTACGATGAAACAAATGATGATTATATGAGAATTGTGAGAGGATTAGGATTTTTTGAATGGGGGGTAGTAGATCAGCATTTTGATAAAAGAGCGAGAATTTTAAGACTTGCTAGGGCTGTTTTAGAGCCATCTAATAAAACTTTATTAGGATTTGGAGTATCAGAAGACACAGCTTTAATTTATGACAAAGAGGCCGAAACTCTCGAGGTACTAGGTTCTGGAGCAGTTTTTATTCTTGACATGAATCAAGCAAACAACTTTAAAACAGATGAAGTGTTCTCTTTTGAAAAAATGAACATAAGCATATTAAGGGAAAAGGATTATAAGAAACTTCCGCTTTAATTATTGAATAAAATTAGAAAGAACTATTAGAATAATACCTACGCTGATATTACTAAATATTGATTCACTAATATTTTTCTCTAAATCAGAATTTATTGTATCGTCTTCGTAGATGTTTAAAACACCTTTATTACTGCGCTTTTTAAGAATTGATTTTATGTAAACTGAGTTTGAGAACAACTTTGGTATATTTAAACCATCGTTAGATAAATAATTAATCCATCCAAAGAGCAAAAAAAGGCTACCTAAGAAAGCAATCAAAATATTTAACCTGCTTATTTGAGAGAACAATATATTATCTAAGACATATATTAAGGCTATTGATACAACTAATTTAAGTATTAAGTGTTGTAGAAACTTAAATCGCATATTTTCATCTCCAATGATATAATTATAAATTATAGCATAAGCTAAAGCATTAAACAATTATGAATGGATAGGTGATATTATGCAAAAGAGTATAGTTTTAATTTCAGGGTCTAGAAATACAAAGGATCATCTTTATAGCCAGTTGAAAGAATTTATTCCTGAATATATAAGCATCTGTTGCTACGCAAGTGAAGAAAACATACCGGATGAAATATCAGCTGATTTAATAATATATTCAAGTGATAACCTGAAAAATGAAATTAGTGAGAGGGGAATAAAATTAAATTGTAAAGATTATATAATCAGTGAAAGAAGTATAAATTTTGATTATATAGAACTAGTTGCAAATATTCCACCAAAAACTGAAGTTTTACTGGTTAATGATGAAAAAGAAACAACTTATAGTTCAATCGAAGATCTCATGGAACTAGGATTAAACCACATAAAATACTATCCTTATTACCCTGGGATAGAACGCTACAAAAAATTAAAGATTGCGATTACACCTGGAGAATCAGATAAAGTACCTGATTGTGTAGAAAAGGTAATAGATTTAGGGCCACGTATTATGGATATTAATACTCTCTACAATATCATGGACAAATTAAATTTTGATAATAAAGACACTAGGTTTTTCACTAAGAGATATATGCAGAAGATTATTAATGTATCAAAGAATATTTCTCTAGTTAATAATAACATAAATACATTAAATACTTATTTAAATAATATTGTAGATAGCCTTGTTAATGGTATTTTAGTTATTGATGAAAACGGATATATAAAATATGCAAATGAACAGATGACAAAATTACTTTCTCCTGACAAGAGAAATATCGAAAACAGAAATGTCAAGAATTTAGTAGACAAAGAAGCTCTAAAGTACTTTATGAGTGCTGATTTTTATGAAAACAAAGATATAGAAATATCTGGTTCAATAATTAAAACATCAAAATTTAAGATACCTAATAGTGATAATGTAGTTATTACAACTAGTAAAGAAAAAAAGGCAAATAGCAAGAGCAAATTTACTCAAGATTTACTTTTAAAAGGCCATTTTGCTAAATATGATTTTGAAGATATAATCGGAAACAGTTATCAAATAAATGAAGTTAAATTGACTGCATTTAAACTTTCAAAATCTGAACTTACCGTTTTAATTGAGGGTGAAAGTGGCACAGGGAAAGAGTTATTTGCATCAGCAATTCATAACACTTCTAATAGAAAAGATGGGCCGTATTTGGCAGTTAATTTCAGTGCGCTTCCTGATGAACTGATTGAGTCTGAATTGTTCGGCTATGAAGAAGGTGCTTTTACTGGGGCAAAAAAAGGTGGGAAAATAGGATTATTTGAACTAGCGGATGGGGGAACCATTTTTTTAGATGAAATAGGCGACATTTCTTTAAAAGTACAGACGAAATTATTGAGGGTATTGCAAGAGAAAGAGATAATGCCAGTCGGAGGGACAAAAATAAAGTCGGTTGATGTTAGAGTCATTGCAGCAACGAATAAAGATTTAAGAAAAATGGTAAAAGAAAAACAATTTAGATCTGATCTTTATTATCGACTAAAAATTGGCTATATACATTTACCACCTTTAAGAGAAAGAATATCAGATATAAAAGATTTGGTAGAGTATTTTATATCAAAGGAGACATCAAAGAAAGTTAAAATATCGAAAGAAGTTATAGATGAGTTTGAAAGCTACAAGTGGTTAGGGAATGTTAGGGAATTAGAATCCACGATTAAATATATGTTAGCAGTGAGAACCACTGATACATTAACTTTAGATGATTTACCGGATAAGAAATTTTTCGAGGAAGAGGTAGGAGAAGATAATTGTGATTCGGATTATGAATTTAAGATACTGAGTGGAGAATTGCTGAGTATATTAAATATGATTAAGAAGTTAGAAGATAACAATATAAATGCAAGTAGAGAAAAAATAACAAAAGCTTTAAATGACATAGGAATTGATGTCACAGAAAATAAAATTCGCACAAAACTAAATTATCTAGAAGAATACGGATATATCACTAAAAATAGAGGGAAGAAAGGAACTGTATTAACTAGAAAAGGATTGGGATATTTAAACAGTATGATTCTCGAGGGGGAGTAACATGAATATTAGAAAACTTGTTGTAGAAGATAACCCTTCATTTGAACAAGAAGTATATGAATTTGGGGAAAATCATCCGAAACTCATGATCACCGCAGGTATACATGGTGATGAAGTCGCAGGAATAGCTATAGCATATGAGATGATCGAATTATTAAATAATACAGAACTTAAAAAAGGCAGTATTAAGATTATGCCTAAATGTAATCCTGTCGCAACGAGAGTGTTTAATAGGACTTCTTTTTATGATGATGTGGATATGAACAGGATATTTCCTGGGAATGAAATAGAAGGGCCAACTTATAAAGCAGCAAAAAATGTTTGGAATGAAGCCAGCGATATGGATATAATAATTGATTTGCATTGTGCAAATCAATACTCTATTCCATATATTTTATCTGTATATGATGAATTTCCAGAAGTTTTATCAGTTATTAATCACTTGCCATTAAAAAATTTAGTGCAGTCGTCTGGACTTAGAGGTCAATTCTTTGTAGAAAGCATTTACCAGAGGAAGCAAAAATCATTTATAATAGAACTCCCAAGTGGATCATCAAAAGGTGCAATTAAAAATACTTATGTATTTGAATGCATAGATGCCTTAAAAAGTCTTTTTATTGCTCTGGGCTTTATAGAAGGAGAAGCTATATATAATCCTCCCATATATTATGGAGAAATATTTGATGTAAAAACTAGTAATTCAGGCTTATTTAAACCTATAAAATCATCAGGAGATGAAGTGAAGAAAGGCGAGCTCATAGGTAAAATTGGTAATACTGAAATTATAGCGAATATAGATTCAAAGATTCACTTCATAATACCAGATTCTTATGTATACAAAGGAGATAGTATATATTCATATATTGTTAGAAAAGAAACTCAAGCTTTGAATTTGGGAGGAAATCATGATAAAACTAATTAGAAATGGAATAGTTTATTCCCCTTCATATCTAGGTAAGAAAGACATATTAATAGCTGATGACAAAATAGTAGATATAAGGGACAATATATCATTAGAAGGGCTTGAATACGAGCTAATTGACGCAAAAGGAAATTTTGTTGTGCCAGGGCTTATTGATAGCCATGTCCATGTATGTGGTGGTGGCGGTGAAGGAGGATATAAGACAAGAACACCAGAAATCATGTTGACTGACATAACTACTGCAGGAGTTACTACAGTAGTAGGAGTTCTTGGAACTGATGGCACATCGCGAACAATGTCGAATTTATTAGCTAAAGTGTATGCACTAAATGAAGAAGGAATAACAGCATATGCATATACTGGATCTTATCAAGTCCCAGTTAGAACAGTAACAGGAAGTATTACTGATGATTTGATATTGATTGAAAGAATTGTCGGTACAGGAGAAATAGCTATATCAGATCACAGATCTTCTTGCCCAAGTGTTGAAGAACTCATTAGATTAGCATCAGACACGAGGATTGGGGGAATGCTTTCTGGAAAAGCTGGAGTGATAAATTTACATTTAGGTGACAGCAAGAATCCTTTAAAGATTATTTATGATTTATTGGAGAGATCTGACATTCCAATAACTCAATTTTTACCGACACATATGAGCAGAAATGAATGGATTATGGAAGATGCTGTTGAGTATGCAAGGCACGGTGGATATGTAGACTTTACGACGAGTACAACTAAAAAGTTCATAGAAGATGGGGAGTTATCAGCGAGTAAGGCAGTAAGAAAAATGATTGATCAAGGTATTGATATATCGCAGATAACAATTTCTTCTGATGGCCAAGGGAGCCTGCCCTCATTTGATAAAGAAGGTAACTTAGTAGGTTTAAAGATAGGGAAAACATCTTCTGTATTAGAATGCATAAAAAATATGTATTTTGATGAGCAGATAGATCTCGAAAACTGTTTAAAAGTAGCTACGGAAAATCCCGCAAAAATATTGAAATTAAAAAATAAAGGGCAAATTAAGAAAGGCTTTGATGCGGATGTATTGATATTAAACAATGAGTCTTTAAGTATAGATACTGTAATTGCCAATGGAAATGTGATGATAAAGCAAAAAGAAATAAAAATTAAAGGAACTTTCGAATAAACAATATGGATATCCATATTGTTTATTTTGTAAAATTTGGGTATTATACAAAAAAAGGGAGGGATAGATATGACAGTAAAAGTTGTCATTGATAGTATTTGCTCACCTTCTACGGATTTAGTAGAAAAGTATGATATACCCATAGTACCTATTAATATCCATGTAGGGGATACTATATTTGAAGATGTGATTGAAGTTGATGCAAGAGATCTATACCAAAAATTAGAAAATGATGAAGAGAAAATAACTACTTCTGCACCTTCTTATGAAAGATTTTTGATAGAATTTAAAAAATCACTTGACACTCATGACGATTGTTTGTGCATGACGGTGGCATCTACCGTTAGTAATACTTATTCATTAGCTATGAAAGCCAGAGATGAGTTTGATGAAGATAAGAGAAATCGTATACATGTATTTGATACTAATACTGCTGGTCCAGCATCAAGTTTATTGGTTATGGAAGCTATAGAAATGGCAAATAAAGGGAAAAACATTGATGATATCTTAAGTACCTTAAATGAACTTAAACCAAATGCAAAATTTGCACTAATATTATCTACTTTAAAATACGTGCAAAGAAGTGGAAGAGTAGGAAAAGTCACTTCTATAGCAGGAGATTTATTCAATATAAAGCCTCTTATTTATTTGAATAATGGTGAAATCAAATTCTTTGGAAGAGCGAGGGGAATGAACCAAGGTTACAAAATGATGATTGATGAATTTAAAAAAGATACTCTAGAAAAAGAAATGATTAGAGTAGCTATTTCCCATTCAAACGTAGAGGAGGAGGCATTAACACTTAAAAACATGATAAAAGAAATTTATCCGGATTTAAGTGTTGACATATCTCCTCTTACGCTTGCGATAGGGTTACATGTAGGGCCGGGTGTTGTTTCAATAGGGTATATATATAAATAATTTAATCAATGGTAATAATGATAGGTATATCACTTGCAGAGAATAATGTGAATTTATTTTCGATATATGGGTATTTAATATCAATTTTATTCAGCAGGATATCTATGTCGTCTTTTGATATTTCATAACCATAATAGATAGTTATACTATCACCCTTTTTGGGATTTAGTTTTTCGA
>Ga0228535_1002393_pt1 | contig 18363 bp, 21 predicted proteins | sample SJ1metagenome_FD_168457 | JGI IMG/M metagenome (GOLD analysis project Ga0228535, IMG submission 168457) | Enriched culture of PCE-dechlorinating microbial communities from Ithaca, New York, USA - SJ1 | ecosystem: Engineered > Modeled > Simulated communities (microbial... > Unclassified | place... | reverse complement strand
ATGGTTTGATGTTGATATATGTTCTATGATACTTGATTTAGAAGATTTAGAGATTACTAAGGATTAAGAATGCCCAGCGCCCAACAGGCGTCACAGCCCATTAAAACGGGCTTAGCCGCCAATCGTTGAGCGCAAGGCATTCATATAAAATTTCAGATATATAAGCATTATGAAAATAGAACCGATCCCATTTTATTATGAAACGATTAACCGAAATGCTATCGTTGTAAGACCTAAAAAACCATTTTTTGATTGGGTTAATAGTATATACAAAGAATCAAAGCCTATTGAAGAGAGATATGAGTACAATATATATTTGGTTAAAGAAAGGGATAGCAACGAAGAAACTTTAATTTGGTTAAAGAGAAACTTCCTAGGAATATTCGAGAACGAATTAAATGACTGGATAATTGACGAATCGAAATGGCCTAGTAAACGGACATATAAGGTGTTTTCCGAATGGTTTGATGTTGATATATGTTCTATGATACTTGATTTAGAAGATTTAGAGATTACTAAGGATTAAGAATGCCCAGCGCCCAACAGGCGTCACAGCCCATTAAAACGGGCTTAGCCGCCAATCGTTATGGGTCAGTTGCGAGTACATTACAAGAGATATTAGATCCGTAAAAGGTTTATAAAAAACAAGATAAGGTAAATTGAGAGTAAGGAATCTGCAAGGAGGAGAGAGGCGAAAGGTTTAAAATGAAGAAGTTTACCGGGAATGAGAGTAAGAGAGTTAGACACAGTAAAAATCGACGAAGAATAGATGGAACGGCGCAACCACCCCATAACACGCGTTAAATCCCATTAAAACGGGATTTTACCGCCAAACCGTTGGCAACAAGTGTAAAAAAAGACAACCCGACAGCTAGTTACGATAACGACAAAATTGAAATAAGAAAGGATTTAGCTTTTTGACAGGACAGTACTAATTTGATGGAATTTATTTTGTTTTTTTCCGACGCTCAAAAGAAAATGAAATGAAACCCCAACCCACATTGCACACATTTGCAAATCGCACCAGCCGCACGTAAACCAAAATTTGCAAAAGAGTGCAATCTTCCCACCACACTACTGCTACGATAAAACATTCGTTAATTTATGCAAAAAAAAGATTGGATTATAGAAAAATATATCAATCTTTGTACCGTAAAACAATTTTAGTACAAATTTGATATGAGCATTGATAATACCAAAGAATCAATTTTAAGCGTTGCGAATAAGCTATTCAGTCGCTTTGGGTTCCATAAAACTTCAATGGATGAAATCGCTAAAATTGCGAGGAAAGCCAAAGGTTCCTTATATTATCATTTTGCAAGCAAGGAGGATTTATTTAGGGAGGTAGTATCAATTGAAATGATAAACCTGAAAAATCAGCTGTCTTTTATTGTTAATAATCCTGATTTGACTTCTACGGAAAAGGTAAAAAAATATCTCGTTAAAAGAATGGAGATTCTAAATTCTGCTGCAAATTATCATGAAACGCTAAAAGCTGATTTTTTTGAACATTTTCATTTCATTGATGATTTACGGACTGAATTAGATGCATGGGAAAAAGAAAACCTGAAAAAGTTAATCCTTCAAGGTGTTGAGAGGGGTGAATTTGCTATTATTGGAGATATTGATGTTTTGTTAGACGTATTCATTATGGTTATAAAAGGGCTTGAGATACCCTTTTTTCTACAGAACAAATATGTGAAATACGCTCCTCATTTTGAAGGTTTAATTGGAATACTCACAAAAGGTTTATCTCGATAATTTTTTTTGCACTAAAACTGACTATAAAACGATTTAAGTATAATTAATTTTAAAACAACAAAATATGAACAGATTCGCAGATGGCATAGTGAAATTTAAATGGCTTATAATTATAGCCGTTGTAGGTTTAACCGTATTCTTTAGTTATCAGGCAAAAGACTTGCATATAAACGCTGATATAATAAGCTCTTTGCCCGATGATGACCCTGTTGCCCGGTTGTACAAGGAGATAGGAACACAGTTTGGCGGAAATGATATGGGAATGATTGTGTTGGAAACAAATGATGTTTTTAAAGCAGAAGTCATTCAGCATATAAAGCAAATTACCGATAGCATAAAATATACCAGTGGGGTTTCAACCGTTACAAGCTTAACCAATATTCTCGATATCAAAAGCTCTGAATGGGGTATTGAAATCGGCAAGCTGGTTGATGAGTATGATTTGCCCGTTGAGCAATCGCAGTTAGACAGCCTGAAAAACTATGTTTTCTCCAAAGAGATGTACAGGGGAGCTATTGTTTCAGAGGATGGAACGGCAACCGCAATAATGTTTACACTTCTCCCCGAGGGAGATAAACAGGCTGTTGCAAAAGAAATTAAGGATAAAATTGAAGCATTGGATTTGCCCGAGACAACTTATTTTGGCGGTCTCCCCATGATGATGAACGACATTAACGATTTGATTGTTTCGGATATTGTATGGCTTGTTCCCATCGTTTTCCTCGTAATAGCCATTATTTTATTGTTGAGTTTTAAATCTTTTAGAGGGGTATTGTTGCCGTTGCTCATAGCAGGTTTGGCCGTTATTTGGACAATGGGCTTAATGGCAGTAACCGGGTATGAGTTGACAATTATCTCAAATATAATTCCGGTTGTGCTGCTTGCTGTAGGAAGTGCTTATACAATTCATGTGCTCAATAGTATTAACCACAATAAACTTGCAGACAGAAAACAGGCATTAGTTCAAGCACTTAGATATATTCTGATTCCTGTAATACTGGCAGCAGTAACCACTGCCATTGGATTTGTATCATTTGTTTTTGGGGCATACCTCACCATGATTAAAGACTTCGGAATATTTACTGCGGTTGGTACATTAATCGCTTTAATACTATCCCTATTTTTTGTTCCCGCACTTATCTCTGGACTTTCAATGTATGGCAAAAAAACAGCTATTGAATCCGAAGAAAAGCAAACCATATTAACTCACAAAATTCTACTGCCCTTGGTAAAATTTCTGTTTAAACATCCCAAATATACACTTACAGGTTGGGGAGTTCTGCTAATGTTATGCATTGGTGGCCTAATGTTGATAAAAACCAGCGTTAACATGGCCGACTATTTTAAGAAAGATAATCCAACAAGGATTGCAGAGGATGTTATGCAGAAAAAATTTGGCGGCTCGTTACCGGTATTTGTTGTTTTTGAAGGAGATATGCAAAGTCCAGAGGTGCTGAAGATGATGATTAGTACCGAACATTTCATGAAGGAGGACCCGAATATTGAAATAACACAGTCGGTAGCAGACTTGATTGAACAAATGAACGATGCCATGGGCGAGGGTAAAAAAATTCCCGATGACAAGGCAAAAATTGAACAATTATGGTTTCTGCTCGATGGGCAGGAGGTTATGCCCCAACTAGTGAACAATGACCTAACCAAAGGAATTATCCAATCGAAATTTGCATCGGTTGACAGTAAAGAACTTGAGGTGTTTACTGCAAAAATGAACCGGTTCATCGAGGATAACCCAAACGAACATTGTAAAATTGAATTGACCGGGATGCCTTCTGTGTATGTTAAGCTCAACAGTAGTTTGATAAATAGCCAGTATAACAGTTTGTTGATAGCCATTATTATGGTTGTACTTATTGTGGGCTTGATATTGCGCTCCGCTTCAAAAGGGATTTTTGCCGCCATACCCGTTGTTGCCACTATTATTGTATTATTCGGGTTCATGGGTATCACAGGTATCCCCCTCGATATTGCAACTGTACTTGTGGCCAGCATTGCCTTGGGTATAGGCATCGATTATTCCATTCATGTTATAACCGGTTTCAATAAGCATTTGATAAGCCACGGGGATGCTGAAAAAGCCATAGAAGAAACCATATTGCTAAGTGGGAAGGCTGTAATTATCAATGTCATATCGGTATCAGCCGGATTTTTAGTGCTTCTGTTTTCGCAAATCGTGCCCTTGCAAAATTTCGGCTTACTGGTTGCCATAAGCATGTTTGGCTCCGGGTTTGGGGCTTTAACGCTATTACCGGTTATTTTAATCCTTGTGAACAGGAAACGTAAAATAATAGCAAATAATCATTAACAATTAAAAATAAAAAGTATGAAATCAAGAATTAAAACAGCGGTAATGACCGCTATTATCGTAGCAGGAGGTATTTTTTCTGCCAATGCGCAAGACGCAAGTACAATCCTTAAAAAAATGGACGATGTGATGTACTCTCCCAAAGACATGACAGGGAAAAATAAAATTATTCTGATTGACAAAAATGGGAAAGAGGAAATCCGTGAAGCCACTGTACAACAGAAAGGTAACGACAAGCGTATATTTCGTTTTACTTCCCCTGCCTCACAAGCCGGAATCTCCGTTTTATCATTGCCCGATGATGTGATGTATTTGTATTTACCTGCCTTTGGAAAAGAAAGGAGAATTGCAACCAGCGCTAAAAATCAAAACTTTGCAGGTACCGATTTTTCTTATGACGATATGGAGTCTGTGCTATTCTCGATAAAGTACACCCCAAAATTAGTAAAAACTGAAGGCAATGTATATGTATTGGAATTAACTCCTATCGGTGGTAAATCGGATTATTCAAAAGTAATGGTACAGGTAAATAAAACAGATTATTATCCCGTATCAATGGAATATTACGACAAGGGAAACACCAAAATAAAAGAAGCAAAATACACTTTCAAAAAGATTGGCAATTATTGGAATGCCGCTGAAATTGAAATGACTGATTTAAAGAAAAACCACAAAACCAAAATGCAGATGTCGGATGTGAAATACGACACGGGGTTGACAGACGATGATTTTACTGTTAGGAAGCTAAAACAATAATTGGTTGTTGAGAATGAAAACCATTTCAGGGTACATTTTGACAAAAGTTTTGGGTTGGAAAATTGTCGGTGATTTTCCAACCCTTAATAAATGTGTTATCATTTTTGCACCGCATACTAGTTATTACGATTCTTTGTATGGCAAATTATTTCTAAATGAGATAAGCATTAACCATATCATTTTATCAAAAAAAGAACTTTTCTTTTTTCCGATGAATATCTTAATGAAATGGTATGGTTCTGTTGCAGTTCGCAGTGTAAAAGGTGAAAATACTATTTGCAAGATTTCTAAAATAATTCAAGAATCTCAATCCGTACATGCAATTATTTCGCCGGAAGGGACAAGAAAAAAAGTTATCAAGTGGAATAAGGGCTTCTATTATATTGCATTTAAAGCGAAAGTTCCTATTGTAGTAAGTTATCTGGATTATCAGAAAAAAGAAATTGGTATAAAGGGAGTAATTGATGATATTGAAAATATTGAAACCGTAATGCAACAAATAAACCTTATGTATAAAGATGTTACCGCAAAATATCCTGAAAATTTTTCACTTGAATTAAAAGTATAGAGTATATGAAACAGAATGTAGCATTGGTATTATCAAGCGGGGGCTCAAGAGGTCTTGCCCATATCGGGGTTATCTCAGAACTGGAAAAACACGGGTTTACCATTACATCCGTTTCAGGCTCTTCCATAGGAGCGGTTATGGGAGGGCTTTACGCCATGGGAAAAATACAGGAATATACCAAGTGGGTAAGCTCCTTTAACAAAAGGGATATCTGGGGCTTTATGGATTTTACAATTGCCTCTAATGGTTTATTAAAGGGTGAGCGGGTTTTTGATAAAATGAAGACATTTATCCCCGATATGAATATTGAAGATATGCCCATCCCCTTTGCTGCCGTTGCTACTGATATACTCCACGAAAAAGAAGTAGTTTTTACCAAAGGAAGTTTTTATGAGGCTGCCCGTGCATCCGTTGCAATCCCGGCAGTTTTTACGCCGGTAAAATACACTGATACCATTCTTGTTGATGGTGGCGTTCTGAATCCAATTCCTGTTGAATACGTGTCTCGTAAGAATGGAGATTTGCTGATAGTAGTGAATTTGTACGGTGACAAAAAAACTGATATTCCGAAAGAATCAAATAATAACAATGGATTCTTAAACAGGTTGATGAACACCATATCGACCTTAATTATAACCGGTGACAAGCACAGTGCAGGGTACTACTCACTTCTAAGCGGTACTACATCGGCAATGATACATAGGATTGCAAAAATGAGCATCGAGAAACATAAACCCGATATGATAATTAATATACCATACGATTCGGCAAATACCTTTGATTTTTACAGGACAAAAGAATTGATAGAGTTGGGGAAAAATGCAGCAAAAGAGGCAATAAATTATTATTATAAAAACCTATAAGGGAATGGATTTATCAAAAGAATATATCAATATTCACAGGCTTATAAAAGCAAGCGATTCAAAGCTACTGAAACGCTTACCTAACTTTATAATTTACCTGATTAAACTAATTATCAGGCAAAATGAGATAAATCGAATTCTATCTGTTTACGCAAATTTCGAAGGAGTTGATTTTTTATCCAAAATAATTAAGGAGCTAAATATAAAAGTTGAAATTGAAGGAATTGAGAATTTGCCCGAAAACGGTAAATGCTTTTTTGTGGCAAATCATCCTTTTGGATTTGTTGATGGCCTAATTCTAACAAGCACAGTTGCTAACAAATACGGTGATTTTAAGGCTATCGGCAACAACGTGTTTATGCTTATACCCCATTTAAAAGGGAATATTGCTGCGGTAAATGTTTTTGGAGCGAATCCAAGGGATTATGTTATAGAGCTGGAGAGAGTATTTAATTCTGATATCCCTATCACTCATTTCCCCGCTGGTCTTGTTTCGAGGATTCAAAAGGGAAAAGTTGAGGATAGTGATTGGCAAAAAGGGTTTATTAAAGCGGTTGCGTATCAGCGTAACGTTGTTCCGTTTTATTTCTACGGGCGAAATTCACTTCTTTTTTATTTTATATATATCGCCCGAAAAACTTTTGGAATAAGTAAAACCTTAGAATTAGTTCTATTGCCTCATGAACTATTTAACAAACGAAATAAAACCATAAGGGTTAAAATAGGCAAGCCCATTTCATACAACACCTTCGATATGTCAAGGTCGCACCACGATTGGGCACAATTTGTAAAAAAACAGGTGTATAACTTAAAAAACGCAATATGAAAAAGGTGTCAGCAATAATATGTGCATATAACGAAGAGAAAACGCTAAAAGATGTCATTCTTTCAGTTTCAGAATCTTTAATTGTTAGTGAGATTATTGTAGTTAACGATGGGTCTTCAGATAGTACTAAGAAAATAATTGAGGAGCTGCAGAAAGAGATTGAGATAACAGCAATCCATTTAGCAGAAAACAAAGGGAAAGGCTACGCTATGGCGGTGGGTGTTGAAAATTCAATCTTTGATATTATGCTATTTGTTGATGCCGACCAGTCGAACATTGTTCAGGGATACATTAATCAATTAACCAATCCTTTATTAAAAGAAGAATCGGACATGGTTTTAGGCTATTCTACTGTAAATATTTTAAATCAGGATATAAACCCTTTAAAAATATTGACAGGCGAAAGAGCTTTATACAAAGAAGATATTATACCAATTCTTGATAAAATGAAGGAATCACGTTTTGGTGTAGAAACCCTATTGTATTTTTATTACATATCTATTGGCAAATCCATAAAGTTTATCAGGTTGAAAGGGATGGCACATAAGGATAAGTACAAGAAAATGTCTGCGTTTAAGGCAACAACAGGCTATATTAACGAAGGTTTTGAAATTGCCTATACAGCCTTTAAAAATTATGAGCTTTTGCTAAAATCTGTAGAAAAGCAAATTTCTAAAAGAGTGAAACAATGAGTAAAATTTCAGCAATAATTTGTGCGTATAACGAGGAGAAAACAATCAAAGAAGTAGTAACAGCCGTGTGCGATTACTTTTTTGATGAGGTAATTGTTGTAAACGATGGGTCAACAGACGGTACGGCCAAAATTTTAGGTGAACTTTTGAATTTCTCCTCACTTAAATATATTGCACTTCCTGAGAATAAAGGGAAAGGTTATGCAATGGCAACCGGGGTAGAAAATTCAACAGGAGAAATTATTGTTTTCATTGATGCCGATTTGTCTAACCTAAAAGAGGAGCATTTTGAGCAGCTAATCAGTCCCATTTTTAACAACGAGGCAGATATGGTATTAGGCCAGGCAACAGAGCCCCTGATTAACTATAAAATCAACCCGTTCAAATCGTTCACTGGCGAAAGGGCACTGTTAAAGAAGGATGTACTGTCAATTTTGCAAGATATGAAAGCATCAAAATTTGGGGTAGAAACCCTGATTAATCTTTACTATATGGCACACGAAAAAAAGTTAAATATGTGATGCTCGAAGGACTAAAACATCCAACCAAATTTGATAAAACCTCACAATCGCAAGCCGTTAAAGAATTTGTTATGGAGGGGCATCAAATTGCATTAGCGGCGTTTAACAGCTTTAATTTGTTAACAAAAATCGTTAGAAATCAAATCAAAAAAAATATAGATTTATGAAAACAAGAATTTTATTTTTTTCTATGCTTCTGCTTGTTTCCGTTTCAAGCGTAACTAATGCACAGGAAGATAACAGCCTTAAACTGTCAGGTGAACTTTTAACCGACCAACGTTTTTTACTTAAATCACCCAACGATTGGGCTTGGAACGAAAACCGTCTGACTTTAAAACTTGACAAAAGAATTACCGATAATTCAAAATTTTACAGCGAAGTCTGGTTGCGTAATATTGGCCTGCCCGGTATTAATTCATCATCTGACCTTTATAATAAAGGGATTATTGACCCTTATAATCTTGAAATCAGGGAAGCGTATGTTCAGTTATACGGTTTTCTTACTGAAAATTTAGATGTTACCATTGGTCGTCAACGCATTGTTTGGGGAACTGCCGATAAATTAAATCCAACAGACAACCTTAATCCATTAGATTTGGAAGACATTTTAGATTTTGGTCGTCGTCGTGGTTCTGATGCTATTAACCTAAATTACTACATAAACAGTGACTTCTCGCTTCAAGGGATTTTTATTCCTTTTTTCCAACCTGCGAATATGCCTGTTGGTATTTTTGCAAACGCACTCTCCCCTAATTTAGAATTACCACAAGGCATGGTCTTAAAAGGTTTATCTGATACTTTAATGATGCCGCGCTATAATTTGGGAGAAAGTTCAACAGCGGGTTTAAAATTCAAAGGTTTTGCAAAAGGTGTTGATTTTTCCCTGAGCTATGTTTGGGGATATGACGGATTACCTTTCTCCACAAGAAATACTTTTATCCCTATTGATGCGTTTGGCGGAATAACTATCAATTCTCAGCTTTCATTTGCAAGAACACATATTATTGGTGCAGATTTGGCTACAAGCATTGCAGGTATTGGTTTTTGGGCCGAGGCAGCAGCATTTATTCCCGATGAAGACGTAATCATGACCAATGATTTGTCTGCTTTTTATCCGCTGTCACCCGTTCCAGTAACTCAGGATTCATTAATTTTAGACAAAACAAAGCCTTACATTAAATTTGTTGTTGGTGGCGATTACAATTTTGCGGATGGTTCGTATCTTAATCTTCAATACATGCACGGGTTTATTCACGAACGAGGAGCCGAAAACCTGAATGACTATTTCTTTTTACGGTACGAAAAGAAATTTTTCAATGAAAAGTTAAAAGTAGCTCCTATTGGTGGTGGTTTCATAGTTACAGACTGGAATAATATAAAAGATAATTATGCCCTTGTGTATATGCCTGAGATTGCTTACCAAGCCACTATTAATTCAGAAATCACTTTAGCAACCACAATTTTTGATGGCAAAGGAGATAATTTGTTTTCGAATCTGAAGGATTACAATATGTTTATGTTAAAATTGAAATATAGTTTTTAATGTTAAATCAAATATGCCCTACACACTGCCGTAAGCACATTTGCAACCCCGCACGAGCCAACGCTCCAACCAAAGGCTTGCAAAAGAGCTTCCGCCTCTCCAGCCCAAGCAACCGCCTTTCAGGACGGTTTTAGGATTGTCCACGCTCAAAAAAACAAAATAAATTTGTGCTTCGTTGATAGGTTGGTGCAGATTGATAATGACAAGAAAATAAAGCTAAACAAATGACATACAGACAGATATGAATGAACACCAGTTGCCAACATCGTATATAAAACATTTGGCAGTCAGTGCGTTATTAAGCATTTCAGCTCGTATTATAGGCACTTGTAACTTGACAGGAAAGTGCTTCGAAATGCCAAACGTTTCATATACGTGACCGTTGTGCCTCATTGTAAAAACCGACCGCACATTCAAGCACATTTAGTTTTTGCCGACACACAAAGCCCAAAAGAAAAACCAAAAGAGCCTTGAATTACCCAAAAAAAATTACCTCAATTAAAAAAACATTCTTACCTTTGACCAAATTTAGTCAAGTCCAAATAAGGTAAAATGACACTAGGGCAGAAAATTAAACAATTAAGAGAATCCAAGGGAATGTTGCAAAGAAAACTTGCGTCTATTCTTGAAATTGGAGATGGATTTTTAAGCAAAGTAGAAAGCGACCAAAAGCCACTAAAAAGGGAACACTTAAAGACCATTAGTGAAACTTTTGATTATTCCTACAACGAGCTTGAAGCTTTGTGGATAGCTACAAAAGTTTATGACTTGGTTAAAGATGAGAACGAAGGACTTAATGCATTAAAAGTGGCTGAGGAACAAATTAAATATCATAAAAATCAAAAATGAAGTACTGTCTTTATAAAAAAGAGAAAAAAGAAATCGTCCCCGTTACAGGTAACGAAGAGAACAAGCTTGCAAAAGCTAGATTATCTGAGATTTTTGAAAAAAGACAAGAGCTTCGAATTCCAAGTCGATTTATAGAAGCTTGGGAAAGTGTCGCTTTGTTTCAAACAAATGGTGACATAACTAAAGCAAATTCAATTCTTTTTCCTAGTGAAAAATCGGCTTTTGCACTCAATAACACTCTCAATGATTTGACTGCAAAAGAATGGCTTCCTGAAACAGTAACTGTATTTAGTCAAAAGGGGTTGGGAGCAGGTAACAAAGATGCACAAATTGAAAAACAACATCCAGCTCCATTTTCGTTTCAAGATGTAGGAAGATTAATTCAGTTTTACTCAAAAGAAAACGATAAAGTTTTAGACCCTTTTTCTGGTGTGGCATCTACGGCAAAAGCTTGTGCTTTCAATAATCGAGTTGGATATGGAATTGAGTTAAACCCTAAATATTACGAACTAGGAAAAAAGAGGATTGAGATAGAAGTCCCAAACGAACAAAACGGCAAAAAAAATCAAAATTTAATCAATGGTGATAGTAAAGAGGAAATCGAAAAATTTAAAAACGATTTCTTCGACTTTATTGTGACGAGTCCTCCGTATTGGAACATATTAGAAACAATTGACCATAAAGGTAAAGAAAGAGTGAATAATGATTTAGACCATAAGTACAGTGATGATTCGAAAGACTTTGCAAATATTGAGGACTACACATTATTTTTGGAAACTCTTTCATCATTTTTCAATGGTTGTGCTCGCATACTTAAAAAAGGGAAATATATGTGCGTTATTGTTAGTGATTTCAGAAAAAAGGATAAGTACTATACTTTTCACGCAGATTTAGCTAATGAGCTTGAGAAAAAGGGGAATTTTGTATTGAAAGGGGTGCGAATTTTATATCAAAGACACAAAGGAATTTACCCATATGGTTACCCATTTTCTTTTGTTCCAAATATGCACCACCAAAACGTTTTAATCTTTCAAAACATAAAAAAGAAATGATGGAAGTAAATAAAATATACTTAGGAGATTGCATAAAAAGTATGCAAAAGCTAGAGAATGAATCTGTAGATTTAATCATTGCCGACCCTCCATATAATCTTAATAAGGATTTCGGGAATTCATCTGATAAATGGGATGATGTAAATGAATGGGTTGAATGGTCAAAATTATGGCTTGATGTTGCAATAGAGAAATTGAAGCCAACAGGTTCTATTTTTGTTTATGGAATCCATCATTATTTATGCTTTCTTCAAGTTCATTTGTATGAAAGAAATCTAAAATATAGACGTCAAATAATATGGCATTATGAAAATAGTTTTTCAGGTTATAAAAATGCTCCTTCGGCAAATTATGAACCAATATTATGGTTCTCCAAATCTGACACCTATACATATCACCAAATTAGGGAGCCTTATAAAAGTACCGAACGATTAAAAAATAAAATAATTAAGAACGGTAAAGTTTGGACACCCCATCCAGATGGAAAACACGCAGGTGATGTATGGAATATTCCTGTTCTAGCAGGTAAAAGATTTGCTGAGGAAAAAGTAGATCATCCAACTCAAAAGCCGATTGCTATTTGTGATAGAATTGTTCAACACTTTTCAAATGAGGGGGATTTAGTGTTGGTTCCTTTCGCTGGTTCAGGAAGTGAATGTGTGAGTGCACTTAGTAATGGTAGGAATTTCATAGCGTTTGAAAAAAACAAAAACTACATTGAAATAGCAAACAAGAGAATCACTCAAGTTAAAAAGCAACCTGAATCTCAAAATGATATAGTTACAAATGGTATCTTTGCGGAAGTGTAAAAAAATCATTTGATGAAGAACATTCCACACCAGTTTAATAGTATTGACAAATACTTTAGTGCTTTAGAGACCGTAAAGCAGCTTATAGAGGAAGAAACGCCACTTAGAGATGAAAATTTAGGGGAGCAACTATTAAGAAACGGGGTAATTAATCCAGGTAGAGCAGGTCAATCCATAGAGGAATATTTAGAAGAACAAAGTCAGAAAACGCCATCTAATAGAGGGTATCATACGGCAGCGAGAGAGACTATTAAATTTTTTAAGTTAATAGGCTTTTTAGTCGTTTACGATAACAAATCTGGCGAACTTACTCCACGAGCTATTCAACTTTTATCCGTAAACAATCCTACCGCTCGAAAATTATTATGGCGTGATTCATTTATGCAGTTTGGAGTTGAAGGAGTTGATGGTGAAATTAGTCATCCTTACAGAATTCTTTTGAAACTTACCCAAGATAAACCGGGCATTGAGACTAGTAAACTAATGTTAGCTTTGGAAGCAGAAAATGATTCTCAAGAAGAATATGAAAGAATACTTGCCTTATCGGAATTAGAATTCAACTCAATATTAGAAGAAATAAACATAAGTGAACACCAAGCTAGAAATGCAGTAAAAATTCTGCCTTCATTCGCTGTTCAAGTAGGAGACATAAGAAAGCAAGGTAACTATACATATCCTATTGGGCACATTTCAATTACAGAAGACGAAATTTCAACTGAAATTCCTGATGAAGTAACAACAGAGGAAGGCATTCCTTATTCTCAATATCGACAGGTCACGTCTGAGAATATTGCCAGAGACCCTATTTTTAATGAAATTTCATCAGTTAGTATTGACCTCACCGAATCTATTAGAATTAGACAAAATAGATTAGCACATCATCAAGAAATAGTCAGACAATTAGGTTTATTTTGTGAGCAAAATGGATTTCAACTTTTTGAGGGAAAATTTGATTGCCTATCAACAATAGATGATTCCGCAATAGTTTTTGAAGTAAAAACAATTCTTCCTTCAATGTCTGATCAAGAAAAGCAAACGGTTAAGGGTGTTGGTCAGCTAAAATATTATAAATTTTCCATCGTACACAGACAGATGGGCTTTGAAAACATTCGTGAAATTTTAGTTTATTCTCAAAAGCCGAATGACAGTTTAATTGAATTTTGTTTATCTGAAAATATATCCATTGTATGGCTGGAAGAAGGTACATTTAAAGTTTACTATCCCGAAGATAACCTAGTAATTGATTTTGAACCTTTAAACTTCATTTAAAACCCTATGCACAGCAGCCACACACATTGCCAAGCCGCACAAGTCAACGCTAAAACCCAAGCTTGGCAAAGAGTGTGTCTGTCAAAACGCACGACCAAAACGACCGACAAACAAACGGACGAAAAAGAACAACGAAGGCACAACATCACCTATACGCAAGCAGGGGTTTCGTGCTTCGTAGGACAGAAAAGTGGTAAATTTAAAGTTCAGTTCTTCGTAGGAAGTTCAGTGGTTAAAATCCCTGCCTGCGTATAGCTGAGAACCGTTACCGCCAAGTGTGAGTCAGACAGCGACATAGTAAAATTGAAAAGTAAACCATTGCGTAAGGACAGAAAAACAAAATTATTCACAAATTCGGATAACGGATATTCAAATTGATTCAATTATTTTTTTAACTCGATGTAATAATTGAATGAAAATTTCGTTTTTTATTAAAAATATTTTTATGCTTAAAAAAAGAGTGGCATTATTCTTTATTTTTTCAGCTAACATTTTTTTGTTGGCTCATGTCATAGTGCCTCATCACTATCATAATGGTATAGTATGCAAATCAAACATACTTTATCAAAAGAATAACGATACTCAGAAGCATTCTAATGAACACACCATAAAGCGTGAAAGTGACTTTGAAAATTGTTTATTGACTAAGGCTGTTTTTATTTCATCAAAAACCTCCAGACAGTCTATTAAACCTCCAGATTCTGAAGATGAAAGCCTCATTTTCTTTCATATTTTTGATAATATCAAATTTGCTTCATTTGTCACCGCATATGACATAAGTCCAATCCCTCCTTTTATATTTTTTCCTGAACAAATTCTAAATAATTTAGTTGGATTACGGGCGCCTCCTATTGTTTAAATTCTCCCACATTTCTATTTTTAAAATAGACATCAAACTAATAACATCAGTTTTGATTGTAGAACTGTTGTGGTTTAATTTTAATAACAATAAAAAAATATAAAATGAATAAGAATATAACTTCAATCCTTTTATTAATTTGCTTTGTGTTTTTACAAAGCAAACTAACAGCTCAAAGTAATATAGAGACCAAAACTTTATTTGGTAATAATCCAAAAGAATTCGGTTTTTTTGTTTCACCTGCTGTTGGTATAACTCAAATGGACGGTTTTAATAGCTTGCTTCTTAATCTTCGCGGTGGGTTAAGTATTAATGACAAGTTTTTAATAGGTGGCTACTTCAAAACTTCTATGAATGATATCAGACCACAAAGTGAAACAGTCCCAAATTTATATATGGACTACTGGACTGTGGGTGGCTTTACCGAATACACGTTACTTTCCAAAAAGGTAATACATGTAACATTTCCTTTATATATTGGTTATGGTGAGGTAGAAATGGACAATGAAAGCGGTTTTACTGGACTTGGAGAAGCTAATTTCTTAGAAATTGAACCTGCGGCATTATTAGAGGTCAACTTGCATAAGTATGTTCGATTTAATGTTGGAGTAGGCTACCGTATTGTCAGCCAAATGAATTACAGGAACTTCAATCAATCTGATATTTCAGGACTGACTGGGTGTATAGGACTAAAATTTGGGCTATTCCGATAAAGCTTTAATAACTAACACAAATTCGCTTCAAGTTGGATTGACTTTGCTATTATTGGCAAGGCAGAGCAAACATAAATTAGATGCTCCGCCTATACATAAGTGACAAATTGAATATTTGTAATAAATATAAACTTGAAAGCGAAACTCGTTTAAATGCAAACAAAAAAATACTAAATTTATGAATACAAAAATTTCTACTTTATCCATAAAAAGTATCTTCCATTGGTTTTTAGCCATAGGATTTACCGCAGCTTATATTTCTGAAGACTTTGATAGAAACGAAAATGTGCATTATGCCTTTGGGCTTTTTGTGGGCGCATTGATTATGTTTCGTATTATTTATGGTTTTGTTGGTCCGAAATGGGCCAGTTACAAGGTTTTTTTGATAGGTATTAAAAATCAAACAGCCTCTCTTGTAAACTTATTTAAAAAGGGGAAAGCCAAATACATTAGTAATCCGTTAGCTTCTATTGTGATGCTTTGCATATTGATAGTTGGCTTACTTTGTAGTTTATCGGGTTTTATCTTGTATTCGATAGAGAGCAATTCACTTATCAACCTAAACTTAAGTGAAAACTTTGTTGAAGAAGCACATGAAATTCTGGCTAACTTGTTTTTAATATTGATTGGCATTCATGTAGTTGGTATTATTTATGATATTATTTTTCTTGCAAAAACGAAAATATTACTATCAATATTAAAAGTCAACAAATTGGCTGAAAAGAAAAGCTTAAAAGAAAATATATTTCAATTTACATTTTCAACACTTTGGTTAATTGTCCCATTTTTTGCTTTTTATTTTGGCATGAGCTTACCAACAGAAAACAGAAGTGAAAAAAAGAAAATCCAGTATGAGGAAAAACAAGATGAATACAAAGAACATGATGATGATTAAATAAAAAAGACACAACAATTATGAAATTATATTATCAAGTAATTGTATTAATTTGCTTTATTTTACTCTTTATCTGAATAAGAAGATGAAAACGAAAAAAAAAGTGTAAACAATTTCGATAAAATTTTGATTGAATGATAGTACTTGAAAAATCTCAAAAGAATTTAAAATTCAAGGTTCAACGAATTATTGCAATTTCATCAGTTCTAATATTTATTGGAAAATTAATTGCCTACTTTTTGACCAATTCAGTAGGTATATTAACAGATGCTCTTGAAAGTACAGTAAATGTGACAACTGGATTTATTACTCTGTACGCTGTTTATGTTTCATTAAAACCTAAAGACGAAGACCATCCGTTCGGACATGGTAAAGCCGAGTTTTTATCTGCATCAGTCGAAGGTTTTTTAATTATTATTGCTGGAATAATAATCATTTTTGAAGCAATTAAACGACTTTTTATCCCAGCGGAAGTTTCGCAATTGGATATAGGAATTATTATTGTTGCCATTGCAGGTTTGTTAAATTATTTAATTGGTTGGTACAGTATAAAAATTGGCAAAAAACACAATTCAATTGCTTTAATATCAGGGGGAAAACACTTACACTCCGATACTTATTCATCAATTGGCTTAGTGATTGGCTTAGTTTTACTGTACTATACAAAATTAGCGTGGTTAGACAGTTTGATAGCCTTGATTTTCGGGACTATTATTGTAATAACAGGCTTGAAAATACTTAAAGAAACCACATCGCATTTAATGGACGAAGCAGATTTTAAATTGATTGAGCAATTTGGTAAAATTATAGACAACAACAAATCTAATGAGTGGATTGATATACACAATTTCAAACTTGTTAAATACGGAAATGTATTTCATATAAATTGTGATTTGGTTTTGCCATGGAATTTGTATTTATCAGATGCTCATGAAGAAGGAGAAAAATTAAAAAAAATATTAGTTTCAAATTTTCCTGAAGATATTGTTTTCAATTTGCATACCGATGAATGTTTTAAGAAATACTGTAAGAATTGCAAAAGAGAAGATTGTAAGGAAAGAACCAATGCTTTTGAAGTCCAATTAAATTTTGATATGATAACCTTTACAAAAGAAAAAATGGAAAAACACCAGGCGGTAACACACAATATAGCAAATGGCGGGGAAAGTAGTGATTTGAAGCATTCTTCCCCGCATCAAATTTTGTAACGGTGGATAGTGACGTAGCCCGCAAACCGCCACTTGCCATATTGTCAAACGTTACCTGCAAGCCTAAAGAACAAACGGACAACTAAATTGTTAACAAAATCGGAGAATGCGAAAATCCAAAAGAGAGTAGCGAAAACATAAATATTAGTAAAATGAACAAAAAAAATTTAATCAAAAATTCGCTTATGGCGACAGCACTTGCTTTTACATTAACAAGTTGTGACAAAGAAGAAGTTATACCTTCTACTGACCTTCCAAGTGAAATTACAAGTTACATTTCGACACATTTTCCAAACAATTCCATTGTTCAAGTAATAAAGGACAGAGACGGTTTAACAAAGACTTATGACATTCTATTGTCTGAAAGTATCAGTTTGGAATTTAATCGTAAGAAAGAAATAATTGACATTGACGGAGTAACTCAGTTGCCAAACTCTGTTATTCCTGAAAAAATTCTTCAGTATGTGACGACTAACTATCCGGCCAATTTCATTACAGACTGGGAATTAGACGACAAAAATCAACAAGTTCAACTTGACAACGGGCTAGACTTGGAATTTAAAATGAACGGTGACTTTCTGAGAATTGACAACTAAGAAGGCCAGCAGGTAACAGGCGTTTGGCTCAATGGCGGGTTACGTGGTTAATTGAACACTCTACCTCGCATCAACTTTTGTGGTGTATTGACAGTTTTGTGCTCCGAAATCCGCCACTGCGCCAAGCGCCAAACCGTTGAGCGCAAGGCATTCATATAAAATTTCAGATATATAAGCATTATGAAAATAGAACCGATCCCATTTTATTATGAAACGATTAACCGAAATGCTATCGTTGTAAGACCTAAAAAACCATTTTT
>Ga0228535_1002392_pt1 | contig 18380 bp, 15 predicted proteins | sample SJ1metagenome_FD_168457 | JGI IMG/M metagenome (GOLD analysis project Ga0228535, IMG submission 168457) | Enriched culture of PCE-dechlorinating microbial communities from Ithaca, New York, USA - SJ1 | ecosystem: Engineered > Modeled > Simulated communities (microbial... > Unclassified | place... | reverse complement strand
GTAGGGTGCACCCGAATCTTTATCCTTGATAAAGTAGCCCTTTCTTTCCCCCTCTGCGTACAGGGGTGCATCGGTGCTGAGAAAGGGATTGGTGTATCCAAGGAATTTGATTCCCCGCTGGTGTAACTCCTTGATGAAACCGGGAAGATCGGGATAGAGCTGCTTGTCGTACTGCCAATTCCAGAAGAGCTGCTTGCCATAGGCTGTCATGCGGATGCCCTGCCAATCCTGACACCAGATTGCTGTGACAGGAATGCCTGCATCGAGGGCGTGCCTGAGCTTCTCCTCCACGACTGCGCGCCCGCCCTGCAGGCCGAGGATCATGCCGCTCAAGGCCCAATCGGGCAGGGGCTTTTGCCTGCCGAGTGTCGCGCTGAGAGCTCCTGCAGCCGTAGAAAGGGAGGAGCCGTGACCGATGAGCAGGGAAGCAGGGATTGCATGGGAGAGAAGCTCGCATTCGTTTTTCCGGGTAAAATCGAATCGGCAGAATGCCGTGGTATTCAGGAGGACCCATCGGCCCGTTGCAGTGACAAAGCTGGGTTGGGGGAAGTAGGTGTGCTCCTCTGACCCTCCGCGCCCCGAATGCAGGTTTGCAAGCACCTTTACATAATTGGGTCCTCTGCCGATACCCGGCTCAGACACCCAAAGCGGGATGCTTTTTCCTCGTAGGTCCAGATGGGAGAACTGCTCCCCGCAGCCGAAGACGGGCCCGTCAGGAGAAAGGGGGATGCGGATATGAAACCGGTTTGCTTCCTTTTTGGCATCCAGGATGGGTATGATTCGCATCCCATAAGCCTCCTCATGGATTTCCAGGGTGGCCAGATTGTCAAAGTGGATGCGGATGATGCCTTCTTTTTGCTGGCTTGTATCGATTTCGAAGAGGGAGGCTTCTTTGCTCCAAGCACTTCTTTCTTCTTTCATATGATACATCCCATGGTTCATGGTGATGGTGCAGCTGCCTTTGCCGAGACCGATGCACGGCCTTTGCAATGAGTGCTGGAACATAGGCGTGTCGTTGCAAGAGAGGATGAAGCTGTCTGCCGTGGTACTGATATCGATCATAGGCACTCTCCTGTCTCTGAGAAATTCCTGGCCAACGAGATGAGCTTGGGCGGAGGGCTGCCGCCCTGATAGGGTGCCACAAGCAGTGAGAAGTGTACTTGCTCGTCTTCATAGGAGGGTGCTGAGGAGTAAAGATGCTCGGCTGTCAGCAAGGCGGCGGTTCTTCCCCAGCCCGTGACGGAGGCGGGGTAGCGGTATTGCTTTCCCCAATAGGTGCCGAAGGGATTGCAGGAGATGGTTTGCCTCCCATCGACGATCGATTGTCGTATGGGGCAGAATGCAAACCCATGGAGGTGTTTGCGGCTCTGTGCAATGAGAATCCCCGACGTCCCATCACTGAGGGCGAGCCAACTGGGAGTGACATGGTTGTTGATCGAACAAAGGCCGTTGTTTTTCCCATAGGCGTAGTAGTCCAAAGGATAGCAACCAAGTTCTTTGCCGAAATCCTCTTTCCATACGGTTACCGTGGTTGCAAGCATCAGGTTCTCAAAGGCAACAATCTCACAGGGTGCTGTTTGTTCCCACGATGCATCCCAGGTTCGTCCCAGCCGCTGGGCCTTCACCTTCGGATATCCTTGCTGGGTGGTGGATGGGAATTCGATCATGCAATCAAGGCAGAGGGTCTGCGTTCTTGCATCAAGTCTGGCCCTGCGGCTCCACCGAACAGGTTCCAACCCTTCACGGCCGAGGGTGATGATGCCGTTGGCAGTGGATGCGTGCCAGTCGACATTGGAGCTGCTGCACAGCCGCTTGCCATACACTACCCAGGGAGTTTTGACCATATGACAAATCACAGCGTGTGCAGATTGTGGTTGCAGGACAAGTGTTCCGTCAGGCTCTGTCCCAAGACTCAGGGGAGCACCCTTCCAACTCGTCATCTCGATGATAGGTGAAGCAGGTGCATACAGTTCCAAAACGCGTTCATGTAGTGTCCTTGCCAGTTCAACGGCCTCCTGTGCCAGGGCGATGGCGGTCTGGAGGCGCCGGACATTCAACACCGGGGCTGATAATCCGAAGTGCGTGGTGCTCAGAACCTGCAACCTGGTGCGTATGGCTTGCATGGCAAGGTGTTGCAGTTCCTCAGGGAGGGTCGAGCTCCACTGATGAAAATCATCCTCTACTGAAACAGCAAGCTTGCCGGATGCCATAACCAGGCTCTTTGCAGCTTCCCAACTGCTTCTTGCTTGGGTGACCATGGTCCACAGCAGATGGTTTTCATATTTTTCCGCCCAGGACGCATAGCCGTCGAACGATCCATCGGCCAGGTCCTGACCGAAGGAAATCGTTGCTGCGTTTTTATGCTCGGCCAGATATTCGCTTGGCTTGATGAATGAGACATACCCAAGGCCGGCAACACTTTTGACCAGGCGGTAGAGACCGGCGAAAGAGGGGATGGCAAAGCCGAGGGCGGGCGGGAGAAACCCTTCCCAGAAGGTGTCGTCGGCATCCATATCCAGGACAACAATGATGTCGGAGGGCTTTGTCAGGTTCAGTTGTCCCCTTCTGATATGCTTGAGCATGCGGCGGGCACTCAGTCCGTACTCTGCCAGGTCCCCTTGGTTGATAGCCGGCAGCAGGCGGATCGACTCCCCGCTGTTTTCATCCACCAACAGCAGTGGGTTGTAGCGCTGGTTTACTCCCAACTTCGGGACAAATGAGCCGAAGCCGTTGAAAGGAATGGCGCTGTAGTAGACTGAAATGGTGTCGACTCCCACCTGTTTGTAGAGCTTGAGATGGGAGGGAGTAACCATGCACTCCTGGGGTCTGACTATGGAGGTGCAGGTGCCGAACACATCAATGTTTCCCGACCCATCGGGGGCCTTCAACGCCCATCCGATGGCCAGCTTGAACTCTTCGGTGGTATGTGCACTCAACAGGCCGTTGTTCCAGGACATCACATGAATTTCATCGAGGTCTGAAGCCACCCGTTCTTTGATGCGCTTGAGAATGTCGGGGGCATGACGGGGGATCAGGGTGCCAAGCGAGAATACATTATCGAAATCCCAGGCACAGTGGACGGCCAGGCCCTCTCTTTGCAACGCATCCAGGTCATCCAAGATGCCTCTGATAATCCGTATGTCCTTGCCGAAGCCTTGTTCGTCCGCAGTATCACCGCGATAGGAGTGGTAGAAGTTCACATGAAAGCGAGGGCAGAAGTAAATTTTACTTTCGTCGCTCGGTTTCATACCACCTCCGTTGGAACTTTGTGTCAATCACCTATTACTATAGCCGAGGATGTTGTGCTGTCAAAACAAAAAGGAGTATTTCACCTTGAGGGTGCGCACATCAGTATCGGCTCCGTGCAATAGGGTTTTCTATACACGGGCAGTTCATCACAACGTGAGGCAATGTTCGTCAAGTAAGAATTGATACAGTCCTACGTGAAGGATACCTTTTTCATCTGTCCAAGGCTTTGCGTATGTTTTTGTTATCAATATTTTCTTGAATGAGTCGTTGATGCCAAGAAGCGGTCTCAATTCTTGCTTTTTTTTCTTTTCGGATTCAAGATTCAATGCTGTTTGGATATAGTACTTTGAAGATCCGGAATGTACTACAAAATCAATCTCACATTGTTTCTGAAGCCTTTTTCCCTCACCGGTTGTCTCTGTGATTTCAATTACACCAACATCGACACAATGCCCTCTTCCTACCAATTCATTAAAGATGATGTTCTCCATGATGTGACTTTCTTCTTGTTGCCTGAAATTGAGTCTTGCATTTCTGAGTCCGATATCAGTGCAGTAGTATTTATTGGGATATTGGAAATAGTGTTTTCCTTTTACATCAAAACGTTTAGCTTCTTTGAAAAGGTACGAATCGAGTAGATATTCGATATATTTCGCTATTGTTTCCGAGGCGATTTTTCTGCCTCTGTCACTTGATAGTGTTCTTGATATTTTATTTGCATTTGTTAAAGAGCCTATAGAAGAGCAGAGGTTGTCTGTTAGTTGGCTCAGGACATCATGCAGCTCAACGTTATACCGTTCGATGATATCTTTAAAATATACTTCAGTGAACAGACTTGAAAGATATTGTCCCTTTTTCTCATCGGATTGTTTTGAGAGGGTAAAGGGCATACCGCCGTACATTGCATATTGCTCATATGCTTCAGCCTTTTCTCCTCCTATGTAGGAATAATACTCTTTGAATGATAATGGAAGGACATGAATGACGTCGCCTCGTCCCCGAAATTCTGTCATGACATCTTTGGAAAGGAATTTTGAATTACTCCCTGTTACATAGAGATCAACATTTCCAAGGCGCAATAACCCATTAAGAACACTGTACAGCAAAATAGGTTTGTCAGGATTTTTTATCTCTTCTTGCGAAATCGCATACTGTACTTCATCAAGAAATACATAATATTGTTGGTTCTTTTCAGTAATACGCGAGCGAATGAATTGGGAGAGCTGTTTTGGATCACGCAGATTCTCGAATACATCATCATCCAATACAATTTGTAGGATATTATCTTCTTTCACCCCATCCTCGAGGAGATAGTCACGATAAATCTTGAAGAGAAGATAACTTTTTCCAGATCTTCTTAATCCTGTTATTACTTTGACTTGTCCATTAAATCTGCTAGCCTTAAGCTGTTCCAAGTATTTGGTTCTCTGAATATGCATAGTCCCTCGGTTGAAAGTACGTCTACATGTTGACTAACTTTCAACTCAATTATGCCTCTTTCTTTGTATGAATGCAAATAAAATCGAAAGTTGGTCTACATGTCGACCAACTTTCAAGTTTCCGACTACAGAAGTTCAGGTGATGGTGCACAGTTCTGTATTGGCTCCTTCGGAATAACTAACGACACTGTACGTTTCAGTCAGATATGGACCAGTGGGAATTGTTGCATCAAAGGAGACCCAGAGCCCGTCCAGAAAGAGTTCAGACCGGTAGCGGATGTAGGTCTCCACGGCAGCATTCTGGATCTGGCATTCAGAGAAGTACAGGTCGTTCGTCTCGAGTCTCTTGGAAAGCGCGCAGGGCTCATCCTGTAGTCGGCGCTGGGACGCTGGTTGAAGGGTATGTCGACCGGCATGTACTTCTTCCACGCTGTGATGCGGATGTCCCTTCCCTCCATCAGGCTGTAGTGGATGGCGATGGCACTGAACACTGCGGCATAATCAGAGCAGACGCCATAGAGTTTGGACGCCGATCGATGCTTGTCTCTACCTCCTGAATAAACCGGATTCATGAAAAACAAAGAGCAGGGCAAGCGACTGGGTGAAATCTCTCTGAAAAGCAAGGGGTTGTCACCTTGCTGATTCCCAGGTGCGGCGATACAATCAAGCCGATGGATGGTGAGGTCGAGCGAGCAGAGCGGTGGGGCAAAACTGAGCATCGTATACACTACCGGTAATCCATACCAAGCTTGGCTGGATGAGGAAATAAAACAATGGGAAAAACTACAAAGCGCACAAAAAGTTCAGGAATTGCCAAATCCTACCCCCTCAGTGGCGAGCAGGCGTTGCAGGTTCTGTCCATGTTGAGGCAGAATCATCCTGAACTTGAGAGTGAGATTTCACAGCTCTCTTCTGGTGTGTTCAACGATGTTTCCATCGAGGATGTCGCACAAGAGGTGTATTACGCTCTCAACTCCCTGGAAGCTCATGATTGCTGGGAAGCATCAGGAAAACAGTGGGATGGAGGGTATCGTGATGAGTACGAAGTTGCAGATGAAATGGTCATGGAAGCTTTTTCTCCCTTCCTGTCTCAGATCAACACGTTTCATGCCATCGGTGAATTTGCTTCGGAGTTGACATATATTGAAGGTGTCTTGAAGGGGCTTTACCAGTTTCAAAAGGAAGCAACCACCGACTTCAGCGACTATACCGAAGACTATCCTGATTCGTTTGCAACGGATATCCTCAGCGATTGGCGCCATCGTCATCCGGATGACAGTTCGGGTCTGGAGACACTGCACTCCTTTCTCAGCGAGCAATGCCCCGACTGGGCCGATGCTTTCATCGCAAGGTGAGCGGCTTTGCACCACCCTCCTTCAGCCTGACACTGAGCCTTGTGTTCCGTCCCTGTTGCTTCTGGTTTTTGATTGCATAGGCAACGGCTTTTTTCTCACCTATCAGCACCAATACTTTCTTGGCGCGCGTTACCGCAGTATAGAGCAGGTTGCGCTGCAACATGACAAAGTGCGACATCATGAACGGCAGGACCACGATGGGATATTCAGACCCCTGCGACTTGTGGATCGTCGTGGCATAGGCGAGAACAATTTCATGCAAATCCGATCGATCGTACACAACCGGGCGGTCGTCAAAGGTAATTGTGATCTCCTGGTCTTCTGTATTGATATCGGTGATCGTTCCAATGTCACCGTTGAAGACATCCTTGTCATAGTCATTCTTGATTTGCATGACTTTGTCCGTCAGGCGATACTCGGTACCACCATGGGTGAGAGTGGGGTTGCCTGAAGAGGGATTCAGTCTCGCCTGCAACATCCTGTTCAGGTTTGCTGCCCCTACGACACCACGTTGCATGGGTGTGAGTACTTGGATGTCCCGTATCGGATCGACATGGTAGTAGGCAGAAAGCCGTGTGGCCGCCAAATCCAGAATTTGTTCCAAAGCATCCTGGGCCGAGTTGCTTTCGATGAAGAAGAAATCGGAAGTCCTGCTGTTTGCCGTATCGATGCTCCTTCCTTGGTTGATGCGGTGGGCGTTCATGATGATGCGGCTTCCCTGGGCTTGCCGAAAGATTCGCGTCAGCTTCACTACCGGCACCAAACCCGATGCTATGATGTCCGACAGTACATTGCCGGCTCCGACTGAAGGCAGCTGATCGGTATCACCCACCATGATGACCGTCATGGCAGGTGGAACCGCCTTGAGCAGATTGTGCATCAGGATGATATCGATCATCGAGCATTCGTCAATGATCAGGACATCCCCGTCAAGCGGATGGTCGGCATTTCTCTGGTAGCCCTGTGGTGGTTTGAACTCAAGCAAGCGATGAATGGTTTTTGCTTCCATCCCCGTCGCTTGAGTCATTCGCTTTGCAGCCCTGCCTGTGGGAGCTGCACACAGTATGCGTGATTTTGTGTGTTGAAAGGCCTGGATGATGCCGAGTGTGGTTGTTGTTTTGCCGGTACCGGGCCCGCCGGTGAGCACCATGAACGTACTCTGCAGGGCTGTCATGATGGCCTGCAGTTGCATCTCATCGTATGAAATCTCCCCTGGCTTGGGATGCTTGAGGCGTTCGATGATGTGCATGCACTCCTCTTGGCTTCGGGGTGTGGATGCGATGAGTCTCAGAATCTTCTTTGCTACCCCTGTTTCAGCGTGATGGAAGGGAGGGAGGTAGATGGCTTCATCGTCGGCGATGATGTCAGCGGCCTCTACCATCCCGGCCAAGACCGGTTTGAGCTTATCGTCTGTAGTCTCTAGCAGAAATTCAGCATGCTCGAGCAACTGTGGGATAAGGGCAAAGCAGTGGCCGTTCTCGCTCAGTACGTTGAGGGTGTAGAGGAGGCCCGAACGCAATCGTATTGAAGCATCCTTTGCCACTCCAAGCTTCTCTGCAATGGTATCTGCAGTCTTGAATCCGATCCCCCGGATGTCATCGGCCAGCTTGTATGGATTCTCCTTGATTACGGCAATGCTCTGCTCCCCATAGGTTTTGAAGATTCTCGTGGCATGGGTGGTGCTTACTTCGAAGCTTTGGAGAAAGAGCATGAGGTTCTTGATTTCCTTTTGCTCGAGCCAGCTCTTGCGCATCAGTTCAAAGCGGACCTTCCCAATGCCGCGGATGTCTTGCAATCGATTGATATCCTGTTCCAATATCTCAAATGTCTGCAAGCCGAAGGTGCTGACTATCTGCTTGGCGTAGTAGGGTCCTATTCCTTTGATCAAGCCTGAACCAAGATACTTTTCAATGCCGTCGATGGTGGCAGGCAGCAACTCCTCACAGGATTGGACGCTAAATTGTGTTCCATAGTTGCTGTCGTGTTTCCAGAATCCCTGCAGGCTCAGTACCGAGCCTACCACGGCCGTCGGTATTGCTCCAACGACGGTCACCAGGTCATGATGACCCTTTGCTTTGCATTTCAAGATGACGAATCCACTCTCTTCGCTCTGGAAGGTTATGCGTTCGACAACGCAACGCAGCGTATCCATGAAAATCTCCCTGTTCTTTGAAGTCCACCCTATGACAGGTGACGTTTTCAGAGCGTATTCAAATATCCGTGCTCCATCAGCAGCTTCTGAAACGCTTTCTGGTTCGCCTTTCTGACCACTACGTTGTTGTTTTCCGCCCTGATCACCAGTTTTTTGAAGGCTGGATCGGTGGAGAACATCCTGCGTATCTCAGGATCATCGGGAAAGGAGTACAGCAATACCTGTTCTCCATGGGCGAACAGGGAGGAACGTCTCTCAACGGATTGGAAGAACTGGAGCCACCTTGCAGAGGGTTCCGCATCGATGATGAGTTTGAATTTTTTTATGCGATGGAGTATCTCCGAAGAGGAGGTGCAACCCCTGATGAAGGAGGCTTCGGTGATTCTATATCGTTCTTGGCCCAGGGGAATCCCGATCTGGTCCAGGAACAACCTTCGTTCCAAGGATTTCCCTTTGATGGTTACCAAGAGAAGTTCTGTATCGGTGATGGTTTCAAACACCTGTTTCTTCTGTTGGGGGCGTTCTTCTACCATATTCAAGCACCAGGCTCCGAACGAAGTGAGTCGAACATGAGTCAGGGCCTCGTAGGGGGTCAGTGGGTGCAGCTTGTCATTCTTGGTCAATAGGAGCTCGGGCTTTGTTTCTCCAATGTCAAAGAGGCCGAGTGATGCAAAAAGGTAGAGATACGCACTGAACAAAGGACGCTCAAACAAGGGTCGTAGCAATGCCCCTGTCGGGTGGAAACCCTTGTCGTCATAGGCTGTGTATTCGGCATAGGGCAACTGGATTCGCTGACCACGGATGGTGAGGGCGGAATACAGTATATCCTGATTGGAGAACTGCAGAAAGAAGCCATGGATGATGGATGATTCGAAGAGTTCATTCACCGAGTACCAAGGCCCCACCTGCAGGCTTGTGAGGGCTTTTACAAGATTCTTTCGTGATGCATCGTCCAAAGCCGTCGAATAGGAGTAGCCGCCGCTCAGGCTGCATTGGTCCAGCAGTGAATAGTATTCAAAGAAACTGCCATAGTTGAGGTTCGTTTTGGGATTTCTCATAAAGAGCATGGACTGCACCAGAGTCTTGATCATAGCCATCCCGTCATCCGGCCTTGTAAGGGTGTTCGGTCCAAAAGTCAGCACAAACTTGGCCAGCAATACCAGGGGGTCAAGGTTGTATTCCGAGGAGAGCGGAAAGGGCGGCAGTCCGCACAAGGCCCTGAGATCCTTGATATTTCCTTTCAACAACCCCTTTCTGATAATTGTGTTTGAATCCCTCTCCTTGATGAGGGGGATCAAGGATTCAACGAATAAGGGGAATACTTCATGTATCTGGTTCTCGACGCTCCATACCTGTGATTCTACGCTGTCCAGAGGCCGGGGGATGTAATTCTCCTCTTTGTACAGAAAGGGGCGGAACAGGTTTGCAAAAAGTTCATCAAGATGAAGAACATACTGGTCATAGACAGTAAACAACCCCAGCCGATATTTTGAGTTGGGTCGGAACCGGGTGTTGTAGTAGTAATAGTAGTGTTTCGTGTCCTCGATGATGAGAGGCTCGCCCACCTCCCAGTCCTGGCTTCTTGTATCGATATACTGGTTATAACAACCTGCTTGTATCAGCTTCTGCAGATAGGGGGGAAGGCAAGAGAAGAAGGCATCGAATGCTTGCTGGGTAGGGAAGTCGAGCAGCCGGGCGATCTGATCGCATTGTGTAGATTTCTGGACTTTCTGCAGGGTTTCCCCAACCAGGCATGTTTGGAACCTGGTCAGTTCTTCTTGGGTGAATCGTTGTAATTCAATGGAAAAGGCCTGTGCCGATTTCGACAGCTTGACCTTTGGCTCCAATTCCAATTCCAAATTATGGTGAACACTCTGTCTCTTTGCTGCCATCTTTTACCCCAACAACTGTTCGATGTCTTCTACGGACAACGCCTTGACTGCATTGGAATCGGATGCGAGCAAGGAGGACGCAAGATCCGCTTTTCTCTGCTGCAATTCCAAGATCTTCTCTTCGATGGTGTCCTTGGCTATCATTCGGTAACAAAAAACAGGATTTGTCTGGCCTATGCGATGAGTCCGGTCGATGGCTTGGTTTTCCGCCGCCCTGTTCCACCAAGGGTCGACAATGAAGACGTAGTCTGCGGCAGTGAGGTTCAATCCAAGGCCTCCGGTTTTCAAGGTCATGACAAAGGCTCCGATGGATGGATCACTTTGAAAGCGCTGGACCAACGACTGGCGGTCGACGGTGGCTCCAGTCATGACCAAATGCTCAATCCCTATCGATGAGAGATCTTCGCTGATCAGCTCGATGGTTGCCAGGAAGTTGGTGAAAATCAGGCACTTGTGGCCATCGTTGACCAGGGATGAGACCACATCCTTGCAATAGGACCGTTTGGCGGAGATTCCTGGATACCCACCATCAGCTTCCGGAACCGAGGCCAAGCGGCGTAGTTCAGTAAGCGCCTGCAGGATCATGAAGGTGTTTTTAGCAATGCCTCCCTGTGATACCGCTCCGCTGACTTTCTGCTTCAATTCCTCCCTGCGTTTGTGATATATGGCCAAATGCTGGGGCTCCAATTCAATATATGCGGTCTGTTCGGTTTTCTCGGGAAGATCCTTGAGAACATCCTTTTTTACTCTTCTGAGCATAAAGGGGTAGAGCCTGGTTTTCAAATCCTTGAGCGCATCGGGGTCTTGGTTTTCCTGGATTGGTTTCAGGTACGTCTGCAGGTATTCTTTCTGGCTTGAAAAAAACAGAGGATTCAGGAATTGGAAGAGGCTGTACAACTCGGAAAGGCCGTTTTCCACCGGCGTTCCGCTCAAGGCCAAGCGGTGTTCAGCTCGCAGTGCAAGCACTGCGTTCGTTGTTTTGGTTTCCAGATTCTTGATGGTTTGCGACTCATCAAGAATTATGTAGCAGAAACGCATTTTGGCGAGTTCTTTCGCGTCATTGCGAATGGTGGCATAGCTGGAAAGTATGATCTGTACCTGCGGGTCCTCAAGCTGCGATACCTGCCTGGCATTTCCATAGTAGAGCGTGCAGGAAAGTTCGGGAGCAAAACGTGAGAGTTCACTCTGCCAGTTGAAAATCAGGGAGCGTGGCACCAGGATCAGGGTGGGGGCTTGGTTTCCTTTCTTGTACAGGTTCCGCAGCAAGGCAATTACCTGGACGGTTTTCCCCAAACCCATCTCGTCGGCCAGACAGGCTCCCATGTGGTACTGCTGCAGGTACTCCATCCATTGCACCCCATAGGTCTGATACGGTCGAAGTGTTCCTTCGGCCAGTTCATACGTGGCAGGTTTTTCACTGAGTGTATTGAATCCTTGATAGAATGCCTGCATACGGTCGGCTCCATCCCCCTTGATATGCAGTTCGGCTTCTTTCTCCAGGGCAGGGATGTCGAAGAAAGAGACTTGCACCGTCTCTTTTTGCTTCGATTGCTGATGTACCAGCCGCTCAAAGCGTCTCAGCTTTTTCATGTCGGGATAGACGCGCGAGCCGTCATTGAGCATGATGAAGCCGTTTTTTTGATACTCGGATAGGAAGCGGGTGAAGGAAAATGTCTCGTTTTCCAGAGAAATCTCGGCATCACCTTCAAAATAATCGATGCCGCTTCCCAAGGAGAGCCTCAATTTCGGTTGTGCAAATTTGAATTTGAACTTGCTCAGTATCGAAGCTTGGAAGAGGGTGAACCGCGCGATGAGCTCTCCCATGGAGAGGGAGAGGAATCGTTGGGCGAAATCAGATTCCAGGATGAAGTGCCCCTCCTCCTCGAATACAGAGGTTTTTGCCTCCTTGCCCATTTTTGCAAGCAACGCCCGAAAATCTTCTGCAGGATCCTCGGGATACACCACCTCTGAGATGCTCAGCCGTTTCTCCGCTTCATCAATTTGGACGACTTTGATGATGTCTTGTTCTTCAAAGAAACCGGGGGGATAGGATTGTAGATGGATGAGCGGGAGAATGTGAAGGTATCCATAGGCATCAATCTCCTTGAAATACAAGCTTGGATTGGCATGTACCGGATGGGTGTTGTGTATGCTATAGCCTTCATAGGCAAGAGTGATCGTGGGAAACTTGGAAAGAATCAAGGATAGGTAGGTTTCCAAGTCAGATGCTTTCAGGCTGGCATTCAGAATGTTCCATTCATTCCAATAGGGACCCAAATCCTCACAATGGAAGACTTGGGTGCCGAGTACGACATGCTCGCATGAGATTGGATGGATTGATGTACCCTTGTTTAGTACTGTCTGATCGGCCGTACGTATGCTTGGATAAGCGGTCACCAGGTGTGCTTGCGGAGATTCCAGCACCAGCTGTATGCTCGATTCCTCGTTGCTTGGCTGCAGTATGTGGTGATTTTCATCAAGCAGAAGCTGGGATCGAAGAGCAAGCTCGATAAGCCTCGGGCCGGGATCATGCACAAGAAAGCCTGTTTCCAGTTCGCTCAAGGCATCCCAACGCAGATACTTCTGCTCCTTCTGATACATGAGGAAGAACTCCCTCAATGCATTGCGGATGCATCCGGTATAGCGGTGATAATCGGGTTCGCAGGTATTTCCTTTAGAATCCAGGAGCTGTAAACCCCAGCCGTCTTTTTTGTCTATCAGATGGAAGAAAAACCGACCAGTCGGTTTTGCCTCTCCTTGAACCGCCACCACGGTGGCATCCTTCTTCGGTCTGCCACGCTTGCCTATCGTTGATTCCATGATAAGAGATTATGCACAGGACGAAGCAAGGAATCAAGGTAGCGGGTTTGCATGCAATTCAATTCTGGGCTTGCAAGGGCTGTGGTTTACCAGCTTCGATGATGTATGATGCAACATACTGGTCGATGCTGCTCCCTGGAACCCATGATGAAAGGATTTCCCTGCTTGTGTCTTTGGGGAACAGCCTGACACTGATGAAGCCTGCATCGACAAGCAGATGCCTGATAATCTGTACATGTTCGGCCCCTGCTACGCAGCCTGCAAGCAAGCGGAGGTCATCCCGGATTGCTTGAGGAAGGTCTGCAGTCGCCACCACATCGGATACACAAAGGCGCCCGCCGCTCTTCAATACCCGAAAAGCTTCCTGAAACACCTTCTGTTTGTCCAGCGAAAGATTGATCACGCAGTTGGAGATGATCACATCGACGCTGTCGTCCTTGATGGGAAGATTCTCTATTGAACCTTCGATGAACTCGACGTTTGTGTACCCAAGTCTGGCTGCATGTGAGCGTGCAAGGTCAACCATATCCCTTGTCATGTCGACTCCGATCACTTTCCCGCTCTCACCGACCTGCCTGCGGGCGAGCAGGCAATCGAATCCACCTCCGCTGCCGAGATCCAGGACAGTCTCTCCTTCCTTGATGGCTGCAAACGCCAAGGGGTTGCCGCAGCCCAACCCGAGGTTTGCTCCGCCAACACCTGCAAGAACGTCGTCTTGTTGATATCCAAGCATGGATGACAATCGGTCGAGGTCTTGGGGCTCGAAAGAGCAGGAACAACCTGTGCTGCAGCATCCGCTGACCGATCCATTGCGTGCAATCGCCCCATAGCGCTCTTTGATGTAGTCGGTGATCACCCGATGGGTATGCTGTTTTTTCATGCGTTCTTACCAGGGAACCACGATTTGGTTCTGTTTGCGATCTTGACGAGCGTCAACATGACCGGAACCTCAACCAGCACACCGACCACCGTGGCAATGGTGGCCCCGGAGCTCAGGCCGAAGACCGAGATGGCAACTGCCACAGCAAGCTCGAAGAAGTTGGAGGCCCCGATCATCCCGGCCGGGGCTGCAACATTGTGCGGCAGCTTCCATGCCCTGGCCCACAGGTAGGCAACAAAGAAGATGAAGAACGTCTGGATGACAAGCGGGATGGCGATCAAAACGATATTGAGAGGGTTGTCGACGATGGTCTTTCCCTGGAACGAAAAGATGATGATCAGCGTCAAGAGCAGGCCGGTGATGGTGACATTGCTGAATTTGGGTATGAAGGTGTTCTCGAAGTAATCCAAGCCCCGATGCTTGGTGATGAACATGCGGGTGAGCCAACCGGCTCCAAGGGGAATGACCACGAACAGGACGACCGAGAGGAACAGCGTCATCCAGGGAATGCTTATGCCGCTGATGCCGAGCAGCAATCCGACGATGGGAACGAATGCAACAAGGATGATCAGGTCATTGGTGGCTACCTGGACCAAGGTGTACGCAGGATTGCCCTTTGTGAGGTGGCTCCATACAAATACCATTGCAGTGCAGGGTGCGGCTCCGAGCAGCACCGCCCCCGCAAGGTACTGACGTGCCAAATCCCTTGGAATGAGTGCTTGATAGACCACGTAGAAGAAGAACATGGCGATTGCGTACATTGTAAAGGGCTTGATGAGCCAGTTGGTCACCCAGGTTATCACCAGGCCCCTGGGATTCTGTCCCACCTGCTTGATGCTGTGAAAGTCGACCTTGAGCATCATCGGATAGATCATGAGCCAGATGAGGATGGCTACCGGTATGGAGACGTTTGCATACTCAAAGCGAGAGAGGAATTGGGGTATCTGGGGCAGATAGACCCCGATTAGCACCCCGGCTGCCATACAAAGCAACACCCACAGCGTCAAGAACCGTTCAAAAAAACCGATTCCTGCTGATGATTTCTTTTCCCTTGCCATACATCCCTCCCAATCTGCCTGCTTTCAGGACAGCCTTATTTACATCGATCGGCAGTGTTGTGCTTGCACTTTGCATTGCTGCTGACCAACGGGACGCTTCGGTTGGTCGAGATCGTCCTCAGGTACTCCAACAAGTGTTCCATTTCACCGAAATTCAACGCATAGTATATCCATTTTCCTGCCTTCTCAGAGGAGACGAGGCCGCTTGTGGTGAGCAGCTTCATGTGGTAACTGAGTGTAGGCTGGGTTATCTGGAAAGACTCCAATATATCGCATGCGCACAGAGGGCCGGAGGACAAGAGGTTGATGATGTCCAGCCTGGTTTCATCCGAGAGCGCCTTGAGTTTGAGCAGCTGGTTTGTTGTCTCATGCAAGTTCATCTTTGAATGCCTCCTTGGAGAGAATACTAGCTATCATATAGAGAATAGTCAATATGATGAGAAGGAGTATATTGGTTGTTGACGTCAACTAATGATGCCATGATCCGCCATCTATAGACATGTGCCGGAAGAACTCATTGTCAGAATTTCAGGTCCCGGCAATGTGGCATCGGGCTTACTGCAGAAATCGGCGGGCCTGTGTTCACCTTGGTGTCATAGAGAGGGGGATGCTATGGAAAAGAAAAATCGCTGCTGTGCACCTGAGTTTGAGCCTATCTTGGAGGAAGAGAAACCTCCACACAAGGATGAAAAAACGTAAATTCCTTATGAGAGCAGATGCGCATGCATGCTATTGAACCAGGGCGTCAGTTCTCAGCGAGCCACTTCTTGACCTTCTGGTGGATGTCATCGCGAATCGGCCTGATTCCCGCAAGCTTCTGCTCATCGGTGCCTTGGAGGGCGCTCGGGTCGGGAAAGCCCCAGTGCATGCGCTCGCTCCTGCCGGGAAACATCGGGCAGCGTTCGGCATTGCTTTCGTCACAAACGGTCACCACGTAATCGAATGCTTCGCCTCGATCGATATATTCCTTTGCAGGTTTTGCATACTGCCCCTTCATGGAGATGCCGATCTCTTCCATGGCTTTCACCACCAGTGGATTGAGATTCCCCGCCTCGATTCCGCTGCTGTGCACTTCGAAGCGGTCAGATGCATAATGGCGGACAAACGCCTCGCACATCTGGCTTCGTGCAGAATTATGGATGCATACAAACATGATTCGTTTCTTGCTCATCCGATGGTCTCCTTTTGCATTTTCACTCGATACTTGGCGGTTTGATCGCGCAGTGCATCATGTCCAGGACACAAGGCATGATAAGGACACAGGTCACCTGTGTTCCTTCACGCCTCATATCGATGATTCCCACGCTCTTAAGGGAGGAGAGATGCTTCGAGGTAACCGACTTGTTCAGTCCCAGCCGCTGTGCAAGTTCACAAACGCACCAAGGCCGCTCGTGCAATGCTTCAATGATGGCAAGCCTCATTGGATGGCCGATGACGCGGAAAAGTTTGGCTGCAAGTTCGAATTTTGTTTCCTCGCTGGTATTCATATATGCAATGTTGCAAATATTGGAAACTTTGTCAAGAAAAGCTCTTGACATGCCTTGGTGAGTTTCCAATAATGGAAACAAGGAGAAATGACGTATGAAAATTCAGATACTCGGGACAGGTTGTCCCAAATGCAAGACCCTCGAGGCGAATGCTGTCAAGGCCATAGAGGATGGAAAGCTTGATGCAACCGTCGAGAAGATTACCGACCTCGATCAGATCATGGATATGGGTGTCATGATGACTCCCGCACTTGCCGTCGACGGCGAAGTGCTGAGTGCTGGAAAGGTACTCAACAAGGACCAGATTCTTGCACTTGTGAAGGCAGGCCAGGTCGCCCAAAGGATACAATAATGGCTTCAAAAGAACTCACACCGAATAAGAAACTCCTGATCATTGCGGCAATATTCCTCGCGGTCTTCTTCACTCCCTTCACCCATCCTCGTGTGGCGGGGGCGATTCAGGAAGCGTTTTTGATGTTGGCCGATTATGCGCATGAGCATGTGCTGCTGTGCGTAGTCCCTGCCATGTTCATAGCCGGCGCGATTGTGGTGTTCCTCAACCAGCAAGTGGTGATGAAGTACCTCGGACCGAAGGCCAACAAACTGGTTGCCTATTCGGTGGCTTCCGTATCAGGAGCGATTCTTGCAGTCTGTTCCTGTACGGTGCTTCCTTTGTTCAAGGGAATCTATAAGAAGGGAGCCGGACTTGGTCCTGCAGTCTCGTTCCTCTACTCTGGCCCGGCTATCAATATTTTGGCCATCGTCCTCTCTTACAAGGTTTTTGGTTGGAAATTGGGAGCTACCCGCATGGCATTATCGATTCTTATTGCATTCCTCATCGGCCTGATCATGCAGGCGCTCTTCCGCAAGGAGGATGAGAAGCGGCTTGCCGATGAGCGTCTGTTCAAAAACATGGCAGGACCCGAAGCGAGGAGTCTTGGGCAGATGGTGCTGTTCATGGTCTCCATGATTGGAATTCTTGTATTCCTGAATTGGGCTCCTTCAAGCGGAGCAAGCTCAGGGTGGGACTTTATCTTCCGCGCAAAATACTGGATAACAGGGGCCTTCGCTCTTCTGCTCATCTACGCAATCGTGAAGTGGTTCACCAAGGATGAGCTGGTAGAGTGGGGGGGAGCCACCCGTGATTTTTCACTCCAGATCCTTCCGTTGCTCTTCGGGGGTGTCCTGGTAGCTGGATTTCTGCTTGGCCGACCAGGCCATGAGGCTCTGATTCCTTCCTCATGGGTGGCATCGCTGGTAGGGGGCAACTCACTCTTTGCCAACTTCTTTGCTGCACTATCCGGAGCGTTCATGTACTTTGCCACCCTCACCGAGATTCCCATCGTGCAAGGATTGCTCGGAGCGGGCATGGGACAAGGACCGGCTTTGGCACTCCTGCTTGCAGGCCCCAGTCTCTCGCTGCCTTCCATGCTGGTCATCGGCGGAGAGCTTGGCCTCAAGAAGACGGCAACCTATGTAGCACTTGTGGTTGCATTCTCAACTGCTGCTGGATTTTTGTTTGGAATGGTGGCATAGCCAAATTCGACTCTCAAGGAAGGATTGCTCTTCATCAGTAATTCATAGTTATATGGTAGATTTTTCACTTCCTTGCGTTACACTTGATCAGAGCATATGTTCAGCGCCCAGGTACAGATTGGTGATGGTCGCACTGATCATCATGCATCTGGAAGCGGAGGGTTTCTCACGAAGGCAATTGTTTACTCGCAATATGGACCTTAGCTTCCAATATTTTTGACACTAAAAAGCTCAGGGAATGCTGATGACAATCGATTTACAGGTTGATCAATCGCATGATTTCGTCAAAGGATTTGCCGCTTTTGTCCATGGCGTCAATGAGTTTTGCAGCCTGCTGTTCCCTCTGCTGCCTGTGCAAATCACTCAATTCCTTCTGGGCCTTTTCATAACTCAAAGTTCGCATACCGCTGAGCCATAGTATTTTGACTAAAAAGCAAAGGAAAACTTCTGATAAAAACGATTATAATTACATGTAATATATAGACATAAGCTCGCAAATCTGGTATAATGGA
>Ga0228535_1002391_pt1 | contig 18384 bp, 10 predicted proteins | sample SJ1metagenome_FD_168457 | JGI IMG/M metagenome (GOLD analysis project Ga0228535, IMG submission 168457) | Enriched culture of PCE-dechlorinating microbial communities from Ithaca, New York, USA - SJ1 | ecosystem: Engineered > Modeled > Simulated communities (microbial... > Unclassified | place... | reverse complement strand
TGCCCATCATGTTGTGGCCGCATCCGTGTCCCGGAGCGCCCTCCACGATCGGCTCTCGTTTGATCGCGCGCCCTTTCTGGGAGATCATCGGCAGGGCGTCGAATTCACCCAGGAGTCCGATGACGGGTTTTCCCGCGCCGAAACTCGCCACGAAACATGTCGGCATCCCGGCCGCTCCCCGCTCGACCTTGAAGCCGGCCTCTTCGAGAGTGTCGGCCAGAAGCTTCGAGGATCGGAATTCCTGAAAGCCGAGCTCCGCGTAAGACCAGATCGCATCGGAGATATTCCCGAATTTTTCGAAAACGTCCGGCCGGCCGAGCCAGTCGATCGCCAGTTTTTTTTCTCTGGACATCTTCGCCGCCCGGGCGTCCGGCGCCGGCGGGCCCGAAAGCGGAGCGGCGATGAGGAGGGCCCCGAGAATCCTGAAAACGGCGCGTCGAGTCATCGTTATTCTCCTTAAGCGTCAAAATCCCTTCGGAGGTCCTTCCGGAACCGCCGCCGGCGTTCGGAAAGTCCGGCTTCCGCGCCGCCGGCCTCGAACCGGCCGGAGATCGAAATCCTCCGTAGGACGCGGGTGATGAGGCTATATTATCTCAATCGGAAGTCAAGTCAAAGGAAGCCGTTTTATTGGGCTGAAAAAACGCTTTCTAGAAGGCTCTCCGGCGGATCATGTTTTTCGCCGCTATGTGGCCCTGCCCGCGGATTTGGCGTAATATGGAATTAAAAGGATAAACAAATGATGAGACCGACCGTTTTCTTCGCTTGCGCTCTTTTGCTGACGGCCTCGATGGGCACGGCCGGCCCGCCCGAAAGCAAGGCGACCGGCCTGGGTTTTATTTTGGGCGAGCCCACCGGCCTGATGCTCAAGAGCTGGCTGAGCCGGACGACGGCTTTTGACGTGGCCGCCGCCTGGTCCTTTGAGGATGAGGGAGCCTTTTATGTCCACGCCGACTACCTGGCCCACAGCTTCGGTTTGATCGAAACGAAAAGGGGAAGGATTCCCCTTCATTACGGCATCGGAGGCTGGGCGAAGGTGGATCATAAAACCAGGGCGGGATTCCGCATCCCCGTGGGACTGAGCTATCTCTTTGATAAGATTCCCCTCGACATATTCGTGGAAGTGGGCGGCATGCTCGAGGTCGTGCCCAAAACGGATTTTTGGGCGAACGCGTTTGTCGGCGTCAGGTACTACTTCTAGCCTCGACCCGGCACGACGGCGCGGGCCAGCTCCGCCCGTCAGGCCGGTCGCTTCCGTCCCGGCCGTTGTGTTTCTCCCCGCTTGGATTTCACCTCGGGGCGGCGGCAACATCCAAAAGCTCGGGCCGTCTGACGGTCTTCAGCTTTTCCGCCGATTGATCTTTATTCCCGGGGGGCCTTCGACGGCGACGTCCGTCAGGCTTGTCAGCTTGTAGCTCCTATCGCCGTCGCGGCCGAGATGGACGATGTTCAGGATCTCGTAGCCGTCTCCGGGCTGCAGGTCATCGTAGAACAATTCATCCCCGGCTTTGAAACCAGCCGTGCTTTCCAGAACAAGGTTCATCGGAATGCCGTAATGCGCGGATTTCAGACGGCCCGCGGCGCCCGAGGCCGTCCGGACGCGCTTCCCCTGGAAAAATCCGCTGCCGTTCCCGCGGCGGACGGAGTTGGCGTACTCGTGGGGGATGACGCTTGTCAAAACGTGTCCGTCCGTGACGGCGCCGACTTTTCCGATGCCGAGGACGACCGTCCCCCGGAGATGAATCCGGCTTCCTTTCCCGGCCTTTTCCACTCGCGCGATGCGATAGGCGGTGGAGCGGGAATAGCCGGGATTGCCGAAAACAATCACGGCGCCGTCCAGGGTTCCATCGTCCGGAAGCGGGGTCGAACCCGTGACGATGCTCCGTCCGGTATCGACCTCCGTGACGGTTCCCGACCAGGAATCGGTCCGCGGCGTCAGGGACCATCCGGGGATTCCCAGCTTTTTCACCCCGGCGAGCGTCACGGACTCAAGTTCCCCGTTTTTCGTCCGGACATGCGCGAAACGTCCGGCGGCCGAAAACCCCGTCGTGCTCCGCTCGTCGCCGTCGTCGCTCGAATAAATGAGATCGGTTTCGCCGCCCGCGCGCGATATCCGGACGGCCAGGGGCGTTATCCGTTTATCGCCCGATTCAAGAGGAAGGCGTTCCACCCGGGCCGTGAGCGGCCGTCCTCCATGGGGCTCGACGGCCGCAACGAACTCGCTGGCCAGGTTCTCGCCGCTGCGGCGCGCCAGCACGTAGCGGGATTTGGGATAATGGGGGTAGAGACCGTTGGCCAGCGCCGTGATGACCTGGGTTCCCGGCTGGGCGGCCATCGTCAGCCGGACGCGCGTATCGTCATCGACGGTCCAGTCCGCGCTCCACCCGGCGGGCGCCGGGCCTCTCCGGGGATTCGCCAGGAGGCCATAGCCGTTTCCGGGCGGCGCCGTCCAGCCCCAGTCGAGGGGATGGCCCTTGAAATCCCCGTCGCCGAGCTGCTCGGCGCTCCAATGGATGTCCGGGCCGGCGAGCGAACCCCGTTCCGCCGCTCCCAGTTCGACGCCCCGGATCTCCGCGTTTTCTCCGCGGACATGAAAAACCCAGTCGTGCTGTCCGCCGCCGCGCACCCGAAAAAGATCGACCAAGTAGGCCGCGTCGCCCTTTCCGACGAGCGCGGCCAGCCGGCGATAGACGCTTATGCCCTTTTGTCTGTAGCAGGCTTCCGAAGAAGCCTCGACGACCTTGATGTCCGGAGTGTCCGCGAAAAGCTCGAGGCTCCCGCCGGTCTCTCCGGAGCCGATTTGGGACGTCTCATCGACGACGACCACGTTGTGGCTGACGGTCTGACGGGCCCAGTTGGACTGCGTCTGGGACGCGGCCGTCCGGCCGTAGCCCATGTCATACGTCAGCTCGCATCCGCGGGCGATGTAGTTGATGTTGAGGTCGTCGTAGTGCCCATGGTTCAGGGACGGCCCGAAGCGGAGAAGCAGGCCCTGGCTCTCCGCGCCCTCGCCCGTCCTCAGGAGGGCGAGCCCTTTTTGCCCGAGGAAATCGCTTTTAAGGAGACGCCGCTCCCACTCCTCCGGAATCCGGCTTCCCGGAGCGGGCGCGTCGCCGGCATGAAAGACGAGCCAGACCCGGTCCGCGAAGCCCCCGCCCAAAACAGCCCCCGGTTCCCGGTACATGCTGAAGCCGGCGGACATGCGCTGTTCGGGAATCGTGCGGCCCTCCGGATCTCCCGCGCTCTCTAGGCTCCGCAGCCTGTCCACATCGCCGTCGGCCAGCCAGTTGAGAAAAACGCCGATTTCTTTTTTCTGCGCCGGATCCTTCACCCGGTTGAAAAGCTTTTCCAGGAAATCGACATCGCTCCGGTCAAAGGGTTTCCGCGGGATGTCCCGCTTCACGAGGTCGGGCGGAGCGTCTCCATAACGGGGGAGGTGGCCCGCGATATGGAGCGGCAGGTTGTGCAGGAGGAGGAATTGGACGTATTTCGGATGCGCATAGAGATCCAAGCCCTGGGGAAATGATGGGCCTCGGTAATTTCGCAGAGGCTCGGCGAAGGTGAAATACAACTCGCGCGTGTGGTCTGCGTACATCGGTGTTGTTTCGTAATAACCGCCGTCCCGGTCGATGTTGTTCGCGAGCAAAGCCCGGATTCCGTACGGCCCGTCGACGGTCCAGCGGACGTATTCGTCGATGCCCAGGCAAACCCCGACGGCCAAGGCTCCGCGTTCATAATCGGCCTCGCCGTTGTGGAGAGAGCCGGCCTTCGATTGCTCATAGCAGTACCTGCCGCCGTCCCTGATCAGGTTGTCCTCGATATTCCGCCGCCGCGTCAGGCCTTTCCAGACCGAGGGCTCATCCAGGGCGCGGCTGCTATAGAGCTGGTCGAACATGTCCACATAATGAATCAGGACCCTCGAGGCCTGGTACCAGGGGCGATCCAGACGGCCGCTCGGCGGCCGGGAAGGATAATCCCAGGGGCCCTTATGGCTGAAAGGATATATGGCCGCGATGGCGTCGAAGACGACGGCGGCCTTCGCCGCGTAGCGCTCATCGCCCGTGAACGAGTAGGCGTGGACGAGGTTTTCGAGGGCGCCGAAGGTCAGCGTTTCAATGACCCAGGCGTTGTAGGCGCCGACGAAATAATGGATGCGGCCGTCGGGGCCCACGTAACCGGTGCCGGGGTCGGGGTGATCCCCGTCCGGAAGGACGTGCCCGTTCGAACAGGTGACGTGGCCGGGATTTTTGAAGCTCGCCCCGGTTCGGGCCCACGGCCCCCAGTCGGCCCCGCAGATGGGACAGGCCGTGATGCCGTAAGCATAGACGGCGTCGGGCCCAGGGACGACGCTCCGCAGCCACGCATCGTCCTTTTTAAGCCAATCCTCCGCCTGGCTGACCACAGCGCCGGCGACCTGCTTGGCCCAGGGGAAGCGCCGAATATTATCCCGGGCGCGGAGGACGTCTTCCTGGGTCACGAAGACGGCCGGGTGTTTCACGAAGCCTTCGGTTTTGCCCGCCTGGACCCGGCCTCCGGCGCCCCGGCACCCAAAGCTGATGACGGCGGCGCAGGCCACTATGGCCGCCCGCGCCAGGATCCGCCTCATCCGCACAATGGATCGCACGTCGTGTCGCAGTCCTCTTCGTAGACTCATGGATTTCTCTCCGTTTCTCATGTTTTATCTGTCGCGAAGGCCCGTCCGTTTCTCCGGCGCTTCGCGTTTTCCTCATTATTCATCCCGAGAGGCCGAATTGTATAGAAGATCGTCATCCGATTTCAACCCGGCCGGCGCCGCGAGGCCGATGGATGGAAAATATTCTTTGACTGATTTGGAATCATGTTCCTGCTATAATTCCGAAGGCAAGGGGGTTCGGCAGCCGGGGATGATCGCGCGCCATTCCCTGGGCGGGAAAGTTGGGAGAGCCGCCGATAAGATCGAGCGGCCGCGCCGTCATCTCGAGATCAAGGCGGGAATCAACGCGTCCGGTGGGGGGAATCCGATGAAAAATATGAAGCCCGTTTCTCTGGGATTCGTCGCCGTCTCCGTTATCATGTTTTTCGTGGCTTTGGCCACGGACGTTTTTTGGCTGGCCCAGCTCGTCGGACAACCTTTTCCTTCGACGATGCCCATCGATCCCCGCGTCCATAGCGCCTTTGCCGTTCCGGATATCGTCCTGTCGATCCTTCTTTATATCGGGGCGTATGGGCTGATCCGGCAGACGAAAACCGGATTCATCCTGACTTGGGTGGCGATGGGCATGTGGATTTTTGATTCGCTGCTGGTTTTGGGAATCACGGGATTCTCACGATTCGGGATTGTCGGCCCATGCCTTTTTTTCGCCGTCTACTCCATCGCCTATCTTTGGCAAAGGTCTTCTCCGGCTCCGGGGTGATGCGTGAAAAAACGCCGGGACGATTGCCGTCCGAGCCGGCCCGGTCCCCCGGGCGTAACGGGAGAACCGGGAGCGGGTCCCGCCGGGTCCGGCCCGGCCGCGGCCGGGAGGTCCGGGCGGAAGGTTTGACCGCCCGCCGTGCCTGTGCTATATGATTATTATCCGGCCGCGGCCGGAGGCAGTCCGGAACCGGCCCCGCCCGGCCCTGCCGAACAATCTATGCGATAAAGAGAGATAAAAACATGGTTCGCGTACGCTTTGCCCCCAGCCCGACGGGGTACCTCCACATCGGAAGCGCCCGGACGGCCCTTTTCAACTGGCTTTATGCGCGGCACACGGGCGGGAAATTTCTTTTGCGCATCGAGGATACGGACCTCAAGCGGTCCGATTCGCGTTTTCTGGACGAAATCCTGAGCGACCTGCGGTGGCTCGGACTCGACTGGAACGAAGACCTGCTGTTCCAGAGCCAGCGGTTTTCCGTTTACCGGGCGAAAGCCGAGGAGCTCCTGGCGGCGGGACAAGCGTACCGGGAGGGAGAGGCCATCATTTTTAGGATCGTGCCCGGCCGCATCATCGAAGTCCATGACCTGATCCACGGCACCGCTTCCTTCCAGACCGAAACGTATAAGGATCAGGTTCTCATCAAGTCCGACGGCTCGCCTTCCTATAATTTCGCTTGCGTCGTCGATGACGCTCATATGGGGATCACGCATATCCTCAGGGGCGACGACCACCTGTCGAACACGCCCAAGCAGATTCTCTTTTATGAAGCACTCGGCCTGACCCCGCCCCGGTTCGGACACATGCCGCTCATCCTCGGGCAGGACGGGGCGAAACTCTCCAAGAGGCACGGCGGCGTCTCCGTGGAAGAATACCGCAAGGAGGGGTTCCTCCCGGAAGCGCTGGCCAACTATCTCATCCTTTTGGGGTGGACGCCTCCCGGCGAAAACGAGGTCTTGAGCCTCGGCGAGGCCGTCCGCCTGTTCGACATCCCGGCCATGAACGATGTCCAGGCCAAGTTCGACATTCAGAAACTCCGCTGGATGAACGGCGAATACATCATGAAAAAAAAGACCGCAGAACTGCTGCCCCTCGTCAAGGGTCAGCTCGAATCCCGCGGTTTCGATCTAGCAGGATTTCCCGAGGAATATATCGCCAGCGCGCTCGACCTCTATAAGGTCCGGATCAAGGTCTTGAGCGATTTCCCCCGTGCGGCGGATTTTTTCTTCAAGGATGAATTCGACCGGGAGGATGAGGGAAAGAAATTCACTGGGAGCGAGGAGAACCGGAGGAATATCGGGCTCTTCGCAGACCGGCTGGAAAAGCTGACCTGCTGGAACAGGGCCGAGATCGAAAAGGCCTGCCGCGACCTGGCGGAGGCGAAGGGCTGGAAGGCGGCCCAAATCATCCATCCGACGCGGATGGCGGTCAGCGGAAAAACCAAGGGGGCCGGCCTCTTTGAAATGATGGAAGTCCTCGGAAGGGAAAAAACGTTGATGCGCATGAGGAGCGTTGCTCATGGACACACCCAAGACTAGGTCCAATTTCGTCAAGGAGATCATCGACGAGCACAACCTGAGCGGAAGGTTCGGCCGGAGAGTCCATACCCGGTTTCCGCCGGAGCCGAACGGTTACCTGCACATCGGCCACGCCAAGTCCATCTGCCTCAATTTCGGCCTGGCGGCCGAGTACGGCGGCCAATGCAACCTCCGCTTCGACGACACGAATCCCGAGACCGAGGATATCGAATACGTCAATTCCATCAAGGAAGACGTCCGCTGGCTGGGATTCGACTGGGAAGACCGGGAATTCTACGCTTCGGATTATTACGAAAAGCTTTATGATTTCGCCGTGGACCTGATCAAAAAAGGCAAAGCCTATGTCTGCGATCTCGATACCGAACAGGTCCGCGAATACCGGGGCACGATCAGCCAGCCCGGGATGGAGAGCCCCTGGAGGAACCGCCCGGTCGAGGAGAACCTCGACCTTTTCAGTCGCATGCGGGCCGGGGAGTTTCCGGACGGATCGCGGACCCTGAGGGCGAAAATCGACATGGCCCATCCCAACCTGCTTCTGCGGGACCCGCTCATGTTCCGCATCCGCCGGGCCGGCCATTACCGGCGGGGCAGCGACTGGTGCATCTATCCCACCTATGACTGGGCGCACGGCCAGTCCGATTCCATCGAGGGGATCACCCATTCCATCTGCACCCTCGAATTCGAAGTGCACCGGCCTCTTTACGACTGGTTTCTCAACGCGCTCGGCATCCATCATCCCCAGCAGATCGAGTTCGCCCGGCTGAACCTCAGCAACACAGTTCTGAGCAAGCGGAAGCTGCTCGAGCTCGTCGAGGGGGGCCATGTCACGGGATGGGACGACCCGCGCATGCCGACCCTATCGGGCTTCCGGCGACTGGGCTACACGCCGGCCTCCATCCGGGCCTTCTGCGACCTGATCGGTGTCGCCAAGGACAACTCCATCGTCGATATCACGCTCCTCGAAAACTGCCTCCGCGACGAACTCAACAAGACCGCGCCGCGAGTCATGGCCGTCATCCGGCCGCTCAAGGTGGTCATCGTCAACTATCCCGAGGGACAGGAGGAGGAGCTGGAGGCCGTCAATAATCCGGAAGATCCCTCGCACGGAACGCGGATGGTGCCTTTTTCGCGCGTCCTGTACATCGAGCGCGAGGATTTCATGGAGGATCCGCCGAAGAAATTTTACCGGCTGGCGCCGGGACGGGAAGTCCGTCTCCGCTACGCCTATTTCATCAAGTGCGTGGATGTCGTCAAGGACGGCCGGACGGGGGAGATACTGGAACTCCACTGCACCTATGACCCGGCGACGCGCGGAGGCGACGCTCGGGACGGCCGCAAAGTCAAGGCCACTCTCCACTGGGTTTCGGCGTCCCACGCCGTCGAGGCCGAGGTCCATCTCTACGATCGTCTGTTCACGGTCCGGGACCCGGGAGACGTGCCTGAGGGAGTGGATTATAGGGTCAACCTTAATCCCAAGTCCCGGGAAATCCTCGGCGGCTGCAAGATCGAGCCGGCGATCAGGGAGGCCGGGCCAGGAGACCGTTACCAGTTCGAGCGGCTGGGTTATTTCTGCGCGGACAGCCGTCTTTCAAGGCCTGAGCATCTCGTTTTCAACCGCACCGTGACGCTGCGCGATGCCTGGGCCAAGATCAGCCGGTCCGGCAAAGCCGGGGAGTGATCATCTCCGCTTCGCTCCGGCCGATATAAAGCGGGAAAGCCGAGGCCCGGCTCCCGCGAAGGTTTATGGCCGCGTTCCTTCCCTTCCTTCCGGGCGGCCGTGGGATCCGGGCCGCGCCCGGTTCGGTTCCCGGGGATCTTCGGCTTCATCAGGGGGGAACGGCCATCTCCGGCAAAGCTCGGAAAGGCCTCACGCCCCGCTGCCGGAATCTTCGAAGAGACGGTGAAGGGACGACCGAACCTTCGCTGACGGCCGCCGCGGCCGCGCCGATCTCCAAAACCCGGACAGGCTTTTATCTGTCCGCCAGGGCGTAGGCCGCGAGATAATTGAGCCGCGAAATTTTCTCCATTAATTCGCCGCTGACCTTTTCCACGCTGTCGCTCGTCTGGTGATAATCCTCGGTCATGGCGGCGATGCAGAACATCCACGGAATCTTGACCGAGGCGAACGACGAGTGGTCGCTTCCGCCCATGTCGCGCCCGGACCGGCCGCTGGATTCGCGCAGGAAGAGGTCCAGGCCCACATGCTGGTTGGCCTCCTTGAGGATGTCGGCCAGGCCGTCGCCGGCCGAGAAGGAAACGGCGAGGAAATCCGCGGGCGTAATTTTCTTGACGAGGTCCTTTCCGGCCGGGATATTGAACATCCGGCTCGCGCGTTCGAGCGCCGCTTCGTCATAGGGGCGGCTGATCATATCCAGGTTGAGATAGGCCACGGTTTTTTCAAGGGGGAAAGCGGGATTCCGGACATAGTAACGGGAGCCCAGGAGCCCTTCCTCCTCGCCCGTCCAGAGGCAGAAAAGGACGGACCGCTTGGGCTTCTGCGGATTGGCGGCAAAAGCCCTCGCCAAGTTCATGACTCCGACCGCGCCCGAGCCGTTGTCGTCGGCGCCGTTGAAGATATAATCCCCGCGCCGGCCGAGATGGTCGAGGTGGGCGCCCACCACGACAACTTCGTTCTTAAGAACGGGATCCGAGCCCTCGATGAATCCCAGGACATTGCGGCATTGGACGAGTTTCGAGCTGGAGACCGTCCGGACGGACAGCCGCGCGCCGGGGATTTCCATGGACGCCGGCTTGGTCGCGGCATCGATTTTCTTTTGAAGGTCCTCGATCTTTTGTCCGGTGGATTCCAGTATGGCGTTGGCCATCTCGCGGCTGATGGTGATGCCCATAAACCTCTCGAACGGCATCCGTCCGCCGCCGGGAAGCGCCAGGCGGCGCCTCGGCTCGTTCGTGGGCCGCTCGTCCGAGAAAGGTCTCGCCGGCGCCGACATTTGCTTGAAGAGATCACTGTCCTTGCCGTAGGCGGCCACCTGGAGGACGGCGGCCGGCCCGAGCTTGTCGATTTCCTGGAGCTTGTTGAAACCGCCCCGGCGGAATGGGAACCGCGGAGCCGCCGGGAAGTATTTCTCCTTGAGCTCCTTGTTCAGCTGAAAGGGGGATTTCGGGTCGTTTTTCCCCGGAGCCTCGGTGAGGATAAGGACGATTTTACCCTTGACGTCGAGGCCCTTGAAGTCGTTGTAGCCGATTTCCTTCTCGATGATTCCATAGCCGGCGAAGACCACGGGAGCCTCGACGGTTTCGTTCGGAACGCCCTCGCCCGCGAAATCGATTCCCGGGCTGAAAATGCGCGATTTGACCGTCGAGCCGGCCCTGGATTCAAGGCTGATTTCAGTCGACCCATCGAGCGTCTCCTTGAGAGCGAGCCCCTGGAGAAAAGTCTTTTCTTGGGGGGACATCCCTTGAGAACCGCCGGGGCCGAAGGCGGCCAACGCCCGTCTGCCCGCCGGAATGCCGGGCGCGTCTCCGGCCGGCTTCAGTTTCCAGAGGGAAAAGAGCGAAGCGGCGTATTCGGCGGCCAGCTCGAATCCGCGGGTCGCCGTCTCGCGTCCCTCGAGAAGATCGGATGAAATATAGGAGAGCAGGGTCACGGAATCCTTTCCCGTGATCGCCTCAAACCCGGCTTTCATTTTCTCGGGAACCGGCTGGATATTTTCAACAAGCACAAGATTTTTGAGTACGTCCTCGGGCTTGGGCTGAGGGGCCTGTTGAGGCGCCCGGGCGGCAAGGGCGATGGTCAAGCAAAGACACAGGGCAAAACAAGCGGCTGTTTTTTTCATCGAACGCTCTTCCTCCTCACGATGTCATCGGAAAATGGTCCGTCTCCGGGAATCCGGCGCAGAGACATTGTAACATGATATCATTTTGACGTTGCCCCGCGGGCGTTTCTTTCATTAATTTTCCGCGGGGAGGCGGCCGCGGATATCCCTCGGCCGCCGGAATCCTGCCGCCGGCTTGTCGCCGTGGGCGGGAGACGCGGCGAGCGCGCGGCTTGACAACTCCATTTTCGCTCATCTATATTTGCGGGTGTCGGGAGGACGGCCGTGAGCCGCCGGGCGGATAAGGCGCGGGCCTGGGCCGCTTTTCGGCCTTTTCCCGGAATGGCCGGGCCGGGGGATTCCCGGGCCCGGGCGAAGGAGGGCGGCTGATGAAACGGCGTGATTTCCTGAAGACGGGGGCGGCGTTGGCCGTCGGGGGCATGGGCGGGAGAGCCGTTTCCGGAGCCGAGGCGCTCGCCGCGAACGCGGGGCCCCTGCCCGCAATCCGGCTGGGGACGCTCGAAGTCTCGCGCCTGATTCTCGGTTCGAATCCCTTCTGGGGGTATTCCCACAAATCCGCCGCGCTCGATGAGGAGATGAAGCGCCATCACACGGATGAGCGCATCATGCAGATTCTCGACGAGGCCGCCGACTGCGGCCTGACCGCCCTGGCCAGCCCCCCCGATCCGCGCTGGGTCAAGCTTTGGACGCGATATAGGGAAGGAGGCGGCCGCCTGAAGATCTGGATCTCGCAGTGCCATGGCCATCCCGAGCAAATGCCCGCTGAAATCGACCGCTCGGTCAAGGCCGGCGCGGGCGCGATTTTCATACAGGGCGCCCGGGTCGAGGAACAGTTCGGCCGGGGCAATTTCGATGTCCTGCGGTCCTGGATCGACCGCATCAAGGAAGCCGGCCTGCCCGCCGGCGCGGCGGCGCATTGGCCCGAGGTCCATCCTGAACTCGAGCGGCGGAAGTTCCCCACGGACTTTTATTATCAATGCATGTACAACGTGACGAAGAGCAACGACTACGGCGCCGCCGAGCGCGAATTGGCGCTGAAGACGGTCGAAAGCCTGGACAAGCCCGTTGTCGCCTATAAAATCCTCGCGGCCGGCCGGCTCAACGCCAGCGAGGGATTTGAATATGTTTTCAACCGCCTCGAGCGCAAGGACGGCGTCTGCGTCGGCATCTACGCGCAGAAAGCCATCGACCAGATCCGCCAAAACGCCACCTACACGGAAATGCTGACAACGGGGTAGGGCGGCCGGCCGTCGCCTCCGAATTCCCCGGAACCCTTCGCGGTTATGAATCATCCATAAGGCCCATGGATGCGCGGATGCTCCCATTGACGAGATTTTCGAATTGGCGTTTCACCTTTTCCACAATTTCTGTGAATAAGCTTGTTGAAAAATTGAAAAAAAAGACCTTAAAAGACTGATAATATTTTAGTTTCAGCTGACTGCACAACAAATTGTCAAAAATAGCGCCAATATTTGTCACGCAGCGAAGGATGAGGTGACACGCCTTCGCCCGCTGAAAAGCCGGAAAAATACTGCGGCATGTTTTGACATTCTCCTTGCGACATGCTAAAAGGTTCTGAAACTGAAATTGACGTTTTATCATTCAAGAAAAAGAATCTTCCAACCATAGGACGCGCAGGGCATCAAGCCCGAGAAGATTCCTTGAGAAAAGGAGCAGACGGTGCCCAAGAGAAAAAGGTATGTTCCCGCGGACTATTATCCCGCTCTGGATCTACGAGAAACGGAAAGGGCGATAAGGCTCATCAAGAGTGCTTTCCAGGAAAGGCTGGCCTCGGGGTTGAATTTGTCGAGAATATCCGCTCCCGTCCTGGTTCTCAGAAAAACGGGAATCAACGATTACCTCACGGGCAGGGAAAAGCCCGTCAGATTCAATATCGCGTCCATGAATGAGGAGGCGGAAATCGTCCAATCGCTCGCGAAATGGAAGCGCGTCGCCCTGGCGGACTACGGATTCGCCCGCGGAGAAGGACTTTATACGGACATGAATGCCATCCGGCCGGACGAAATCCTGGATAGCCTGCATTCCGTTTACGTGGACCAGTGGGACTGGGAGAGGATTATCGGCGGGGATGACAGGAACCTCGATTTTCTGAAACTGGCCGTCGGGACGATCTACGAGGCGATCAAGGAGACGGAAAAACTCGTCTGCGACAAGTTCGTTAAGCTGAAGAAGCCCTTCCTTCCCGACCGGATCCATTTCGTCCATAGTGAAGATCTCCTGGAGATGTACCCCGACCTGTCGCCGCAGGAGCGCGAGGATGAGATCTGCAGGGAGAAGGGCGCGGTGTTTGTCATCGGAATCGGCGCCGAACTCCGGAACGGCAGGGTTCATGATGAGAGGGCTTCCGATTACGATGACTGGTCCACGGAGACGGGGAACGGACGGAGGGGCCTGAACGGAGATATCCTCGTATGGTATCCCTTGCTTCAGAGCGCGTTCGAACTTTCCTCGATGGGCATAAGAGTCGACCGGGATTCCCTCCTGACGCAGCTTGCGATCAAAGGCGAGGAGGACAGGGCCGGAGGGGACTATCATCGCAGGCTTCTGGGTGGAGAACTTCCCCTGACGATGGGCGGAGGCATCGGGCAATCGCGGCTGTGCATGTTTTTTCTCAGGAAGGCTCATATCGGAGAAGTCCAGGCCAGCGTATGGCCGGATGAGATGATAAGGGCGTGCAGGGAAAAGAATATCTTCCTGCTTTGAGGCGGCCCGGCCGCGTTCAAGCGGCGGAGATCGCGGGTGAGCTTTCCGGCCCGGCGTCTTTCACGCCGGCGCACGCGCGTGCCTTCCGGAGCCTCACCGGGTGAATGACAAAGCACGCCGATTGACAAGCCCCGCGGCCCGAAAATATACTTTGGAGGACATGGCTAAGCGGTTGGCGGCCGGGAAAATCCCGAGGAATAAATGGGCGCTGGTTCTCATGGGCGGGGGATCGCGGGGTTTGGCCCATATCGGCGTCCTCGATGTCCTTCAGAAGAACGGACTCGTCCCCGATATCATCACGGGGACGTCGATGGGCGCGATCATCGGCGGTCTTTTCGCGGCCGGATATTCGGGAGACCGACTGAAAGCCGTCGCAGGTGATCTCAGCCTGAACAAATACGTCGAAGAATTGAAGCCGTCCTTCATAAGGAAGGATCCCGGGGCCGTCTTCAATTATCTGATGCTTGTGGATTCCAGAAACAGGCTTTTACGGAGGATGGGACTCGCCAAGGAAGACGCGTTCGAAGCGTTCCTGAAAGGGCTCGTCGGAAACGTCAGGATTGAATCCCTGCCCATCGCCTTCGCCTGCAATGCGGTCGACCTTGTTTCGGGCCGCGAGATCACGTTCGTGAGGGGAAAATTGTCCAGGGCCTTGAGGGCAACGATGTCGTTGCCCGTGGTCATCGCGCCGGCGCGGACCAAGGGGGCCTGGCTCGTGGACGGGGGGGTTCTTAACAACGCCCCGGTCGAAACGGCCAGAAAACTGGGGGCGAAAGCGGTCGTCCTTGTGGATGTCCATCGTCCGCTCAAGAAGATGCCGCCGGGGGAGATCAGGAATGTTTTCCAGTTGCTCCAGCGGGTTGCGGACATCATGAGGGCGCATGCGAACGAACGGGCGGCGGGAATGGCGGATTTCGTTTTGAGAATAGCCCTCGATACCGAGGCGCTGAATTTCTCCTGCATAAAGAAGACAATCCGCGAGGGGGGGATCCGCGCCGAGGCGAATCTCGAAGCCATACGGAAATTCGTGTCCGGGTGACGGAACGGACCATTCCCTTACCTCCGATTTTTTCCCCGTGTGATTTCTGGATTTCGGCCATATTTGCCGGCTGGATCACGGTGATTTGCGGCGGGCCGATGTGCCCCGTCTCCGGCGGTCCGTCGGCGGGGGGCGCGGCATGCCGGCACATTCCATTTGACTCACTTTCCCTTGCTTGCTAATCTTAAAAAGGAGGGGAAAAAGGGGGCAGCCGTGGCCGTCAAGTGCCCGAAATGCCGGGCGGAGAATCCCGACACCAAGCCGTATTGCGGAGATTGCGGAAGTCCTCTTCCCATCTCCGGGAATCCGGATATGGGTTTTACGGAAACGATTCGGGCGGCCGACCGGGAGACGGCGACCGGTTCAACCTTCGCCGGCCGGTACCAGGTCATTGAAGAGCTGGGCGAGGGCGGCATGGGCAGAGTCTTCAAGGTTTTCGATACCAAGGTCAAAGAAAAAGTCGCCCTCAAGCTTATCAAGCCGGAGATAAGCGCTGATCGCAGGACCATCGAGCGTTTTGCCAACGAATTGCGGCTCGCCCGGAAGGTCAGGCATAAAAACGTCTGCGGGATGTTTGACATCGGTGAGGCCGGGGGGACTCACTACATCACGATGGAATATGTTCAAGGCGAAGATCTTAAGAGCATGATCCGGATGTCCGCGGGGCTCACCCTGGGGACCGTGGTGAGCATCGGGATGCAGATCTGCGAAGGCCTGGCCGAGGCGCACAGCCTGGGCATCGTTCACAGGGATTTGAAGCCGCGGAACATCATGATCGACAAAGACGGGAACGCCAAGATCATGGACTTCGGGATTGCCAGGGCGCTCAGGGAAAAGGGCACGACGGGGGAGGGGGCGATGATCGGAACCCCCGAGTATATGAGCCCCGAGCAGGTCGAAGGGAAGGAGACCGACGAAAGGGCCGATCTCTATGCGCTGGGCGTGATCCTTTACGAGATGGTCACGGGCCGCGTTCCCTTCCAGGGCGATACGCCTCTGAGCATCGCCTTGAAACACAAGAGCGAGATTCCGAGGGATCCCCGCGAGATGAACGCCCGGCTCCCCGAGGGCCTGAGCCGCGTCATTCTCCGTTGCCTGGAAAAAGACAGGGAGAAGAGATTCCCCAGCGCCGCGGCCGTTTCCGCGGAACTCCGGAAAATGGAGAGCGATGTTATCGCCGCCGGGGGAACCCCGCCCGCCGGGAAAGGCAAGGCCGCGCGGCGGATAAAAAGCCCGTTGCGTTTGACAAGACTCATCGTCCCGTTCCTGATGGTCGTCCTGGCCGTGATCGGATCGGTCCTGTGGCGTGTCTTCCCGGGAAAGCGTTCCGCCGGGCCTCCGGGCGGATTCTCGATCGCGGTTCTGCCCTTTGAGGATCTAAGCCCTCAAAAAGACCAGGAATACTTCTGCGACGGAATGACCGAGGAATTGATAAACCGCCTGAGCAATATCAAGGGGCTGAAGGTTCCGGCCAGGACGTCCGCGTTCGCGTTCAAGGGTAGAGTCGATGATATCCGGGAAATCGGCAGGAAGCTCAACGTCCGGATAGTGCTCGAGGGAAGCATTCGAAAAATCGGCGACAGGCTTCGAGTCACGGCCCAACTCATCAATATCTCCGACGGTTTTCATCTCTGGTCGGAGACGTATGACCGGGAGCTCAGGGACGTATTCAATATATGGGATGAAATCGCCCTGACGATCACGGATAAGCTCAAGCTCACCCTGCTGAGTGATGAAAAAGCGAGACTGGTGAAGCATTCCACCGAGAATCTCGAGGCTTATAATCTTTATCTGCTCGGGCGCTATTTCTTGAGCAGGGCCACCGATGAAGAAGATTTCGACAAGGTCATGGGCTATTTCGAACTCGCCGCAGCCAAGGATCCAAGCTATGCCCCGGCTTATGCCGGTCAGGCGACATGCTATAACCTTCGCTGCCTCGCCGGCTATCTCTCTCCCAAGGAGGGCTATCCGAGGGTTAAAGAGGCGCTGGAAAAGGCCCTCGAGCTGGATGCCGGGCTCGCGGAAGCCCATGCGGCTCTCGGCTATTTCAAGATGGCATTCGATTGGGATTTTGCGGGCGCCGAACGCGAGTTCAACAACGCCCTAAGCCTGAGCCCCGGCAATCTGGATGTCCATATTCCCTATTCGATGTATTTGGCCGCGATGGGGCGCTTCGAGGAAGCCATCGCCGGGCTCAAGCGTGCCATAGATCTTGATCCGGTCTCGCCGGCCATCCATATTTTCATGGGGGAGTGGGGCTATCAATTCGCGGGCCGCTACGATGAATCCATCGCCCAGATCAAAAAGGGACTGGACATGGATCCGAGCATTCTTTACGGGCAATTGTTTTTGGCTTCGGCCTATGCACTCAAGGGATTGCATGGGGAGGCCGTTGCCCAGGCGGATAGGGTGATGGCGGCCTCGCCGGAACCTGAAAATTTGCAGATTTGTTCGTTCCTGGGATGGGTTTATGCCGTCTCGGGAGGAAAAGAGAAAGCCGTCGGCCTGTTGAACCGCATGCTGGAATTAAGATCGAAGCGCTATGTTGACGCCTATCTGATAGGGGAGGTTTACGCCGGCCTTGGAGAAAGAGAGAAGGCCTTCGAATGGTTGAACAAGGCTTACGAGGAACACTCCGGCCAGATCGTTCTGATCAGGGTCGATCCCTGGATTGAAAACCTGCGCTCCGATCCGCGTTATGGAACGCTGCTCAGAAAAATCGGCTTTGAAAAATAGCGGAAAGAGGGGAGTCCGGCCGGGCTGAAGACCGCCGGAACGGCCGGGGATCAGCCGGTCATCGGACAGCCGGATTCCCCGGCGGCGGCGCGGCCTTCGCCCGCCGCTTATTCCCGGGGAGAAACCGGCCCGGCCAAAAAATTGAAAAGTCCGGGGCGGCCGGGGAGATGATGAAACGAAGGCCGCCCGTTTGTCGCTGGTCATTCGGCCGATTCCAAATCGCCGGAGGACGCCGGTCGCGGGCGCCGAAATTCCAATCACCTGATATTGATATAATTGCCAGAGATATGGTGGTTTCGCTTTGCGACGGCGTGGCGGAACCTCCCGCTTGGACCTCGACCTGTATTCCAAGAAACTGTCACGTGTGAATCCGGTCCGTACTTTAGCGCCGGACGAAGCGCGTATGCCGGGGAGCCGCGATGTCGGCGAAGAGTTCAGGGACTTGACAACATATATCATATATATAAAATATATCTTGAAGAAAGAGGCCAATTCATCAACGTCTATCGGGGGATAGGTGGCAGACGCGATATGATCCCAAAAAGTCAGGGGGGGCATCCATGCGCAGATTAGAGAGGGCGGTCGTATATCCAAGAGTATAAGACCCCTCCATGTCGCCGGAAGGGAGGTGAGAATGCCGCACGGTCTACGACTCAAAATGGCTAGTGAGGGACTTTCCCATCATGGGATTATTTAAAGGAGGTCTTATGAAAAAGGTCATTCTACTTTTTGTGTCGATTGCCCTTTTGACCTTCGCTTCTTACGGACAAGAAGTCACCGGCGAAATCATCGGCAAAGTCACGCTGGCGGAGGACGGCTCTCCCCTTCCCGGGGTCACCGTCACTCTGACCGGCCAGACGTGGGGCCGCAGTGATTACGTCACGACGCAAGAGGGCAACTACCGTTTCTGGAAACTTCCTCCGGGCAACTATGACCTGAGGTTCGCGCTTCAGGGATTCAAAACCGTGGTCCGGAGCGGCATCCGGGTCAACGTCCTCGCCTCGGTGGACATCAGCGTTGCCATGGAAACCGGCGCCCTTGAGGAAGAAGTCACCGTCGTCGGCCAGGCTCCCCTGATCGACACGCGCAAGGCCAAGGTCGGCGCGAGCTACACGAGCGACGAAGTCCTCTCCTTGCCCATCGGCAGAAGGACCTCTGAA
>Ga0228535_1002390_pt1 | contig 18394 bp, 18 predicted proteins | sample SJ1metagenome_FD_168457 | JGI IMG/M metagenome (GOLD analysis project Ga0228535, IMG submission 168457) | Enriched culture of PCE-dechlorinating microbial communities from Ithaca, New York, USA - SJ1 | ecosystem: Engineered > Modeled > Simulated communities (microbial... > Unclassified | place... | reverse complement strand
CCTGCGGAATTAAAAAAATCAGACAGGAAGGAATTTGTTAGGCATGGGCTAAATAGTTGCCTTCGAAATCATAGAGATAGAATTACGGACACCCAGGCTTCCCGTTCCATGCCATAGACAGAAAGGCACGCTCGCTATCTTGGTCCATGACTAGATATTGAATACTTCATAAAATTTCTTTCCACAGATCCAACCTTAAAAAAGCGCTCCTTGCGCAAGCCGGACTGCGGCAGCTCTAACAAACGGAGGACATTACAGATGAGATCAACAGGATTTATAGGACCTGCGGACGAAATCATGCAGCACTGGCTGGCGCGGACAAGGAACAGGGCGGAAGCCCTAGCCGCACGGCCCGATATCATAACGGAGGATTTTTTTTTGGTTATTCTTATGAAGAGATCAACATAGAAACGGAAAGGGCTGGGCGTAAATTGACAGCCGTCCCCTGTAATTTTCTGAAATAACCGGCAGCCGCCGGCAAAAAAACTACCGCATGCGCGGAGAAAGGTGAGGTCCAATGGCTATCTTTCCATACGGTAATCTGCTAAGCGAATTTTTCAGGAGGATCAACTCCGCACACCAGTCTCAAACATATGCAGGGCACAACAGAAGAACCACAGTGATAAACGCGGCCAACAGAAGGTTTGCGGCAAACAATGGATTCGAGGCACCGGGAACGACAATAATATATCCGTCAAAAAAGTCCTTGCACGGCATGATAATCATCGCTGTAGACACTTCCGGGAGCATCTCGGATGACAAGATGGAAACTGGGAGGATCGTCGGGGAAATACTTCGAATGACCGTAACTTACAACTGTTGGGAAGACCGGGATGTTGAGATAATATATTGTGGCACCCGCCTGAGAAAAGACGGCCCGTTCAAAGCGAGTTCCGCCGAGCTGGACGCATACATTGAAAAGATCAAGAAAAACGGTATAAAGGCCTCAAACTGCGATACTGACCTGCTCCCGATCTGGAAAAACATTATAAGAGAAAGCGAGTCGGCAAATGGATATCCTTTCGGTCTTGTCTTCGTGACCGGAGCGGAGACTTTAAACGACGATAAAATCGTCGAACTCTACAAATCCGGTGAATTCCAGGTGCCGACTATGATTATCTGTCCTGAAGGAAAATCTTTGTCGGAAAGTTTTATTGAGCTTTCTGACGAGAATAGCAGCTTTGAGATCGGGGTTATATAAATAACATGCGTATGAGACCGTAAAACTTCAGTAAGGTGTGCCACTCGGTTGTCAAAAAAAGCCCCGGTTCGGTGATAACCGCACCAGGGCCTTTTAAATTTTGTCACAGGGTAAGATTGTTTACGGAGTAGCAGAAAGTTGAAGAAAAAAAAATCAATTCAATAGAACAGCCTCCTATATATCGAAATCCGGGGTACCCCTGCTGATCTTTGCTGTGTCTTCGCACTTCAGGGTTTCCACTCTTGTGTACATTTCAAGCCAAAATACTTTGAATATATCCCATGCAGTATTACCATTCTTATTTTTGAGTCCTTCATCTGCGCCCTCAATTTTATGTAAAACAAGGCCGTAGCCTTTACACCTTTCGGCTAGAACCATAAGGGGGGTCCAGCCTTGATTGTCGGCGATGTTCCAATCTGCGCCTAGTGATACCAGTTTATCAATAATATTATACTCACAATTTAAACATGCGGAGAATAGCGGCGTTTCCCCCGCATTATTTCTTCCGTTCACCTCAGCTCCCTTATCCAGTAATAATTCCACAATATCCAAATGTCCCCAAAGGCTTGCATGGTGCAATGGCGTTGAACCGTATCTATTCCCCATATTTACTGTTGCGCCTTTGTCGATCAAGAAAATACAGAGATCCTTGTATCCTTTTCCTTTAATGGAAGATATGATCAGCGGTGTATTTCCTTCTCGGTCAAAATTATTCATATTTACATCAACACCAGAAGCAAGCAAATCCTCTACTTTATTAATGTCGTTTATTAGTGTTGCCCTATAAAGAGCCATCTCTAAAACATTTGCCATTTCATTTACCTCCTTCAATTGAATTATTCCCCATCATTTTTGGGTGTCTGATTTGCCTTAATTTTCTGACTATATTGTGAATATTACTACCTTGACATTATACTGTAAAGATTAAACAAAAATATATAACAAGGAACTCTTGGTTCTTTTGTGCCGGACACTGCAAAAACATCTATCTGCCATGGCTGCAAGATTCCTCTGTATAAATAAACCTATTAGAAATCTATCCTGTCGGGCTTTAACTCTATCCAGGGGTCTTCTCCACAAGGGCAAATCCATAATTACCGGCATTATGTTTTGAGTTATAATTCTCCTTGAGTCACATTATTATTTGCGGGGTATAAAAAAAATGAAATTATTGTTTGGTTCCGCTCAGGACATAGGAAAACGAAAAGAGCAGCAGGATGCCTTTTATGTTTCAGACCCTTGCCGGACAGACATTTCAAAACCGGGGCTTCTTGTCGTTTGCGACGGGATCGGTGGGCTTCCTTGCGGAAAAGAGGCGGCGCAGATCACCTGTGATGCCGTAAAAAATTCCATCATGAGTGAGAAACGGATCTCTGATATCCACGGCGCATTGCTTAAGTCACTTCGGGACGCAAATAGAGCCCTGTTGGATTTCATTGTATCCAAAGGAAAAGTAATGGAGTGCGGGTGCACTTTAGTCGCAGCAGCTTTACAGGATGACATGCTCTTTTGGATATCCGCCGGAGACAGCCATATCTATCATATATCAGGCAAAAGTATCACACAGCTGAACGAGGATCACACTTACGGGAAGGTCCTCGATGCCGCCGTGGCAAGAGGCGATATTGACAAAAGCATTGCTGATAAACACTCAAAAAGAGATGCTCTGACAAGCTTTGTCAGCTTTTGGGAGGTGACGAAAGTCTCATCCGGCAAAATGCGCATTTTACCCGGAGATTCTGTCCTGCTGTGTTCAGACGGACTTTACAGGGAACTTTCCGAGGATGAGATGATTGACGCGTACTACCCGGATCCGATGAAATGGGCAGGCCGCTTGATAGAGAAAACATTGTTGAAGAACGACCCTTATCAGGACAACGTCACGGTTGTCATAGCATCCGCTCTAGAATAGCAAACCGTTCGAGGAATCACTCATGGCGTGTTGTCCAGATCAGCTGGATTCCTCAGGGAGAGGGCCATCTAAAGTAATATAAAAAAAGCACATTCTGATCAATTACTGCCTCTTGCAAATTTTTTTTTGAACTCTTCGTATGGAATGCTGTCAGCGATTTCAATGCCCATTCGGGCAAGAAGATTCGGTATGGTCTTTTGCCTTTCCATAAATACGCGGAGCTGATCCATGCTCCACGGGCGGCTTGAGAGCTCCCTCCTGTGCGGAATTTTCAATCGTTGCTCAAAGGTGATGAGTTGAAGGTCTTCAAATTTGATAGGCCTACTGGCACTATCATGGGAAATGCTTGAAGCCCGGTCATGGGTCTTGCGACAGATGTTAGGATATTCTTCTGTCTTAGGGTTTATATGGTTTTCTTCCGAGGCAATGGTTTTATGGGCAACTGAAATTTTCCCAAGAAGGTCGCTTACACCCTCCTTCAATGCCCTTTCTTCCAGGTAGTACGGGTTCGGTTTGAGAACGCCGTCCGATGCAAACAATACCCGGCCCCACTCAAGGTCCTTGGGAATGTTGCGAAACTTGGCAGCTGCAAGCCTTTCTATGATCGTATCTTCGATCGAGACGACAAAAATTGCATGTCCGGAATATTTAACCTTGCCCACCCTTCCGCATCGGGGTTCGGACACGAATTTCACTGACAGTTCATGTTCAATGCTGCAAAGACGGTCCCCTAGCCTGGCAAAACCGTTGTTTTCCAGCAAGGCCTCATGGAACGGGATGTTTTCAGAGAGGAGATCAATGTTTATATATGAATAATTGCCTCCGGTGTATAATTCCGTCGCGCTATCAAAGGCAAGGATAGGAACCGGCCTTATTTTCTCCTTACGTATAAGCTCATACAGCCGAGACATGAAAAAAACCTTCTTTTCAATTCCTGTCAGCCTGTCGGTAGATATTTCTTTGAGTTCCATGTGCCGCCCCCCTTTCCCTGATCGTTTTCCATATTCCGTTCATGTTGTCCGGCCTGTCTGCCCCGCACCGTTGACGCAGGTTCGGGTACAGGGCAGCGGCAGTCTTTTTCTACAGGAATTGCCCAAGCAACTACAGGCGATTCACGCAAGGGTTGCTGCGGCTAAAGAAGCTCGTATACATAATGATGCATAGCTGTGAAATTCCCCTCTTCGCTGCTCACGGAAGAACTCGCGGTCAACGATGAGATTTCCCTAATATCCTTATGATAATGCCCGAAGAACCACTTTTTGAAACACAGTTTCCGGCTTACGTGTTCCAGATAAGGGGAAACAGGGTCGTATTCATAGACCAGATCTCCGAAAGTTTCCCTCAGAGGCTGAAGCCCCATTGCATCGACCGCTCCTGACGGTCCCGCGTGGGTCACAACAAAGTCCACTTCCCAGTTGTGCTTTTCAAGCTGGCTCAGCCCATAGCAGTATTCGGCGGTCGACGGCTCTTCCTGTGGCCACCAGCTTATACCTTCGCTTCTGTAGTTTTTGTCCACGGAGATCCCCCCGCCGAAACACCATATCTTTCTGCCGTCTATCGTATATACATGTCCCCGCTGCCGGAGGTGCAGCACGGACGGGCGCAGCACACCGACCCTTCCTCCGTACCCGGACTCAACGGGGAACCGCATGAGCCTGTTGAAGTTTTCATGGTTGCCGTCGATAAAAAGTGTTGTGAAAGGCATATTTTCGAGTTTGTCCAGGGTGTAGTCTTCCAACCGTTTGTATTTTGTGGAATCGTCCCACCAAATGACTCCAAAGTCTCCCGCAATGATAACAACGTCCTCTTTCGTCAGAGGTGTTTCTCTGCTTTTTTCTTCACTCTTGCAGAGTGCCTCTAATCTGGGTAGCGGCTCTGAGTGTGTGTCGCCGGTCACGAATATAGCCATGTCGTTTTTACCTCTCTCATATCGGTATTTGGTAATTAATTAAGGTCCGCACTTGAGTACGGCGGCGGAGCACCGTTTGGTGATTTCCGTGCCTGTTGAGGCTGCGCGGTCGGCCTCTGGAGATCCCGCATATTCGGCTGCGGAACACCGGACATTATTGAAAATCAACGCTTCTGGCCTTTGTTGCTTTTGGTTGCTCTTTTATAAGGGAGCGGGAAGAACGTTGCCGCATATATATCTTCCCGCTCTCCGCAAGGCTATTCCGGGAAAATGCCCTTGCTTGCCTAACTTTTATTTCTTATCCCGCGTCAGGCCGTGTATCCCCACCATCTTTTCTATCCACTTCTCAGTCTCGGTCAAGGCGTCTTCTCCGATCAACACAAGATGTTCGCTGTTCTTATCGAAATCGGTCTCGTAATCCAGCAGGTAATACCTGTCATCCCGGGTTACCCTGAAACGTACCATTGGATAGCTGTAAACAAGGCCCTCCACCATGGTCCCGTGATAGATCTCAAGGAGGTCATCCCTGTCGATCTCGTTACGTGGCATGTCGCCCCACTTCAGCTCCTTGTCGGAGACCGTCTCAGAATCGTCGTCCAACGCACCAAGCGTCGTATCCCTGAGCCTGGACCCGATAAACATCGTCTGCAGGTCTTCTGACGGATCGTCGGTGCAGAAGTTCCTCCAGCCACCTGCCTTTTCAGTCAGTTTTGCGATGACCCTGACGTGCTCGTGAAGTTCCCCTGAAATCAAAACGCCGCTTGTGTCATTTTCTTTGAACAACTTGGTTGCCCCCTTCGATTTTTTGGCATATCCCTTAATGGCCGGGATATGCAATTAATTTGACCGCTGGCTCCTCATCTTCTTTGTTCCCTGAATTACAGGGGCAGAAAACAAACGAGTTAAACATCATAGTTGCCGGAGAACGACATGATTTTTTTCTGTTGGGAAGTGCGGGAGGGGGAGTCCCTCCCACACTTAATCCCCTACTTATTTTTTCCGCGCAACAAAGGAACCAAGCTCAGGAAAATCAAGGCAAATCCTGCAGCCGGACCGGTGCTGCATCCGCCGCCTCCTCCGCCCTCAGATGGCGTAGGATCAGGTGTAGGGTCAGGGTCAGGTGTCGGTACGGGATCAGGTTCGGGTGCAGGATCTGTTTCCCGCGCGTTCAGCCTGCATGTTGCGACCAGGGATCCTTCTCTCAACGTTACCGTGTAAAGACCTACAGTTGTTGGTGTTACTGTGATATTTCTGCCGCTCTGCGTGTAGAAGGTATTGGGATCAATATCCCAGACAAAGTCGCTGTCGGTCACACTCGCGTTTGCCGGTTCAACAGTAGCTTCAAGTGTGACTGACTTGTTTACCTGAATATCTACTGTCTCGTTTTCGGAAAGCGTTTCGCCTTCGTGTTTGATGGCGACTGAAGTCGCAGGCACCGGGGCATTGGTCACTGTTACCGTGACCGTGTTGCTCACCGTTCCGTTTCCGTCCGCTGCCGTTGCATATATCTCAACTTCCATATCCGTATCAACAGATCCTGTCTCTATTGTATGAACTCCGTCTGAAGTCGTTACGGAAGCAACTGCCGTGTTGCTGGAGGTGAAGGTCACATCCTTGTTGTCAGCGGTGTATGGAAGGACTGTTGTGACATCTATTTCAGCTGTGTCTCCCTCCACTATTCCGTACGCAGACGGAGTTATGACAAGTTCCTTCACCGGTATCTCTATGTCAAGACCCCTCGCGTCGCCGAGGACTTCCTTTGATTTCTTAACGGATGCCGCCGCGTCAAGGAACCCTGTTTTTACGTATCCGCCTATCGTAGTGGCGGATTCTCCGTTATGGGGAGCCACTTTCTGATTCCTGCTGACGTTGGCGCCCGCAATTATCAGTTCTTTTATCTCAGCTGCCGTAGCATCGGGAAACAGCTGCCAGAGCAGAGCGGCTGTTCCCGAGACGTGCGGTGCCGCCATGGACGTTCCGCTTGCGGTCCAGTACTCTCCTGGACGGCCGAGGCTGGCTATTTTCATGCCCGGAGCTGAAAGATGAGCCTGTGCGTCTTCAGGTCCGGCGGTGCTGTAGCTGCTGAACGGGGCCAGATTCCTATTTGAATCGTGCGCCGCCGCCGTCAGGAAGTTGTCCGCGCTTATGCCCCCGCAGGCAGGCATGATAGTCACGAGCTGCCCATCTGCATCTTCCCAGATGCCATCATGCAGGTCGGCCGCTATATTGCCGGCTCCGTGTACCACAAGAAGCCCGGCATCGGATGCCCTTTTGTAGTCACTGAGCATATCCTGGACCACAAAGTTATCCAAGGGTGTACCGCCTCCCGTGGTTCCAAACGCACGTTGTATTATCATTCTCGGTTCTCTTCCTGTACGTTCCTCAAGGGTATCGTAGAGTTCACCCAATATCCAGTCGAAGGCCTCTGTTTCACCTGAATTGCCGTATATGAATACAGGGATTATTTTCACCTTGGAACTGCATCCGGCTATTCCGATATCGTTGTGCCTTGCCCCGACTATCCCGGCCACGTGGGAGCCGTGCAGGGCCCGGTCGTAACCACAGGTGCTTGAAACGTCGTTTTTTGTCTTCCAGTCTGAGGCTTTTATGATCTCAACGATGTATCTGTATTCCGTGTCGCTGTAGTGCACATAGGCACCTATAAAATCTTCGTCGGTTTCGGGGTCGTAACCAAGGCGGATAAACGAACCCCGCAGATCCTCGTGGTCGAGCGCGATGACTTCCTCCATGACGACCACAAAAACTTCTTCTGTTGAAGCGCTAAGCCTTGAGTCAAATGCGTTCCATACGACATCGAGGTTTGAGTCGTCAATTCCCCACTGCCTGTCAATGTACAAATCATCGGCGGCGGTCTTTGTGTAATCGCTTGTGATTCTGGGGGCGTATGTGTCGTTGACCTGCAGATAATCAGGCATCTCCAGCCCGTCGATAATTGACGAGGCGAAAGCTATCCCGAATACTGAGATTAGTGCTGTTATGGCCACAAAACAAGTGAAGAGGTTTCTTTTGACGAAACGTCCTGAAAGGAATGTTTTTGGCATGGTTTTTGTCCCTCCGTTAAAAGGTATTTTCAACATTAGAGTCATTAGAGAAGTGAGTTGCTCGGAGAAACTGTTTTTTTTTACTTCCCTTTTAACGGCAAAATTATTATACCATTTTTTATTAATGCTAAACAACTGTTATTTTGTTTTAATTCAAATTTTTATTGAAACTTAGGCTGCGACAAATAAAAAACGGTCATCGAAGCCATTCCCAAGTCAGTTTTTTTGTTTTATTCTCCGGAGATTTCTTCATCGCGCTTCTTTGTTTTATTCCTTTTTCTTATCTTATCCATATCAAGCTTAGGTATCTTCGCCCTGCTTTCCATTGACTGCGCTATCCAGCTGTAGAAGTCGGGAATTTCATCAGAGACGATGACAGGCCTTGTTATATCGCAGGCCTTATATCCCAGGGCCTTCATTGTCCTGTATCTCGCCTCCTCTATGGCATCATCCGGAAGGAGCATATATGGAGACAGGACAGCCATGACCTCATTGGGGATGTTTACCTGCATTCCTTCGAAAGGATCCCGTTTGTGCCTTTTCACAGCGTCTTCATACTCTTTTGCGATGAATCCGATCTCATACAGGATGTTTTTCGCGTCTTTATTTGCCGTCTGAGGCAGGCGATCAAGGTTTTTTATCCTGTAGCCGCTTTTCTTAAGGTAGTCTGCCGTATCTTCCGGAGGAACCGCCTTGAAACAGAAACCGCCGTTTCCGTAGGCTTCACGGGTTATAAAATCGTTTTCGAGCAGTATTTCCGGAACAGATGACATGTTCGCGGATGTCCAGATCACAAGTGATTTTCCCGTCATGCTCTCCAGGGCTCTTGCTAAGGCCTCCCTTTGCTTTTTTGTCCAGAGGTCAAGCGAGAGGGCGTAAAAGGACGATTCGGGAAAGAGCGAGGCAGTTCCTGCTGCCCACGGTATATACCTTTCTATTTTGCCGTATTCTCCGGTCCTGAGCATTATCGTGTCCGCGGATCCGGCCATGTAGAGTGCAACTCCCTTTCCCAAGTTCCTGCAGACAGAGGTCCGGATCGGAGCGGTAACCTCTTTAAGAAATGCCCCGAGAAAACGGGAGCTGCCTTCCGGAAATGTCCCGGAGTAAAACTTGAATGTTTCCATATCGTCGTCCGATATGAATTTTTTCATTGCATAAGAAAAAATAAGGCTGCCTTCGGGTTTTGAAAGCATATTGACGGTTTCTCCGGCAAACCTGGCGAAAACGGGGGTGAGCTTCGGCACTTCGTGGACAGGGCTATCCCATTCCGGTGAGGCCATCCACATCCTGAAAGCAGACCTCGCAGCCGCTTCAAGAAGTGACAGGGAAGCGCTCTCCCAGAACCACTGCGTCATTTCCTCAGGGCGCTCTGTGGATGAGATCACGGCAGACGCGGCGAATGACGCGAAATCGTCAAGCGTAGTCACAGATGGGGCGAACAGCGCTTCAAGAAGAAAATCTATGTCCGTGACATGTGGTACGAATTCCATGTACTCGTTGTATTCATCGAGCGCGACGTTTAAGGAGAAGGAGCGGATCTTCTTCTCCTCCTCACCCGATGCTGACATGAACATCTTGTCAAGCGGCAGCCCGGAGCGGACAAGCGTTTCCCCGTCCGGGAACATAACTGTGTCGAAAGGCCTGTTCTTGCAGAAAAAGAATTCCTCTTTGATGTGCTTTTCTGCAAGGGAGAAGCTGTTCGTCGGAGCGAGCCGCCTGCTCATGGCGAGTGAATTTTCAAAAAAAGTCGCGGGAACTACATCAGGCCTGGAAGCTAAAGATGCTGCCCTGTTTTTATTCCTTAAAAGCCAGTGCTGCATAACTTCATCTGACGGGCCAATATATCCGGTAGATCTCATGGCATTTACCTCCGGTCTGATTTATGGAGTCATGTGAGTTGGTTTGGCAGGCTTTCGCAGCCTGAAGCGGTATTTTGGGTGTTGAAGTGTTTACGGTTGGTTGTTGTTTCAGAGATTATACATCAGAAAAGATTACTTGTCATCATCCCATTTTAAGAATCAACCCGGCATAAGCAGCATCGCAAATCTGGAAATTATCTGGGAAATGAGACTGTCATTTATACGAGCTTTTTTTTTATGCTGTGAAAAACTCAAGATAAGATCCGGAACAGACATCCTTCGGGACTCGCGAAACCTTCAGCCTCAAATATGGTTCATTGTCGCCAAGAAAGAGCGGACTGTTTAAAAGAAAATTTTGAATTGAGGCCTTGGTCATTTGAGCAAGAGGCCGCAATATTTTTACAGCTTCGGGGATCGGTCAGTTATCAGGAACTGTTGATATGAAGGAACGTATAGCTTCGCGGAACGAAGGGGCGATTTGCATGAGCTCTTCAAGCGAACTGTCCAAGACTCCGCCCGAAATAAGGGTATCTTTGGCAGTCGCTTCGCTGTCTGCCGAAGCGAGTCTCTTCATGGCTGCTGCGAACCAGCCGCCGTAGGCTTCAAGCACTGTGGCGCAGGCCGGGGCAAGCGTGTCCGGACAGTCTTTATAAATAGCGAGGATATCCGCTATGTCTTGGGCCGCCTCCGTATCTTTGGTGCCTAGATTCCTGTCGCTATATGACAAAAGTTTACATGTCATCAGGTCCGTATCGTTAAGGGCGTTGACCCCATAGAATTCCCCCGGCATACCGAAAGCGAACCGTTGTTCGCAGATAAGATCCACTCTTACTGTAGTATCGCCGTACACCGCCCACACCATGACCGTATCTTTGTCTATGTATGGCTCACGCTTCATTTTGAGGTCCGTGGATGCGTGAACGCGGGACTTGATACTGTTGAACGGGCCGATTTCAGGAGAGAGAAATACAATGTCCGTGGCTCTCCTGTAACCCCCGTGCCTGATGGAAGAGAGGGCCCCTCCGCTCAAACGGAATCTGCCGGTTTCAAGAAATCCGCGGTCGATGTGTTCTGTTATAATCTCAATGATTTCTTTCGGAGAAGCGCTGTTGGACCATTCCTGCCTGGAGATCGGCACTCCGCCGCCAAACTTTGCCGCCAGCCTTTGTAAGAGTTCCCTTTCATCATCGTTCAGCCAGTCATTCCTGATATACTTCGAAAAGCGGCAGTCCAGGAGGCTGAAAGCGTCAAAAGCTCCCATCTCCTTCTCCTGTGTGTTCCACAGCAGGAGTATCAGGTTAGGATATTTCCTGAAATCGACGGTTTCTTCCATTCGATCGCCCCTCCATATTATCCTTTATTACATTCTATCCCGTATAATAAAGAAAAGATATCAAGTATAGCAGTGCGGGTGCTGTTGCGGTATATTGGCAAGTCAGACACGGCCGCGGCTGTCTTTTAAGATTCTTTCATTGCGGCCGCCGTCCGCAAACATTTTTTCACCGGTTCATTTATAAAAGCACCGCATAAAATTTATGTTACATGGAGAGTTGAAAAATTTGCCGTATTTCATAAGGCCGTTTTATATCTCCCGGGAAGATGCCCGCAAAATAATAACGGAAGAGGAAGTCATGTTTAAAAGGGCTGCCGTCACCGCTTTGGGCGAAGAAGTTTTCAGAAAAAGAAATTTCACTGTAAGGTTTGCCGGAATATTTGAAACAGGAGAAGGTCCGAACGTTGACAACGAGCAGTAAAAATGGTGCATGGCTTTCAAAAGAAGACGTTCAACACAGAGGACAATTTCAACAGTTTTTATGAATGAAAATATATACTCACAGTTGCCATTATAAATTATATTGACTGCGATCAATCGATAAAAAAACAAAAATTGCAGGTAAATAACGAAATATTGCGAAAACGGCGAAATCCAATGCAAACTCCCACTTGTCGAAAACTTTCACAAAGTGGATTTTATCCAGGTCCAGACTGGGCAAAATGATGTTTTTGGGGTCGTTTTTTGGCTGTTTTAGCGCAAGCTTTGCAACATTATCGCAAGTTCTGCAACATTTTTCTCTTGACTCCGGAGATTTTTTTGTGATTTCTGCATTCCATTTTTTGGGATAATCACAGGCGAATAAAATGATTACAGGGAGTAACTTTTAGTCCGAGTGCAAAGTACTCCGTGATAAAGCCAAAAGAGCAGAACATAATAGCCAATGACCCGCAGAACTAGAGCCACCCGGCACGGTGATAAAGAACCATTCCTATAAATCCATCGCAGCAATATGCTGCAATTAACTACGATGCGAATCGAGCAAATCCGTCCCGGATGTTCTCTTCGCGTGCCTTTAACTGCCTTTAACAACTGCTCCCCAACCGCTTGCCCACGCTCTGCCCTTGAGAATTTCGCTCATGTCAATTGTGTAGGTCTGACCCCTTGTATTTCCTTCCTCAAAGAAAGCTTTTCTGATATCATCGATTTTGGTCATTGTCAGCATCCTCCGTTCCTCCCTCTTAGAGCTTGGTCGCACTAAAAGGGTATTTGGTTTCGGTCGTGCTTTCAATGGCCGTTTTGCAAAACTGGGGATTTTCATTTTACAATTCTGGTGATTTTTAGCTTACAAGAAACAACCCTTTATAACTGCTCTAATAAACAAAAGCCCAAGCCGTATTTTCCAAGGGTTAACTAAATATGTCAAATGTGTAGGTCTGACCCCTAGTTTCTCTACCTAGTTTCTACGGCCGCTTTTACTGCCATTGGGACTTTGCGATAATTCGCAAATAATCCCCTTTCTGATAACAGGGACCGATCTCTTCCATCGGCCCCTGTTTTTCTTTCCCGGCAAAAGCATTCCCCTGACTCTCGAAAGCAGTTTTGCGTTTTTTTCTGTTGTAAAATAGCCCAAACAAAAATATTTAAAATACAATAGCATATGTATTGCGGTGGATATTATTTGATAGTATAATATGTGGACTTTAGGGAGGCGATGTATATGCCAAATATTCGAAGCGAAGACTCAGGACAGATTATCGTAAGGCTGCCGGAAAGGACCCGCAGAGCGCTTAACATCATTGTCAGGCACAAAAATGAGAAAAATCCGGGTGCAAAATTCTCGGCGAACTCCGTGATCCGGCATGTTATTGAATCACACATCGACAAATATATGAAGGAAAACCGCGATGTTATTGACATGATCCTTGAAGACATCCGCGGCCGGATCAAAAGAGGGGAGTTCAAAGGCGTGTCGAAGAACAACCTTTGGGGAGGGGCGGATGTCGGGGTATTGCTGAAGACCAAAACCGCCCAAAAACAGGGGACTTCCAAGACGGCTTTTTACGGAAGAAGCGACGTTTTTGTAATTTCCGACTATGCACAGGAAATCAGTGCTCTGTTTTACGAACTCGGAGATACCTTCTTCGGCAAAATCGACTATTACAGCAAATACGAGTTTTACGGCCGTCTGGCAGAGGCAGCAAACAGGCAGATAAAAGTTTCGGACGATCTGGGCGTCCTTCTGGCAATGCTTGACGAAATCGACAAGATGAGAAAGGAGAATTTTATCTGATGAACAAATATGAAGACAATAACAGGACATACAACTTTGCATTCGGTTCGAACATGCTGTCGTCACGAATGAGGTCAGATGGTTCTGTCAATTATGAACGCTGTCCCAGTGCAGAATTCATCGGAATTGCGAGGTTGGATGATTATCGTTTTATCATTAGTGACAGGAAGCAAAAAGCTTCAGTTATAAAAGCCTCGGGTAAATATGTGCTGGGTGTGCTGTGGCTTATCTCAAAAGAGGAAGAAAGGACTCTTGACTTAAGGGAAGGAACTAACATAGATCCTCCGTCGTATGATAAGCAATATATGGATGTTCAATGCAACGGAGACACCATCAAAGCACTTGTCTATGTTGACAGTTCTGAGAAAATCAACAAGGCCAATAAACCAACAGAAAATTACATCGGCTACATAATCGACGGGGCAATTGAGCATAAAATCAATGAAACAGATCCCGATTATTTTAAAGAACTGATGTCGTGGAAATAATGCCCTTAATATTTTTTTGTTTGTTGTAAGCTAAAAATCCCCGGTGGGGATTTAATTATGCAAACGGGATTTTAAGCTTGCAAAAAACATATTATGTCAAATGTGTAGGTCTGACCCCAATTGTTTTCCACAACGAATTCATAAACGCAATTTAGTCCTAAATTGAATTGAGGGCAACGAAAGGGGCTTTGTTATGAAGCTGAAAGATAAGAAAATAGAGATTTTAGCCGTTACGCACACACAAGACCCGGAGGGTTATTCGATTGAAACATTAACCCCCATATCCCCGCCCATATGGGCGTACTTCCGGCAATTATCCGGAAAAGAGGTTTACGCCGCTATGTCCGTACAGGCGACCGAGGAAGTCCAATTCGTGATAAACTGGCGCAACGACATAACCACGCGGCACATTGTCCGCTACAAGGGCGTTGATTATGACATTACACGGGTAGATACGTTCGAGGGGTACAAGAACGATTTAACGCTGTATGCGAAGCGGAGGGCGTAAAAAAGTATGTTATGCCCCGTTTATAAATAATTTATCACGTTTTGGGAATAATCTCTTGATTTATGGCTTTCAATGTGCTATTATGTATTGTAACTAACTATGCACGGGGGTATTGTAGTGTCTATAAGTTATAATAAACTATGGAAATTGCTTATTGATAAACATATAAATAAAACCGAGTTAAGAAAAGCGGCGGGCATAAGCACAAACGTAATAGCCAAGTTAGGAAAAAACGACCCCGTTTCAATGGAAACGCTGGCTAAAATATGCACTGCTTTGAATTGTGATATAGCAGACATTGTGGAAATGAACGGCGAAATAAATGCGGAGGTAAAGCAATGACTACCCACAACACAGTAAAATTTATTGACTTGTTCGCGGGTATCGGCGGCATAAGAAAAGGCTTTGAACTTGCTTGCGCCGAAAGGAGCTTGCCGACCGAGTGTGTTTTTACGTCTGAAATAAAGCCTTATGCCGTCGATGTATTAAAGCAGAACCACCCCAACGAGGAAATCCACGGCGATATAACGAAGGTATCAGCGGACGAAATACCCGATTTTGACTTTTTGCTTGCAGGTTTTCCCTGTCAAGCCTTTTCGGCAGCGGGTAAACGGTTAGGCTTTGAAGATACGCGCGGAACCCTATTTTTTGAAGTAGCACGAATTATTAAGGAAAAACAACCTTATGGGTTTGTACTTGAAAATGTCGAGGGGTTAGTCAATCACGACAAAGAAAAGCCGGGCGATAAAATAGGAAAGACTTTGACCGTAATTTTAGAAACTCTTAACGATTTAGGTTATAAGGTATCGTGGAAAGTCCTTAATGCTAAGTTTTTTGGCGTACCGCAAGAGCGTAAAAGAATATATATTGTCGGTACAAAGAAAGCAGCCCCGGATTTAGAGCATTTCAAACATATGCGCCGCAATCTTAGTACAGTATTAGAAAGCGGCTTGCCTGTTTCAGACAGTAAATTTGTACAACTTGTTTTAAGTCACTATCCCCTAAAAGACCTGTACGGCAAGGCTATTAAGGACAAGCGCGGCGGCGATAACAATATACATAGTTGGGATATTGAGTATAAAGGACCCGTTAGCCCCGAACAAAGGGCTTTGCTTAATTCTATGTTGAAAGAACGCAGAAAAAAGAAATGGGCGGAGGAATACGGCATAGACTGGATGGACGGTATGCCCCTAACGATAGAGCATATACGCACATTCTACAATCACGAACAGTTAGAAGCAATGCTATCCGACCTTGTAAAAAAAGGCTATCTCAAGCAAGAACACCCTAAAAAGAAAGATGGAAACAGACGAGTACAAGACACTACTTTACCATTGGGATATAATATTGTTACTGGTAAAATGTCTTTTGAAATAAACAAAGTGCTTGACCCGCAAGATATAGCACCTACCCTTGTTGCTATGGATATGCAACATTTATTCGTCGTTGACGGCGAGGGTTTACGAACCCTGTCATTGCGGGAGGGGTTACGACTTTTCGGTTATCCCGACGACTTCAAGTTTGAAACTTCCCAAGAAAACGGGTATGACCTTTTGGGTAATACCGTTGTTGTACCCGTGATTAAGGAAGTAGTAGCGCGAACCTTAAATATCTATTGCGGGGGTAATGAATAATGCGTTTAACTGCACAAGAGGTTTATAATAAGCTTATTGACGACGACAAAATTTTAGAGTTGCAAGGGCAGATTAAATTTTATTTTGGTGATGTGGATATAATCGTCAAGCAAAAAGACGTTGTAGGGAATATTATACAAGAGTGGTTGCAAGGATGGCTTGATAAACGCGGTATAGAATACACGTTGTCGCAAAACACTCAAATGCCGCCCGACTTTTATCTTAACCCCAATAAAACGATTGACCTATTAGAAGTTAAAGCATTTAATCGTTCTGCAAGTCCGGGCTTTGATATAGCCGATTTTAGAATGTATGAGGAAGAAATCATAGACAAGCCCTATATGCTTGACGTTGACTATTTGATTTTTGGCTATGATATGAGCGATGCTGGAATAGTTACCGTTAAGGATTTATGGATAAAGAAAGTTTGGGAAATAACCCGCTGTATGGCGAATTGGGCGTTGAATTTGCAAGTAAAACAAAATGTCGTTCATAAAATACGCCCCGGCGTTTGGTATAGTACGCAGCGTGGGAATTTTCCTATGTTTACTTGTCTTGAAGATTTTATAGCCGCCGTTGAAGAAACAGTATATCAAAATCCAAAAACGCACAACGAAGCGGCAAACTGGAAAAATCGCTTTTTAGCGAGCTACAAAAGGCATTATGCCCGCGACTTGAATGTTCCCCGTTGGAGTGATATTGCAACACAATATAGGGGTTAGCGAACCGCCTATCTTGTCGCTTTACAAAATATTATAGAGTATCGTTTAGTATAGCGTTGTTGATTTAAGCGACAAACAAGCGACAAAATGAAAGCGAAACACGGCATAAACCCAGTAAAATCAAGGGTTTATGGCGTGTTTTATATAGTCTTCTTCAGAGAAGACGTTGATTGGATCTATTTTATTGAAGCTGTTACATCGGTTGGTCCAATGTCCCAAAAACGTGTTAATGACATTAATAAAATGACCACCAACGTTAAAAGTGGAAAGATATTTGTAACCGCATTCCCAGATTTAAAGACTTTCAAAAAATTTTCTGAATCATTGGCATGGGAAACAGAAGTTTGGCTTTCAGATAGACCAGAACATATGATACACTTCAATGGAGACAAATTTCTAGGACCGTATAAGAAGTAGCCACACCACTTTTCTCTCTCACTTATCGGGTATTATCATCGGGAACCTCCAAGCAGATATAAGCAACAAATATGCAACAATTAATAATCAGAACAGATAAGATGACGCAAGCATGACCAAACCCCACAAAAACCCTTTTAGTGGGAAAGCTCTAAAGGTGGGTAGGGTGTTGATAATAGCATACATTATGGGACTATCCTAGATTTTGTGTAAAGTTCCAACAGGTGCAAAATGAGGCGTTTGAAATATGGGTCCGGTGCTGTTTTTCAGCTCCGGACCTTTTTTAATTATACCCAATAACAAACAGTCGAGCATAGCCATATTTTCAGGCTAAGCATTCTATCTCTAATATTGGGAATCTTCTTCAGAGCCTGCCTTCGAAAAATACCTCCAGCTGGGAGTGGATAGTACCCCAGTCCTTACGGCGCCCGGTCCATTTCTTGGTTATGTCCATCATTGCCAGATAGAGCATCTTTAGCAGGCTGTTGTCTGTAGTGTTTGTTGTAAACTAAAAATCCCGAATTGCAAAGTAAAAACCCCCGTTTTGCAAGCTGGAAATCCCCAGAATTGCAAAATGGTCATTGAAAGCACGATCGAAACTAAATGCCCTTTTAGTGCGACGAAGCTCTAAGAGGAAGGAGCGGAGGATACTGACAATGACCAAGATCGATGATACCGGACAGGGTTCAGAGGACCAGACTCCTGGCGCGATCCCATTGATATATCCCCCCCCAAAAAAACGCCAGGCACGCTTCCAGTGGTTTATGGTAAACGTTTATTTTCATCAATATATTCATAACAACATACAATTCAAAAGGAGATGTCGCTATGAATATGAATACTTGCTGCTGCAATGCGAACCAAGCGCTTTTAACAACATCCGAAGCCGCGTTATACCTTGGAGTGCCGGTCAGCTATCTTATCTGCGCCCGATCCCCGAAGTGTCCGGGTTGCCTCGTTCCGCCCCCCAAATTCGTAAGGCTTCGTGCGGAGAAAAAGGGTGCGAAATGGGTACGGTATCCCAGGATAGAGCTAGACAGATGGCTTGCCTCGCTCCCGCTACGAGAAAAAACGGAGATAGCGAAAACGGATAACGAGATTAATAAGGTTCTGGCG
>Ga0228535_1002389_pt1 | contig 18395 bp, 15 predicted proteins | sample SJ1metagenome_FD_168457 | JGI IMG/M metagenome (GOLD analysis project Ga0228535, IMG submission 168457) | Enriched culture of PCE-dechlorinating microbial communities from Ithaca, New York, USA - SJ1 | ecosystem: Engineered > Modeled > Simulated communities (microbial... > Unclassified | place... | reverse complement strand
TGGTTATTCTCTTTCAGGACGAATTTAGTCTGAGCAATACGGCAACACTTTCTGCCACATGGTCCCCAAAAGGGCAACAACCAAAAGTCGATTGCAAACAAGCCAAAAAGGAGCGTGTAACAGGAATAGGAAGCGTTAATCCAATAACGGGACAACTGATTGTAAACTTTGAACAAATGGGGAATTACAAGACTTTCAAAAAACATTTGAAAAAAGTTATAAACCACTATAAGGACAAACGAAAGATAATTATGTATGTAGATAACGTGAGGTTTCATCATGCGAAAAAGCTTAAGGGCTTTTTGGAAGCTAATCCCACATTGGAAATAAGATATCTTCCGGCATATTCCCCGGACTTGAATCCGGTTGAACGTGTTTGGTGGTATATGCGAAAGTCAATAACTCACAATCGATATTTATCATCTATCAAAGAACGCATTGCCAAGTTCTGGCAGCTTATGTCTCCTACATTAAAGCCGAATGAGACTTTGAAAATATTATGTGCAATTAATTATTAGAAATTATATATCTTTCAGAATTTAAAATCTATCACTACAATTTCCGATTTTGTCCCAATTCGATATTGCGGCCCCCATAAACCAAGTCCAGACGAAACATAAATATGAGTGTTTCCTTTTTTCAAATATCCATAGCCGTTTTCAAATAAAGATTTTACAAGCAAATTGGCAGGGAAAACCTGTCCTTCGTGAGTATGTCCCGAAATTTGCAAATCAACATTGTTTTTTGCTGCTTCTACTAAATGCAACGGCTGATGATCAAGTAAGATTATCGGCTTATCTTGTTCAAGCGTTGTCAACAATGTTGAAAGGGGTTGCCTGTTTTTATCGGTTCTGTCCTTTCGTCCTACAAGATAAAAATCATTGTTGACAAATGAAATGCTATCGGCGAGTACTACAATTCCGGCATCTTTATAAAATAAAACCGTATTTTGCAAATTCTGAGAATAATACTCGTGGTTGCCCAGAATGGCATAGACACCTAAAGGAGCTTTCAGTTGGTGCAATTCTTCGTACATTTTTTGATGAATCAAAGGTTTGAGGGAGCGATCACAAATATCGCCTGCCAACAAAATTATATTCGGTCGCTGATCATTGATGAATTGAACATATTTTTTTAGATAATTTTTATCGATATAAGTGCCCAAATGTATATCACTGGCAGCCACAATTCTGATTTTTTTATTTTGAAAAGGTTTATTACTTTGCAATTCGAGTTGAACTACTTCAGGATGGTTAAACTTGTAATTCCCTATAATCATGGCTATTATAATTACCGATAAACCAACAATTGAGCTCCAGAATCTGAAAGAAACCATATTGCTTTGAGCAAAATGAAAAAAATGATTGGCTATTCGAACCACATCAACCAACAAAAAAACAATGAATAAATAAGCAAAAATCAGAAGAAACGAATATCCAGTAAATGTTAAAACTTTGGCAATTGATGCCGGCATGTCATCGCCGAAAATCATGCCAGCCATTGAACAAATAAACAACAAAAGAAAACTGACTATATAGGTAGGTCGTGCTGATGGATACAAGGCCAGCGATTGCCAACCACGAAAACCGACATATCCAAAAAAAAACGCAAAAATAGAAAAAACAACAACAAAAAATCCGTACTTCATAATATATTTTGGTTTAATTAATCAAAGCTGTGCGTTTACTTTTAGCGGCTTTGGTTCAAAAAAAATTAAATAGGACACTTTAAATTTTGAATTATCAATTGCTCATAAAAACGTATTTTTACGAAAATTGTTCATGACCCTATACCGAGAAAATAGTTTTTTGATAATTAATTATGAAACCCACAGGTATTACATACACAAACACGAATGAATATAATATTCAGACATGTGCGCTCCATCAGACCTTTAAAAAAATAAATTATATTCTGATGAAATTGATGTTTTAAATAAATCGATTTTTTCTCTATTTTTTTTAAAATATTCAAAGATTTACTGTAAATTTGCTTTTCAATAACATCAACAATAAATTATGGAAGACTTTGGCAATTACATATTTCTTATTTTCGTAGTCGTGGTGCTACTGAGCAATATGAAGAAGAAGAAAAAAAGCGATACACCGAAACCGGAAGAAAAAAAACATTACGAGCAAGCGACTTGGCAAGAGCTTAAGCCCGTAGTTGAAAGAAGGGAGTTTGAAAAGGTGGTAAAAGCGCATACCAGCAAGCCGGTTGAAGAGTACATGGAAAATACTTATGCAACATACGATACCGTCGGCAACGATATTTCAGAACTCCGAATCAAAAAACCCGTCAAAGTTTCCATTGAAAATAACCATCATCTCATAGAGGAGGATCGCTACGAAGAATCCAGCTCAATTCCTTTGGAATTGGATTCACCGGAAGCTGCAAAAAAAGCTTTTATTTACTCGGTAATTTTTGAAAGAAAATATTAAAATCAAAATTTTTTTGTTATCATAAAAAATACTATATTTGTAGTCAAATAAACATCGAAAAACATAACAGAGAGAGTTCCGATCTTTACATGATTCGGAATTCTTTTTGTTTTTATATTTTTATTCAAATTAAAAAAATAAAACTATGGCAACAGTAACATACATGACTGCTGAAGGTTATAAGAAACTGGTGGATGAACTTCATCAAATGGAAAACGTCCAGCGTCCGGCCATCTCGAGGCAAATAGCTGAAGCTCGCGACAAAGGCGATTTGTCGGAAAATGCCGAATACGATGCAGCAAAAGAAGCTCAGGGAATGCTCGAAATGAAAATTGCCATTCTCAAGGACACCATTGCATCGGCACGTTTGATTGACGAATCAAAAATCGATACCAGTGAAGTGCAGATTTTAACCAAAGTAACCATAAAAAATACCAAAACCAATCAGGTAATGACCTACACCATCGTTTCAGAGAGTGAGGCCAATATCAGAGCAGGCAAATTATCGGTTACAACTCCGATAGCCAAAGGTTTGCTGGGTAAAAAAGTGGGCGAAAAAACTTCCATTTCAGTACCCAATGGAGTACAGGAATTTGAAATTCTCGATATTTCACTATAATAACGGAAAGTTAAACTTTTAAAATCATGGCAACCATTTTCAGTAAAATTGCAGCCGGAGAAATTCCCAGTTATAAAATTGCGGAAAACGACCTTTATTTTGCTTTCCTCGACATTCATCCTTTGACAAAAGGACATACTTTGGTGATTCCCAAAAAAGAAGAAGATTACATTTTTCGCTTGGACGATGAAAGCTATCAGGGATTGATGCTTTTTGCAAAAAAAATTGCCCTTGCCATCGAAAAAGCCATTCCCTGCAAACGGATAGGAATGGCAGTAATTGGACTGGAAGTGCCTCATGCTCACGTTCATCTTATTCCCATTCAACAGGAGAACGACATGAATTTCAGAAACCCGAAATTGGAATTGTCATCCGAAGAAATGGACAAAATTGCAGCTTCTATCCGAAAATATTTGGAGTGAGTTTCCTTGTTCCAACTTTACATGCAACACCCCAAAAGTTACTCGAAGCTTTTGGGGTGTCGTATTCAAATGGAGTAGCTCCAAATCAAAAAACTTTTCAATCTTTTTTCAGAACAAAAGCTGTTCGGGCGGGGAGATATAATTTCAACCATTCTTTTCCGTCGGGATCTGTTGGCTCGGGCAAGGTAACATGCACAATACTTTCATCAATCAGATCATAACCTCCAAATAAGGAATTGTCGGAATTTAAAACGGTTCTGTAAGCACCTTTTTCCGCCAAAATACCGTAGTCGGTAAACGATTTTGAAGGATTAAAATTAAATACGAATACCAATTTTCCCCTTTGAAAAACCAGCACCTGATCGTCTTCTTTTATCCATAACTGGTCAATGGGAAGTTTATTAAATCTTGGCACGGAACGAATCAGCATAATCATGGCTCTGTCAAATTCGTTCAAACAATAATAGAGATAATTCTTGTTGTCCACCAAATCCCACTGACGCCGGGCATACTTGTATGACCAACCGTTGCCTTCGCGCGGAAAATCGATCCATTCAGGATGTCCGAACTCGTTCCCCATAAAATTCAGATAACCACCATTCATGGTTGAAGCCGTAACCAGACGAATCATTTTGTGCAGCGCCACTCCGCGATCGACAGTCAAAGTGTTGTCGCCACGTCGCATGTGCCAATACATATCGGCATCTATCAATCTGAAAATAATCGTTTTGTCGCCAACCAAAGCCTGATCGTGCGATTCGGCATAACTGATGGTCATTTCCTCGGCACGATGATTGGTCATTTCCCAAAAAATCCGTCCAACTTTCCAGTCTTCATCTTTTTCTTCCTTGATAATTTTAATCCAGAAATCGGGAATATTCATGGCCATTCGGTAATCGAAGCCAATTCCGCCATCATCAATTTTTGCAGCCAATCCCGGCATTCCACTCACTTCTTCCGCAATGGAGATGGCATTGGGATTTACTTGATGAACCAGTTTGTTGGCCAGTGTAAGATAACAAATGGCATCGCCATCCTGATTCAGATTATAATAACAATCGTAACTGGTAAAATCTTCACCAAGCCCATGACTGAGATAAATCATCGATGTTACGCCATCGAAACGGAAACCGTCGAAATGAAAAACATCCAGCCAGTATTTGCAATTGGACAAAAGGAAATGTAAAACTTCGGGTTTGCCGTAGTCGAAACACAAAGAATCCCAAGCAGGATGTTCACGTCGCGGGCCCCCGTGAAAATACTGATAAGGCGTTCCGTCAAATCTGCCCAATCCTTCCACTTCATTTCTCACTGCATGAGAATGAACAATATCCATGATAACGGCAATTCCCATTCCATGAGCTTCATCAATCAGTTGTTTGAGTTCTTCCGGCGTACCAAAACGCGATGAAGGAGCAAAAAAGCTGGAAACATGATAGCCGAACGAACCGTAATAAGGATGCTCCTGAATAGCCATAATCTGAATGGCATTGTAACCCAGCGCAGCAATGCGAGGAAGTACATTCCGGCGAAATTCGTCGTAAGAAGCAATTTTTTCTTCTTGGCTCGACATACCGATATGGCATTCGTAAATCAACAGCGGGTCTCTTTGTGGTTTGAAATGTCGATTTTTGAACTCATAGGGTTGGAAAGGATTCCACACCTGCGCACTGAAAATTTTGGTTTGCGTATCCTGTACCACACGCTGAGCCCAAGCCGGAATTCTTTCGCCACTTCCGCCCTCCCATTCTACCAAAAGTTTGTAAAGTTGTGTATGGCCCATTGCGTATTCAGGCAAATGTATTTCCCAAATTCCGTTTTGCAACTTCTTTAACTGATAGTCGGGATGACGTTGCCAATTATTGAAATCGCCAATTAAAAAAATGGCCGTAGCATTGGGTGCCCATTCTCGAAAAACCCAACCATCGGCTACTCTGTGAAGTCCAAAATATAAATATCCGGTTGCAAAATCGGACAAACTCTGTTTGCCTCCCGTCAGTTTTTTTTCAGTCTGAAGAAAATATTCATATCTTCCATAAATAGAACCCGCATAAGGTTCAAGCCACGGATCAATCTTAACAATTGGAAGAATTTCCATAATTTTTTAGCTTAATGTGGTTTTGTCCAAAAACAAATCCGATTTTCTGGGTGTGGTATAAAATTGTACTCCTAAACACGAACTTTAACTATAATTTTTTTGTGGGTTCCAAAGCCAATTCCCGGTTGATGAGCATCGGAAGGGAAAAAAACAGCAAATTCCATCGCTCTCACTTTAAGGAGATTTTCTGCCTCATCGGCAAAAAAAGCAATATCTTTTTCAGCATCGTAAGGTTGTAAAACTTTTGTCAACTTTTCGGCAGGAATCCAGCCCATTATTTCTTCACCATCAAGTGGAAGCTGAATGTCGATAAACTTCCGATGTATTTCCATGCGGGCATCCTGAACCGTTTTCCCGGAAATATCCACCACGCTGACAACCAAGTCGCTGCCTTCCAATTCGATTTTTCCGAGAGGCAAAGTTTTCAAATCGGTTGTTTTCAGAAAATCGAAAGCTTTTTTGAAAAGTGGATGTGCCGATTCGTATAATTCGGCATTTTTTAAGGTATCGAGTATCATGGCTTTATGTGTTTAAAATAATTCGTCCAAAGTAAAATTTAAAAACCTGTTTAGCGGATAGCCGGCTTTCAAAATCTCTGCAATGTGCGGAACAGGATTTTCATCCGTTAAAATAGATCCGTCCAATGGTGAGGAAGTTGCATAATGCTTTAATTTGAGCAAGTCGGCCTGCGGAAAATCACCGGGAAAACCAGCCGGTACTTTTTTTAATTTTCCATCTTCGAAAAAACCGTCAAAAAAACGTTTAAAATTCGGTTGAGACAGAATATCGTTAAATTCGTCGATATTTTCGTACACACTTTTTCGTAACGCTTTCAGCACATTGGGCTCAGGGCTCCAAATTCCCACTGAAACAAAAGAACTTTCCGGTTGTAAATGGAAATAATAACCACCCCGCTGACTTTTTCTACCACCGCCTGCAGCAATGTAAGCACCAAAATGAGTTTTGTATGGCGATTTATCGGGAGAAAAACGTATATCCCTGTAAATTCGGAAAATGCAATCTTTTATGTCAACATGCTTGATTTCGGGATCAAATTCGGCTATTTTCATTATCAGTGAATTACTCATATCCAAATAACCGCTACGCACCTCATCATACCAACTTTTATTTTGAGCAAACCACTCACGGTTATTGTTTTTGCTCAAAACACTCAGAAAATCGAGTATTTTTTGTATGGTCATAATTTATATTTTAAGCACGACAAATATAATGTAAAATTTATTTAATCTTTGCCATTTATCCTCATTTTTTTGAAGTGATTCCTTTTTCCGGTATAAATTCCTCCTATTTCGGTAAAAAATAATTACTTTTGCAGTTAATTTAAAAAAATAGAAACAGGTTATTCTGTTCTCTGGACTTATTCAATTTTTTTTGCAAATTCCACTATAAAAAAATGAAAGACCGAATTCTACAGTTGCAGGAAGAAATCAGCCATCTTACAGCCCAAACGCTCGAAGAAGTTGAAGCTTTAAGAATCAAGTATCTGAGCAAAAAGGGAGAAATTTCACAGCTTTTCAACGATTTCAGAAATGTAAGTAATGAAGAGAAACGTGAAATCGGGCAATTGCTCAACCAACTGAAAAACAATGCACAGGATAAAATCAACCAGCTCAAGGAAAAATTGGAAGCCAATCGGGGAAATGTGGAAAAGATTGATTTGACGCGCACCGCTGAACCGATTCAGATAGGAACACGCCATCCTCTTTCCATTGTCAGAAACGAAATTGCAACGATTTTTTCAGGTATCGGGTTCACCATTGCCGAAGGACCGGAAATTGAAGACGACTGGCATGTTTTTGAAGCTTTGAACTTTCCTGCCGATCATCCCGCAAGAGACATGCAGGATACATTTTTTATCGAAAAAAATCCAGATATTCTCTTGCGCACTCATACTTCTTCGGTTCAAACCCGTGTGATGACACAGCAAAAACCGCCCATCAGAATGATTTTCCCGGGACGTGTTTACAGAAATGAAGCTATCTCGTATCGCGCACATTGTTTCTTTCATCAGGTAGAAGGTTTATACATCGATAAAAATGTGTCGTTTGCCGATTTGAAACAGGCACTCATTTATTTTGCAAAAGAAATGTTTGGCATGGATACACAAATCCGGCTGCGTCCTTCCTATTTCCCTTTTACCGAACCAAGCGCCGAAATGGATATTTCGTGCAATCTTTGTGGCGGAAAAGGTTGTCCGTTTTGCAAATATACAGGCTGGGTAGAAATATTGGGTTGCGGAATGGTAGATCCCAATGTACTCGAAAATTGCGGTATCGATTCAAAAATTTATTCCGGTTATGCCTTTGGAATGGGAGTTGAACGAATTACCAATTTAAAATATCAGGTTAAGGATTTGCGCATGTTCTCTGAAAATGACATCCGTTTCCTGCGACAATTTGAATCGGCATACTGATTTGATAGTATTCAGAAAAAACAGAGAGCGCTTTTAAGAATATTGCTGACATGGCATTAAGCTTGCAGGATGCGGGTTCCTGTATGTGCCGAGTTGATAGGAAACATTAGCGAATGGCAAGGGTGTTGCGGGTGACTGCAAATCTGAAAGAAGCCATCAGCAAAGCTGACGTTTTGATGAACAGAAATCTGATAGAAGGCTCTAATGAGAGGGTAACCGAGCAATGGATTGGGAACGCCCGAAATTCAACCGTAACTCAAGAAGAGTAAATCAGGCAAGACGCAGCGAAAGTTTAATATCTTATCCCGAGAGGTCTTGTAGGGTACACCAACAGTGTAAGGAAAGCAGCGATGTATTTTAGGCCATACAAGAAGTCAGCAGAGGACATAGTATTCTGTTGAAAAACAGAAGAAGGTCTGAATCTTTTAATTTAAGGAGCAGTTAGTTCAAAATTTGTTTTATGGAGCAGCAGCAAGCAATAACGTACCAATACGACCTGTTTGATTCAAAGGGTCAGGATGTTATTCGTTCTTTCGCAGGGAGTGAAGCCGTAAGCGGAGCTCAGGCGATAAAGGCGTTGCAAGTAAAAGAAGCAGGCGAACAGGAACGAGCCTTAATTCACGATTTGATGGGAGGTTTGTAAAATCTCACATTAAATTACGAGAGGTTAAACAGTTAAAAGAAACCGCCGTGTGCGAGAGCATGCACATTGATGTGAGAGAGGGGCGATTCCCCTACCTACTTGATTATACATTACTTCAGCCCCTCATAAAACTTGATTTTTTCTGCCTTTAGAAAAATTAAGTTTTATGAGGGGATTCAATTTTACATAAATATCTTCAGGGCCAGAAAATGTACATAAATTGTTAGAATAGTATTATTCTCTGAAAATTTAAAGTTATATATTTGTAGACCCAACTGATTCATCCGTCAGACAAGAATAAATTTAATCCAAATGAAAAGATTTTTTTTTAGCTTTTTTTTATCAATCCTTTTACACACAGGTTATTCACAGTTCAACGACAGCTTGTTTTCATACTCCTGTTCAAAAAATACAGTCGTAGTCCAAAATGATAACTCAATTATCAAAGTGGAAGCCTGGTGCGATAATATATTTCGCATTTCGTGGTTTCCCGACATGCATAATATAGAGATAGATTCATCGCATTCAGTTATTTTAAATCAGGCGCCCGAAGTCAAATTTTCTGTGAAAGAGAAACACAATGAACTTATTATCAAAGGCAGACTGATTGTTGCGAAAATTACCAAAATACCATTTAATATTAGCTTTTACAAGCCTGACGGGTCTATATTGCTCCAGCCAGCTGGTGCTTTTGAATGTGATGGTAGTTCCAAAAAGGCTTCGTTTAAAATACGGGAAACAGATCATTTTTATGGAATGGGACAGAAGAGCATCGCCGTCGATCGTCGTGGCGAGGCTTTCGAAGTTTTTAATCAGCATATTGGTGGCTATACTAAGCCTTATGGTACCATGCAGATAAATATTCCATATATATATTCTACAACCGGATTTGGAGTTTATTTTGACAATCAGTATCCAGCCAGATTTGATTTAGGCAAAACTAATCCGACAGAATGGTATTATGAGGTCGAAAACGGTTCTTTCACATACTATCTGGTAGCCGCACCTAATGAACAATCACTGCTAAAAAGTTATTTTGATCTCACCGGATATCCACCCTTGCAGCCTAAATGGATTTATGGTTTGATTCAGAGCAAATGTTCGTACGAAAATGACACAATGGTTTATAATACGCTTCAGAAATTTGAGCAGAGAAAACTGCCTGTCGATGCTATTGTACTTGATATACCATGGTTTGGCGGGCTCAAACCAACTTCGCCACATTTTATGGGTAATTTTTCGTGGAACCTACAAAATTTTCCCGATCCTATCAAATATATAAATACATTACGTGGAAAAAATGTCAAGACGATTTTAATAAATGAGCCATATATCAACCTCGATTCATATAATTATAAATTTCTCAAGGAAAAAAGATGGCTCGTTTCAAAAAAAAATCAATCCGAACCTTATGTTTTTAGTCCGTTTTGGGCAGGCGATGTTTCACTTTTTGATATAACTCACCCCGATGCCCAAAAATGGCTTTGGCAACAACTGAAAGCGGAAATTGAATTCGGTGCCGATGGACTTTGGAGCGACCTCGTTGAACCCGAAAGTCCTGTTGTTGACGGACAATTTTATTTGGGCGACTGGAGAAAAGTACATAACATCTATAGTTTATTGTGGGCAAAAAACATTTATGATGGTTTTTCAACTGATTTTCCAAACAAAAGAATCACAAATTTAAGCAGGGCAGGGTTTGGCGGCATTCAACGTTATGGAGCATTGTGCTGGAGTGGCGATGCATCTAAAACCTGGTTTGCTCTTAAGTTACAAATACCCATGATGACAGGTACTGTGCTTTCAGGGATACCTTATTTTTCCAGCGATATAGGTGGATTTACCTTTGCCCACGACAGGCGTGATGGCAATACCATTTTTACAAATATTGTTGATGGACGAATGAAAACCGAACCTGAATTGTACATACGTTGGTTTCAACATGGTGTATTTTCGCCAATGTTACGTCCACACAGTGGTGAAGAACAGTTTTGTGAAGTTTTTGCATTCGACAGTCTGACCGAAAGTATAACAACAAAATATTTACACCTGAGATATCGGTTAATACCTTATATGTATTCGTATTCATACAAGACCTACAAAAAAGGCGAAACTCTAATCCGTCCGTTATTTTTTGAATTTTCAGACTCCTTAGCTCGTAAACAGGATTATCAATATATGTTTGGCAAAGAAATGCTTGTAGCTCCTGTACTTGACGAAGGTAAAACCCATCAACAGGTTTACTTGCCTTCAGAAAACCAAACATGGATTGATTTCTGGAGTAATAAAACTTATCGGGGAGGACAAACTATCGATTATAACGCTCCACTTGACATTATTCCGGTTTTTGTTAAAGCCGGTTCTATAATTCCATTAGCTAAAAATAAAATGCGCGCTGAAGAACCCGATGACACACTTACTTTACGTATTTATCCTGATAAAACAGCTAAGTTTGAAATATACGAAGATGACAACAAAACCAAAAATTATCAAAAAGGAGAATTTGGAATTACAAACATAACCAGTTGGTTGTGCAATCATCAACTTACAATTAATATTGACGCAATGCAGGGAGAATTTGAAAATAAGATTACAGAACGTACATGGATTATAGAAATTCCCGTCTCCGCTGAATGTAAAAGTATAAAACTCAACAATAAGAAATTAACAAATTTCACTTTTGATAAAAAAAATGGAATGTTGCATTTCGAATTCAAGGCCGATACAAGAGTAAAACAAAAAATTCAGATTGATAAATTTAGAACAACCTATTAAATTTCACATTAGAAATCCGTTTCGATTTTACTGTATGGTTTAAAGAATCTAATCAGAAAGAATCCAAATCTTAGCAGCTTTTATAAACAAATGGGTTTTGCTTAGATTTGCGTATCAAATTCTCCAACAACCATTTCTGAGTAACTTCAGAGAAACCTACTACAACAACGAAAAACCCTTTGAACATCTATTGGATATTCATAAAAGAAGTTTTTTGTTAAAACGTCGATCCTTAAAGACCCCATTTTTGTCTTAAAATATTGTTGGCTTGGTAAAACATAGGGTTTATCAAGTCAACAATTTGTATTTTAAATTCGAGCCAAGTAGATAATTCCCATTTATTCATCATTCTTTTGAAGATACATGCAGCTGCAGCAAGCATTACATTTTATCGCCTGTAATTCCTTTGTAAAAATTACGATTTAAGCAATGGTCTGTTTTTAAATGACCTCACAAAAAAGTAAGTGAGGTTTGGTGAAAGCCCCGTTATTAAATATCTGAAAATAAAAAATATAAACGTTTTTACAATTTTTTTGTTATGTCCTAAGGAAAAAAACATAAAGAAGTGTTATAAAATTTATTTTCTAACGTTTTCGAGCCAACTGTTAGATATACTTTCAATTTTATTGATTAAAAATTAACATAAAATGTAGTGATTTTTGTATCAACTGTCATTTTTTTGCTGAGTAAAATGTTAAATATTTGATTTTAACAAAAAATTTTTTGTTGAATGAAATTTGTTTATTTATGGCAATATTTTTTTAACAGAAAATTTTAAGAAATCAGTAAAACATTTATTCCCAGACATTTGTAAAGATATTTTTATTTGTAAAATTATCGATGGTACTTAAAAAGGGATACGAATTTTGGCAATAAACTGCAAAATGAAAGGGAAAAATTGAATATTTTTTCTATTTGTCATCAAAAACACTTGTTTTTTATTTTTTAATATTTTATTTTTGCCAGCACGTTTTCCCTGCTATAGGTGAAAATAATAAATAATAAGATTAATAAACAAAAATGTAAAATTTATGAGAAAACTAACATTCTTATTTGCCTGCCTATTTATGATAGGAGTTGGTTTGGTCAACGCCCAATCTCTGACTGTCCAAGGAAAGGTGATTTCGGATGAAGATGGGCAACCTGTTATTGGCGCCTCTGTACTGGTAAAAGGTACCACTACTGGCACAATTACCGGGACTGATGGAAGTTTTTCCATTACTGTGCCGGCTGGCAACCGAACACTGGTTGTTTCCTACATTGGAATGAAATCAGTGGAAGTTCCAGCTGAAAACGGGATGGTAGTAAGGCTGCAACCTCAAACGTTGGAAATTGACGAAGTTGTGGTTACGGCAATCGGCATCAAACGCTCAGAAAAAGCGTTGGGATATTCCGCTTCGGCAGTGAGCTCTCAAGACATTACTATGACCGGAAACAGAAGTGCATTAAATGCATTGCAAGGTAAGGTAGCGGGCGTCGAAATTACTTCCGCTTCTGGAGCTCCCGGATCTTCTACTCGCGTTATCATGCGTGGTTACTCTTCATTGGGAGGAAGCAATCAACCTTTGTATGTTGTTGATGGAGTTCCCATCAGCAATGGACAAATTGGATCGACAAGCATAAATGGAGGATTGGATTTTGGTAACCGTGCCAATGATATTAATCCGGAAGATATTGAATCGATGACTATACTTAAAGGCGGTTCGGCTACTGCATTGTATGGATCTCGTGCAGCTTCGGGTGTTATTTTGATAACTACCAAAAAAGGTGAAGGATTAAAAAATAAACCTAAAGTTGAAGTTTCTTCAACTTCTACTTTCGACTCTCCACTTCGTTTGCCCTATTTTCAGAACGAATTTGGTCAGGGTTGGTACGATAGAGGTGGCGGAGAACAAGATTTGATGGAAAATGGAAGCTGGGGACCCCGCTTTGATGGCAAGATTCGCCCATGGGGCTTTGTAGTTGACAACCAACAACAAATAAAACCTTATGTGGCTTTACCAACCAATATAAAAGATTTCTTCGACATCGGTACCAATTATAATAATACGGTTTCTGTTTCAAATGGCGATGCTGATAAAAGCTATTATATTTCTTACGGAAATGTAACAGCCGATGGAATTATGCCAACCGATGCTGATTATTATAATCGTAATACAGTTTCCATGCGCGGTTCGGCAAAGTTCCTGAAAATTTTTAATATTTCCGGTTCGTTGAATTATGTTCGAAAGGATATGAGATTCACAGAAACCGGACAGGATCAGGCTGCATTGGATGGACTTTGGCAATCGCCACGCGATATCAGTATTGTTGATTTAAAAGATTACAACAACAAATTCAACAATGTAGATAATTATTACACAATCTATGCCCAAAATCCTTACTATATATTGAATGAACATGGCAATAAATTTCAGGAAAACCGCATTTTTGGAAATATCAGCCTCGATGCGCAGATAACCCCATCATTGAGTGCCACCTTCAGATTGGGCGATGATGTGGCCAACAGTACATTGAAAACATGGAGAGCCATAACCAACAGTGCAAGAGCTGATTACAACGATGAAGTGGGTAGAGTAGGAGAAAATGCTTATTACTCATCCGAATTGAATACCGATTTCTTTTTAAATTTCAATCCAAAATTAAATAATGATTTTGCGATTAGTGTCATTGTGGGCCATAATTTTAATCAGCGCGATGCTCAATCTCAAGGTTCTGAAGTAATTGGCCTCGATATTCCCAAATTCTATAATTTGTCAAACAGTTCTGCTACTCCTTCTATTTATGGAACTTTGTCTCAACGTAGATTAATTGGCGTTTATGGCAATTTGGATGTGAGCTTTAAGGATATGTTGTTTTTGAACATAACCGGTAGAAACGACTGGTCATCTACTTTACCAGCAAATAATCGTTCATTCTTTTATCCAAGCATAAGCGGAAGCTTTTTGTTTTCTGAATTGATTCAAAACAAAGATGTACTTTCTTATGGAAAACTTAGAGCCAGCTTTGCTCGTACTGGTAAAGATGCTGACCCATATTTAATTTATCCTGTACTGCTTCAAACCAGTATTACGGATGGCTATCGTTCTTTGGATTTTCCTTTGGCTGGTCCTGTGAATGGTTTTACCATTTCCAACGTTATTGGTAACGACCAATTACAACCCGAAATATCTCAAGACTTTGAAATAGGTACCAATTTGAAACTTTTCAAAAATTTATTGGATATAGATTTCACATGGTACAACAAAAAAATCACTGCTTTAATTTGGACTGCAACCCTTCCATCTTCTACCGGTTATACTTCACAAACTCAAAACCTGGGAGAAATTACCAATAAGGGAGTTGAACTGAGTTTAAGTGTGACACCTATACGAAGAAAAAATATAGAATGGGAGGTTTTTGCCAATTATTCCAAAAACAACAATTTACTTAAATCTTTAATTTCTGGTTTGGATGAAATTGTGTTGGGAGGAACAGGAGGCTTCCCATTTGTGGCTCGTCCGGGCTATGAATTGGGACTTTTTAAAGGCAATGTTCCTGAGACCGATCCACAAGGACGTATTGTTGTAAATGCACAAGGATTACCTGTTTTCAAAGCCGAACAGGAAATTATTGGGTCTTCTCAAAATAAATACCGACTGGGTGGCGGAACTTCTTTGAAAATTAAAAATTTCAGGGTACATGCTGCATTTGATTATAGAAATGGAGGAAAAATGTATTCCCGCACAGCAGAAATTGCTTATTTTACTGGTAATGCACAACCTACTACTTACAACGACAGACAACCATTTATTATTCCGAATTCTGTACAGTTAGTTGGAGGACAATATATTGAAAACACCACTCCTATCGCAGGTTTTACTAACAACTTGAATTTGTATTACAATCAAACTTACAAGGCAGGAATTGGGGATGCTTATGCGTTAATTGACAAAACATTCTTTAAACTGAGAGAACTCAGCATTTCCTATTCTTTCCCGAAATCGGTTTTGAAGAATGCTTTTATCAATTCGGTTGATTTGTCTTTGGTGGGAAATAACCTGTTCTTGTGGACTCCAGACTCGAATTTGTACACGGATCCTGAATTAACTACTTTTGGGAACGATTTGGCTGCCGATTATGGTGAATTCGGGGCAACTCCATCAACAAGAAGTTTGGGATTTAATATTAAATTGAGTTTCTAAAAAACATAAAAACGAATTATATATGAAACGATTAAAATTTTATAATATAGCTGCTTTTATTGGCTTGCTATTCTTAAGCAGTTGCAGCGAAAGCTTTTTTGACATAAATCATGACCCAAACAATCCATCCGAAGCAACTCCGGGATTAGTACTTCCAAGTGCTTTGGCTAATTCGGCCTATGTAATGGGTGGTTATTATCATGCTTTGGGAAGTTTCTGGACACAACAATATGCTCAGGCTCCTGCAGCGTCTCAATGGGCTGATTGGGAATCCTACAATTTGACAAATGTGGACTTTGATCGTCAATTTATACTTTTATATGCAGGCGGATTAAATGATTACGAATATGTTCGTAAAAATACTGCCGAGACTGGGAACTGGAAATTCTATGCCATCGCTACCTTAATGCAGGCATATACTTTTCAGGTATTGGCTGATTTGTATGATCAAATTCCATTTAGAGAGGCTTTAAAGGGAAATGTTATACCTCATTATGATAATGGCCAACTGGTTTATGATAGCCTACTTGCACGGATTGATTATGCAATGTCTAAAGATTTTACCGGAAGCACAGTTGAAAATCCCGGCTCTTCTGATCTCATTTTTGGCGGAAATATAGATGATTGGAAAGCATTTGCCAATACATTGAAATTAAAAATGTATTTACGATATGTGAATGTTGATCCAAACACATATAAAACAGAGATTGAAGCTTTGTTAACTGAAAATAAGTTTTTGACAAAAGATGCCAAGTTTACTGCCTTTAAAGAGGAACAAACCGGATATAATCCTTTCTACAATACTTTTGTTGATCGATTGTCAGGTAATGTTGTAGCCAATAAAACTTTTATTGACTTGCTAAAAGATAAGAACGATCCACGAATGGCAAAAATTTTTAATCCTTCGGTTACCGGTAGCTTGTATAATGGTATTGCTGCAGGTGATAATAAAAATCACCCCACTGAAACCAGTAAAAATTATGCGACTCCAGCTATTAAGGGTACAAGTCCCGTTTATTTTTTCTCAAAGGAAGAAGTACTCTTTTTGATTGCTGAAGCTCAAGCTCGTTATGGGACGGCTTCTGTTGCTGAGAGCACCTATAAAAATGCCATACGTGCTTCCTTGACAAGTCTCGGTTTAGCATCAGATGCCATCGACATAGATGCAACCTATCCCTATAATGGAATTCGGTCGATAATTGAGCAAAAATGGATCGCTCAAGCCAATAAAAACGGAATAGAAGCATTTTTCGATTACAATCGCACCGGATATCCCGATTTCTTCACTCGTTCACTTACTTCTGTTTTGAATGGCGATGAAAGACCTAAACGCTTGTACTTCCCCAGCAGAGAAGTCAATTCAAACCCCTATACTCCTGCAAGAGTGGATCTTATAGAACCTGTATGGTGGGCTAAGTAAAACAATTAACAATTAAAATTAATTCGTTATGAAAAAAATAATATTAATGACTTTGGCATTTGTGGCTTTTGTTTTTACTTCCTGTGAAAAAGAGTCGCTTGGTGTTTCAAGAGTTACAACTTATGCTACTATGGAATTGAATGGGCCTGAAGAATTGTTTTGGCCTTTAAATTCCCCCTTTGTAGATCCGGGATGTAAAGCTTTTGAAGGAACAACTGACATTTCAGGAAATATAGAGGTTATTTCAAATGTAAATGCAACAAAAGGAGGTAAATATTCCATTACCTATAAAGTTAAAAATTCTGATGGCTTTTACGCTCAAACATCGCGAACAGTGTATGTATATGAACAAAATGCCCCTTTAAATGGGTATTATCAGTCTCGTATAAGGCGAAATAATAATGGAACTATAGCTAATCGTGGTCCATTTACTATCCTTGTTTTTGGAGTAGGTAATGATCAATATTGGATAGAAGATCTATTAGGCGGGTGGTATAATTATGGTTCAGGATATGGTCCGGCTTATGCAGGCCCAGGCATCATTAAGTTGAATAGTAGTGATAATACTTTTGAAATTGTATCCGCTGAACCTCTCGCTTGGGGATATCCATGTATTTTAACTGAAAATACAGTATCCACTTATGATCCTTCTACAAAAACCATAGTGCTTAATACAAGAATGGAAGATACCCCAAAAATGTTGTTTACGGTAACATTAACTAATCCACAACCATTAAACTAAAGGAGATATAACTATGCGTATAAATAAATTTTTTATCCTATCTATTTTATCATTGGCTCTTTTTTCATGCGAGCCAAAGTATGAAAAGGAATATAATTGGGCTTATCCTGTTTGTGGCGATTGGATGGTAAAAGCCTATTTGGATGGAACAGAAATATATGGGCCATTTGAAATTATGACTTATAATACTTCGTTTGGTCAAGATTCCATCTGGATTCACGATTATGCTACCACCGCTACAAATGGACATTTTTGGTCATTCAAAGTGAAGGCGGCCGTAGATATGAAGACACTTACGTTTCAAACAGAAGGCTCAATTAATGCTATTGCAGGTTATCCCATTGTAATCAAAGTTTCTAATGGTCGGGTAATCAACAAGGACAGCATAACTATGGAACTAGAGTTTGAAGATGATCCGGGAACAATTTACCAATTAGCCGGTCATCGTGAAACTTCCTACGAAGAATACATGGAGCAATAAACATACTGTCGATTAATTATTGAAAGAGGGTGTCCCAAAAGGACACTTTCTTTTTTATATTAAGCAGCCCGTTTAAGGGTTAAATTTTGATATGGAATAGCCTTGTTTTTAATTTTTTGGAACAAGCGAAAAATAA
>Ga0228535_1002387_pt1 | contig 18425 bp, 12 predicted proteins | sample SJ1metagenome_FD_168457 | JGI IMG/M metagenome (GOLD analysis project Ga0228535, IMG submission 168457) | Enriched culture of PCE-dechlorinating microbial communities from Ithaca, New York, USA - SJ1 | ecosystem: Engineered > Modeled > Simulated communities (microbial... > Unclassified | place... | reverse complement strand
TCCGCTGATCAGGTTGAAGAGGGTGGATTTTCCCGAGCCGTTGGAACCGACGACACAGACAACATCGCCTTTGTTCACATGCAGATTGATATTGTCCAAAGCCAATTTCTCGTTGACCGTTCCAGGATAGAATACTTTGGTGATGTTGCTCAAATCAAGCATTGGTGGAATCCTCCTTCGCCTCATGCCTGGCCTGCGACCTTGCAATGGCTTTCTTCTTTGCCCCGGCAGAAGATGCTGCACTCCGGGTCTGTGCAATGAAAAGACTTGCGATGACCAGGATGCCGGTAAGCAACTTGAAGTCATTGGGGGTGATGTTCACCAAATAGCCGTACTTGCGTCCGAAGAACATGAGAGCCTTGTAGATGATCGCTCCCAGAATTGCACGAAGGGTGAGCAATGAGATGCGGTTGGAGGAGAAAAGGAATTCACCGATCATGATTGCGGCCAAACCCTGGACCACCATGCCCTGGCCGAGGTTGGCGTCTGCAAACCCCTGGTACTGGGCAAGAAGTCCGCCCGAGAGAGCGATCAGGCCGTTTGAAAGCCCGATTCCCATCAATTTTAGAACATCGGGATTGATGCCCTGGCTGATTACCATTTGCTCGTTTCCGCCCATGGCCCCCATCGAAACTCCCAAGTCGGTACGGAAGAAAATGTCAATCAACACTTTCACAAACAGTACGACGAGCAGGGTTCCAAGAAGCGCCGCCCATTCGCCGGGAATGGAACTGAAAATTTTTGGGAGCTTGGAGTACATGGTCTCAACCCTGAGGAGGGGGACGTTTGCCTTGTTGCCCAGCACTCTCAGGTTGATGGAATAGAGCATGGTCATGGTAAGGATACCGGCCAACAGACCGGGAATTTTCAGTTTGTTGTGGATTGCCGCCGTTATCATACCGGCGATGACCCCGGAGAGGAATGCGAGCAGCAGTGCTACAAAAATCGGAAATCCGGCTACAATGCTCATGGTGGCCACTGCAGCCCCGGTGGCTACCGAGCCGTCACAGGTCAGGTCGGCAAAATCAAGAATACGGTAGGAGATGAGAATACCGATGACCATGATCGAAAAGATCAAGCCATCAACAAAAATACCTTCAATCATGTAAAACCCCTTACGCAGAAAAAATCGCCGGTCTTCTACAAGTCCGGCGATTACTAGTCCAGCCATATCTACTGACTGATTTTCTTTCCGTCCTTGATGAGCACAGCAGCACCATCCTGCAGCGACTGCGGAATAGTATAGCCAAGCTTCTTGGCGGTATCAAGATTGAACCACAGTTCAAACTTGGTCGGATCGGTGATATAGACGGTTCCAATCGAGCCTGCCTCTTCACCCTTGAGTATCCTCTCGATGACCTTGCCGGTCTCGATGCCGATGCTGTAGTAGTCGAAGCCCCATGCAATCATGGCATTCAACCCTTCAATACCACTGGGATCGGCACTGAAGAGCACCTTGTTGGCCTTGGTGGTGACATCATCGACCGAAGCAAGTGCGCTGATGACTGCGTTGTCGGTGGCGATGTATATGGCATCGACACGGTCGATGATCGACTGGGCGGCCATTTTGACTTCGCTGGAATTGCTGATCGCGCTTGTAACGAATTCAACACCGTACTTCTGGCAGGCGGCTTTTGCCATTTCCATGAGGACCACGCCATTGGCTTCGCCTGAAGCGTAGATGTTGCCGATGCGCTTGGCTCCGGTTATGTCGATCAAGAGCTTGATCTGCTCATCGACCGGGTTCTTGTCGGAAACACCGGCGATATTTGCGGCCACCAATCCAGCCTCATCGGCATCGGTGACGGCACTGAATACGACCGGGGTGCCGGAAGAGACGGGGAAAACCTGGGCAAGGGCCTGAGCTGAGGGAGTTGCAATGCCTACTGCAACATCGACCTTGTCGCTCTTGAACTTTTGAGCGATGGAGGAGGCGGTTGAGATGTCTCCATTGGCATTCTGCAGGTCGAAGGAGACCGACAGTCCGGTGGTGGCAAGGTGATCCATCAAGCCTTTCTCGGCAGCGTCGAGAGCTGGATGGGGGAGAAGCTTTGAGACTCCAATCTTGTACGTAGCGCTTGCTTTGGCTTCGGTCTGCCCTGCAGCAAAGATGCTGAGAGTCAGAAGGAGAACGAGAGCAAGGGTGAGCAGAGAGCGGCGTGTGATGTTCATCTGATTTCCTCCAAAACAGGTAATCCTTTTCGTTTGCAAAACTATAGCCTTATTTTTATCATTTGTAAATCAGGTTATGCAAATTGCGGAATATTAATTCATAGATTATGCATTCGGTATGATCGGATGTTGTGTATTCGAACATCGAAATGATAAAGAAAGGAGCCTGCCCCGATAAGGCAGGCTCCAAACAAGGAGAATGAACGTTACTCTCGTAGTGTCTTTTTCCCGTTCTGGACCAGCACCTTGGCTGAATCAAGCAAGTCCTCGGGGATGCTGATATTCAGCTTTTTCGCAGTATCGAGGTTGAACCAGAGCTCAAACTGAGCGGGATCGTCAAAGAACACCGTTCCAATATCCCTGGGTTTCTCGCCCCTGAGGATTCTTTCGACCACCTTGCCGGTCTCCACGCCGACCGTATAGTAGTTGAAACCCCAACTCATGAGGAAATCGATGCCGTCGCTGCTGGTGGTATCGGTATTGAAGAGAGGTATGCCCGCTTTCATGCAGACTTCGCTGACCGAGGGGATTGCGCTGACAACGGTGTTGTCGATGGCGACATACATGGCATCAACTCGTCCTACGATCGACTGTGCGGCCATTTTCACTTCGCTGGAGTTGCTTACCGCTGCACCGACGAAGGTGACATTGTTGTCTGCACATATAGTCTTCGCCAGTTCCATCTGGGCAACGCCGTTGGCTTCGCTGCTGGTGTAGATCATTCCAAGCGTCTTCGGCTTCACGATTCGAAAGTATGTTTCAAGCTGGAGCTTCAACGGATTGAGGTCGGAGATGCCTGCAATGTTCGTGTCCTCGGTTTTGTCGTAATTGATTACCAGACCGGCTGCCAACGGATCGGTTATCGCCCCGAATACGACCGGCTTGTCAGTGATGACCTGGGCCAGGGCCTGGGCTGGCGGGGTGGCGATGCCGATCACCAAATCCTTGTTGTCACTCTTGAACTTCTGGGCGATTGCGATTGCTGTTGCAATATCGCCATTGCAGTTCTGCAGGTCGAAGCTGAACTTCATGTCGGTGCCATTGAGGTAGTCCATGATTCCCTGTTCAATGGAGTCGAGAGCCGGATGACTTACCATTTTGGAAATTCCGATTGCATATCCGCTTGTGGTTTCCGTGGTTGGCTGGGAGAACAACAGTGGAGCGGCGATCAGAAAACAGACGATGAGCGAAACGATTTTACGGTTCATGGGGTTTCTCCTTACGTGTTGGTGTTACTATACAGAGAAACGAATGAGAGCGCAAGTATCTATGCATAGAAACATAGATTTTTTATGAGTTGGAATCGGGCTTAGTACGCATGCTTCTGAGAAAGAGGAGGTTCCCAATAATCAAATCCGACTTCCACCACAGTTTTGCAACAGACCACTGCTCAGGGTACTCTCCCCAAGTAGGTTCCCGACCTCCGTCACCGGTGGTATCCTCGGTGCACCCCCACCAAGGGGCAGAGTCCCATCAAAAGAGGCTCCGCTTTCCAGATAGGTGAGTTTGCCTTGGACGACCGGATGGGTGATGAGTCCGGGTTCCCTGCATCGGCTTCCCAACCCCAACCGAAGCCTCCATCCTTGTTCTGAAAGGCTCACGGTCGTACAGCGGTTTTTCCTTCTCCAGAAAAAACCTCCCCGGAGGGAGGCTTGCCTGTATTGATGCGGAAATTAGAGGATGTCGTCCTCATCCAAGTCATCGAATTCATCTTCTTCCTCGAAGAATTCGTCCTCGAATGATTCATCGCCCTCGACCATGAAACCATCGTCGAGCAATTCATCTTCCTCTTCCTCATCATCAAGGATCTCATCGTCGTCATCTCCGAAATCAATCACTTCCGGAGCATCGTACAGATCAGCCAGATAGGCGTCTTCCTCGTCCTCAAGCTTACTGAAATAACGATCTTCCTCATCATCGAGCTCATCTTCTTCCTCACGGTATTTCGCCATGCCGGTACTCCTTGAAATCGTATTGGATTCCCACTGATTACAACATAAGAGAAGGTGGTACTGTTGTCAATTGTTTCTGTGGTTATGGACAGCATTCCTCCACACTGGTATCATGGGCCATGATGCAAGCAAAGCTGTATTTGGCCGTACCCTGCGGCGATCCGGCGGGCATTGGCCCTGAGATAGTATTGAAGGCGATGAAGACGGCACAGCTGCCGGCCGAGGTGGGCCTGATCGTCATCGGAGACGCTCCGGTTTTCTCCAAGCTGGCTGCCGACTTGGACTTGAAAGCCGATTTCGATTCAGTTGTCAGCAACCAAGAGCTCCTGGAGCAGGCGATGGCAGGGGGAAGCCGGAAGATTTTCTATACCCAAAACATTGTGGACATGAACCATTTCGCCTACGGCCAAATCAGTGCCATGTGCGGCAGGGCAGCTTATGCATCCGCCCAAACCGCTGTGCAGTTGGTTCAGAGAGGGTATGCAAAGGCTGTGGTGACGCCTCCCTTGCACAAGGAAGCATTGAGAGCTGCTGGAATCGAGCATATCGGATATACCGAAATCCTTTCCGCGCTTACCCACACGAAAAAAGCAATAACGATGTTCGATACCATGGGCTTGAAAATTTTTTTCCACACCCGTCATCTTTCACTGCGGCAGGCATGCGATGCCGTCACCAAGGACAGCCTCCTTGAAACCATAATCACCTGTGACAGGATCACCAAAAGCAGTCCTGCCTTCGACCTGAGCCTGAGCCTCGCCGTAGCCGGCCTCAATCCCCATAGCGGGGAGCATGGCCTGTTTGGCGATGAGGAGCTGGTGAGCATCGAGCCGGCAATCCTGGAGGCCCGAAGCCGCGGCATTGATGTGGTTGGACCTATTGGTGCGGATTCTGTCTTCTATCAGACGCGCATGGGCAAATACCGGGCGGTGATTTCGCTCTATCACGATCAAGGCCACATCGCCGCCAAGACATATGATTTCAACCGGACCATCTCCATCACCTGGGACCTTCCCTTTTTGAGGACCAGTGTTGACCATGGGACGGCTTTTGATATTGCCGGAAAAGGTCTGGCTGATGCGAGCGGGATGGTACGGGCGTTGGAAGTAGCAGCCTCCTATACCTGCAACTGATATGATGTGACCTCTTGTCAAGCATAATCTTTGTTTTCTTTTTCCTCCAGTTTGTTGAAATACATGAAAAGGATTGATAGACAGCAAATCAGTTGTTCGGCACTTGACCATTCTGATATGCGTGGATTGGTTACCACAGGCCAATGGTCCGCCTACAGCCCTTTCTGTCTAATTACGTGAATCACCGCATGGGTGTCAACATAGTTGCATCGAAGATGGCAGGATCTTTGCCCGATTTGCCTGTCTATCAATCCCTATCATCCCAAGGTTCCTTCTTTTTCCTGCTGTTCAGTCGATTTTGTTGTTCATCATGCCCCAGATGAAGCAAGAAAGTTCCCTTGCCACGGCAACCGTCGCCTTGTTCTTGATTACACCGCGGTTGGTGAGATTGTTGTATACCCGGTGCAGCCTCCGGTTCGCCTTGTCCGCATAGGCGATGACATCCGCCTCGTTTCCTTCCTGCCTAGCTTTCAGTCTCTTTGACTTCTGTCCATACAGGCTGCTTCGCAGCGTTGCGTTCGCTCCTTCAATGAGCAGCAGCCTCAATCGGGTGTTCCCCGCTTTTGTGATGCCTCCCCGTTTCTCACGCTGCCCGCTTGAGTCCTCCCCAGGCACCAGGCCCAGATAGGCAGAGAACTGCTGGGCATTGGCGAACCGGGAGAAATCCCCGATTTCTGACACCAGCGACAGTGCCGTGTGGGTCTCGATGCCCCGGAAGCAACGCAGCTTTGCTACCTTTTCCCGATACGCATCCAATTGAGAGAGTTCCTCTATCCTTTGGTTGTACCGGTCGACCTTGTCCTGCTGGTCGTGCACCTCCTGCAGGTACTCCTTGAAGGTTTCCTGGTCCACCGGATCGGTGAACTGCTGCCGTTTAAGCCATGTGTAGTGAATCTGGGTCCAGTAGTTCCTTCCTTCGGAGAAGACCCTGCCACTCCGCAAGAGGAATGAGAGCAGATTCTGCTTTGCCTTCTTCAATGCATCCACCCGGGTGTTTCGCAGGCGGGTGTAGTTCTTGACCGCCTCATCCTCGGATGTGGGAACGTGCACCGCACTGTAGGTGCCGAAGGCAAGGTGCTTGGACAGTTCCATCGCATCAAGTCGATCATTCTTTACATGATTCCCGGATGCCTTCGGCAGCGTGGTGGGAGCCATGATCACGCATCCAATACCCGCTTTTTCCAGGTCGCGGTACAGGCCGTAGCCTGTCGGACCTGCCTCATAGCCGCACAGGACCTCAACGTTCGGTTGCGATTCCTGTAGTTTCCTAACATATTTGATGACCAGATTGCTGTTGCTTGCTATCCTGGTCTGGCCGAAAGCCTGCTTCGTTGCAAACGAATAGGAGCAGAGTGAGTAGGAATCCTTGTGGACATCGATGCCAATGTTGATTACAGTATTCATGTGGTGACCTCCATTTGCATGCGGTAGCCGCATACAGTTTAGTTGATATTCCCAGTATGCAAGGTGAATCCACGATTTGCAAACTGGGAGGTCACTTCATATTGTCTAATGTACCATGCTTGGTCTACACTTATCAAAGCATTTTGCAACTTTCGGCCGCCTTCCTGATAAAACAATTTGCCGGCTAACACTGGCGGACCTATTCGCTGAGGGATGAGCAGGAGAAGTATTTCTCCGACATGAAGGGCGCGATGCTCGACGGCAGGAACCCCGCCTGGTCGGAGAAGGGGAAGGAAGGCAGGATGTTCGTCCACTTCGTCGGGCTTACCGTCTACTCGCACATCAAGGATGTCTGGAAGAGGCTGCGGCTGAAGGACCAGTTCGAGACCGTGGGCGAGGTGATCGACGAGATGAAGAACATCCGGTGCATCGAGCACACCGGCAAGGCGAAGATCATCACGCCCTTTGTCGGGAAGCAGCTGAAGATCTGCGAGTATTACGGCCTTGAGGTTCCTGAGGGGTGCGCCCCGAAACAGAAGAAGGTCAGCTCCAAGACAGGCCGGAAGAACAAGAATGCGGCTCAGGACTGAGCCTGGGAATTAATCATACAAAACTCTGGAAAATTCAGGATCTCATGGCTAAAAAGGATGAGATATTGAGGAAGGAACTGCTGGAGGCCTTCGCCAAAAGCGGCAAGTCCTATGCTGAAACCATGAAGTTTCTGAAAGAAAGATAAGGACTACTTTTAGCGACAAATCAAGTTTGAGTGGTAAAATTTTAGGAAGTTGACATACAATGAAATTAATAATTGCCCTCAGTAGGCATCGGGACTATACTTACAAATCAAGCGCGGCCGTTATTAATATCTACGAATGAATGTATAATTTAGGTCAATGATGGGAGCAGCTTTGTATGAAATCGGGTATCGACATTTGTCCTCTGCAATTCGGGATGCAGCAACGAGATTATTGTGATCAGAGTGGGACATATATGATGAAAAAGTATGGGACTTCTTTTTCTATAAAAAGGCGATACTTAAATCGAATAATCAACGATAATATACCAAGGTCGATATCATGATTCAAACCTTCAACAATAGGACTGAGAAAGTCGGAGATGATCTAAAGAAGAATATCGCCAAAGAAAGTAAATTTCAGATTGCTGCAGGTATCTTTTCAATTTATGGCTATGAAGCGCTTAAGACTGAATTGAGGAAGATCGATTCTTTGAAGTTCATCTTTACTGATCCTACATTCATTGAGCTTGATAAGAAGAATAGGGAGCAGAAACAGTTTTATATCAATTCCAGCTATCGGCAAAAATCGATCGGCGGGACAGAATTTGAAATAAACCTCAAGAATGAACTCAAAGGAAAAGCGATAGCCAGAGAGTGCAAGAAATGGATCGAGCAGAAAGTCACGTTCAAGACCAATGCGGGAAGCAAGTACATCCAGCCTCATACCACCCTGATCAATAAAGAGAGCAGTTTTGTATACATGGGAATCAATGAGTTCAGCAGTGCTGGTTTTGGGTATGAGAAGGATAATTCGATCCTCAACCAGATCATCAAGACTGACGATTACGAGACTACTAGACAATATATCCAGAATTTCCATGAGATATGGAATGATGAGAAAATCTTGCGGGATGTGACCGAGGAGGTCACCGACTACATTGCCAACCTGTATAAGGAGAATTCGCCGGAGTTCATCTATTACCTGACCCTGTACCACATCTTCAACGAGTTTTTGGAGGATATCTCTGAGGATGAGCTGGCCAACGAACGGACAGGTTTCAAGGAATCCATCACCTGGAACAAGCTCTATGACTTCCAACGGGATGCTGTGCTCGGGATTATCAACAAGCTGGAGCGGCACAACGGATGCATCCTTGCCGACAGTGTCGGCCTCGGTAAGACATTTTCCGCTTTGGGGGTGATCAAGTACTACCAGGAAAGGAATCGGTCCGTCCTGATACTCTGTCCGAAAAAACTGGGCGACAACTGGCTGACCTTCCTGAACAACTATGAGGACAACCCGCTGATCAAGGACAGGCTCAATTATGATGTGCTGTACCACACGGATTTGTCTAGGGACAAGGGGGAGTCGAACGGTATAGATTTGTCACGGGTGAACTGGGGGAATTATGACCTCGTGGTCATCGACGAATCCCATAACTTCAGAAACAATGATCCGCATAAGGATCATGTGACACGCTATCAGAAATTGCTGAACGATGTCATGCGCAAGGGAGTCAAAACAAAAGTTCTCATGCTTTCCGCTACTCCGGTCAACAATAGATTCACCGATCTCAAGAACCAGCTAGCTCTCGCATGGGAAGGTGAGACCGGTATCGCCGACGAGCGATTGGGCACGGAGAAATCAGTCGAGGTCATCCTCTCGAATGCTCAGAAGATATTCAACGATTGGTCGAAGCTGCCAATTGAGAAGCGCACCAGCCAGGAGCTCCATGCAAACCTGAACAGCAACTTTGATTTCTTCAAGCTGCTCGATAGTGTGACCATCGCCAGAAGCAGGAAGCATATCGAGAAGTACTATGATGTGAACAAGGTTGGCAGATTTCCCAACCGTCTGAAACCCATCACCCATCATGCGGATATCACAGACCTTGGAAATTTCATCGAGATATCGGAACTGTATCGGGAACTCTCTCGGTTGAGCCTGGCCATCTATTCTCCGACTGAATATATATTCGAAAGCAAAATGCAGTTCTACAGTGAACTGTATGATACGAATATCAGTGAGAAAGCCAGTTTCAAGCAATCCCACCGGGAGAAGAGCTTGCAGACCCTGATGCGGGTCAATCTGCTCAAGCGCCTGGAAAGTTCCGTGGACTCTTTCAGGATAACGCTGAATAAATTCATCCAAGCGAACGAGGCAACCATAAAACAGATTGCCAAATTTGATGCGAATGGTGGTGACGGATATACTGAGGCAATACATCTGAATGATATTGATCTGGATGCTGATAGTGATGATTGGCAGAACGACGAGTCGTGTGTTGGTGGGAAAGTAAGGGTCAGGCTCGCCGATATGAACACAATCGGATGGAAACAAGACCTTGAAGCCGATGTCCGTGTAGCAAAAGCAATACTCCGTGAAATGATGCGTGTGAGCCCGGAGCACGATACGAAACTGAATGACTTGAAAAATCTCATCGGAAACAAATTGACAAATCCTATCAATCCAGGAAACAGGAAGGTGTTGATTTTCAGCGCATTCGCTGATACGGTCAACTACCTGTACAAGAATATCTCTGGATACTGCAAAAATACCTATGGGCTTGAATGCGCGAAGATTACTGGATCGGATGACAATAAATGTACCTTGAAAATAGATACCGGGTTCAACAACTTGCTGATCAATTTTTCGCCTCGGTCTAAGGAACGCAGAAATAACGAAGCTCCACAAATCGATGTCTTGATAGCTACTGACTGTATCTCGGAAGGGCAGAATCTCCAGGATTGTGATACGCTCATCAATTATGACATCCACTGGAATCCGGTGCGTATCATCCAGCGTTTTGGGCGGATCGATCGCATCGGTTCCATCAACCAAGACATCCAGCTGATCAATTTTTGGCCGCAGCTCTCGTTGGATGACTACATTAATCTCAAGAGCAGGGTTGAAAACAAAATGTTCATGGTCGATGCCACCGCTACCGGTGAAGATAATGTGCTTACGAACAAGTCATCAGATTTACTGTTCCGCAAAAAGCAGCTGGAGAAACTCCAGGAAGAAGTTGTTGATATTGAGGATATGGGTTCAGGATTATCCATAACTGATCTGGGCCTGAATGACTTCCGCATGGATTTGGTGAACTACATCAAAGAAAACGGATCGTTGGATTCTGTGGCAACCGGCATGCATACCGTGTGCGAGAAAGATGTGGAACGTGGCATTGAGGAAGGTGTCATCTTTGTTTTGAGAAACATCAACAATGGGATCAATTTCGATAACACCAATCAACTGCATCCGTTCTACCTGGTCTATTTAAAGACTGATGGCACTGTCATTTCCAACCATCTTGATGTGAAGAACACCCTTGATATCCTTCGTGCGCTATGCAAGGGCAGGGATGAACCGATCAAAGAAGTATATGAGCCATTCAATGACGAGACTGATGACGGCAAGGATATGCGGCGGTATTCAAGCCTTTTGAACAAGGCTATTGAAGCGATTCTCAACGTGAAGGACGAGAGCGAAGTGGACAGTCTGTTCACACCTGGAGGAACGACCGTCCTCGTGAACAACATCAAAGGGTTGGAAGATTTCGAGTTGCTTGCATTTGTGGTGGTGCGATGATGAAGGATGATTTGAGACTACCCAAGGAAGCCCTGGTAAACAAATTCGTTGCAAAAACCAGGTTTTATGAGAAGACGAGACTGAGCTCGAAGCTTCAGAAGGAATTTGTGGACAAGATCAAGAGGATCACTTGGAAGTACAAGCTCGCGGATAGTACCATCGGAATTGCAAAGACAGACACTGTCGCTGAAATTCAAGTTTTTGAAATAGAATTGAAGGAACAGAAAATTCCCAAGAATGTGTTAAAGATCATTGATAAAATCATTCCCTATCAAATCCTGTATCGGTTCGTGCATGAGGAGAATGTGGCATATGGTATCTCGCTGAAAGATGGTGGCAGTGTGGGCAACTATTACTTCTCCGATTGGAATGCAGACATGCGTTTTGATTTCTCAGGCATTGACCTTGGACTGGTTTATCAGAAATTGGTGAAAGCCTTTCTTCGTGACGAGGCGAAGGACAAGGACGATTTTAATGATATAGTGAGCACAGATCAAAAGATCAGAACAATGGAAACAGAGATTGCCTCTTTGGAGAGCAAGATCCAGAAGGAAAAGCAATTCAACCGAAAGGTTGAGATGCACAGCACCCTGTTGAAAAAGAAGGCACTGCTTGCGGATATTACTGGAGGATTGGAATGATGGAAAAGATGAAGATGAGTACGCCGGATTTGACCGACATGAACATTGCAAAAATTGGAGCTCTGTTCCCCAACGTAATAACCGAAATAAGGGATGAAAACGGCGATATAAAAAAAGCGGTTGATTTTGATTTGTTGAGACAAGTCTTATCAAAGAGCCTCGTGGAGGATGAAAATGAACGCTACCGCCTGGATTGGCCGGGTAAAAAAGCGTCCCTCCTAAAAGCAAATACTCCGATCACCAAGACGCTCAGACCTTGCAGGGAAGAAAGTGTCAACTTCGAAACCACTGAGAACTTGTACATTGAAGGCGATAATTTTGAAGTGCTCAAAATATTACAGGAGAGCTATCTGGGAAAGATCAAGATGATCTACATTGATCCTCCCTACAATACGGGAAATGATTTTATCTATAGAGATAATTTCTCTAAGAATAAGGATGAGTATGAACAGGATTTAGGGCTGACTGATGAAGAAGGCGGAAAGCTCTTCAGGAATACCGATGCCAACGGGAGGTACCACTCGGATTGGTTGAGTATGATGTATGAGCGGTTGGTTGTAGCAAGGGATTTGCTTAAAGATGATGGTGTGATTTTTATCAGCATTGATGATAATGAAGTGCACAATCTGAGGAAGATATGTGATGATGTATTTGGTGAAGAGAATTTTATTGCAAATTTGATTTGGGAAAGGGCATACGCTCCAAAGAATGATGCAAAGTATGTATCAAACAGCCATGACTATATCGTGGTGTATTCAAAAATGATAGAGAGTTTTATAATTGGCAGGCTTGAAAGAACAGAAGAAGCTGATGCCCGTTATAGGAATCCTGATAATGATCCTAGAGGTGTTTGGAAGCCTAGCGATTTATCTGTAAAAACCTATAATGCTGAATGCGATTATCTTATTACGACCCCCTCTGGTCGAAAAATAGAGCCTCCAGCAGGACGCTGCTGGAGTCTCTCAAAAAAAGCCTTTTTTGAGAGACTCTCGGATAACCGAATTTGGTTTGGACCAGATGGCAATAGCGTACCTTCTATTAAACGATTTCTTACCGAATTGAAATTTGAAGGAATGGCACCCACTTCGATTTTGTTTTACAGAGAAGTTGGGCACAGCCAAGAAGGGGCAAAAGAGGTTGTTTCTCTATTTGAGGGGAAAGGGCACTTTGATGGGCCAAAACCAGTAAGGCTATTGAGTAGGCTATTAACTCTTGCAAACACTCAACCAAACGACACCATTGTCGACTTTTTTTCTGGCTCTTCCACTACCGCTCACGCAGTAATGCAGCTCAACGCTGAAGATGGTGGCAATCGTAAATTCATCATGGTTCAACTCCCAGAACCTTGTGACGAAAATAGTGAAGCCTTCAAAGCCGGGTACAAGAATATTGCTGAGATTGGCAAGGAACGCATACGGCGTGCCGGGAAGAAGATAGTCGAAGAACTGAAGAAAAAGAACCAACAGCTTGAATTGGGTGAGGAGCCAGTAGATCTGAATAAACTCGATATTGGATTCCGTGTATATAAAACCGATACCTCCAATCTGAAAGACGTCTTCTATCATCCTTCAGAACTTGACCAAGGGATGCTTTATTCTCTTGAAAGCAACATTAAGGAAGACCGCACTCCGGAGGACCTTCTCACCCAGGTCTTGCTGGATCTTGGACTTGAACTGACACTGCCAATAGAGACCAAACAGATGTTCAGCAATACTGTATATATCGTCCAGACCAATGCATTGATAGCTTGCTTTGATGAGAATGTTGACTTCAGGATTGTGGATCAAATAGCTGATCTCAAACCATTGAGAGTAGTATTTAAGGATGCCAGCTTTATAAACGATAAAGATCGTATCAATGTCGAGGAACGATTCAAGCGACTTTCCCCTGAAACAAAGGCCACTGTGATATGAAAAAGAAATCAGACAAAAGAATAATGATCAGGAACTCGACTGCGGAATTTTTGGTTTTCACCAGCCAAGCTGGAGAGGATGGGATTGAAGTTCGGGTTGAGGATGAGAATGTATGGCTTACACAAAAACTGATTGCCAAACTTTTTGGTGTTGAGGTCAATACGATCAACTATCACCTGAAAGAGATATTCAATTCGGGAGAGTTGATGGCTGAGGCAACTATTCGAAATTTTCGAATAGTTCAAACGGAGGGTTCCCGTGAGGTTGCCCGTGAGGTTGAGCATTATAATTTACAAGGGATTATTGCGGTAGGTTTTCGGGTCAATTCGGAAAGAGCCACCCATTTCAGAAAATGGGCAGGTCAGGTATTAAAAGATTTCACCCTTCGCGGGTATGTTCTTGATGATGTCCGATTGAAGAACGGTGCTTATCTCAGCAAGCAGTATTTCAGGGATTTGATACTTGAGATACGGGATATCCGTGAGAGCGAACGGAATTTCTACCAGCAGATCACCGATATCTACGCGACGGCGATCGATTACGACCTGCACGCCCCGACAACAAAGACCTTTTTTGCTACGGTTCAGAACAAGATGCACTTTGCGACCCACGGCAAGACAGCTGCGGAACTAATTGTGGATCGTGCAGACCATCAAAAAGACCATATGGGTCTGACCACGTGGAAGAAAGCTCCGGACGGGAAGATTCTAAAATCCGATGTAGTCGTTGCAAAAAACTATCTGAATGAAAAAGAGATTAAATTCCTGAACAGGATTGTCACCATGTACCTTGATTATGCAGAAAATCAGGCGGAACGAGGCGTACCAATGACCATGGCTGACTGGGCAGAGAAGCTGAATGCATTCCTGAAATTCAACGAGGTTGATATTCTGCATGATGCCGGAAAAGTAACTGCGGAAATTGCCAAGGCTTTCGCCGAAAGTGAATTTGAGAAATATAGACCGATTCAAGATAGGCTTTTCGAATCTGACTTTGATAGGGAAGTCAAAAAGCTGATCAGTAATAAAGGTGATGATAAATGAAACTGAAATTCAAACAACAACCCTATCAAGCTGATGCCACCATGGCGGTTATCCGCTGTTTTGAGGGACAAGGCAAAGGTATCAGAAAGGAAATAGTTGGACGAGATATCCTCGACAATGGGCTATTTGGCGCCGAACTGACCAGGGTGGAGGAAATTTTTTCTAATAAAAAATTGGAAATCACCGATGCTGATATCTTACGGAATGTACAAACCATACAGAAAGAGCAAGGTTTGAAAACCAGCAGTCGACTGGATGGGCTCAACTTCACGATTGAGATGGAAACTGGAACCGGCAAGACATATGTCTATACCAAGACCATGTTTGAACTCAATAAGCAGTATGGTTGGAACAAATTCATCATCATGGTCCCTTCTGTGGCCATACGGGAAGGGGTGCATAAGTCATTGGAAATCACGACTGATCATTTCCAAGAGATATATGGCAAAAAGATCCGCTTCTCCATATACAATACGAAGAACAAGTCAAACCTGATCAATATCAAGAGCTTTGCTAATACGTCAAATATTGAAGTGATCATCATGAATTACCAAGCGTTCGCTACCACTAGCCAAGAATCCAGAAAGATATATCAAAAATTGGATACGCTTCAGAGTGAACGACCGATCGATATCATCAAGAGGGCAAGGCCAATACTCATCATTGATGAACCGCAGCGGTTCGGAGATAAAGCTGAAAAGATATTTACCGATAAGGTGTTCAATCAGCTTTTTACCCTCCGATATTCAGCTACCCATAAAAGGGACTTCAATAAGATTTATAGGCTGGATGCAATTGATGCCTATAATCAGAAACTGGTTAAGAAGATCAGTGTCAAGGGAATTGAAGTTGTCGGCAATAGTGGTACCAACAGTTACTTGTTCTTGGATAGAATTCAGATCAGCACAAGCAAATACCCTGTCGCGTATGTTGAATTGGAAGTCAAACAAGTCAATGGGATACAGAAGAAAATTCGACAAATCAAAGAAAGAGACGATCTGTATGTCTACTCAAATGAGCTGAAGCAGTACAAAGGTTTTATTGTCAAGGAAATCAACGGGCGCACGAATACGGTGTCTTTCACCAATGGAATTACTTTGTCTGTAGGTCAGACTACTGGTGATGTGGATGAGGATCATGTCCGACGTATTCAGATTCGTGAGACAATCAGATCACATATTGAGAAAGAACGTCTGATGTATCAGAAGGGGATAAAAGTTTTGTCCCTGTTCTTTATCGATGAAGTGGCAAAATATCGTGACTACAGCAGTCCCGATGAGAAAGGTCTCTACGCAAAAGTGTTCGAGGAAGAATATCGGCAAGCTGTCAGCCAATTGAGCCTCTTCGAACCGGAATACAACGAATATCTCAGCAGCCATTCCGTTGAGGAGATACACAAGGGTTATTTTTCCATAGATAAGAAAGGGCAATTCATTGATTCGAAGGAAAAGCGCGGTGAAGTAGGTAGTGATGATGAGAGTGCTTACGATCTGATCATGAAGAACAAGGAGAAGCTTCTTGATCTGAAGGAACCTACGCGGTTTATTTTTTCACACTCAGCCCTTCGTGAAGGTTGGGACAATCCCAATGTTTTTCAGATATGTACACTCAAACACAGCCAGTCCGAGATCAGTAAGAGGCAGGAAATTGGGCGTGGACTTCGCATCTGTGTAAACTCACAAGGCGAAAGAATGGACGCATCTGTATTGGATAGCGACTTCTTCGATGTAAATAAACTTACGGTTGTTGCCAGTGAATCCTATGACTCCTTTGCCAAGGCCTTACAGAGTGAAATTGTTGCATCACTTTCAGAACGCCCGGTTGTTATTACCTCTGAAGTATTGAAACACCGGGTCCTGCATAACGAGAAGGGGGAGAAGTTTGTGTTTGATGATATGGCTTCCATGGACCTGGTTGTAGATATGAAAAATAAGGGCTATTTGGATGAAAACTACCATATCACAGAATCTTTGATACAGGACATCGAAAAGAAAACGTACTCTGTTCCAAATAACTTGAAAGGATTTGAAAGCTGCATCGCCGATTTTGTGATCGAAGTGTATAGAACGGATAACTTCAAGGCCGCTGAGAATGAAAATGAGAACAATATCCATGAGGCAGTTCTTAAACCCAACGACAACTTTGCAAAAAAAGAATTCCAGGAGTTGTGGAAAAGGATAAAGGTCAAAACGGTCTATGAGGTAGATTTTGAGAGTCGGGAATTGGTGGACAAATGCATTCGAGCGATCGAAACCAACCTGAGTGTCAAAAAGATTTTGATAAACATTACCTCCGGTGAACAGGAGGACAAGATTGATGAAGCATCACTGATATCCGGACAAAGCATGCGTAAGAAAAAGATTGTCACCGAAAGAGCTGAATCCTTGTTGGGGGATGTGAAATACGATCTCGTGGCCGAAATTGCCAAAGAGACAAATCTCACACGCAAGACGATTGTAAAGATTCTGCAAGGATTGCAGTCAGAAACTTTCCATAATTTCAAAGTGAATCCGGAGAGTTTCATCCAGGGGGTTTCCAACCTGATCAACAATGAAAAGGCTGCCACCCTGATCAACAACATAGTTTATTCAAAAATTGACAAGACATACGATGATAGTATCTTTACGATTAACAATTTCAACGGTTCGTTGGCTAAGAACATCCTTGAAGTGAAAAAGCATATCTACGACTACGTCAAGACGGATTCAAAGGTTGAACGACAATTTGCGACTGATCTTGAATCTGAAGAAGTGCTTGTCTATGCAAAATTACCTGGTGGGCCAAATGGCTTTAAAATACCCACACCTCTCGGGAACTACAATCCAGACTGGGCTATCGTGTTCGATACAGACAAATTCAAGTATGTGTATTTCATAGCGGAAACCAAAGGAAGCATGGAGACGCTGCAACTCAAGGAAATCGAGCAGAAGAAAATCAGCTATGCAAAAAAACACTTCGAAGCATTGGGGCATGCGGATATAAAATATGACGTAATCGATTCATATCAAGCGCTCAGAGATAAAATCATGAATTAGTATCATGTATCTCTGAGGAGTAAGGGGCAAGCTATGGCTAGAGGAAAGAACATTAATCTATACATCAAAGGTGGTATCTCCAAATGTACAATTAAGAACTGGATTGGAGTGGTTTATATCGTTCCTCGTACGCTTGTCGAAGTCGGTAAGCAGATTGACAATTTGAACAAGAGTGGGGTGTATCTACTTCTTGGTACTACCGATAAAGATGAAGAAGCCGTTTATATCGGTCAAGCCGATGTCCGGAAAAATGAAAGGGGCGTTCTGCATAGGATACTTGAACCCCATAGAAGTATAGATTATTGGACTGAGAGTATCATTTTTACAACCGTTGATAATTCACTTGGTGCCACAGAGCTCAACTACCTGGAATACCGTCTCCATGAGATTGCACTGGATGCTAATCGCTTTAAGGTCACAAATGGAGGGTCTCCACATAAAGGTAGCCTTCCGGAAGAGAAAGAAGATGAGATGGAAGATTTCATCGATTTCATTCGAATGGTAGTGAGGGCTCTTGGACGTAAGGTTTTTGAGCCAATGGTGACTAGGGTGCCCGAGAATTCAATAGAAGATCAAATCTTTCGCTCTAAAGGGAAGAAGGCCTCAGCTTTGGCCAAAATAACGGATGATGGGATTGTAGTATTGAAAGGTAGTCAGTTAGCAGAAGGGGTAACCAGAAGTGCTCCTAAGCAGGTAATTAAATTACGCGAAAAATATAAAGAATTTATCGACAATGCGTTTGTTCTAACGAAAGACGTTAGATTCGCCAGTCCATCTGCAGCTGCAGGTTTTATTGGGGGTGCTAGT
>Ga0228535_1002380_pt1 | contig 18507 bp, 17 predicted proteins | sample SJ1metagenome_FD_168457 | JGI IMG/M metagenome (GOLD analysis project Ga0228535, IMG submission 168457) | Enriched culture of PCE-dechlorinating microbial communities from Ithaca, New York, USA - SJ1 | ecosystem: Engineered > Modeled > Simulated communities (microbial... > Unclassified | place... | reverse complement strand
CTACATAGTCAAGGCGTATTCCCCACTTGTGTGGGGATGAACCGTATGGGGAGGCCATAATCCATCACCCGATGAAGTATTCCCCACTTGTGTGGGGATGAACCGAAAGCCGGAGAGTACCGTGCAGTCCTTGAGGCGTATTCCCCACTTGTGTGGGGATGAACCGTGACCGTTCTCGATTTTCCTACTTACCATGTAGTATTCCCCACTTGTGTGGGGATGAACCGGGCATGCGCTACACGAACGCGGTACTCAACTAGTATTCCCCACTTGTGTGGGGATGAACCGTGTACAGCGGCTGCTATGCACGCGTGTCGGTGGTATTCCCCACTTGTGTGGGGATGAACCGTCGTAGGTCGGAAGGCCGGCGAGCACCTTGTCGTATTCCCCACTTGTGTGGGGATGAACCGGAATCATCCCAATGCATCTTCTGGCTCGATGAGTATTCCCCACTTGTGTGGGGATGAACCGTGTTGCATCGCTCAGATAGAGGTGCAGCCTTTGTATTCCCCACTTGTGTGGGGATGAACCGCTCTGTGCTGCCGCAAGCTCGTGCGGCTGAAGGTATTCCCCACTTGTGTGGGGATGAACCGAAAAACCAGATGCTAATGGTATATCAATTATTGTATTCCCCACTTGTGTGGGGATGAACCGAGAGTATCGATAACTGGAACAGGAGGGCGTGAGTATTCCCCACTTGTGTGGGGATGAACCGGACACCTCGAGCGGGCGCATATCGGCGATCAAGTATTCCCCACTTGTGTGGGGATGAACCGGAGGATGGCGAGTGGATTGACCATCCTTTCTAGTATTCCCCACTTGTGTGGGGATGAACCTCCACCGTACAGATACCGCTTGCCGATTAATTCGTATTCCCCACTTGTGTGGGGATGAACCGAACCACGGGCGTTCCCTTGTAGAGCTGCTTCAGTATTCCCCACTTGTGTGGGGATGAACCGGAGCCGATCAAAACCCGGAATTCAGCGCAGGCGTATTCCCCACTTGTGTGGGGATGAACCGGCTTGCGTGCACAGTAGGCATGCATGGTTTAGGTATTCCCCACTTGTGTGGGGATGAACCGGATACAGGAACAGTTCCTTTGTTGACTAGGACGTATTCCCCACTTGTGTGGGGATGAACCGTACAGGGCACGGGTCAACTTATGACCGAGCATGTATTCCCCACTTGTGTGGGGATGAACCGCAAATGAGATGGTAAACTAGTAGCATGATATAGTATTCCCCACTTGTGTGGGGATGAACCGTAAGTACAAGTTGTTGCACGTGTTCACTACGCGTATTCCCCACTTGTGTGGGGATGAACCGATGTGGATCAGTGGCAGGAAAGCCGTAAGAGCGTATTCCCCACTTGTGTGGGGATGAACCGGTCTGGGTGAAGCACATGGCTGTGACATCCCGTATTCCCCACTTGTGTGGGGATGAACCGTAACCGGCGATGAGGATGAATTAGATATTTGAGTATTCCCCACTTGTGTGGGGATGAACCGCAAGGGAAGCACCGTGACTCTCTCTTTCAACTGTATTCCCCACTTGTGTGGGGATGAACCGTCATAGGCGACCAATCACGAGAGCTTCTCAACGTATTCCCCACTTGTGTGGGGATGAACCGTAACATCAAGGCAAGGCAATGAGCACACAATGGTATTCCCCACTTGTGTGGGGATGAACCGTATTCAACGGCTATGTCACGCCAAGAGGTGAAGTATTCCCCACTTGTGTGGGGATGAACCGATTGTCCAGCATGCAATCGTGCTTCCCATCCAGTATTCCCCACTTGTGTGGGGATGAACCGAAGTCCCCAGGCACAAGAGGTCCTTCGGTGGTGTATTCCCCACTTGTGTGGGGATGAACCGGGTTCACACTTCCAGAAGTGTTGATGCACAAAGTATTCCCCACTTGTGTGGGGATGAACCGCATGCGAGCGCCTGTATGGTCCGTTCTCAGATGTATTCCCCACTTGTGTGGGGATGAACCGCTCCCGTATCCACTTCGGTGAACTTGTCACCTGTATTCCCCACTTGTGTGGGGATGAACCGCATGCAAGGCGCAATCAAAACAGCGTTAAGGCGTATTCCCCACTTGTGTGGGGATGAACCGGACCACCTCGGCTATCTCGGAGATTGAGTCCAGTATTCCCCACTTGTGTGGGGATGAACCGGAATCACGAACCGACAGCAACGAGGTGGTAGTGTATTCCCCACTTGTGTGGGGATGAACCGATATCCGGTACCGTTGCAAGGAACGCATTTGCGTATTCCCCACTTGTGTGGGGATGAACCGAAACCTGTTCGTCCTTTGGAGAATGCCAAGACGTATTCCCCACTTGTGTGGGGATGAACCGATTACCTGGTCGTTCTTGAGCGCTATGTCCATGTATTCCCCACTTGTGTGGGGATGAACCGACATGTTCCTCTTGTCGGCGATTGCTGACAAGGTATTCCCCACTTGTGTGGGGATGAACCGTTTTATTTTCTTCAATACAGATTCCCCAAGATGTATTCCCCACTTGTGTGGGGATGAACCGAACAGATTGATGATTTGGACACGGATAAAGCAGTATTCCCCACTTGTGTGGGGATGAACCGAATGAGCGTGATTGAACAAGGCAATCCGGGAGGTATTCCCCACTTGTGTGGGGATGAACCGCCGCTGAGTATCTGGGCGTGCTGGGAATAGAGGTATTCCCCACTTGTGTGGGGATGAACCGAACAGGCTAAGTGCCAGACAGATGCCGGCGGCGTATTCCCCACTTGTGTGGGGATGAACCGAAAGGCATTGTGCAATCAACTCTCTCTGGATAGTATTCCCCACTTGTGTGGGGATGAACCGCTTCCGGTCCTTGCCAGCTCCATTCTTTTCAAGTATTCCCCACTTGTGTGGGGATGAACCGAAGCCGGAACCGGCCAAGACTCCGGAGCCGACGTATTCCCCACTTGTGTGGGGATGAACCGGCATGGCATAGGGGTTACAAGGATGTGACTGCGTATTCCCCACTTGTGTGGGGATGAACCGGGTGAGAAATGACCGTATTCATTGAAAAAGAAGTATTCCCCACTTGTGTGGGGATGAACCGCTACAATTGATTGATTGAGCAGTCCCAAGGTAGTATTCCCCACTTGTGTGGGGATGAACCGACGGGACTCTCGGCAGAGCTTCCGGCAATACGTATTCCCCACTTGTGTGGGGATGAACCGCAACAACATTGCGGCAAATAGATATATCACAGGTATTCCCCACTTGTGTGGGGATGAACCGAAATCGACCATGTTCGAGGTCAACGACCTTTCGTATTCCCCACTTGTGTGGGGATGAACCGTAATATTCACTGAAAAAGGTGCAGAATACACTGTATTCCCCACTTGTGTGGGGATGAACCGATTGAGGACTTGGCCAAGGGCATCGAGGCCGCGTATTCCCCACTTGTGTGGGGATGAACCGCTATGGGCTCCCGGGAGATACACTTGACCCAGGTATTCCCCACTTGTGTGGGGATGAACCGAGCAGCCTTGTACTGAATCTGCTTGCGTTTCTGTATTCCCCACTTGTGTGGGGATGAACCGAATTAGTGGTTTATCAGAAGTGGGAGGATTGCGTATTCCCCACTTGTGTGGGGATGAACCGCAATTGGTCAGTCAATTGACAGGGTTATCGACGTATTCCCCACTTGTGTGGGGATGAACCGAAAGCAGACTCAACAAAGAGTATCTTGATAGAGTATTCCCCACTTGTGTGGGGATGAACCGGAATCATCCCAATCACTCTTTTGGCTCGATGAGTATTCCCCACTTGTGTGGGGATGAACCGTATCTGCAACCATTGTGTACCCTCGCTATCTCGTATTCCCCACTTGTGTGGGGATGAACCGAGAATTCAACTTCGATATGATCTTCTTTGATGGTATTCCCCACTTGTGTGGGGATGAACCGCACCGCCGGTGCCCCGGTACAAAGCCCCGCTTGTATTCCCCACTTGTGTGGGGATGAACCGAAGCCGAGCCAGTTTACCCTTGCAAACGAAGAGTATTCCCCACTTGTGTGGGGATGAACCGGCTGCATCCCTATCTTGGGGTGGGTGGCTACCGTATTCCCCACTTGTGTGGGGATGAACCGTACAAGTGTTATCTGGAGAGCGTATGATAACCGTATTCCCCACTTGTGTGGGGATGAACCGCTGTGACTTAACGTCCTTTATCATGTCTACTTGTATTCCCCACTTGTGTGGGGATGAACCGACATTGGACGCTTCCACCATGGTGAACACCATGTATTCCCCACTTGTGTGGGGATGAACCGCAACTGTGCGACAGGATCATGCAGGGCAAGTAGTATTCCCCACTTGTGTGGGGATGAACCGCTTACGTTCGATTCACAGTGGCAAAGTGATGGGTATTCCCCACTTGTGTGGGGATGAACCGCTGTCCGCTAGCATCAATCCCCCCTAGAGAAAGTATTCCCCACTTGTGTGGGGATGAACCGCAACAGGAAGGATGGAGGGCGCAGTTCATGCCGTATTCCCCACTTGTGTGGGGATGAACCGGAAGCCTTTCGTCTCGGTTGAAGACGGGGTGGGTATTCCCCACTTGTGTGGGGATGAACCGTACCGTGACGGCTGCCAAGGTGGTGCACAGGAGTATTCCCCACCTATGTGGGGATTCCTTGCATCGATCTCATCAGCGCCGATGCCTGTCCCCGTATTCCCCACCTATGTGGGGATTCCTTTCTTGAATTGGTATCACAAATGGTGTCACTTTCTGGTTTCAAATTATCACGAGAAGGGAGATAAAAAGAAAACCCTCGCCAAGTTCTTTCTTGGCAAGGGTTTGACTGAGTGCGGTAGACTGGACTTGAACCAGCACAACGTTTCCGCCACTAGCACCTCAAGCTAGCGTGTCTACCAAATTCCACCACTACCGCATCATGAGGTTTTCGGTTTTTTCAAACCGAACGTGGCAACAATACAACACCGTTGGGATGTGAGTCAAGCCCTCTTTTGAAAAAGAAGGCTTGAATTCTCCTAGAGCAGTGCCTCAAATTGGTCAAGCAGGCTCTTGAACGTTTTCAAGGCCTCCTGTACCGGTTTTTCACTCTCCATATCGACACCAGCCTTGCGAAGCGAATCGATGGGATAGGAACTGCCGCCGCTAGAGAGGAACGCCAGATAATCGTTGCGCTCATCTTCCCCTCCGCAGAGGACTTTCTGGCTCAAGGCGATGGCGGCACTGATGCCGGTTGCGTACTTATATACATAGAACGGGCTGTAGAAGTGCGGAATCCTCAGGCCTTCCAGATCGCTCTCTGCTTCAAACTCGACTGCAGGCCCGAAGTAGGCTTCAAGCAGTTTGCGGTACTCCTGTCTCAGGACCTCAAGGGTCAGAGGAGTGCCTGCTTCCGCTATCTCATGGGTGATCTTCTCATATTCGGCAAACATCGTCTGCCTGAAGAGGGTGGCGACGATGTCGTCGATCTGCTTGCCTATAATATATGCCTTGGTCTTGTTGTCGGATGAAGTCTCGATCATATACTTGGCTACAAGCTGCTCGTTGAAGGTGGACGCCACTTCGGCTTCGAAGATCGTGTAGTCGTAGTGAAAGTAGGGATTGTTCTTCGCACTGTAATAGCTGTGCATGGAGTGACCGCCTTCATGGGCAACGGTAAACAGGTCGCGAAGCACATCCTCCTTGTAGTTCAGCAAAATATAGGGTTTGGAAGTATACGTACCGCTGCTGAAGGCTCCGCTTCGCTTGCCCTTGTTCTCATAGCGGTCGACCCAGCGTTCGGTGGTAAGTCCGGCTTTGAGTGTTTCCACGTAATTAGGTCCAAGCGGCTTGAGAGCTTCGCAGATGGTATTCACTGCCTGCTCGTAGCTTGTGTGGGCCTGGATTCCCTTGACCAGGGGAACATAGACATCATAGTGTGCCAGCTTCTCCTGGCCCAACAGCCGTGAGCGAAGTGCATAGTAGCGGTGCAACACGGGAAATGCCTCATGCACAGCCTTGATCAGGTTGTCATACACGGTCAAGGGCACCCTGTCGCCAAAGAGAGCCATGCTTCGTGAGCTCTCATACCCGCGGGCCTTGCTGCAGAATATGTCCTGCTTCACCTGCCCCTCGTAGAGCCGGGCTATGGCATGCTTGCTCTTCTCGTAGACTGCATAGAACTGCTTGTAAGCCCTTCGTCTCAGGTCCCTGTCATCCTGCATCAAGAAGCTGCTGAAGGAGCTCTGGGTGAGAGGTTTCCCCTCGAGCTCGCCGAAATCAAAATCAACGTTGGTCAGATCGCCGAAGGTGGTCCGCATCACCGATCCGACTTCTCCCTGCAAAGCCATCAGGCGTTCTTCCGCCTCACTGAGTACATGTTCCTTGAATCGGCGTGCTTTGCGGATAAAGACGGCATAGGGGGCGAAATCTTCATCGTTCAGGTAGGTCTCGATGACATCATCCGCAATGCCCAACAACTCTGGATCAAAGAAAGCCATGGCCGCGGAGAGCTGGCTCAATTGCTGGGAGGCAAGCGAATAGCGTCTGACATTGTCGTTGTCCGAAGCATCGCCCGCATAGAGCAAAAAGGCATAGTTGTACAGTCGCTCTGCAAGAACGGCTGTCTCTTCATACCACTGCATCGTATGTAGGAATGAGGCTTTCCCTGCTGCGAGGGTTCCCTTCAGCCGAGGTGCCTGCTCAATGCGCTCTGCAAGTTGCCCAAGCCCCTCATCCCATACCTGGGTGTTCTCAAACAAGCTTCCAAGGTCCCAGGTATCTTCAGTTCTCTGCTGTGCTCGGCTGAGTGTTTTCATGCAATTTCTCCTAACAAGGTGATCAGGTGCCGGGCAGCCCGGCCGCGGTGGCTGTAGTGGTCCTTTTCTTCATCGGTGAGCTCGGCCATGGTTTTCCCCGCCTCGGTGACATAGAAGACCGGATCATAGCCGAAACCTCCCTTTCCGTAGGCGGCAAATGCAATTCTGCCGTGCACCGATTCGCAAAACGTAAAGACGCGATGCTTGTCCGCCACCAATGCCAAGGCGCATACAAACTGTGCACTTCGCTCTGAAGGCTCCTTCAGATGCTCCATATTCTCCAACAGGAACAGATTGCGCTCGCCGCTTTCCAGCAGCCTGCCGAATGTTTCCATGCCGTAGCGGGCAGTACGCACGCCCGGGCCTCCTCCAAGAGCATCCACGCAAAGCCCTGAGTCATCCGCGAGAACCACCATGTTTTTCGGGGCGTTCGCAGCGAGGGCCATTGCTTTGCCCAGGGCATTCTCGGTAAAGGTGGCCTTGTCTTCCTCAAAATCAAAATCCAGGCCGAGCTCCTTGGGCAGGATGAGAGTATGGGCTTTCAGCAGGCGGGAGAATTCCTCCCTCTTATGGGAATTGTTTGATGCCAAAAGAATGTTCATGGGTCTAAAGATACTCATTGTCCCCTTGTTCGTCCATACACTTCAAAAGCAGATGCTTCATGTAGTGCACTGAACTATCGATGGTTCCCTTCGGGATTCCCAGCAGGTTGCCCAATTCACTATGGCTCAAATTGAGTTCCATCGTCCTGATTTGCTTGACTTTGGCCTTATACACACGCTGATTCCATATGCGCAGCCGTTCGAGTTTCAGGCGTTTTGTTTCATCCTCCTCCCGAAGGAGTTCCGACTCGATCTCCAGCAAGCGTCTGAAGTGCCTGTGGCTGATGGTTTCAAACTCTTGCTTGCACGCTCGTTTTTGTGCAAGAACACTGTTTGCTGTATTCAAATATTTTATAAGCAGGGCAGGACTCACTTCCAAAAGAGAAGCCAGATTTTCGAGCAAATAGTGGGCGGCCAGGTGCGGGGACAGGGTGAGCATGATCAAAAACCGCTTGCGATTCACCTGATGTCGAAGAATGTTCTGCAATTCCAGCAGCTTGGGATCGCTCATGATCGTCGGTTGGCTTCGATGTTCCAATAGCTCTGAGAACAGGGAGGGGAGGGTGGCAATGTCCTGTTCGACAACAGAGGAAAACCTGCAGTACATTGCTTGTTCGGCTGTCTCTTCCGGCAGCTCGAAGGTTGTTTGTTGATGGTAGAAATCACTTTCAGCGAGCAAGCGCTCTTTCTGTTTTTTAATCTGCTTTTGGGCGATGAAATAACGGCTGCGCTTGCGCACAACCTGGCTCAAGTATCCAATATAGGAGAGTCTTCCTTCCCGGTAGGTGTTCAGGTAATACGGGATGGAATCGTAACAAAAGAACAGAAACTCACAACAATCTTCTTCATCGATGAGGTGTAAAAACAATGGGAGTTCATAGAGTAATTGTTGGGTTTGCTCATGCAGCGTGCGATAAAGCGATTGATCTGTATGTCTCTTTTGATAGCATACAACCGATTTGGTCAACTGAAATGAAGCGTTTTCAGAGAGAGGTAAGATGTACATTGCATACTCCTATGGTGATGTATCACCTCTGTATGCAATGTGTATGCCAAGTCAGTTGCCCAGCAGTTCTCCTACAGCATCGACAAGCTTCTGCCGTACCACGGTGATCTCTTCACCAATGGTGGCTCCTGCAGCTTTCTTATGACCGCCTCCACCGAACCGCTCGGCCAAAGCGCCGACATCGACGCTGCTTTGGTGCGAGGAGCGAAATCCCACTTCGGTGGCGCCGCCTTCGAGTTCCTTGAAGAAGAGTACGACCTCGACATCCTTGACCGAAAGAAGCATCGCATAGAGCGAGTCACTGGGTTTGTCGGTCGTGATGTAGGTATCCCGGTCCTTGAGGAACGAGGAGGAAAGCATGAGCCTGCCGTCGTACAGGCTCTCACTGCGATCGATAAGCTTGCCTAGATACTTCACATATCCAAGGCTTTTTCCCCCGGTCATGCGGTCGGCCATGATGTTTGGGGAGACTCCGAGATCGACAAGCTCGGCAGCCAGACGCAAGGTTTCTCCCCGATACGCGTTGATGAAGCGGAAGAAGCCCGAATCCGTTGCGAATCCGAAAAACAGATGCTCGGCGATTTCTTGGGAGATTTCCACGTCAAGAGCTTTGTACAGTTGCATGACGATAAGGGTGGTCGATACCGAACGGGGCACGATGTAGCGGAAGGTTCCAAACTGCTCCCCGCTGCTGTGGTGGTCCAAGACGATGGTGGTCAACCCTTCAATTTCTTGGGCGAGGTGTCCAATCCTCTCAGGAGATGAACAATCGACGACGACAACGATGGGATTGCGGTCATAGAGATCCTTGTCGATGTGAGCGAGAAAATCTGCACGCAAATGGGAAATTTCGGAACGATCGAATGGACCGGCGTTGGCCAAGTGGACCGTCTTGCCCATCTTGAGCAAGAGCGATCCTGCGGCCATCTGACTGGAAAGGCAATCCCCATCAGGGCTTATATGTCCCAGGACGATGAACTCGTCCCGACTTCTCAACAGATCAAGAATCTGTTCGTCAAATGGGGGATAACTGAACATTTCACGCTCCACGAATGACCTCGGGTTGTTTGCCCTCAAGCACGCACTCCCGTCCGACGATCACCTGTTTCACCTGGTGGATGGAAGGGATATCGTACATGATGCCCATCATGATGTTCTCGACAATGGAACGCAAGCCTCGGGCACCAGTCTTTTGCTCGAACGCCTTCTCAGCCACTGCTTCGACAGCCTCGTTCTTGAAGATGAATTCAATACCGTCAAGGCGGAAGGCTGCTTCATACTGGCGAAGGATGGAGTTCTTCGGTTCCACGATGATTCTCATCAAGTCCTTCTTGGAGAGATTGTCCAGCGCAACATGGATGGGAAGCCTGCCGATGAACTCGGGAATCAGACCGAACTTAATCAAGTCATCCGGCATCATCTTGCTGTAGAGAGCATGCAGGTCCTTTTCCTGGGTATTGACAATGGTTGCACCAAAACCCATGGCATGACTGGAGACGCGCTTCTCGATAACCTTGTCCAAACCAACGAAGGCCCCACCGCAGATGAAGAGAATGTTGCGTGTATTGATCTTCAGCATCTCCTGGTTTGGATGCTTTCTGCCTCCCTGGGGAGGTACGGATGCATCGGTTCCCTCGATGATTTTCAGCAGGGCCTGCTGAACACCCTCACCGCTGACGTCGCGTGTGATGGATGGGTTCTCTCCCTTCTTGGCAATCTTGTCGATCTCATCAATGAAGATGATTCCATGCTCGGCTGCCTTTATGTTGTCATTGGCGTTCTGGATGAGTTTGAGCAGGATGTTCTCAACATCCTCGCCGACATATCCAGCCTCGGTGAGCGTGGTGGCATCGGCGATGGCGAAGGGGACCTGCAATTTTTTTGCCAAGGTAGAGGCCAGCAAGGTCTTTCCGGTACCGGTGGGCCCCACCATCAGGATGTTGGACTTATCCAGCTCAACTCCCTGTTCGGCAATCTGTTTCTGGAATTTGACACGTTTATAGTGGTTGTACACCGCTACAGCCAGTACACGCTTGGCATCGTCCTGACCGATTACATACTCGTCCATGTACTCCTTCAGTTCCTTCGGGGTAGGAATGCGGTCGGGAAGTCCGACTGCATCTTCCTGGAACGTAGGATCGCCGGCGAGCATGTCGTTGCACACCTTGATGCACTCATCGCAGATGGCCACACCGGGACCATTGATGAGTCTTTTTACTTCTTCCTGGCCTTTGCCGCAGAAAGAACAGACTTTCGCGTTTCGCGCCATCAGTTACTCCTTCTCATGACGCTGTCGACAATACCATAGGTGACAGCATCATCACTTGAAAGGAAGAAATCCCGTTCGACATCCTTGGAAACCTGTTCAAAACTCTTGTGTGTATGACGGGCGATGATATCGATGGTAAGTTTCTTCAATCGGCTGATCTCCTTGGCGTGGATTGAGATATCGGAGGATTGCCCCTCGACACCACCCCAAGGCTGGTGGATCATGACTCTTGCGGAGGGAAGCATATAGCGCTTTCCTTCCGAGCCGCTGGCAAGCAGCAGGGCCGCCATGCTCGCAGCTTGTCCCATGCAAATCGTCTGTACATTGCTGTGCAGATACTGCATGGTGTCGTAAATGGCAAGACCGGCGGTGACCGATCCGCCGGGACTGTTGATGTAGAGGCTGATGTCCTTGGTTGCGTCCTCGGAATCCAGAAACAGCATCTGGGCTACTACAAGATCTGCATTGGCGTCATGGATCTCGCCATCAAGGAAAATAATGCGATCCTTGAGCAGACGGCTGAAGATGTCATAGGCTCGTTCGCCGATTCCTGACTGCTCGACGACCATCGGTATGTTGGATTGCATCCTAAAAGGATGGATATTCATGGCAAAAGCCCCCTTTCTAAGCTGGGATTGAAAAGGCGGAACCTGTGTGGACCCGCCTCTTCACAACGTACAACACTGTCTGATGCACTCTTACGCACCGTAGGTCTGGCTCATGAACGTCTCATAGGCAACCTCTTCGCCTTCGACGAAGGTGTTGTTCTCCTCTAGGAATGAAGCTACCTTCTGGAAGCGCATATCGTCCTCGATCATGGCCTTGTAATAGTCACGCTGAGCGGGATCGGTGATATCCTTCAGTTGTTCTTCCAGCGTCTTGTTCAATTCCTCCTCGTCTATTGCGAACTTCTCGGTATCCTTGATTTTGTCCATGATCAGCTGGATGCGCAGGCCCTTCTCGGCAGCTTCTCTCCAAGGGGCGGTGATATCTTCCTTGGTTTTATGCTGGAACTGGAGGATCTGCAAAATCTGCTCTTCGCTGAGACCGGTCTGCTTCACATAGCGGTTCCAGCTCTGGTCGATCTCCAGATCGATCATACTGGCGGGAATTGCAACAGTCGTTCCCTTCAAAAGCTCCTCGCTCAAGGCATTGAGTTTTACCTGCTTAAGCTTCGCCTCGAGCGCTTTTTCAAGCTTCTCGCGGGTCGCCTTGGTTAAATCTGCAACACTCTTGTACTCTTCCTTCACATCCTGGGCAAACTCATCATCGAGAGCGGGAACATCGCGGTATCTAACGGCCGATACAGCCACCTTGAGCGTGATGGTCTTGCCTGCATAGCCTTCCACGGTGGAGTCCTCGGCGTAGGTCTTGGAGAAAGTCTTCTCATCCCCGGCCTTCATGCCGACCAAGTCACTGTCGATCTGATAGAAGTTGGAGGAGCTGCCGAGGGTGAACACAAATTCCTTGCGCTCGGTCCCGGGAACCTCATTGTTCTGTTCGTCGAGCTCGACATAATCAACGGTGACGATGTCTCCCATGGCTGCGGCATCCTGCTTGTCGATGGTTATTGCGTTCTGGTCGCGCAGCTTGTCGATCTCTGCATTCACTGCCTCATCGGTTACCCGTACTTTCGGATAGGTTATCGTCAAGCCCTTGTAGGCGGGAAGCTCGAACGCAGGCATCACATCATATTTCACGGTGAAGGTGACATCGGTATCAGCCTTGAAAGGGAGCAGGGACTCTTCATCCAGCAATTCGGGAATGCTGAAGGAGATTGGTTTGTACTTGTCCTCAACACTCTCCAGAGCCTCCTTGAGGGCGGCTTCGATGGTGTTGAAGGTGCTTTCCTCGCGGATAGCCTTGCCTAATTTGCCTTCCAGCACAGAAACAGGTACCTTGCCCTTGCGGAAACCCTTGAGTTGGATGGTAGAGGCGTACTTCTGCAGTGCTGCCTTGTAATCATTCTCGATGGTGGAGGCGGTCACGGTGACCGTCAGCGCGACGGAGGAGTTCTCCAATTCTTTGATACTCTTATCAGCGATCATCCTATGTTCATCCTTTCGGTCCGAATCCGGACCCTGTATATCCTCAGGCAAAGCCCTTTCGTGTTCCCTTCCTCAGTCCAGCTAGCAAGGAGTATACTACAACCATAAAAGCTCGACCACCCTAGAGAGGGCGGATTGAGAAAACCCTTTTAGCGGAAACATATTGTATATAGCAACTTTTTCCTCTTTGGTCTAGGGGATTGGGCAAATTTGTCCAATTGCAGGCCGGCTTTTCTTCTGTTACCATGACAGGAAGGAGACCGGATGTGACCATCTTTTGTTATCCCAATTGTTCCACCTGCAAGCGAGCAGTTGCCTATCTGGAAAGCAGGAATATCGCCTTCACCTATCGGAACATCAAAGCAGACCGACCAAGCAAACAGGAGCTTGGGCGAATCATCGCCCAGAGTGGCATCGACAGCAAGAAATTTTTCAATACCAGCGGACAGCTCTACCGGAGCCTCGGCCTCAAGGACAAGCTTCCCGGCCTGGATACCGACCAAATCCTGGACCTGCTCAGCAGTGACGGCATGCTGGTGAAAAGGCCTTTGCTCGTCTGTGATGCAACAGTGCTCGTCGGATTCAGGCAAGCCGAGTGGGACGCTTTCTTTGCAACCTGACCGAGCTTACGTGAGCCTGCACATCATGATGTCAAGGTCGGCATAGGTGCCGTCCTTGTACTTCATGCCTCTTTCAATGGTTCCACATTTGGTGAATTTGAACTTGTTGTACAAATTGACGGCCTTCGAATTTGAAGAAACAACCTCCAGTTCCATCTGCTCATACCCGGCTTGTTTTGCCCGCTCCAACAGGGTATATATAAGCAACTGCCCGATTCCCTTGTGTTGGAAATCCGGTGCCACCGAAAGGCCGCATTGCGAGCGATGAACCATGCGCTTCATTGTGGAAACCGGAGAGAAATCACACAAACCAACCAATTGACCGTCACAGAACGCCCCCAGCAAAAGGCGTTTGTCGTCAGCCTCCGCCTTTTGCAGCCAGGCAGCCTCTTCTTCAATGGTGATGTTCCATTCCTCAGTCTCGCGCGCCAGAAAAGGCGAGGAGGCATACATGGTTCTCATGTAGGCGACTGCAAGCGACGCATCCTCGCTTTCAAGGCTGCGGATTGTTATTGCCATTCCGTTCTTCAGTCGGTGTTCGGTTGCATCAAGTTTCATACCCAAGCATAGCAACTCTTTTTTTCCTGTTCAAGAAGCAGACAAAGAAAGAAAACCTTGCCCTTGCCATCTGTCAGAATAGTCGAAGTTGGTATAGGATAATCGTATGGTAACATTAACGGTCGACCCATCAGGCAAAGGTCATTACTGCAGCATCCAGGAAGCCTTGGACGCCGTTCCGTATGAGCAGGAGACCACGATCATCATTGAAGAGGGCGTGTATCACGAAAAGCTTTTCAGCGATAAACGCAGCTTGCACATGATAGGCAGGAAAGAGGTGATCATCACCCATTCCGACGGGGCGAAACAGAAGATCGATGCGATGCCCAAGCGCGGGACCTTCCGCTCCTACACAGCCTTTTTCAGTGGAGAGTTCCTGAAAATGGAGCATATCATCATAGAGAACAGGGCGGGAAAGGGCAGTGAGGCAGGACAGGGCATAGCCCTCTACCTCGATGTCGACTGCGCCCATCTCTCCAAGGTCCGCCTGCTGGGAAGCCAAGACACGTTGTTCGTCGCTCCGCTTCCAGAGAAGGAGCGCGAGCCGAACGGTTTTTATGGACCGAGATGCTTTGCCAAACGCAAACAGAACGCACTGTTCTTCGACCATGGATTCATTCAAGGCGGGGTGGATTTCATCTTCGGCGGCGGCGACGCCCTCTTCAGAAATAGTGTAATCAACAGCTGTGAAGCGGGGTTCGTCACAGCTCCTTCCACAGGTGAGAAAAATATCGGTTTGGTTTTCGATCACTGCTCGTTTACCGCGAACGATGGTGTTGAACCTTGCTCGGTCTATGTGATGCGTCCATGGAGGGAGCACGGCAAGGCACTGTTTTTGTCATGTACTTTCGGCCTTCACATCCATCCCTCGCTCAGAATCGACTGGCCCGGCCATGAGGGATTGTCTGAAGGATTTCTTGGATGCCACCGGTGCCGCTTTTCGGACGAAAGAAGCACCGATGCATCCTATGAACTCTCCAACGCTCAAGCAATTTCCCTACTGGATGCCGTTGAGCAACGCTGTCAGATTTTCCACCAAAGTACGTATGGGAATGTCTAGTGTCAAACCAGAACACCTTCTGAAATCTGCATGCGTATGGCCAGGAAAGCTACCAGGACAACCAACAGCGAGATGATGAAGCCGTGGAGCATCGGGGCTGCTCCTCCTTGTTTCATATCATCCAAACTGGTGTTCAAGCCGATGGCCGCCAGGGCTGTGATCATGCAGAATTTGCTGATGTGCTTCAAAGCTGCTGCCAAAGAGACCGGAATAAGTCCGAAACTGTTCAGGCAGGCCATGACCAAAAAAAGGCCGATGAAGTAGGGGATGATGGACGACACCTTCACTGCTGTCCTTTGTGCTCCAGCAGCTTTGCGGGTTTGATGGAATTGAACGCCGCTGAAGATGAGCACGGTGGGAATGATGGCAAGGGTACGCGTAAGTTTGACCATCACGGCAAAATCCCCTGCTTGCTCGCTGAACCCGTAACCGGCGGCGACCACCGAGGAGGTGTCGTTGACTGCAGTGCCGGCCCAAAGCCCGTAGGCAGTATCACTCATGCCCAACCAAACGCCGAGCAAGGGGAAGGCGACGATCATAAGCATGTCAAAGATGAAGGTCGCACTCATGGCGAATGCAATGTCGCGATCCTCTGCTTCAATGACCGGGGCGATGGCTGCAATGGCCGACCCTCCGCAGATGCCGGTGCCTGCTGAGATCAGGTTCGACATTTTCCAATTCAAATGCAATGCCTTTCCGACAACATAGCCGACTCCGAAGCAGGTTGCCAGGGTAAAGACCATGACAAAAAGCGAGATTCTGCCCACCTGCATGATGGTGGTGATGTTCAAGCTTGCCCCAAGGAGGATGATGGCGAACTTCAGCAGTTTCTTTGAAGTGAATACGATTCCCTTTTGATACACAGGATCCGGCTTTTTAATCGTATGAATCATCATGCCGATGAACAGTGCGATTACTGAGGCACTGATGCCTTGAGGCATCAATCCTTCAATCCATTTTGCGGCAGCTGCGATTACAGCGGCAAGCAGGATGCCTGGCGCATACGTGGGTATTGTTTCTTTTTTGATCATTGTTTCTTCCTTGTAACGTGGTATCGCCATTGATGGTAGTAAATTTTAATGATAAAATCTAATGAAATATTTCTATTGAACGATTCCAAAAAGTTATTAAAAGGATATGTATATGGAAACCAGGCTGAAGACGTTTCTTTCACTGTGCGAGACGTTGAATTACCGAAAGACCGCCGAGCTTGTGAACCTTACGCAACCGGCTGTCACCAAGCAAATCCAGTCGCTGCAGGAGGAATACGGCGTCAAGCTGTTCGAATATGTCGGGCGCGCGCTCTCCATCACCGAACAAGGCTTGCTGGTCAAGCAGTTCGCCCAGTCACAGTTCTACAACGAAGCTGAATTGCTGCAGCTGCTTGGCCGAGCCGAACAGAAAGTATTGCGTCTCGGGGCGACGAAAAGCATCGGCGACAGCGTACTGGATGCGTATCTGCAAAAGTACCTTGAGGATGAGCGGCACAATCTTTCGTTGACCGTGGCGAACACCACCAAGCTCTTCTCGCTTTTGGAAAACTCCGAGTTGGACTTCATCGTGGTGGAAGGCCTCTTTGAGAAGAAGAAATACGATTTCCGGCTCCTTCGGCGCGAGCGTTTCGTCGGCATCTGTGCAAAGGATCATCCTTTTGCCGGCAAGACCATTCCTTTTGAAGCCTTGAAGACTCAGAATTTGTTTCTTCGGGAACCCGGATCCGGAACGAGAAATATCTTTGAACGTGAGTTGGAATCGCATGGATATGACCTGTCGCTGTTCAAACGCGTGACGGTGCTCTCCAGTTTCCAGCCACTAAAAAAACTGGTCTCCAATGGGCTCGGCATCAGCTTTGTCTACCAATCGATAGCAGACTCCAATGAGAATCCTGGTTGTTTCACTCTTGAGAATATGACAAGCGAGCATGAGTTCACCATTGTCTGGCTGAAGCATACGACCGCTTCCCACTATGTGGATGCGTTTTTCAAGGAAAAAGACTCCACACCGGTGGAATGCTGAATTAGGCAGCATACAAGTCAACATACAAGTCAACATACAAGTCGGCATACAAGATTACTTTTTCTGTGTTTTCATCCGATATCTTTGCACTCGACTAGTAGGTTTGTCGGGAAGCGTCATCTCGACAATACCCTTTTCCAAAGCTGGATACAGGTACACCTGTAATTTCCAATGGTTTCCACTACACAGGCGGAACCGGTAAAGCAGGTGATTCCAAAAACCGGACCATTTTTCATTCTTTCACGAAGTGTCATACGAACTCCCTTTTCAACCGTTCAGGACGGCTGATGCTTCTAAATCAACGAAGGCAGCCACAGGCTCAGTGCAGGTATGAAGGTTATACCTACCAAAACTATGACATTGCACAGTATGAATGGTGCGGCCGATTTGAATACTGAGACGATGTCCATATTGCAAATCTTGCTCGCCACATTCAGGCACATGCCCACCGGCGGAGTAACCAAGCCGATTGCCAACCCTACGATGACGATTGCACCGAACTGTAATTCGCTCATGCCGAACTGCTGCATGACCGGGAGCAAAATCGGACTTATCAGAAGAATGCAGGGGGTGACATCGAGAAAGGTTCCAAGAATGAGGATAATGATGTCCAGAAACAAAAACACCATCCATGCGGGAATATGTGAGCCGACAAGGAAAGAACCAATGGCGGCAGGGATTTGTTCCACTGCAAGTATCCAGGTGAAAATCATGGTGAAGCCACCGATGATCATGATTGATGAACTCATCATGAACGTCTTCTTCAAGGCTTTCCTGACATCCGTCCACTTCAGTTCCTTATAGACAAAAAAACCAAGAATCATGGCATACAGTAGGCTGCCAGCCTTATGTCGGTATTGTTGCAGCAGATGTAGTGGTCGTAGTCCTTCGCATCAAGGAAGATCATCGCCCGGCCCCCTTGACGGCGGCGAGCACCCTGGCAAGCTCGTCGCTTGTCCAGTTGCTCCCGAGTTGGATCGAGCAGCCCTCATACTCGATGCTCAGGCCGCTGCGCTGTCTTGCATCGGGCTTCCCCACCAGCACCAATGAGCCCGCCTCCGAAGCTCTCATCGAGCGCCCCAGCCTGCCGTTCGGATAGATGTTGCCGGTATCGTACTGTCTCACCCAGCCCAGGAACGTCGAGTCGTTGATCCCACGCTTGCGGGCGAAGGTGGTGGTGTAACAATTGGTCTTCTTGTATTCCTGCAGAAATTCTTCGACACGGCCTTTCTTCTGCTCAATTGTCCAATTTATCGGTTGTGGCTTATCCATGTCTCTTGCCTCCTGAGACAATGATGACATGGTTCTTTCTTACTCTAAAAGGGCTACGAGTTGATGCTTAGGAACTGTTAGAAAACAATCGAAGCAGACGTCTCCGACGGAGATACCCAATAATTCCACTCTCCATGGAACTCATGCCTGCTGATATTGAGCTCTTCAAGCTCCTTCTTTGAGACCCTGATGCCTTTCTCATACTCGTTGGTATCGATGCCGCATCCCGTCCTCAGACCTTTTT
>Ga0228535_1002379_pt1 | contig 18508 bp, 15 predicted proteins | sample SJ1metagenome_FD_168457 | JGI IMG/M metagenome (GOLD analysis project Ga0228535, IMG submission 168457) | Enriched culture of PCE-dechlorinating microbial communities from Ithaca, New York, USA - SJ1 | ecosystem: Engineered > Modeled > Simulated communities (microbial... > Unclassified | place... | reverse complement strand
CTCAGGAAACGCTCTCGGAGCAAGCGGTGCTGCTCAGCTGATAGTAGGCGGAACTCTTAATGTTGCTGCAGGACAGGCAACAGGAGCTTATGCAGGAACTTACAACGTAACTGTAAGCTACGAATAAATAATACAAAGACTTAGAGGTAATTTAAAGGGTAAAAAAGAGAGGTCGCTTGAATAAGCGACCTCTCTTTCTGCTATTTGCCAAAAACTGTGGCAAGGTTAGATTTTGTCGTTGCTGCCAAGAACGTTGAGGATCTTGTGTTTGTATAGCTCTTTAAGGGCGTCGCGGGCCGGGCCGAGGTATTTGCGCGGATCAAATTCGGCAGGGCTTTGAGCGAAGACTTTACGGATTGCTGCTGTCATTGCAAGACGGCCATCTGAGTCAATGTTGATTTTGCAAACTGCACTAGCTGCTGCCATTCTTAATTGCTCTTCAGGAATTCCTATAGAATCTTCCAGTTTGCCACCAAATTTGTTGATATCGGCGACAACATCCTGTGGAACGCTTGAGGCACCGTGAAGAACGATAGGGAATCCGGGGATTCTCTTCTCAATCTCCTCAAGTATATCAAGACGGATTTCAGGTTTTTGTCCTGGTTTGAATTTGAAAGCACCGTGTGAGGTTCCTATTGAGATTGCAAGTGAATCAACACCTGTTCTCTTTACAAACTCCTCAACCTCTTCCGGTTGTGTATATGTGTGGTGTTCGGCAGAGACCTCATCCTCAACGCCTGCAAGTACACCAAGCTCTCCCTCAACGGTAACTCCGTGAGCATGTGCATACTCAACAACCTGCTTAGTTAGTTCAATGTTCTTTTCAAAAGAGTGGTGAGATCCGTCAATCATCACTGAAGAGAATCCCATATCAATACAAGATTTGCAAAGTTCAAAAGAGTCACCGTGGTCCAGGTGAAGAACAATAGGAATATTTTGTCCAAGCTCTTTTGCGTACTCTACCGCACCCTGAGCCATGTATCTTAGTAGTGTCTGGTTAGCATATTTGCGTGCACCGCTTGAAACCTGAAGAATCACAGGTGATTTGGTCTCAACACAGGCAGAGATAATCGCCTGCATCTGCTCCATGTTGTTAAAATTGAAAGCCGGAATTGCATAACCGCCTTTGACTGCCTTGGCAAAAAGCTCTTTAGAGTTTACCAGGCCTAGTTCTTTGTATGAAATCATTTTATATAATTTGTTTGGAGTTATAAACTCAGAATAATTAGTCATGAATTAATGACCCGATTCAATCAAAAATCATGCAAAAATACAAATTTATAAGTTGAAACACTAACTTTGCACAAAACTCGGTGCAGATGAAAACTCATATCCTTCAGGAAACCAACTGGGAAACCGTTCAAAACTCTCTTTATAATGTTGCAATACTCCCATGGGGTGCGACAGAGGCACACAACCTCCATTTAGCATACGGAACTGACACAATACTGGCAGAGAAGATAGCTGCCGATGCTGCAGAAATAGCTAACAGAGATGGCGCGGAGGCAATTGTATTGCCATCAATAGCATACGGAGTAAACAGCGGACAGATGGAGATTCCGCTTTGTATGCATATGAACCCCACAACCCAGCTATCAATTCTCAGAGATATCCTTTACGTTCTGGACAACCATGAAATCAGGCGGTTCGTTATAATCAACGGACACGGAGGCAATGCCTTTCAACCGATAATCAGAGAGCTCTCATTAGAGTTCCCTGACATCATTATGTCATATGTCAACTGGTGGACAGCTGTTAAGGCCGACAAATATTTTGACGAGCCCGGGGACCATGCGGGAGAACTGGAGACATCGGCAATGATGCATATAAGACCAGACCTAGTTGCCCCGCTTGATGAGGCAGGAGTAGGTAATGAAACCCGATTCAAAATTGAGGCATTAAAAGAAAAATGGGCGTGGACACCAAGGAGGTGGATATATATTTCTGAAGATACAGGAGTGGGAAACCCTAAAAAGGCCACCAAAGAGAAGGGAGAGTTATTTGTAAAACAGTGCACAGAGAAAATAGCAAAATTTATTCTGGATTTTTCACATGTTCAAAATGAGGAGGATCTCTATGAATAATTCTAATAATAAAATTTCTAAAAATGTTCTTATTGTATCGGCCCCATCAGGCGGAGGCAAAAGTACTATAGTCGGACATTTGCTTAAATCATTCAACATCTTTGATTTTTCCGTGTCGGCAACATCAAGAGCTCCCCGTGGTTCAGAGGTGAACGGCAAAGAGTATTTTTTTCTGACACAGGATGAGTTCAAAAGAAGAGCCCTGAATGGGGATTTTGTTGAATATGAAGAGGTTTACCCCGGACTATTTTACGGAACACTTAAAAGTGAAGTGGAGAGGATATGGGGAAATAATAAAGTAATTCTCTTTGACATTGATGTCATGGGCGGAATGAACCTTAAAAAACTCTACGGAGAGAAATCCCTCTCACTCTTTATAGCCCCTCCGTCACTTGAGACACTCCGCGAAAGACTTATAAAACGTGGTACCGATACACCAGAAGCTATTGAAAAGAGAGTTGCCAAAGCAGAGAAGGAGATGCAATATTCCGGAAATTTTGACAAAATTCTGGTTAATGATGATCTGCAGACAGCACTTGAAGAGGTTGAAAAGATTATAAAAGAGAACTTCTGAATTTATGCGTACAGCCCTTTACTTTGGATCATTTAACCCCTTTCATACAGGGCACGCCGCAATTGCCAGATGGCTACTGACAGAGGGCGGTCTCAACAGACTTGTACTTGTTGTCAGCCCAAAAAATCCACTCAAAGAGAGGACATCAAATGTAACACTTAAAGAGAGGCTTGAGCACGTGCGTGAAGCAGCCATAAGACTTTCAGAGGAACCTGAATTAAAAAACAGAGGGAAAAAGATTGAGGTTTCAGATATTGAATTCTCAATGCAGGAGCCACTTTACACAATCAATACATTGAGAAAATTCCGCGAATCAGAACCTGGAGTAGAACACATCCTTGTAATTGGTTCAGATAACCTGGAAATTATTGAGAAGTGGCACTTGTGGCGCACTCTTCTGGATGAATTTGAAGTGTGGGTTTACCCGCGACGCCAGGTATCAGACGGAGCAAACCTCCACGCCTGTACCATACAAGCCCATGACAACACAGCTAATCTCTGCACCCATTACGGTGTCAAACTCATTGACGCACCATACCTGGATATCTCATCAACCCAAATCCGTGATATGGAACTCCGTGGCGAAGAGACAGATAATTTGAAGTACTAATCATGAGGGTGGCAAGCCCTGACAAAATAATCCCACAGCGGATCTTTTGGTGGTGGAGCAGTGATAAAGATTTCGGTTTTCTTTACGGGATGTGTGAATTTTACACTGCGTGAGTGTAGCGAAATGCTGCCGTCACGGTTTGAACGGGGTGAACCATATTTAAGGTCGCCCTTGATAGGACAGCCGATGGCGGCAAGCTGGCAGCGGATCTGGTGGTGACGACCCGTGAGAAGTTCTACCTCAATAAGATTATAACGGTCGCCTTTGGCAATGAGTTTATAGTTAAGACGGGCCTCTTTAGAGCCGTTGCGCTCACGTTCGTATGCGTATGATTTGTTCTGCTGTTCATTGCGGTAGAGGTAGTGGCGTAGCTCGCCCGCCTCCTTCTCAGGCCGGCTCGCCGTTATTGCCCAATATTTTTTCTCAATTGACCCCTCCCTGAACATCTCATTCAGACGCTCCAGCGCTTTTGATGTCTTGGCAAAGATTGCTATTCCGCTCACAGGACGGTCCAGTCTGTGAGGCACACCAATAAACGCCGCGCCCGGCTTTGCATCCCGGCGCGCTATAAACCCCGCCACAATCTCGCTCAACGGAACATCACCTGTCTTATCACCCTGCACTATCTCACCCGGCCTCTTGTTTACAATAATTATGTGGTTGTCCTCAAATAGTATATCCAGCCACTCTGTTGAATTTTTCAACCACCCGGCCGAGTTTTTCGGCGCAGTTTTGCCCGCACCCGACACAATATTTTCACTCATTTCTATCAATTTCAGATGTGCAAATCTAGCCAAATAATTACAGAATCAGCAAACCCCTCTGACACCTTGTCAGTTTTTCTGTATTGGCACAATGTTAGAAGTATTGAGGCAGACCCTCAGGGGAAAAACCACTCAACAAAGCAAACAATTAAAAAATCAATATAAAATGGGAAAAATAATCGGTATAGACCTGGGCACAACCAACTCCTGCGTAGCAGTGATGGAGGGAAATGAGCCCGCAGTAATAATCAACAGCGAAGGTAAAAGGACAACACCATCAATAGTTGCATTTGCAGAGAACGGCGAGAGAAAAATCGGCGACCCTGCAAAGAGACAAGCCATTACAAATCCTACTAAGACAATTTTCTCCATCAAGAGATTTATGGGCGAGACCTTTGACCGCGTATCACAAGAGGTAGGCAGAGTTCCGTATAAAGTTGAAAAAGGGGATAACAACACCCCTCGCGTAAACATAGACGGAAGACTCTATACACCACAAGAGATATCGGCAATTGTACTTCAAAAAATGAAGAAAACAGCAGAAGACTATCTGGGACAAGAGGTTACAGAGGCAGTTATCACCGTTCCCGCTTACTTCAGCGACTCACAGAGACAAGCCACTAAAGAGGCAGGCGAAATTGCAGGTCTTAAGGTGAGAAGAATCATCAACGAGCCTACCGCAGCAGCCCTTGCATACGGACTTGATAAGATGCACAAGGATATGAAGGTGGCAGTATTTGACCTTGGAGGCGGAACATTTGATATCTCAATTCTGGAATTGGGTGACGGCGTTTTTGAGGTTAAATCTACTAACGGTGACACACACCTGGGCGGAGACGACTTTGACCAGATGGTAATTGACTGGCTGGCAGAGGAATTCAAGAGCGAAAACAGCGGTCTTGACCTTCGCAAAGACCCTATGGCACTTCAAAGACTCAAAGAGGCAGCCGAAAAGGCAAAGATTGAACTATCAAGCCAGACCTCAACTGAGATCAACCTTCCATACATTATGCCCGTTGACGGCGTTCCAAAACACCTTGTAAAAACACTTACAAGAGCAAAATTTGAACAACTTTGCGACTCACTCATCCAGAGAACAGTAGAGCCATGCCGCAAAGCCCTCAGCGACGCAAACCTGTCGGCATCAGATATTGACGAAGTACTTCTCGTAGGAGGTTCAACCAGAATCCCTGCCATCCAGCAGATTGTAGAGAAATTCTTCGGCAAAGCACCAAGCAAAGGAGTTAACCCGGACGAAGTTGTGGCAGTAGGCGCGGCCATCCAGGGCGGAGTACTTTCAGGCGACGTTAAAGACGTTCTTCTTCTGGACGTTACACCACTTTCACTCGGCATTGAGACCTACGGATCCGTGATGACCAGACTCATAGAGTCAAACACCACCATCCCTACCCGCAAATCCGAGGTATTCAGCACCGCCAGCGACAACCAGCCATCCGTAGAGATCCATGTTCTACAAGGCGAGAGACCAATGGCCAAAGACAACAAGACCATAGGCCGATTCCACCTTGACGGAATCGCACCAGCACCAAGAGGCGTTCCGCAGATTGAGGTGACATTTGACATAGACGCAAACGGAATCCTCCACGTATCGGCAAAAGACAAAGGAACCGGCAAAGAGCAGAAGATCCGCATTGAGGCTTCATCAGGCCTTACCGATGCAGAAATCCAGCGCATGCGCGACGAGGCAAAAGCCAACGAAGCTGCCGACAAGGCCGAGAGAGAGCGCGTGGACAAGATCAACGCAGCCGACGCAATGGTATTCCAGTCCGAAAAGAACCTCAAGGAGTACGGCGACAAGATATCGGCCGACAAAAGAGCCGCCATTGAGACCGCTCTCAACAACCTCAAAGAGGCACACAAATCTCAGAACCTTGAAGCCATTGACAAAGCTACCGAAGAGATGAACACCGCATGGCACGCCGCCTCAGAAGAGATGGCCAAAGCCGCCCAGTCCGGCCCACAACCCGGCGCCGACCAGCAAGGCCCCGGCCCAGGCTCAAACCAAAACTCCGGCTCCGGCGACCAAGAGGTAACAGACGCGGATTTTGAGGAGGTAAAGTAAGCGAGTAAGCAAGCGGAAAAAAGCCGCAAATTTCGCGAAGCGAAAATAGAGGAAGGCTCTTTATGGATGACCAAGCTTGTTTGGTCAGACATAGGAGCCTTTCTCTTTTGCGGGCTCTTAGCCCGCAGCGGCTATTTTTCCCGAGCGAGAGCGACACCCGGCGCCCTGCACCTGGCGCGCCGGAACTACGACCGCCAAGTCAAAGAGTCACCTCAGGGGTAAAGTGTCAAATCATTGATAAATAAACTATTATGCAATGTTGATTATTTTTGTAAAGTATTGTATACGTAGCATTTGACACTTTACCCCTGGGGTGTCCCACCCACACCAGCAACCCATTCTTCTGCCGAACGGCTAAACCTGCGAAGCACCTTTTACTTTGCTCCATAATTTATATTATCGTATAAATATCTTCTATAATTAAGTAAATATTAAATCATAAGCTATATAGAATTAGTATTATTCTATAGTTTTAGTGGTTAAATTATTTTGTTTTGTACCATTATTAGTTAACTTTGAAATAGAAAATATTCAAAAATGAATACCAATAAAAACATAAAGTCTTTCTCTCAGCACCTAGACAATGAGTATGGTAAAATTGGTAGCAAAAGCCGTACTGAATTTGAAATAAAAGCAAAGGCATTTGCAATAGGAGTCATTATAAAGGAAGAGAGAAAACTAGCAAATCTTACACAAGAACAACTTGCAGAAAAAATTGGAGCAAAAAAAAGCTTTATATCAAGAATTGAAAATGGGCACAGTGATATTCAGTTATCAACTTTATACAAACTTATTGAGTATGGTCTTGGACGCAAGATAAACTTAATTATTAACTAGAGTTGGATAGCTGCACTACCCAACTCAAAATCCAATTTTAACTGGGTAGTATATCAACCCAATTACATATGCCAATAATTTCTAACATACTTAAAGAAAAAAAATGCCCGGATTTCTCCGAGCCTGTCAACCGTTTTAAAGTGCAGATAAAGTACTTGTCATTACGGGCACTATCAGAATAAAAAGATAATATCATCTTATTTACCTGCAATTGTTATTTTCAAAATCACTATATTAATCAGCACAAAAGCAGGCGTGGGTGGGATTTTCAGCTGAATTATAAAACCTGGAAAATGCCTTTTTTATTTGCACTAAAAATAAAGAGTTACCTCAGGGGTAAAGTGTCAAATCATTGATAAATAAACTATTATGCAATGTTTAATATTTTTGTAAAGTATTGTATACGTAGCATTTGACACTTTACCCCTGGGGTGGCCCACAGCAGTAGCAACCCATTTTTCTGCCGAACGGCTAAACCTGCGAAGCACCTTTTCCAAATTGTCAAAACCTGTCAATCCCCCACCCTAACTTTGAACCATAATTAAAAAACGACAAGTTATGGACACAAATGAACTTATACGGGAGTGGCTTTTTGATCTGCTTACAATTCAGTGGGAGATTGAGGAGAACGGAGGAACAGGCAACTGGGAGAATGCACAGCTGGTGCTTAAACACACAGACCTGCGCTACAAAATTGCAGACACTATAGGCCTTAACGACACAAGGGAAAATATGAGACTTTTCATTGCCGACAACCCCACCAACGAGGAGGAGATTGACAAAATTATGGGCCGACTCTCCAGCGCCACCACAAAGCAGTTTCTGAGGGAGATGAACTATGACTATCTGGAGGTTTGAATCATAAATGTCCCATTTATACAATTTGCACTAACAACAAAATCCATAACTTTGAGGAGATATTTTGTTCTCAATTAAATGGAAGAATTCCTAATCATCAAACCCTCCCCGCATCTTGCCCCCTACATAAAGAACTACTGGCTGCTGAAGACAGATGTCACTTCACCAGCCATAGTCCGCACCTTGCCTACAGGAATGATGAGCCTGGTATTCCACAGAGGGAACAGAATTCTCTCCGTCAAAGAGAGGGAACTTCACCCACTGGCATTTCTCTCCGGCCACGAAAAGGGTTTTGCCGATCTGGAGTATAACGGCCAAATAAATATGATCTCTGTCACCTTTAAGCCGACAGGAGTCAGAGCATTTTTCAATCTCCCTATTAATAAAACCGACGCTCTCCGCCTCAATCTCACACCAATCGATTGCGGAGCCGAGAAGATGGCATTCTTCCCGGAAGAGAACGGCCAATGCCCCGGAGCAATTTCATTTGCTGCCGACAATAAATTCTTACCATCAAAAGATGGTGTTTTAATTAGCCTGACCGTAGAAAGTATTGAAAAGGCAACAGAATCAATCTCAAAACTCGGAGGTAAAACACTTATTCCCAAAACAAAAATTGAAGCAGAAGGCAGAGGCTATTTTTCTGTCTTTTTAGACAGCGAAGGAAACAGAGTTGGGTTGTATTCGGACAAATAGCATACTTATTTACTCAACAATAGGTTAGCAACACATAAGATTCTATTAAAAATTTTAACAGGTCACAAATTGTGACCTGTTTTCGTTTTCGTCAATAAACACTCAACTTTAAGAAGATTAAGCAAGGACACACTCAGGTTTGATAGTGTGATATTCAATAATTTATTGGATGCAAGTATTGGATTTGAAATAATAAAATTTTAATTTTATAGCGACATAAATAACCACTAATAAAGGTGTGGTTAGCCAGTATAATATAAGCTGCTAACCTTAACTTTTATACACATATAAACAAGTTGTATGCAAGGCTAGAAAAACAGCAGAACATTGATAATTTGAAAGTTAATTGAGAAAATACACGAACAGAGAAAGAGCATTGATTGGAGTTTGGTGCAAGAAAAAATTAGTTTTTGCCGACCCGCTTCTGCCCTTCGGGACAGTTGGGGAAGCCCACGCACATTGCACACATTTGCAAATCGCACAGGCTGACGCACAAACCAAAATTTGCAAAAGAGTGCAAATTTTGCCTACGCTCAAAATACATTTTGTACTTTATGAACTTTTCAATTTTTATGGCAGATTTAAAAGAAATATATTATAAAACTAAATATGGGAAACTCCTACTTGGAGACTCAATTGAATTACTAAAAGGTAAGCTATCCAAGAACCTGAAAGGAAAAGTTAATCTTTTAATTACTTCTCCACCGTTCCCTCTTAACAACAAGAAGAAATATGGAAATTTTCAGGGAGAAGAATATAAAGAATGGTTTAAAAGTTTGGCTCCAATATTTGAAGATTTATTAGCAGATGATGGTTCAATTGTAATTGAAATTGGCAATGCATGGGAACCGGAAAGACCAGTTCAATCATTATTACATTTAGAATCATTATTAGGTTTAGTACAAAACTCAAATTTAAGATTGATTCAAGAATTTATATGTTATAATCCTTCCAAACTTCCTTCACCAGCTCAATGGGTAACGGTAAATAGACTTCGTACAGTAGACAGTTATACTCATATTTGGTGGTTAGCAAAGTCTGATTTTCCTAAAGCTGATAATAGAAATGTATTACGACCTTATAGTAAAAGCATGAAAAAGTTATTATCGAAACAGACTTACAATAAAGGTCGCCGACCATCAGAACATGTAATTTCTGATGAAGGTTTTTTAAAAGACCACGGAGGAAGTATTTCCCATAACTTTTTTGAATTAGAACCAATTGATGAAAAGCGTGATGTTAGACTACCTCATAATGTTTTAAGTTTTTCAAATACATCATCAAACGATTATTACCAAAAACTTTGTCGAAGAGAAAATATTATTCCGCATCCAGCTCGAATGAATGCTGGCATTGTGAACTTCTTTGTTGATTTTCTTACTGATGAAAATGATTTTATTCTAGACCCTTTTGCAGGTAGTAACACGACAGGATATTGCTGTGAAAAGAGAAAACGGAAATGGTTAGGAATTGAAATAGACCCAGAATTTGCAAATCAATCCCTATATAGATTTGAAGAACCAAAAAATGATTTTAACCTCAAAATATTAAAGTGATGGATTCCTTTATTACTAAAATAACCGACGTTGATTTTTTTAAAGAAGGTCAGAATGAAGAATTATTTGTCGGTCGACCGTTTGCTATAAACTATAATAAGTTGAAACTTCTAATTTCTGACTTTTGGAAATATAAAGTAAAAGGAATTCCCCAAGGTTCATTTTTATTGGCATTTTACGATAATCCATATGATGAAGAAATACATGAGGCATTGCTTTTAAGAGTTCTAGACCCCGCCTCATTACCCACAGATAGTAATGTAATATCTTCAATGGTTGAATATTACAAAGACAATTTAAAAACTTCTGGAAAACAAAGCGAACTTGATGACTTTACTCGATACGAATTTAGTTTCTCAGGTCTTGAATGCCGTATTCTTGGAACTTTTTATAAAGAAAATGGCAAAATTGAATTTGGTGCTGATGTTGAAAATTTCTATTCTGCTCATAATTATAAAGTTTACAAAGCTACAGGGAAAGTTCTTGAGATTATAGCAAATCAACGTGATAAAGATATACTTGCCGGTGGAGAAACCGAATTTGCAATAGGAAATGTCCGCTACAGTTCAAGTAGGCGACAATTATTAAATGATAAAACTGTAAATGATGTAAAAGTATTTATTAATCCTGGTGATTTACTTGGAAAAAGAACTGCATTGTTCGGAATGACAAGAACTGGTAAATCAAATTCTGTGAAGAAAGTTATTCAAGCAACTGTAGAAATTTCTTCAAAATCGAAATTTAAATCAATAGGCGATATTCCTAATGGAGAGAATCTTTTAGAGCCATTTGATGAAATAAATCATGCACCTAAATTACCAGTAGGACAAATTATTTTTGATATAAACGGTGAGTACGCAAATGCTAATTTGCAGGATGAAGGAACAGCTATATTTGATATGTATAGAGATTCTACAATTCGCTTTTCCACTTTGGCAAAAGAAGGTTTTAAAGTAATGAAAGTTAACTTTTTCCAAGATGTACAAGCTGGGTTTGAATTAGTTAATAATCATCTTCTTGGTCAATCTGGAAACTATATTGACAGTTTTAGGGCAATAGATTTAAGCATTCCCGAAAATTATACTCCCACATCATCAGAAGGAACAAGATACGATAGATTAAAAGCTGCGTATTTGTGTTGCTTATTCAAAGCAGGTTTCCAATTACCTGCAAATTTTAGGATTAGGTTTAGAGGTAATAAAGACTTAAACTCAATCGTTACAGAGGATGGTTCTGTTAAACCAGATAGTGGTTTAACCCCAGAACAAGCAACTAATTGGTTTCTAACAATCTGGGAAAATTATGACTCACATGACTATTTTGCAAGATATAAACGAGAACATGAAGGTCGAGAATGGGCAGATGAAGATTTAAAAGCAGTATTAGTTTTCTTATCAAGAAAAAAAGATGGTAGAGTAATCGATGGTTACAGAAAACTAAGAGCTATTACAGAATTACACACATCAAGCGTTGATAGACCTTTTGATTGGGAAATAATTGAAGAACTTCGCAAAGGACGCATTGTCATTATTGACTTATCTCAAGGTAATCCTGAAATTCAAAAACTGTATTCTGAGCGAATTTGTAAAAAAATATTTGACGATTCAATGAATCGTTTTATAAATACTCAACCAAATAACTTTATTCAGTTTTACTTCGAGGAAGCACATAATCTATTTCCTAAAAAGGAGGATAAGGATTTAAGTCAAATCTATAATAGAATTGCAAAAGAGGGAGCAAAATTGAATTTAGCTATGATTTATGCAACACAGGAAGTAAGTTCTATCAGTTCAAATATTCTTAAAAATACACAGAACTGGTTTATTGCCCATTTGAACAATGAAGATGAAACAAAAGAATTACGGAAATATTATGATTTCGAAGATTTTACCGATAGTCTCGTTCGATTTAGTGCTAAGAACGATAAAGGATTTGTTCGGATGAAATCTTATTCTAATCCCTTCATTGTTCCTGTTCAGATTGATAAATTCTCAGCAAAAAAGTAGTGTAATGTCATATAATGAGGGAAAAAGACCTTTCGAGGCTGCAAGTAAAAGCAATCATATTCATATAATCAAGGATAAAACTGTTCAGGATTTTTTATATAATCATGAACTGCCGAGAGATTCTGAGGAAATTGAAACTTCAGCAGAATATTATGTTGACATTGATTTTGAATTACCTGATTCAATCAAATGGATTGTAGCTGTTGATGGAGGAAATACAACTGTTCCAGTTAAATCTAAATTTCCATCTTCAACATTGACTTTTTTTCAATTTGGTGCTAACGCTCTTTCAATAGATGATTTGAATTCTTTGAAAGAAGAACCCTATATTTCGCCTGAGAATATTTCTAAATTGAAAGAACTTCATCGGCGAAAATTAGTAATTCCTACAAAAAATATTGGATTAAAAAAAGAGGACGGAACAAGAGCAACCTTAACATTTTCAGTACGAAAGGCGCTATATGATTTTTTTAAAAACGAGAATTTATTAGAAACTTTAAGTTGGTTTTTATTTGAATTATATAATCCCTCAAAAACCATAAATGAATATGAACTTGCATCTCATCCAGACAATTCTGATATAAAGAAAATTACAATCAGAAAAAATGAATTAACAAAGGATTATTGTATAAATAATAGTAGTGGTCTTATATTCTTAACAGATGTTTTTCGGTTACATGAGGTAATTGATGATGATTTTGGTGCAGCTGGTGTATTGGGATACTTAACAAACTTAGTAGAACATTTTATTCTTATTGACTATATTAAAAATGTATATCAGCGTCGCAAATCTGCATTAAATGAAGTTGTTTTTATTAAAGACGGCCCTTTAGGCTTTTTTGGTCAAACTGCTAATATGCATAAACCAATGAGAGCTCTTTTAAGTTATTTAAATCAAGTTGAAAATGTATTTGTTGTAGGTGTTGAGAAATCAGGCCCATTTGTCGAACATGCGATGGAGATTCAAGATAAACTAAAGCCAGGTCAAGTTTATTTATTCTCAAATTCTTACATATACAAGTATATTAAACCTGGAGATATAAATACAACCGAACCTTTTGGAAAAACTTCATATTATGGTAGCAAAATGATTTTTAAATCTCGTGATGAAAAAATCTACCTGATTACACTTCCAACTGAAAACCCAGAAGTTGTTATGAACCCTAAGAAGAATGACTTTAAAAATATTGATATAACTCTAAAGTATATTGAAAAATTGCGGTCGGATATGTATGATAATTCATTATTGCCTATAGCTCTAGCGAATAAACTAGTATCATTATCTGACCATCCAAGTTCCATGATTTTAGAAAAGTTTGCTAAATCAATTATAAAATGATATCCAAACGCACACAGTCAAGCACATTTGCAATTCGCACGAGCCGACACGCAATCCAAAATTGCAAAAGAGCTTTCCTGTTTGCCCCCGCTTATTTGCCGACCCTAAAAACTAATTTTTTCGGAAACAGCAGTGCTTCGATTGAGCGGATTCGTGATTGTAAAAGATTTATAATTAACTGATAATGAATAAAGCCCAGCATACAACACGCGGTCATAAGTAATGCGGGGCGATGTGGTAAATTCAACATGAGTACATTAAATAAACATAGCAACGGTTTGATAGGTAAGTGCTTCGAAATCCCGCACTACTCATACCGCCACCGTTAGCGACTATGTTGAGACAATTGAACGATTTTAAATAATTAAATATATAAGAGGATATCGCAAATTGCGACAACATAAATATCAATAATATATGACAGGACAAATTTTAATTCCAGTAGAAAAGATTGATAGATCAATTTTGGTTATCAGAGGGTGTAGAGTGATTTTAGACAGTGATTTAGCCAACATATATGGGGTTAAAACCAGTAGGTTGAATGAGCAGGTTAAACGTAATATTGAGCGTTTCCCGGAAGATTTTATGTTTCAGCTAACTGATCAAGAAAAAGAGAATGTTATCGCAAATTGCGACCACTTAAATAAACTTAAGTATTCAAGGACAAATCCGTATGCTTTTACAGAACATGGGACTATAATGCTGGCAAGTGTACTAAATACAACAACTGCTATTGAGGTCAGTGTGTTAATAGTAAGAGCGTTTGTTAGATTAAGGGAACTTCTCTCCACACATAAGGACTTGGAGAAAAAAATATTGGAATTAGAATCAAATTATGACGAAAAATTCCATTTGATATTTAAAGCAATAAAAGAACTAATGCAGCAAAAGTCGATAGATGAAAACAGACCAATAATTGGATATAAGAAACAGCGCTAATGAAAACACAGTCGCTAACACGCGTTAAATTCCATTAAAACGAAATTTTACAGCAGGAACGTTATCGGCAAGCCGAAAGTCCGCTAAATGATAAATATAATGATGCAGTAAAAGAATAGTATGACGATAAACAAAAGCGAAATTGTATTAAAACCGTTCCAATCTGAAGATATACCCTTATTCGAAAAATGGCTCGACAAAGAATATATCTACAAACGGCTGTGCCCCGATGGGGAAGAACAACGCAAAGCTTGGTTGGATGAAATAATCAACAAGGATGGTAAATACGATTTCTTAAAGCATTTTATCGTCTATCATAACAACCGAAAAATCGGGTACTGTCTTCACTCCGACTGTTTTTTTCTGAAAAATGTAGAGGAAAAAGGACACGACTTTGAGGGTTTATACGGTGATGTAACAGAAAAGAATCACACTTACGAAATTGGCTATTTGATTGGTGAAGAAGAATATCTGAATAAGGGTATCAGTAAAATGGTTATCCATAAGTTAGAAGAAATAATTACGGCACTAAGAGGAAAAGAAATATCAGCAGACCCCTCCGAAGAAAATATTTTCTCTGTGAAAGCATTGTTGAGTAATGGGTTTAAGAAAAAGGCGGATGGCGATTACAGAAAAGAAATAAAGCGGTAGCAATGGGTATTCAAGCAATTCAGCCTGCATCATCGTTTGTCACGGTGGATACAGACGTAGCTCCACAATCCGCTTCATTTCATATACGCGACCGTTGGCGTTCATTGTAAAAAGACAGCCGACGCACATTTGGCACATTTGCAAACTCAAATCCAAAGGCTGATGCTTCAGTTTGCAAAAGAGCCAAATTTTTACTAACACTCAGGAAAAACATTTGACTATGAAATATATTATTGACAAGGAGATTAATTTAAAAAAAGACGATTCTTTAAATAGTAAGTGCTATGCAGAGTCATTAAAAAACGTTTTGCTAAACTCACCTAAAGAAAGTTCTTTTACTGTTGGACTTTTTGGTGAATGGGGAAGCGGAAAATCTTCAATTGTTGAGACTGTAAAGTCAGAACTAGAAAGTAGTAAAAAAGAGAATATTAAGTTTATTGTTTATGATTCATGGAAATATGCAAATGATAGTTTTAGAAGAATGTTCCTTTTAAAAATTCAAGAATCACTTGGATTTAAAAGGACAGAACTAATGAATTCATTTTATCTAAATGAAAGTGAAGATGTAGAAATTAAACATAAACTAAGTACTGGGAAGCTAGTTTCAATAATTCTCATATTGATTGCTGGATTGATTATAGTTAACAGTATTCCAGCTGATTATGCAAATATGAAATTATCATTGTCAATCATTATAAGCTTCTTGGGTTTGTTTGCGACTATTTTCTTTAAAGTTTTTGATGAGTTTAAAGTCAATATGCAAAAACCTCATTTATTTGCACCTGAACAATTTGAAGAGTGTTTTAAAGAAATGATAAGTAAATCGCTTAAAAGTTATTCTACTGCAGAAAAAATTGTTAAGTGGGTGCAAGGTGAACATTACGAAAAAAATATTGACAAACTGATAATTGTAATTGATAATATTGATAGATGTAATAAGGAATTAGCTTATGAATTACTTACTGATACAAAAAGTTTCTTAGGTCACACTGGTAATTTAGTTTTTTTAATTCCAGTAGATGATGAAGCTTTAAAACAACATATTTTAAATTCTAAAGCATGCAATAAAGAAGCTGAAGAATTCCTTAGAAAGTTCTTTAATGTTACAATACGAATCAAACCCGTAAAGTCCATTGAACTTTTTGATTTTGCTAATTCGATAAATAAAAAACACAATTTAAACTTTAATCCTGACACAATCGACATTGTTTCAAAAGAGTATGCATCTAATCCGCGTCGTATAATTCAATTTTTCAATAATCTTCAAACCGAGTTACATAATCAAGAAATAAATTTTGGCAAAGAATTTATTAAAGAATATGAGAGCCTGATTTGTAAGGTATTAATCCTTCGCGAAGAATGGCCTGAATATTATAAACTTTTATGTAAGAATCCACATTTGTTTAATGAAACAAATAAATATAAAGAGATATTACTCGAATCAAATCCAGATTTAGAATTATTTCTTTCAAATACAATATCAATATCAAAAGGATACAAAATAGAAACCTTTGAAAAGATTCTGTCAAATGAAAAGGTTTTTAATGAATTCTCCGATACAATATTAAAGTCAATTCAGAATAAAAAAATTGATGAATTATTAAATCATATTAAGAAAGATAATGAACAGAAAGAAACAGTCATCAATTATTTAATAGAAGAATTGCGAAAAGGAGCAAAAAGTGGTCGATTTAAAACATTAGTGGCAAATACATTTGAACTATTATTAAAAATAAATTCTAAACTTCAATTATCTACTTATGATAACCACAGAATTGAGAATAATATTTCGCCAATTTTAGGGGAATTTATCAGTAAATCTGATAATTACATTGAGCTGGTAAACTATATAGATACCTTACACAATCAAAATATTAATTATTTCGGTGAATTTATTTTTGACCTAATAAATAATGATTACAAAGAAGGAAAAGAAGAACATGATGAGTTTTGCGTAGATATGGTGCTAAATCTAATAAATTCTCTTTCGAATGGTATTTTATTACAAAAACTGAAAACGCCAATTTTTGAGGAATTTAAAGGACAAAGTACTACGTTTAAAGATTATGTTAAGGCTGAAAATGTTAAACATATAAAGTCTGATAAGTTTTTGGAATTAATAATTTCAAAAATAAGTCAATTACAATCGACTTCACCTGAATTAGAAGACCTTATTTATTATGTTAGGAACATTGATGTTATGTATCCGTTCGAAAAAGAAAAAATATTCGAACGTTTTAATGCAATTCATCCTCAATTTACTAACCAAAATTCTCAATATATATTTAATGTTGTTAGTACTGTGAGTCCATTAATTGACAAATTGAAAAATTATCAAAAACCAATTGTCCAAGTTGAATCTTTTATAACTAAATTGCTAACTAATAGGACTGTAAACAGTAGGCCGGTTAACTATATCGCAGAAATATTAAACGATGAAGAAAAAATAAAAACAACTATTTATCTTTTAGAAAATTTATTTAAAGCATCATCACATCAAATTACAGTTAAGGATTATTACAGTACAATTGCTAATTCAAATGAAGTAAATCGTGGATTAGTGAATTCGTCTTTTATAAGACTTAAAAATATATATAATTATCAGTTAGTTTCAATATTGGATGTTATCGTATCTGATACTGTATATAGTGATGATTCTTTTCAATTACTTGAACATGCGTTACTTTATAAATCTGATGGAAAATATAATCTTGATGACGAAATTGTCGATAAAAAGATTGTTGAAATGGCAGGAATTGTATTCAGTCAGTCTGATAAATCTGAAGGTATACTTCAATTCTTTGAGAAAAATATAGATAATGAGCGAATTAAGGAATCTTTAGGGAATATTATAGCCGGTAAAACCAAAGATGAAATTCTTTTATTGACTCCAAAATTACTCAAACTTGCTTTTGATAAAATAACCCAAAATGATGAGTTATTCAATTATAAAGATGACATTGAGGTTCTAAAAGCGATTGGTCAATCTGGTGAAAAAAGTCACTTGGGTAAACTTGCAAAAGTTATAATTTCAAAATTACTACAAACTGAAACATATAAAGAAGCATTTGAGATTATTGAATGCAGTCAGGCATTTAACACCACTAATACTAAGAATATTGTAGGTTATTTAGAGGATATTTCAAAAAATGAAGAATATAAAGAAAAAGCTTTAGAATTAATTGAAAAGTTGAACCAAGCAGGCACTGTCCAGAATTTTGTGTAAACGATAATTGATTTTTCATAATTACAATAAAATTCTGTTATCAAATATAAGTATAAACTGATTCAGGACTATCGCCCAGTTCCTTATTGGCATAGTCCATTTCTTTTCAATCTCATTAATAGCAAGATAAACAGACTTTTTAACTGCGTCATCATTAGTACATATTCCGGATTAAGCCCGTTCAGTGATTCCGGTGATACCCGTTCACTTATTGTGAGATTTTAGTTATTATTTCAAAGTTAATATTTTTTTCTAAGGCTTTCTCCTTTCAACTGGAAGCGTACT
>Ga0228535_1002378_pt1 | contig 18510 bp, 23 predicted proteins | sample SJ1metagenome_FD_168457 | JGI IMG/M metagenome (GOLD analysis project Ga0228535, IMG submission 168457) | Enriched culture of PCE-dechlorinating microbial communities from Ithaca, New York, USA - SJ1 | ecosystem: Engineered > Modeled > Simulated communities (microbial... > Unclassified | place... | reverse complement strand
CATCAACGAGGAGCTTGAACAGGCTTCCTCAGACATTCTCCGGGCCTGGGAAAAGGAGGCCCGGAAGGCCCGGAATACCGGCTGTTATGGATTCTAGAAGGAGGAAAAAATCATTTACGGGCTACAGGATTTCCTGTACCACTTGAAATTCTATCCTTCTCAGATATCATCGCGCCCCGTATACTAATTGTGATATGAGCGTAATACGTAGTGTCTCAAACCATTCCATCAAACGCATCGGCTTTCTTGCCCGCAACCCCTTCGGAGGGGCTTCGGTTGAGATGATCAGAGGCCTATGCAAAACACTTGACTCCTCGACCAGCCTCATCATGATTCCCTACATGCAAGAGAACAGTGCATATGAGCACGTGCTCCAACTGCTCACGCCCGACAATTTCGAATCCTTGGTAATCTGGGGAAAAGTGGAAGCCTTTGAAGCTGTATATGCAAAAGCTGCTGCAGAGGGTATACCGCTGGTCAGTATCGGCGGCAAGCACCCCGACCACCCCTGCCTGCTCTTCGACTCGTACTCGGGGATGAAGGCGGTGGTATTGCACTGCATCTATGAACACAAGACGAAACGCATCGCTTTCATCCGCGGGCCTCAGGAGGACGCATATGCACAAGAGCGCTACCAAGCCTACCTCGATGCGCTTTCCTATGCCGGCATTCCCTTCCAAGCCGACCTGGTCAGTCCCCCGGTTGACTGGAGCAACGGACAGCTGGGTTTGGAAGCTCTCTTCAGACGAGGCCTTGCACCAGTCTCTGATTACGAAGCGATCATCTGTGCCAGCGACCTGTTGCTTACAGGAGTATATAGCCTCCTTGGCAAACAAGGCTTCAACATCGGCGAGGACGTGAAGGTCATCGGTTTCAACGACAGCAAGGAAAGCAGGATATTCAACCCACCTTGCACCACCGTACGCCTTCCCTACCGGGAGATGAGCAACGCTTTACACACGATCTTGGACAAGCAATGGAAAGGAGTGCGCGTGACCGACCTGAGTTATCCTGCAAAAACCATCATCCGCCGTTCCTGCGGCTGTACCGTGCAGGATACCTTCGGGCAGACTGCACGCAGCCTTGAAGCTGTCCAGAACCGCATGATAGCTCTCTTTCACCTTAGTGAGGAAGCTGCCACCCGATCGACCAAGGTATGGGATTTGCTATCGCAGTATAGCGACCACCAAAACAAAGAGGCAAAAGCCCATTTGGGGCGACTATTTTTGACTTGCGTACAGGACGTGCTCTCCTCGGGCGAGGATATAGAACTACTGCACGCTGGATTGCTGCGCTGTGCCGAAGTCAGCGACCCAAAGCTGCGGCCTTTGGTAAGCGAACTGCTGTTTCCTCTCATCTCTCGTGCTCAGGAACAAGAGTACGTGCACACGCTTGCCATGATTTCAAAACGCGAGCAACTGCTCTCCTCCTTCAAGGTTGCACTCAAGGAAGCCCGCACCTACAACCAATTGCATACCCTGCTTGCAACCTACCAAAGCGGTCTCGGCATTCTTGATTCCCATCTCATATTCACCACTCATGAAACGCCGCTTGTCTCTCAAGCAGGTATCCATGCCTTGGTACCAATCATCAGTGAGCAGAAACCGGTCTGCTTTTCCTTGCTCCATACAAGAGAGTGGGATGCTTCCCTGCTGGAAACATTGCATGCCTATATCGGAGATGCAGCCCAGCACATCCATCGACTCAACAAGCCGCTTTCCGACTCTCAGTCAGCCGCTTTTGATAAAGTCCAGTCGGCCGATCTTTATATCTATGGCGCTGCACCTGAAAGCTTGTCTCATCGAACTAAGCGAACATTCACCAGCTTTGAGCAGCTGGCTCGGGCAATACTCGAAGCCGAACCGCTTGCCATCCTCACAGACTCCCTTACTGCAGTGGAGATACAGGATCTGAGGATGTTGACCAACAGGGAGACGATTCCAATCGTCATCTGTAAAACCCGATGGTCGATCATCGAAGGCGAAACATATCAGCAGCTTTCTCATGTGTTGCTTTGTGACCCAGCCTTGGCAGGAAGCAAAGAGTTCATTGCTCGGCTGGAAGCTCTCTTTGCACAAACCAAGCCCCAAAGAGATGCAACCAGCGCCTCGGCAAAACGCATGTTCTTTGCACTGCGAAGACGCTTTGACACCCCGTTCGCAAGGTGGGAACTCGCTCAGGAACTGGGGCTCAGCGAAGACTACCTGACCGTGCTTTTCAAGGCCGAGTACGGCTTGACTGTATGGGAGTACTTGAACCGATACCGTATCTGGTACGCTTCGAACCTGCTGGGTACCACCACGCTGCCAGTTGAGCTGGTTGCAAAAATGTCGGGCTTCACCTCAAGCCCTTATTTTTGCAGGATGTATCGTAAGCTGACCGGCAATGCTCCCTCGGCCTTCCGAAACGGGAGAAATCGATAGGAATAAGCCCTGTTAAATCTCGGTATAATGCAATTATTTTTAGGTATTGTATTTTTTCCTCCTTCTATACTGAGTGTACACTCAGGGAGGGCCCTGCCCTTCCTGTGAAAGGGAGGATTCTATGAACAAACACCTGCGCATCATCGTTGGTACGACTCTGTGCCTGCTGATGGCACTCTCCTTGCCCGCACAAGGGGCCAAGGAACAAGCAAGCGAGCAAAAGCTGACACCGATCAGCATGTGGTACGGCGCCTTGATGACCGAAGCCGGTCCCCCGCCTGCCGACTGGGTTGTGTATGACATTGTACGCGACAAACTTGGTATAGAGCTTACCCTCACCGCCCTGCCATCCAGCGAAGACGACCAGGACGTCAAAGTTCAGGCAGCAGGGGCTGCGAACAATCTTCCCGATGTCTTCATGGTCCGACGCACTCCGTGGCTCAGATTGGTCAAGCAGGGAGTCATCGCCGATGTCGACGACATGTATCCGCTCATGCCCAAGCGTACAGCAGAGATGTACACCCCCGGAAGTCGTGCCTACACCACGTACAACGGCAAATCCTACGGCCTTGCATCCCCGGGAGCCATTATCAAGAATGAAGGGGTGGTCATCCGCAAGGACTGGTTGGACAGACTCGGACTGGCGGAACCCAAAACCACCGAGGAATATCTGAATGTAATGCGTGCCTTCACCTTCAACGACCCTGATGGCAACGGCAAGAATGACACCTACGGCTATGGCGCCTTCTTGGAGATCAACCCACGCGAAGAAGGTCTCGGGCGCAGGCTCGACCCCTTCTTCGGTGCTTTCGGCGTAGCCGGAACGTGGAATATGAGCAAGGATAATTTCGGCCTGAATATCCGAAAGCCTGCCTATTACGATGCCCTCGCCTTTGTGAAGCAGATTGTCGACGAACGCTTGATCGACCCCAACTGGCTCTCCTACCGCAAGGATGACTTCAGGGCTGCTTGGAAACAGGGTCGCTTCGGCATCATGCGCGAGCAGAATGGAGCCTTGGCCATGGAAGCCAACTACAAGCCGTTTGACATGAACTTCCCCGAAGGCCAGTGGATGGTCATCGATCCTCCGATGGGTCCTGAGGGCAAGTCCTCCGTAGGCGTGTACTCAGTCACCTACCGCATCACCGCAGTAAGTGCCAAGGCGGCCAAAGAAGGTAAAAAGGAAGCCATCGCCCGTTTGTTTGAATGGATGAGCAGTGATGAAGGCTACTATCTGCTTGGTTGGGGCGTTGAAGGTGTGAACTACACATTTGACAAGGACGGCATCCCCACAGCCGAGGGCATTCCCGATCCAGAAATGGCATACACCCAGCCTAAGGGCAGGCCGTTCATTCAGCTTGCAAATCTCATCTACCGATACACCGATGCCGAGCTGAAAGCTACCTTCCCGACTTATAAGACCGCAAATGGCAGAAGCCAGAGCGCACTCGATTTCCTACGTGACTTCCAGACCCGCGCTTGGACCGAGGACACCGGTGCCGACACCCTGCCGCTGCCCAATGACGACCTCAAGCGCTTCTATGAACAGGGTGTTGCAGAGTTCATCACCGGACGCAGGGTGCTGAACCAGGCCAATTGGAAGGCCTTTGTTGCAGATTTCGACCGACTGGGCGGAAAAGCCTGGGAGGACGAAGCACGTGCCTACGCCCAGGAGAATGGACTCCTGTTGTAGAAATACCAAACCCGAGGGAGCCTGACGGGAACATACAGGCTCCCTCGCTTCAGAAAAGGACGAAGAACATGGATCGAGCTTTGCTGGTACGTCTGCTGGGTGAAAAACCTGCGAAACAGGAAACACAAACAACCTATAGCCTTGCACCGCTAAAGCAGGAGAATGGGTATCGATACACCGAAGTCTCCTACCAAGCCTGTGATGGTGAGATGGTACAGGCATTGCTTTTGATCCCCGATGGCCTGGATATTGCAACAGACGAGAAGCACCCCGTCATAATCGCCCACCACCAACATGGAGGCCGTTACGATGCAGGCATGCTTGAGCCGGCAGGCTTGTGCGACAATCCTGCCAACACCTTTGCCATCACCTTGGTCAGGGCAGGCTTTATTGTCATCTGTCCAGAGCAGATAGGCTTTGGAAGACGAAGGGAAAAGCTTGCCGATGGCCAATATATGAACGGACGGGATAATGAGCGTTGGCTGTTTATCCAGTATTACCTCAAGAACCGCACACTACTGGGAAAGTGTCTCTTCGATATGGAGTGTGCGATGGATATGCTGGAGCAGCTGCCATTTGTGGACAAAGAACGCATCGGAATCTGCGGCCACTCCATGGGAGGACTCATCGCCTACTGGTTCGGCTGGTATGAGAAACGCATCAAGGCAATCGCCTCGGTATGCGGGTTCTCCTCTCTTGCACTCCTTCAGCAACGGCATCTTAACCACACATTCACCATGTACCTGCCCGGCATCCTAAAGTATGGGGATACCCCGGACCTGCTTGATGGCATCTGTCCCAAACCGCTGTATCTCACCTTCGGAGCCGAGGACAGGATTTTCCCTGTGGACGCCTCTTTGGACATCTGCAGGAAGGCTCAAAGCATCTATACCCAACAGGAAGCGTCAGATCAGTGCATAGCGGAAGTGACTGAGGATGGGCATGTTTTCACTGAAGAGAAGCAATCAAGGGCGGCAGAGTTTTTTAGGATGTTGTTATAAGTATTGTGTCAGATTGCGTTTGCCATAGACTACTCTAGCAACCGTGACGGTCTGCTTTGAATCGTCAATCCAGTAGAACATACAATAGTGCTTGATTACAACGCAGCGATACTCATGTTTCAGAGGTTTATAGCAACGATAGACTTGTATACTATATGGAGCATGTGCAATTCTTTCTGCAGTCTGCACAATGTTAAGAACGAGATGCTCTGCAGCTATAGGATTATGCAGAACCTTGGCAATATACCTAACAATCTCATCGATGTCTTTCTTAGCTATAGGTAGATATGTGAGAGCATACATTGCTTACTCCTCGATGATATCACGCATGGCTTTCAGAATATCTTTCGAGGAGTATCTCGTCTCATTGGTTTCTGCTTCTCGTTCCGCTTCCTGTAATTTTCTATATACTTCACTTGAAAATTGCATGCTTTCGTATGCCTCCATACTCATCACCACCATGTCACCGAATCCATTTCTAGTGAGAAAAATTGGTTCTCCGGTCTCATGCACGATTCTGGATATCTCTGCAAAATTATTCCTTAGATCTGAAACAGGACGTATTGTTTTCATAGTAGTACCTCACGAATAATTTAGCATGATTATGCTAAATTTTATAGTGCTCCATCCAAGTTTCCGATTCTACAGACCAACTGTGTTATATATCCGGCGGATAGTTCAGGAATTCGCTTCAAGAACGCTCATGTTCTTGTTTTATTTCTAGAATGCACTATAATTAGTGCATCATGGAAACAAATGAACGTGCTTCATATCTCACATTCCGATCTACCTTCTCTGAAATGGGTTGTTTCTCGATGAACCAAATACGCTTTGGAGGAGTCTATCAGGTAGGAAGGAACACCATCTCCCGATGGGTCAAGGAGGGCAAACTGATACAACTCAGACAGGGTATGTATGCGTTTCCTGAATCGAAGCAGGATGGGGATGCCCCTTTCTACATCGCCAACAAGCTCTATGCACCATCCTACATCAGCATCCACTCGGCCCTTGCTTTCTATGGGATGATACCCGAAGCAGTAGTCCAAATAACGAGTGTCAGCAGCCGAAAAACCACCTTCTTTGAGAATGAGCTGGGACAGTTCAGCTACCATAGTGTAAAAAGGGAAGCAATGTTCGGTTATACCATCGAACAAAGTACATTTCATCCTACTTGGGGAATGCTGATTGCTGAACGGGAGAAAGCAATCTTGGACTTGCTCTACCTGTATCCACAGTACACGAGCAAACAGGACATGCTTGACCTACGTCTGGACCTTGATGACATCGACTCTGCCAAGCTCGATGCCTACACAGAGCAGTATGGAGTGAAAGCACTGGAACGTCGTGTAATGACTTTGAAGGAGGCATACTCATTATGATTGATCTACAGACATTACAACACTACTTTCCCGCTACGGTACAACGACGAACTGATTTGGCCGCTTACATGGTAAAAGAATACCTACAGTGCCAGATCTTGGAATACCTAAGCCATACTCCATATATGGAGAACCTCTCTTTCATTGGTGGAACCAACCTTCGATTGATCAAGCGAATCGATCGTTTCAGTGAAGATCTTGATTTTGATTGCAAGAACCTCAGCTTTGAAGCATTTCAATCGATGACAGACTTGGTAGTCAAGCATCTTTTGGACCAAGGGTACAATGTTGAACCAAAACAACAGGAACACGAGGGACTGCACGCTTATCGGAGAAGCTTGTACTTCCCCCAGCTTCTCTTCTCCTTGAACCTAAGCGGTTATAGAAATGCCAAATTCCTGATCAAGCTTGAGATGCAAGACCAAGGATACACCTACCCTGTTCAACGTGCCTTTATCCAGAGCTGTGGCTTCCATTTTCCCGTCCCTGTGCCTCCTGACGACATTCTATGTGCCATGAAAATCTCAGCTCTGCTTGCAAGGACAAAAGGAAGAGACCTATACGATGCTCAATTTCTTCTTGGGCAAACAAAGCCTAATTACGATTATCTGACTGCCAAACACGGGATTACTTCTGAGTCCGAGCTCAAGCAGGCAATCCTGGAACGCATCAAACAAGTCGACCTGTCTCAGAAACAGCATGATTTTGAACATCTGCTCTTCGACAAACAGAAGAGCAGCAGCATCCTCTACTTCCCTGACTTCATCCAGTCTTACCTCATCGATTGAGTGTTAATAGTCACTCCCTGCCCGGCAGAAAGGGTCATGCTCACTGTTCCAGCGGCATCGTAGCCCACCGTCTTGATGCGATAGCTGCCTGCTTTCAGGTTCAGGATCCGATTGGCATTGCCTGAGCCTTGGAGGAGCGTAATTACCTCTTCTCTCATCACATCGACAAGAACAAGCTTGTAATGAGACGTATCAACCGAGCTCGTTGTGGTGATCGTCAGCTTTCCGCCTTGGTCGCTCTCGAGGCGGTAGAGCGTCTCGATACCATGGAAACCTCGGAATGACAAGGATGCACTTCGGTTTGTGAGACTGATATCACGATTGCGATAAAAGAACGAGTCCCCAGCCTGCAGCATCCTGGACTGGTCATCGACCAGGTCCGGACAGTAGGAGCCAAGGGATACATTGCCAATGAAGGAACATGATGCAAGAACAAAGCAAAGGCTGATAAGGGCCATGAGACGAATAGTGTGTTTCATTGTATTCTCCTGATACAACATAACTTTGCATTTGTTACAAAAAAAAGCACTCAGACACTCTTCGTAGTTGCACTTCGCTACGACCATCTATTGCCTATCAGAGAGTGCGATGATACGCTTTTTCACTATGAAGCATCTCATACTCTTCACCTACATCCTGATCTTCTCCACCGGCTTTGCCGCCCTGGCAGGCTTGGCTGTCCTTGCCCTCCGACTCTCCCATCCGTTCATCAAGCGGATGCTGTTGGTACAAAGCCTGTTCATCGTCAACCTTGCCCTGGTCGCCGGCTACTACTATACCAAGCAGGTGATGGAGCTTGTGGGAACGACCTCTTCGGTGGACTTCATCTTCGGCATCATCGCTACACTTCTCAACCTTGCTCTCTATGGATCGTTGGTCTATCTACTGTCACTACACTCATTTCGCACTGCACATAAAGGGCTCTCTACAACAGCTTTTGCCCTCTGTCTCACAACCATGGCCATCCAGTTGGTGCACCTTGTCTCTGCATTGTTCGGCGCCCCAGCTTTGACAGCGTCAGGTCTCTGGTCGGTCATTACCTATATAGTGGTCGGCTGTGCGATGCTCACTCTGGGACTCCTGTTGCTCAAGAGCCGGAAAAACGACGACCACCGCTCATTAGGGACCTTATATGGAGGAATCGGGCTGAGCTGTCTGCTCTTCGTCCCCTTGGGGGCAATAGAGTATGTACTGCAGGCCTTCTCCCAGTTTGCATACCAGCCGTTGAGCCTGGAGTACCTGATGTATTTGGGCATCAATATAACCATACTGATTTCTGCAGTGCAGGTACTCGCCAAGCAACCCCAAAGCGGATCGGCGTTCGGCGAACTTACACCCGATACCGCCAAGCGTTTTCTGCTCACAGCCCGTGAACAGGAGATGGCCTCCCTCATCGCCCAAGGCCTCACAAACAAGGAAATCGCCTTCCGCCTCGGGATATCAGAGGCCACTGTGCGCACACACATCTACAACCTGTTTCAGAAAGTCGGGGTGCAAAGCCGCATAGAACTGCTCAACGTACTGCATCAATAGCTTTCTACGACACAGTACGTAGGGTATTCAACCATTCTTCCGATAGGTTTCTCTTCTTGAACTCCCTACACTTGGGCTTATCAAGGAGCAACCAATCATGCAACACAAACGTCTTACCGCAGGTTTTCTACTGCTTAGCCTCTTACTGCTCGCCACCTCCTGCACCCACACGGCAATGGTGCGCGACCAAGAGGGAAATGCCCTCACCCTGGAGCTTGCCGGCAAAGAGCGGGTAACGATCAACAACACCAAGCAGACCATCTACACGGCGGGAACAAGCAAGGAAAACCCAATTCTTCTTTGGCTGGATGGAGGCCCCGGCGGCTCGGAGCTAGCTTGGGTGAGAAAGTACCTCGGTCCCCTGCACCAACAGTTCACCATCGTCTGCTATGACCAACGCGGAGTTGCTGCAAGCTATGGTGCGGCAAAGAAAGGACAGAGCGTCGAGGACTACGTGCGGGATGTCATCACCCTTTCCGAGTATCTGATACAGGAACATGGGCAAAAGAAAATCTTCTTGCTCGGCCACTCGTGGGGTGGATTCATCGGAGCCTTGGCCGCCCAGAGAAGGCCCGAGCTCTACCATGCCTTTATCGCGGCTTCACCACATGTAAACTCAACCGAAAACGACACGATCGGCTACCAGATGATATTGGAGGGAGCTAAACAGCGGGGCGATACCAAAACAATCAAAAAACTTGAATCCATCGGCCTGCCCCCCTACGAGAAGCTGGACAAAAAAGGGAACGTAGTCGGTGACGGGGATGCCTACTATGCAGTACTCTCCCGTCTCTACTCCTACAGCCCCAACGCCCCTTCTGATGCCGGCTTTCGCTCGGAAATTCTATTTCTCGCCCCCGAGCACTCGCTCTTTGATCGAATCAATCTGATCAGAGGTTTGATGAAGGGGGTGAAAGATGTCTATCCGCAGCTCAGGCATCGCAGCCTCGAGGACGAGGCAAATCAGTTCGAATGTCCGCTTGTTGTAATCAATGCCGCATACGACTACAGCTGTGTAGCAGCCATCACCGAGCGGTGGTTCTCCAAAACAACCGCTCCAAGCAAGCACTATCTGTGGCTAAAGCGATCAGGACACAACGGTGTGTATACCGAATCGTCGGCATTCATCGACTTCATGATCACTGAAGTGTTGCCGCTGAAAGACTAAGAAATAGTTTACAAGATTTTGTAAACTTTTTACCGAAAGCTTACAAATATTTGTAAACATCTTGCATGAAGCAAAGCTTCCCTCCTCCATCGTTTCCTGCTGATTTATTAGTAATATAAAGAATATAGCTTGCTATTTACTTATATTTTACTTATAACAATACATGGATTCAATACATCCATGAGATACATAGCGTTGGTTGAAAAAGGTAAGAAAACGTGATGAACGCACATACTCAGTATAGCAGAGTGGTTGGATCGGACGGCAAAACACACTACTACCTCGTACCCGTAGAAGACTTTCAGAGATTGCTGGCCCATACAAAACAGGATGAACAAATCACTATCCCCAATGCTGTGGTAAAACTCCACCTGTTGGATGAGCTTTCTGTCATTGCAGCGTGGCGAACATATCTGGGATTGACCCAGGAGGAAGTAGCCCATCGGCTCAATATCTCTCAAGCTGCCTATTGTCAGATGGAAAAAGCGAAACGGCCGAGACAAGCCTCGAGGAAACGGGTTGCCCAAGCACTTGGGTTGGATGAACAACAGCTTTCTTTCTAGCCAATCTTCGGCGTTCTGACTATCCTCGGATCGGTGAAGATATCCTCTTCATCAAAGCTGGGGGTTGAGAACTCTGATACAACAGCTCCCTCATCTCCTGCCTGAAACCAGTGCTTGGTATTGGGGGCGAGGGTATACTGCTCGCCTGGAAGCAGCTCAACTTCATGAAAGACCGTGTATACCCCGTCGGTCGCTTTGGCCTTGATGGGATTTGTTCTTTCACCCTCTACATAGAGAAACACCCTCCCCCATCGGCAGCGGAAGGTCTCTTCCTTGCCGATGTAGGAGCCGAAAGCCGGGTGACGGTGCTCGGGACACGTCTGGGAGGGGAACAAAACCAGTTCCTTGGCACAGACGCGCTCGGTATTGAGGTAGGTGATCAGCTCAAGACCGGTATGAGAGAGGTCGCCCAGGCCGAAGTCGGCAACCTCGATTAAGGCTTTCTCTTCCTCGGTGAGCACAATCTGTGCCTTTTCAAAGAATGAGAGGGTTCTCCCTACTGCCTGTTCATACTCGCTCTTACTGATCATAACTCCCCCTTAGTACTGCAAAGCCGAAGACGTGAGCATCTTGTCAAAGAGCTCACGGGCCTTGTCCAGACTCAAATTCATCAACGGGTCGGAAAGAAAGGCTGTGAACAACAGATTGTCGTCATTGTTGTAGATAGCCTCCAATACCATCTCCTGCACATCGCTGACCTGCCTGACCAGGTTCTGGATGGCAAGCGGCGGATCGGTTGCAACGATCGGCCTGATCGAATCCTCGCTGATAAGGCCATTGCTCTCCACAATCCTTCCCTTGGGCAGGTAGCTGATCTGTCCCTCGTTGGGGCGGTTGATGTTGGTGACCATGCTCTTGTCTCCCATGAGCGAGCGCATGATATCCACGCCCTCCTCATCGGAGAGTTCAGCCTTCAGATCTTCATCCTTGAAGATCTTGCTGCGCTTCTCCTTGGCTGTACGCATTCTCCACTCATACGGAGTACGAATCACCCCGTAGGTGTGCAGATTCTCATCGCTGGTAAGGAAGTAGGGAACAAACTCGGCAAGGTGACGGTCCCCTGCAGCCCCGAGGGCACCGAAATCACGCAGGAACGCCAAGGCGATCTTTTGGTCGCAGTCAAACCACTTCTCATTGGCGAGGCGCTCCTTGGCGATCTCAGTCTCATCGACGAACGTGGCGGGATCCTGCACTTCCTCGATGAGCTTTGCCATCAGGTCATGACCCTGCCAGAAGGCCTTGGTCACAAAGGTGAAGTGATTCACCCCCGTCAGGTCGATCTTGATCTCCCTGCGGTCGGGGGTGGCAACACCGAACCACTGATTGACTTTCTTGGCCAGGAAGTTCTGGGTATGGAACACCTCATGGCAGCAACCCAGGGCCTTGATGGCGGGGAATGCCTTGTAAAGGGCTGCAGTGCAGAGGGTCATCGGATTGGTGTAGTTGATCACCCAGGCATCGGGGCAGAACTGCTCGATTTTTTTGGCAAGGTCGAAGAATATGGGCAGGGCTCGACGGGCGCGCATGATGCCGCCGGGACCGGTTGTGTCGCCGACCGACTGCAGGATGCCGTACTGTTCGGGAAGGACCAAATCACCATACCGGCACTCGGTCCTGCCAGGCTCGATGGAGATGATGACCATGTCGCAGCCGCTGAGAGCTTCTCCAAGATCGTCGATGGCGATGACGTTGAAACGTCCCTCGCTCTTGTTGACGGCGAACACCTGGTTTGCTACGGCAATATTGTTTCGGGCTGCTTCTTTATCGATATCGTACAGGACCAAAGTCCCATGGGTCATGGTATTGTACGCAAGATCTTTCATGAACTGGATGGCCCACAGACGGCCACCGCCTCCAATGATGCAGATACGGGTCTCTTTCATCTCATCCCTCCTATCAGTAGGTATAGTCTGATCTCGTCATGTCTCTTGGAACAGGTTGTTTACCTTGACATTGAGTATCTTTTTTTGACATTTCCCTCTAGAATATGCCTATGTATACGCTGGTTATTGTAGACGATGAAAAGGAGCTCTTGGAAGGGCTCAGTACCTATTTCCCCTGGGAATCGATAGGGTTTCAGGTGGTTGGAGCATTCGGCGATGGGCGCAGTGCACTCTCCTACTGCAGGGAGGAGCATGTCGATGTCGTGCTTACCGACATCCGCATGCCTTTCATGAGCGGACTCGAACTCATCGCGCAGCTCAAGGCGCTTCCGACCAGTCCGCTTTTTTGCATCATGAGCGCCTACAACGATTTTGAGTACGCAAAAAAAGCCATCGGCTACGGAGTCCAGGAGTATTTGGTCAAACCCGCCGCCTTCGAGGAAATCCGCGCAACCTTTGAGAAAATCCGCCATACTCTCGACGGGACTACTCCGGCACCCGATCCCAATGTAGAGATGCAGGCCGCCAATCCCCTGGTTTCCCAAACGTTCGCCATCGTCGGAAAGCGGCTCAGCTCCTGCACCCTGCAAAACATTGCAAGCGAGCTCGGGGTCACCCACCAGCTACCTCTCACGGCTCTTCAAGGAGGAGACGGGACAGAACTTCCAGGACTACCTGCTCTCAGTGAAGATGGAGACCGCCAAGCGGATGCTCGACAGCAAAATCGGGTATAAGAACAAGGAAATTGCACGAGCCTTGGGGTATCAGGATACGCAGAACTTCTGCCGCACCTTCCGCAGGTTTTTTGGCAAGAGCCCGCAGAAATTCAAGACTGAGAGCGGACAATGAACACACGGCCAAACCGCATCGTCAGGATCTTCATGCGCCACAGCCTCCCTTTGGTCATCGTGGCCTTCCTGTTGGGCGGAGGGGCGATGCTGCTCTCACGCAACTTCATCCGCAGCAACTCGGTGTTGCAGGCGAACCAAAAACTGGCCGCCGTCCAATCCTATTACGATGTAATCGTCATTCTCAGGCCCAGGGCCACGGGGTATTTTGCCACGCTGCTGATGTAGATCAAGACGTTGAGAAAGTCGTTCCAGGTCCAGACGAACTGGAAGACAATGACCGAGAAAATGGCGGATTTGCAGAGCGGAAGCAACAAATCCTTGAGAATGATGAAGCTGTTGCAACCGTCAAGCTTGCCCGACTCATCCAACTCCAAGGGAAGGCCCCGGAAGAACTGGACCATCATGAAGTTGAAGAACGGAAAGCAGCCAAGCATTGCCGGCACGATGAACGGCAGGTAGGAGTCCAACCATCCAAGGTTTCTGAAGAAGATGTAGCGCGGGATGAGAATGACGGTGGCCGGCAGCATCATCGTCGAAAGCATGATGGTGAACAACGTCTTCTTGAAAGGGAACTCAAACCGGGCGAATCCATAGCCAATCAAGGTCGCACTGACAGCGGTGAACACGACAGTGGGGATGACCATCAAGAAGGTGTTGTACAGGAAGGTGGAAAAATCATATTGGCCGGTTCCCTTCCACCCTGCGGCGAAGGCGCCGAACATCGGATTCTTTGGCAGCAGACCGATGGTGCCGAAAATCTCTTCGTTGCTCTTGAATGCCGCCCCGATCATCCACAGGAGCGGATAAGTCATGATGTAGGCAAGGACGATCAAGAAGAAATATGAAAGGAATTTTGTAACGGGGGTTTTTCTCTTGATCATAGCGAATCTCCATAGTGGACCCAGGACTCAGAGGAGCGGAAGGTCAGGCTGGTGAAGAAGAGGATGATGGCGAACAGAATCCACGAGAGTGCCGAGGAGTAGCCCATCTTGAAGAACTTGAAGCCCTGGTCGTAAAGCATGAGACCGTAGAGATACGTCGACTTGAGCGGACCACCCTGGGTGATGACGAATGCACTGGTGAAGTCCTGGAAGGCGTTGATCATCTGCATGATGAGGTTGAACAGGATGATCGGGGAGAGTTCGGGGATGGTAATCTGCCAGAAAATGCGCATCCGTCCCGCCCCGTCGATTCTCGCCGCTTCATACTGGCTGACGGGAATTTGTTTCAGGCCTGCCAGAAAGAGCAGCATGGACGAGCCGAACTGCCAGACGGTGACCAGGCTGATGGTAAAAGCTAATTATTCCTTACAAAGTCTTAAAACTGCTTACCACGCGCTGGCAATGGTTCAAACTCCCGTATCGCCTCATCGAACAGGGGTATCTGATCCTTGATATGGGACTTCAGGCTTTCGCTGTTGGGATACATGAAACCCGCAACCTCCTTCTTCCTGGCACCCTGCAGCTCAGGGTCAAAGAAGAGGCAGAGGCGCAAGGGGGTTGTCTCCCTCAGCTTTCCGTTCACACGCACCTCTAAGGGATATTCGCAATCCATGCCGTAAAGCTGGTGCTTTCCGATATAGTTCTCCGTTGCACAGAAATCCCCGATGTCCAGAGCCTCTATGGTTGCCTTGATCTGCTTGTCACCTGTCTTGGCGGCCATGATGAACCCGAGCTTCCTCTTCACCAGCATCTCGAGCGCATCAAAGTGTACCCCTGTCCAGCAGGAACTGGAAGGGCTTGAACCCCTTGAGGTCAAGCTCCTTCAAGGTAGTCGCAAGAGTCCTTGCGTCGGTCATGTTACCCGGCAGCACCCGGTAATAGACCGGCTGGCCGGTTGTGGCATCATACAGTGCCAGCATGTTCACCTCTGGCCGCGGATTATGCTTCTTGTCCCTGTCACGGTGGCTGTCTGCCAGACGGAGTACGGGAGCTGGAAGGGGCGATTGTTGTCGTCAACTGCGGCCGGGTTGTCGGGGAGCTGGCCCTGCCGATAGCGGGCTTGCTGTCCAAGCTCTGCGGAAGCGAAGTTGCCAAAATCCAGCAACAACTTGTTGATGCCATGAAGGCCTTGGGCTGCTCGATGCCTTCCCCCCTTATGACGCTGTCCTTCATCACTCTGATCTTCATCTCAGATTACGGCATTACCGACATCGGCAATGTAAAATTACCCTTTTACAGCCCCTGCTGTTAAACCAGAAATGATATATTTATTCGCAAATAAAAAAACTGCAATAACGGGAAGAACAGTAACGGTAGCTCCAGCGGCCAAATCCCCCCACCTATTCCCCCATGTTCCTACTAAGCGAATCACCTCGACCGTTAGCGTTCTAGTATTTGTAGACGAGGTAAATGTATTGGCATAAAGAAAATCATTCCATGCCATCAAGAAAGAATATGTTCCTGTAGTCATAATCCCAGGAGTTGTCAATGGTATTGCTATTTTAATCATGGAGTAAAAAGAATTTGCTCCATCAAGATAGGCACTTTCAAATAACTCATAAGGTAAACCCCGAAAATATGACGATAGCAAGAGAAAACAAAAAGGAATCGTAAAAGTTGTGTAACTTAAAATGAGTGCCCAATAGGTATCAATAAGACGAATCCTCTGTAACATAATATACAAAGGTATAGTAAGGAGAATCGAAGGTAGCATCTGAAGAGCAAGAATAAATTTACTGATGTACTCTCGCCCACGCACACGAAGAACCGAGAGAGCATATGCCGCAGGTATGATAATGATAAGAGAAACCAACACGGTCACTAGTGCTACTATGCATGTATTAAGAAAGATTCTCCCAATTTTTCCAAACGTGAAAACTGTTATATAGTGCTTGAATGTAACCTCTGGGGGCAAGATATGCAATGTTCTTGTAATTATATCTTTATCTTCTTTAATAGAAGCAGTAAATAACCAAAAGAAGGGGAAGAGAGTAACTAAAACAAAGAGAGCAAGAAGCGAGCATATCAAAAAAACATGCAAAGAATAGTATCTGTATCTAATCTCATTAGCGCGTTTACTCATCTTACTCTCCTCGAATAACAAATCTGGTGTACAATGGAGCGACAAAAATCATCAAAACCGCGAAGATGAACAGCCCAATGCTACTTGCATATCCCATATCAAAATTACTAAATGCTTGTCTGTACAGCAGAGTAGGGAGTACTTCGGTCGCATTTAATGGCCCTCCTGCAGTCAGGAGATAGATGACATCAAAATTGATGAAAGTCCAAATAATATGAAAAACAACGATAACCATTGATGTATCCTTAATCCCAGGTAATGTTACATAGAAAAAGCGTTGCCACCCGCTCGCCCCATCAACCTCAGCTGCTTCATAAAGTTCTCTTGGGATCGAAGAAAGTCCTGCTGTCAAAGTTATTGTATAGAATGGAAAACTTCTCCAAACATTAATTGCTACTACAACATACATTACAGTTTCTACTGACCCTAACCAGTTCATATGAATCATATTTGGAATCCCTATCTTGGTAAGAATCTGCCCTAAAAACCCAAAGTTGGGTGCAAGAAGGAATTTCCACATCATCGAGTTGATTGCGATAGGCACTGCCCAAGGGAGCATAAGTAGCGCTTTGGCAGTATTTCTCATTCGTGCAAACCGACTAGAAAGTGTTATTGCAACAGTTAATCCCAATAAATATTCAAAAACTACCGAGAAAAACGTAAAAAGAAGCCCATTCTTTAAGCACAACCAGAATAAAGGCTCTTGAGTGAAAAGTCTCTTAAAATTTGCAAATCCAATAAATCCATCCTGCTGCGGTTTCAACAAGCTCTTTTGCATAAATGCCAAGAACATTGCATAAATCAATGGATAGAGATAGATGCAAACAATGAACACTGCAATGGGAATGAAGTAAAGATAATTTCTCCAAGTATGTTTATGAACCATAAAGAATCCTTATATGATGTACAGGAATATTCAGTATTAAACCTCATACTCCTGTACTCACCCCTATGTGATAATTTGAGCTTATTTATTGACTTCTGTGTCCAAGTATGTCTTGACTTTCTTGTAAAAGTCCTCAGCACTTTGCCTAGGTGTCATCCTTTTATACAAGACTTCCTGCACGTTGGCCATGGTTGCCTGCATAATGGGAGCCAGAGGAATAGACGGCATTGTGAAACCATACTGTACGTTGTCAAGGAAGGTGTCCTTCCAAACAGGATCTTCCTTCCAATGAGGAGACTGGGATGAGTCGCTACGAGAAGGAAGATTATCAGTCTGGGTGATATAAACCATATTATCACGGCTATACAGCCATTTGGCAAAATCGAGTGTTGCCTCCAAGTTATCACCAAACTTTCCAAAGCCTTCCACTTTAACTTCCATGTATGTTGATGGATTGGTGGCATAAGGGAAAGAGGCTGTCTTCCATGATTCAGACTTATATCCAGCTTCCATTCTCTGCTGCATCCACGATCCATTTTGCACCATAGCGATTGATCCTGCAGCATAGTTTGGATCCAATTCTTCCCATTCCCAGCCAATCGAATAGGGAGGAACAGATTTATCAACAAACATCAAATCATAATATAATTGGAAAACTTTCTCAGCCTGCTCAACTGAAAAACCTGGAATCCATTTCCCATCTTTTTGAACAGCAAGTTCACCTCTGTCCACGGAATATAGAAATACTGCAAATTCTTGAGGTCCTCTAACAGCTTTAGATGATGAACAGAATGCGAATCCGTACACATCAATGACTCCATCACCATCAGTATCCTTCGTCAAGGCTTTAGCAACCTTACGCAAGTCATTCCAAGTCTTGGGGACATCGAGACCGGCTTCCATAAGTAAATCTTCACGATACACAAGAACCCGGGTTGAAGCAACTGAGGGAATACCATAAATCCTTCCATCGACTGTCGCAACCTTCCAAGTACTCTCAGGAAACGCAGTGTAATCTTCCCAAGACTTCATCTCATCAGTCACATCAGTCAATAAACCCATCTGCACAAACTCTGGGACCCACTCACCAAGCATGTGAATTAGTTCAGGACCGGTTCCTGCTTGCCCACTGATTATAGCCTTTTCCCTTGTTTGATCATAGTTCATGATATTATGGACAATATCAATGCCAGGATTGAGCTTTTCATACTCTGCATACTTTTCGGCTCAATCATAAATCTTGTGGGATTTTCTCAGCCGCAGGGTTCCTGACATAGACTTTCCTACTGGCATCGAAGAGCTTGAGGAAGAAATAATC